>Ga0181527_1002374_pt1 | contig 17853 bp, 16 predicted proteins | sample PEATcosm2014_Bin_30_FD_119762 | JGI IMG/M metagenome (GOLD analysis project Ga0181527, IMG submission 119762) | Peatland microbial communities from MTU Mesocosm Facility, Houghton, MI, USA - PEATcosm2014_Bin06_60_metaG | ecosystem: Environmental > Terrestrial > Soil > Wetlands > Peat | place...
CTGGAAACCGGTTCTATCCGCCAAACTCAGTTGAAATCGGGGACAGGCTAAAATTGCCAGAACATGTCAAGGTCACAATAGGTTGCACGCGGCCAGATCGGCTTTAACCGGACAGCAGTGAAATTGGTTTTGACATGAACGACGCTGCGCGCTTTCGGGGCGCCAGAGTGCATGACCGAATGACCAAGTTCATGCGCAAGCGTCATACGGGCGTGTCCGTCACCGAAACCAGCGGCCTCATGGATTGACCTCCTGGCGGTGATGATTCGTAGATTGTCTTGAAAATCGGTTATCGCGTAGTCGTCGAGTTCGCGGTCTGGAACGACGTCATAGCGGAGCTTCATTTCCCCTTTAACGGTGGGAACCAACTCGCTTTGCAGTATGGCGACGATGTTAATCGGATAAGCGGCTCTTGATTTGTAGAACACAAGCGTCTTCTTCGCCATGAGACGAATTTCGTCGTCGGATAATTTCGCCGCGATGAAGTCCTGGCCCATTCGGAATATCCTGTTTCGGTTATTTCCGCCGCATGGCGACGTAGGGAGAAACGCCCCAAGTCCTCGTGACGCCTAGGTTGTTGTCAAAGCCTTTAGATGCAAGGCTTTGACAAACTTCTGTTCCGGTTGTGGACAAAACCCCGTCCTTTGCGGACAAACTTCATGTCCCGGAACAACGGGCTAGATTGGCATCTCACGAGCACCCCGTCGTGCTCCCGCAAGTCTCGCACTTCAAGCACGTCCCGTTCCGCACCAGCGTAAAATTCGCGCACTCGGGACAGGCCTCGCCGACGTACCCCTTCATCCGCGCCTCGGCGCGTTTTTCCGCCATGCCGCTGACGGTTTTCGCCGGCTCCGTCCAGCCGAGAAGCGACAGCGGCTCTTCCTCGCGCGCGGGTTCGGCCTTTAGCGCCACCGCCGCGCCGCTCGCGAAATTGCGCGCGCCGCCGGTGGGTTCGGGCTTGTTCACCACGGTCAGCCGCTCCGCCCTGGAGCGCACGAGGCCGCGCGAGACCGACGACGTCCCCGCCGGCGGCTTGCCTTCATGCTCGCCCTTGCCGAGCACGTCGTGGCCGATGTCCTCGGGCGAGACATGCGCGAGATCGTTGCGGCCGAGATAGGAGACCGCGAGTTCGCGGAACACATAGTCGAGAATCGAGGTCGCGAATTTGATCGCGTCATTGCCCTGCACCGGGCCCGACGGCTCGAAGCGCGTGAAGGTGAAGGCGTCGACATATTCCTCGAGCGGCACGCCATATTGCAGGCCGAGCGAAATCGCGATGGCGAAATTATTCATCAGGCTGCGGAAGGCGGCGCCTTCCTTGTGCATGTCGATGAAGATTTCGCCTAAGCGTCCATCTTCATATTCGCCGGTGTGCAGATAGACCTTGTGCCCGCCGACGGCCGCCTTCTGGATGTAGCTCTTGCGGCGGTTCGGCAGTTTTTCGCGCTCGCGCACCACCTGATGCACGATGCGTTCGACGATGCGCTCGGCGACCTGCGTCGCGCGGGCCGGCGCGTTCGCCGCGACCAGCTCCTCGACGCGGTCGGCCGCTTCCTCGTCCTCGTCCTCGCCGGAGATCAGTTGCGAGGACAGCGGCTGCGACAGCTTGGAGCCGTCGCGATAGAGCGCGTTGGCCTTGAGCGCGAGGCGCCAGGACAAGAGATAGGCCGCCTCGCAATCCTCTATGCTCGCGTCATTGGGCATGTTGATGGTCTTGGAGATCGCCCCGGAGATGAAGGGCTGCGCCGCCGCCATCATGCGGATATGCGACTCGACCGAGAGATAGCGCTTGCCCAGGCGACCGCAGGGATTGGCGCAATCGAACACGGCGTAATGCTCGGGCTTGAGGAAGGGCGCGCCCTCCAGCGTCATCGCGCCGCAAATATGCACATTGGCGGCTTCGATGTCCGAGCGCGAAAAGCCCAGATGCGAGAGGAGATCGAAGTTCTTGTCCTCCATCACGCTCGCGGGAATTTTTAGCGCGCCCGCGAGGAAGTCGGCGCCGAGCGTCCATTTGTTGAAGACGAATTTTATGTCGAACGCGGCCGCGAGCGACTTCTCGACGACAGCCAGCTTCTCGTCCGTGAAACCCTTGGCGCGCAGCGATCCGGTGTTGATCGCCGGCGCGTTGGAGAGCGTCGCGTGGCCGACCGCATAGGCCTCCATCTCGGCGATCTCGCTCTCGCGATAGCCGAGCGCGCGAAGGGCTTCCGGCACGGCGCGGTTGACGATCTTCAGGTACCCGCCGCCGGCCAGCTTCTTGAATTTCACCAGCGCGAAATCAGGCTCGATGCCGGTCGTGTCGCAGTCCATCACGAGGCCGATGGTGCCGGTCGGCGCGACGACCGTGACTTGCGCGTTGCGATAGCCATAGAGCTCGCCTTGCGTCAGCGCCGTCTCCCAGGCGCGTTCGGCGGCGGCGATCAGCGCCTTGTCGGGGCAGGCGGCGTGATCCAGCGGCGTCGGCGCGATCGCCAATTTCTCATAGCCGACATGCTCGCCGAGCGCGGCGCGGCGATGATTGCGGATGACCCGCAGCATCGCCTCGCGGTTCTCCATGAAGCGGGCGAAGGGGCCGCGCTCCTTGGCCATTTCGGCCGATGTCGCATAGGCGACGCCGGTCATGATCGCCGACAGCGCGCCGGCGATGGCGCGGCCGGCGTCGCTGTCATAGGCGACGCCCGACGACATCAGGAGACCGCCGACATTGGCGTAGCCGAGGCCCAGCGTGCGGTAGTCGTAAGAGAGCTGCGCGATCTCGCGCGAGGGGAACTGCGCCATCAGCACCGAGATTTCGAGCACCACGGTCCACAGCCGCACGGCGTGTTCATAGGCGTCGATGTCGATGCGCTTCGTCGCCTCGTCGCGGAACTGCAACAGATTGAGCGAGGCGAGATTACAGGCGGTGTCGTCGATGAACATATATTCCGAGCACGGATTCGACGCCTTGATCTCGCCGCCGGCCGGGCAGGTGTGCCAGTCGTTGATCGTCGTGTGGAACTGCACGCCGGGATCGGCGGAAGCCCAGGCGGCGTAGCCGATCTTGGCCCAGAGCTCGCGCGCCTTGAGCGTCTTGGCGGGCTTGCGGTCGAGGCGGCGGATCAGCGTCCAGTCCTTGTCCTCCTCCACCGCGTGCAAGAAGGCGTCGGTGACGCGCACGGTGTTGTTGGAATTCTGGCCGGAGACGGTGAGATACGCCTCGCTGTCCCAATCGATGTTGTAAGTGTCGAACTCGATGTCCTTAAAGCCCTGGCGGGCATATTGGATCACCCGCTTGATCAGCGCGTCCGGAACCTCCTCGCGGCGCGCGAGCTTGATCTCGCGCTTGAGCGCCGGATTCATCTCCGCGTTGAAGCAATCGTCGTTCGAGCCCTGGCAGTTCACGCAGGCGCGCAAAATGGCCTTGAGATGTTTCTTGACGATCTTCGAGCCGGCGACCAGCGCCGCGACTTTCTCCTCCTCCTTCACCTTCCATTCGACGAAGGCCTCGATGTCGGGGTGATCGACGTCGACCACGACCATCTTGGCGGCGCGGCGCGTCGTGCCGCCCGATTTGATCGCGCCCGCCGCGCGGTCGCCGATCTTGAGGAAGGACATCAGCCCCGAGGAGGAGCCGCCGCCAGAGAGCTTCTCCTTCTCGCCGCGCAGATTGGAGAAGTTGGAGCCGGAGCCCGAGCCATATTTGAACAGCCGCGCCTCGCGCACCCAAAGGTCCATGATGCCGCCGTCGTTGACGAGATCGTCGGCGACCGACTGGATGAAGCAGGCGTGCGGCTGCGGATGCTCGTAGGCGCTCTTCGATTTGACGAGCTTGCCATTGGCGTAATCGACGTAAAAATGGCCCTGGCCGGGGCCGTCGACGCCATAAGCCCAATGCAGGCCGGTGTTGAACCATTGCGGCGAATTGGGCGCGGCCATCTGCCTCGCCAGCATGTAGCGCAATTCGTCGCTGAAGGCCTGGGCGTCTTCCTCCGTGTCGAAATAGCCGCCCTTCCAGCCCCAATAGGTCCAGGCCCCGGCGAGCCGGTCGAAAACCTGCCGCGCGCTGATCTCGCTGGTCGCGCGCTGGTCCTTCGGCAGATCGGCGAGCGCCTCCGTGTCGGCGACGGAGCGCCACAGGAAGGAGGGAACCGCGTTTTCCTCGACGCGCTTCAGCCGCGCCGGCACGCCCGCCTTGCGGAAATATTTTTGCGCCAGCACGTCGGCGGCGACCTGGCTCCAACTCGCGGGAACCTCGATATTGTCGAGCGAGAACACCACCGATCCGTCGGGATTGCGGATCTCGCTCTTGGTCGCGCGAAACTCGATCGACGCGTAAGGAGACTGGCCGGATGTGGTGAAACGCCGCTCGATCTTCATCTCGTTCAATTCCTTGTTTTCGCGCGGCCGATATCGCGCGACGGGCCATCGCTCGGCGCCGGCGGCGGGCCTCGCCTGAGCGAGCGCGCCAAAGCCGACGCCCCTCTTGGGACGCGTTCAATCAAATGCACTGGGGAACGCACGCGGGACGATGAGCGCGCACATAGCGACCGACTTAGCGCCGGCGTCCCAAACGTCGCTTCGAATCCGCGTCGCTTCGTCATCCGCCGAGCTCTCAGACTGCGCGAAACAACCCATCTCGTCAAGATATAGAGCTCAAATTCGTTAAAACTTCTACATATTGTGATTTTTCGTGGATATCGCGGAAAAGCTGTTCAATAGCGCCCCGGCATGGTTGCGCCGCTTGGAAGATTGCGCAAGCGGCGCCGGAGCGAAATATTTTTTTCAAACGGATTCGCGCGGCGGCGAGAGTTGGGCCGCCTTCGTCATGCGCGCCTTGACGCGAGGCGTCGCGGCGCCCTTTAAGGAAGGCGAGCCGCCCGTGACGGACTTTGGGGCGCCCGTAAGGACGCCCGTCGTAAACGACGGACCATCGGCGAAAGCAAGCGCTGTTCTCAGGAGAACCCTTCATGTCCTTTGTCATCCCGCGTCGCGCCCTCATCGTCGCGGCCCTCGCCCTGATCCCGGCGGCGGCCCTCGCGCATGGCCCCTCCCGCCAGAAAGTGGCCGAGAAGATCGAGATCGACGCGCCGCCCGCCAAGGTCTGGGCCATCGTCGGCAATTTCGGCGATATCTCCTGGCTGCCGGGCGTCGCCAAGACGGAAGGGACGGGCGGCAATACGCCGGATCAGGCCAAGCGCAAGATCACCCTCGCCAATGGCGGCGTGATCGAAGAAACGCTGACCAAATACGACGAAGCCGGCCAGTCGCTGTCCTATAAAATCGATTCCGTCGACGTGAAGATTTTGCCGGTCAATAATTATTCCTCGACCATCACCATCAAGGACGTGGGCGGCAAGACCGAGGTCGAATGGAAGGGCGCCTTCTATCGCGGCTTCATGAACAACGACCCGCCGCCGGAGCTTTCCGACGAAGCCTCGCTGAAGGCGGTGACCGATCTCTACAAGGCCGGCCTCGCCTCGCTGAAGGCCAAGGCCGAAGCCAAGTAATTCCGCTGCGTCATAGGGTGTGAATTGGCCGGAACACCGTCATTGCGAGCGAATCGAAGCAATCCAGGAGGCGCGGGGCGCGGGCTGGGTTGCTTCGAGTTTCGTCGCGGGCGAGCGGAGCTCCAAGAGAAGCCCCAAGAGAAGCTCCAAGACGAGCGGCGCCGCCCCCGGACTGCTTCGTCGCTCCGTTCCTCGCGATGACGATCCCGGCGCTCGCCTGTTTTCGGGGTTTCGTCCCGCTATTCATGGCGCTGGCGCTCTTTCCCGCCGCCGCGCTGGCGCATGGCGCGACGCCGCAAAAGGTCGTCGAAACCATCGAGATCGCCGCGCCGCCGGCCAAGGTCTGGGCCGTCGTGGGCGATTTTCAGGACATGGGCTGGCTGCCCGGCGTGGTGAAGACCGAGGGCGAGGGCGGCGTCACGCCGGAAATCGCCAAGCGCAGGCTGTTCCTGGCCAGCGGCGCCACGATCGACGAGCGCCTGGTGCAATATGACGACGCCGCCATGTCGCTGCGCTACATCATCGAGCATGTCGATTTCGCCGTTCTTCCGGTCGGCAATCTTTCCGCGACGCTAAAGGTCTCCCCCGCCGCCTCCGGCGGGTCCGTCGTCGAGTGGAAAAGCCGCTTTTACCGCGCGTTTCCGGGGGGCAATCCGCCCGAGCAATATACCGACGAAATCGCGGTGAAGGCGGTTTCCGAGCTGTTCAGGAGCGGCCTCGCGGCGTTGAAGGCGCGGGTGGAGCGCGAATGAGTCTGCGCGCGCTCGCGGTCGTGTTTCTCGCGCCGCTGCTTATCGGGGCGGCCCGCGCCGACGAGGCCTTCGTCCCGAATCAGTCGAGCGACGATCTGACCATTGTCGATCTTGGCGCGATGACGCCCGGCGCGACGCTGCCGATTGGCGGCAAGCCGGCGGGGGTCGCCGTGAGCCGGGACGGCGCGCGGGCCTATGTGACAAGTCCCGAGGGGCATTTCGTTTCGGTCATCGACGCAAGGGCGCGGCGCGTCCTCAAGCGAATCGCCGTCGGCGGGCAGCCCTTCGGCGTCGCGGTTTCGCCCGATGGGCGGCGACTCTATGTCGCCGACATGAATGGGCGCGAACTGCTGGAGATCGACCCCGACAGCGAAAAAACCCGGCGCGTCGAGATCGGAGCCATGCCGTCCGGCGTCGCGGCGACGCCCGACGGGCGGTTCGTCATCGCGGCGGCCCGCGACGACAACGCCCTCGTCGTCGTCGACGCGGAGACTTTCGCGCGCGTCGCGACCATCGCCGTGGGCCGGCACCCCTATGGCGTGGCCATCGACGCGCAAGGACCGCGCGCCTACACGGCCAATGTCGAATCGGACGATGTGAGCATCGTCGATCTCGCCGAGCGCAAGCTTATCGCCAATGTGCGCGTCGGCGGCCATCCCTATGGCGTCGCCTTGGCCAAGGGCCGCGCCTTCGTCGCCAATCAATACGCCGAAACCGTCAGCGTCTTCGACACGGCGACCCTCGCGCCGCTGGCGACGATCAAGGTCGGCGAATATCCCGAAAGCGTGGGCGTTAGCCGCGACGGCGGGACGATCTATGTGACCAACTGGTTTTCCAACGAACTCTGGTCGATCGACGCGGAGAGCTATAAAATCACGGGCAAGGCGTCGACCGGCGACGGCCCGCGCGCGTTTGGGGCGTTCGTTCGCGCGGTCGATTAGGCGCCCGCGCCTCTGGACATCGGCCCCTGCAGACGCGATAAGAGCGCGGAACTCACGAGGCGCGAGGCGCATGTCTTATTTAAATCGACTGTTCACCTGGTGGAATGGGGCCACGCTCAGCACGGGACTGTGGACGCTGCTTTATGGCGAGCGCGTCGGCGAGGACGAGTTCGGCAATGTCTATTACCGCGCCAAGGGCGGCAAGATCGACCCGGCGCTCGGCTTCGAGCGCCGCTGGGTGATCTATAAGGGCTATGCCGAAGGCTCCAATACGCCGACCGGCTGGTATGGCTGGCTGCATCACACCTTCGACACGCCGCCCACCAAGGAATCATACGCGCCCAAGGAATGGGAGCTGCCGTTCCAGGAAAACATGACGGGCACGCCCCTGGCCTACCGTCCGCCGGGCTCCATACTGGCCGCCGGCCAGCGCCCGGCCGCGAGCGGCGATTACGACGCCTGGCGCCCGGAGGGTTGAAGCCCTTCGTCTCACGATCATGGAATCGCCTTTGTCGCGTGTTTCCTATGCGCGGGAGCCTATTGTTTTCTCGCGGAGGAAGCGGCGCGGTGACCCGAATGTTCTTGCGATCTGATCTCTTCGTTTCCTGGCGCGTTTCTTGGCGCGGCCTTTCATGGCGCGGCGCGGCTTTGGGCGCGTCTGTCGCGTCTCTCGCCGCTTTTCCGGCCGCGGCCGATTCGATTCGCCATCCGACGGCCATCTTCGCCGGGCTGGACAAGACGACGGGCCGCATCATCAATTTCGACGTCGCCATCGACGAGACCGTGCAGTTCGGCACGCTCCAGGTGACGCCGCGCGTCTGCAACACGCGGCCGCAGACGGAGGCGCCGCAAACGACGACCTTCGTCGAGGTGGACGAACAGCTGGCGAAGCCGGATCAAAAGCACGTCCAGGTCGCCGTCGCCAAGGCCGACGCCAAGCCCGAGGCCAAGAGGATTTTCTCCGGCTGGATGTTCGCGGCGAGTCCCGGCCTGCATGGCGTCGAGCACCCGGTTTACGACGTCTGGCTCGTCGACTGTAAGGGCGGCAAGGAGACGGTCGCGCAAGAGGCGGCGCCGGCCGTGCTCCCCCTCGATGGGGCGGACGCCAAGCGCGAATCGAGCGGCGCGCGCAAGGTGGAGCCCACGGCTCCCGCGGCGGTCGAGGCGCAGCCGATCGGCCCCGCCGACGAACCCGTGTTCAACGCCAGCGCGGCGACGGGCGATAACGGGGCGGACGCGCCGGCGCAGCCCGCCAAACCGAAACCCAAGGCGAAAGCCAAGCCGAAGCCCAAGAAGCAGCGCGACGCTCAACCGCCGGCTCAGTCCGCGCCGCCGCCCGCCGGCGATCCCGGGTTTTTCTGATTGTCGCCGAGCGCTTCGAGCGCTCTCGCTCCGCTGATCCGTTCCGCCGCCGGCCACGCCAGGAAATTCGCGGCCGGCGGCGCCATCGCTCCGCGCAGCAGCCGCCGATACTCCTTGCGCGAAATTTCCCTGGCCCCGAGCGAGGCGAGGTGCTCCGTCATGAATTGCGTGTCGAGCAGGCGAAATCCGCCGGCGCGCAGCCGCGCGACGAGATGGGTCAGAGCGACCTTCGAGGCGTCGGTCTCGCGGTGGAACATGCTCTCGCCAAAGAACGCCGCGCCCAACGCGACGCCATAGAGGCCGCCCACGAGTCGCCCCTCGCGCCAGCACTCCACGGTGTGAACGGCTCCAAGCTTGAACAGCGCGCGATACAGCCGCCTTATTTCGCCATTGATCCAGGTGCTCGGGCGTCCGGGCGCCGGAGCGGCGCAGGCGTCGATCACCGCGTCGAAATCGTGATCTATCCGCACCTCGAAAATATCCCGGCGCACCGTCTTGGCGAGCGAGCGCGAGACGATGAATCCGTCCAGCGGAAACACCGCGCGCTCGCGCGGCTCGACCCAGAACAATTCTTCGTCTTCGGCGCTCTCCGCCATCGGAAACATTCCGATGGAATAGGCGCGCAACAGGATTTGCGGGGTGATTTCGTCGGGGGCGCCGCGGTTGGACATCGCTCCAGTCTATAACATCGGGACGATTTGACGAGGGATTTGGCTCTTTAAGGAGCCGCGGGGGCGGCGTTTTCGCGGCGCGCGTCAAAAATTTTAACTGGATCGACGCGGCGATTTTTGCCATGTCATCGAATCGATTTACCTTGCCGTAACCATCCTTGGCGAGATTGGCCTTTTCCCGCGACGGAGCTCCCACACAAATGGCGCTTTTTACCGGGAAAATGCGCCCGTCTCGAGCCGTCATTCCTAGAGAGGTCCAACCTGATGACTATTAAATCGGCAATCATCGCGACGTCGATCGGCGCTTTGTGCCTGTCGCTCGGCGCTTGCGCCAGCACCGGCCCGGCCACGCCGCATGCGGCCGTGATGCCGGGGAAGGGCAAATCCTACGCGGCCTTTCAGCGGGATGACGCTTATTGCCAAAACCAGGGCCAGGCGGCGATCGGCGGACAATCTCCGGGGCAAGCGGCCAATGACGCGGCGGTCGGCAGCGCGGTGGTCGGCACGGCCCTCGGCGCGGCGGCGGGCGCGGCGCTCGGCAGCGCGTGGCATCGTCCGGGCACGGGCGCGGCGGTTGGAGCCGGCGAAGGCCTCGTGGTCGGCAGCGCGATCGGCGCCGGCAACGGCAGAGCCGCAGGCGCGGAAGTGCAGGGGCGCTACGATCGGGTCTATTCGCAATGCATGGCGGCCAAGGGCAACGACGTGGGCGGCTACGGACCCGGACCTGGCTATGGCGGCCCTGGTCCCGCTTATGGCCCCGATCCTGGATACGGCCCTGGCCCCGCTCCCGGCCCGGCGGCCTATGGCTACGGCGGCCCCGGCCCCTACTGATAGAGCCCTTCAGGCTTCGACCCTCGACAGCCGCCCATGGCCCGCGTCGCGCTGGCCATGGGCGCGCCGCGTTTTGGCCCTGGTCTCTTCGCGAGTCGCGGCAAAGCGTGAGCGCGTCATTATTTTGTCCCGATGCGGGCGCTAGCTAGGGCGATCGCAACAAGGATGGCCCAATGACCGACGCCGCGAAAGTCACGCTATATCATTCTCCGCGCACGCGCTCCCAGGGTGTGCAAATCCTATTGGAAGAGCTTGGCGCTCCCTATGAATTGCATGTGCTGAACTTCAAGCTCGAGGAGCAGCGCAAGCCCGATTATCTCGCGATCAATCCGCTCGGCAAGGTTCCCGCGATCCTGCACGCCGGCGCGGTCGTGACCGAGCAGGTGGCGATCTATATTTATCTCGCCGACGCTTTCCCGGAGGCCGGCCTCGCGCCCGCCATCGGCGATCCGCTGCGCGGGCCTTATCTGCGCTGGCTCGCCCTTTACGGCTCGGCTTTCGAACCGGCGTTGATCGACCGCTCGCGAAAGGTCGAGCCGGGCGTCCGCGGCATGAGCCCCTATGGCGAGTATGATTCGATGATCGCCTTGGTCAAGTCGCAACTCGCCAAGGGGCCCTATCTGTTCGGCGAGCGCCTCTCCGCCGCGGATATTTTGTGGGGCACGGCGCTGCGTTGGACGACGAGCTTCGGCCTCGTGCCGCCGACCGAGGAAATCTCCGCCTATATCGAGCGCATCGCGGCGCGGCCGTCGGTCAAGAAGGTCGGCAAGCAGGACCACGAACTCGCGGCGGCGCAGGAAGTCGCGGCGCAGAGCTGAAAAAGCGCGCAGGCGCTACAAAATTTTGAACCGGCGCGCTTTCCGCGTGGACGATTCCATCCGAGCGGAATGCGCGCCGGGGTTAATCGCGTCTTTACTCTTAATTTCCTAGCTTCGTTCATAGTTGCGATGCGGGACGGCTCGCTGGAAGCAGGCGCCCCGCTCGAACCGCGACAACGAGCTAGCAAGAACCATGACGCGCAGCCAATCCCTCGGCCCCGCCTACGATCCGTTTCGCGAATTCGCGCGGCGACGCCTCGCCGAGCTTTTGGGATTGCTAACGCTCGCCGCTTGCGCCGCTCTGACCCTGGCGCTCTTCACTTGGTCCGCGCGCGATCCTTCCTTCAATCAGGCCACCGACGCCCGCGTGCATAATCTGCTCGGGCTGCCCGGCGCGGTCGTCGCGGATCTTTTCATGCAAACGATCGGCGTCGCCACGAGCGCCGCCCTGCTGCCGATCGCGGCGCTCGCTCTTCGCCTCTTGTCCCATCGCGGCGTCGAGCGCGCCCGCTTGCGCGTAGCGCTTTGGTTCATCGGCGTGATCTGCGCGGCCGCGGCCGCTTCGCTGCTCCCGGTCACGGATCGCTGGCCGCTCCCGACCGGGCTTGGAGGCGTCGTCGGCGACGCGGTCTTGTCGCTGCCCCGTCACGTCACCGGCGGCAATCGGCTCGCGCTGGCGGTGATGGGCGTCGTCGCGATCGTCGGCGCGATTCTGTCGCTCACCGCCGCGGCCGGCTATGGTTTGGAGAACGAAACCGACCTTCGCGAGGAGGCGCGTCGAGAGGCGCTGGGCCAACGCGCGCTCCAGCATGACGAAGACGACGAGGACGCGGCCGGAGAGCCCGGCGTCGCTCTGGTTTCGCTGGGCGCGTTGCTGCATTTCCTGCTGACGGTCCAGGCGGGTTTTCGGCGCGGCTTCGCGCGATTGCGCGCCAGTTTGCGAAGGCCCGCGGCGACGGATTTCGAAACGCGGCCAGTCGGCGCCGCCGAGCGCCGGGAGCCGATCTTCGACGACCCCGACGAGTATGATTCGCCCCCGCCGCCGCGGCGGGTCGCCGCGAGCATCCAAAACGCGCCAGCCCGCCCCGTTGTCGCCGCGCCGGCGCCGAGTTCGGCGCCCGCTCCGGCCGCCGGCCCAAGGCAAGCGATTCGCGAGCGCGCGAAGCCGAACCGGGGCGGAAGCGATTCGGCCAGATTGTACGAGCTTCCCAATCTGGCGCTGCTCTCCGAGCCGAAGAAGCCGACCACAGGGACCAAGATTTCGCAGGACGCGCTGGAACAGAACGCCCGCGTCCTCGAAGGCGTGCTGGACGATTTTTCGGTGCGCGGCGAAATCATCAACGTGCGCCCCGGCCCGGTCGTCACGCTCTACGAACTGGAGCCCGCTCCCGGCATCAAATCCTCGCGCGTCATCGGCCTCGCCGACGACATCGCGCGCTCGATGTCGGCCGTGTCGGCCCGCGTCGCCGTGGTTCCCGGCCGTAACGCGATCGGCATAGAGCTCCCCAATCAGCGGCGCGAGATGGTGTATCTGCGCGAATTGCTCGCCTGCGAGGATTTTAAGGCTTCCAAGCACAAGCTCGCCATCGCGCTCGGCAAGACCATCGGCGGCGAGCCCGTCATCGTCGATCTCGCGCGCATGCCGCATCTCCTTGTCGCGGGCACCACGGGCTCCGGCAAATCGGTCGCCATCAACACGATGATCCTGTCGCTGCTCTATCGGCTAAGACCCGAGGAATGCCGGCTGATCATGGTCGACCCGAAAATGCTGGAGCTTTCCGTCTACGACAATATTCCGCATCTGCTGACGCCCGTCGTCACCGATCCGAAAAAGGCGGTGGTCGCGCTCAAATGGGCGGTGCGCGAGATGGAGGACCGCTACAAGAAAATGTCGAAGGTCGGCGTGCGCAACATCGACGGTTTCAACGCGCGGGTGGTCGAGGCTCGGGCGAAGGGCGAGGTCATCACCCGCACGGTGCAGACGGGTTTCGACCCCGAGACCGGCGAGGCGATCTTCGAGCGCGAGGAGATGGATCTCGCGCCCTTGCCCTACATCGTCGTCATCGTCGACGAGATGGCCGATCTGATGCTGGTCGCGGGCAAGGACATCGAGGGCGCGATCCAACGCCTCGCGCAAATGGCCCGCGCCGCCGGCATTCATCTGATCATGGCGACCCAGCGCCCGTCGGTCGACGTGATCACCGGCACGATCAAGGCCAATTTCCCGACGCGCATCTCCTTCCAGGTCACGAGCAAGATCGACAGCCGCACGATCCTTTCCGAAATGGGCGCCGAGCAACTGCTGGGGCAGGGCGATATGCTCTACATGGCCGGCGGCGGACGCATCTCGCGCGTGCACGGGCCGTTCGTCTCGGACGGCGAGGTGGAGCATGTCGTCGCCTATCTGCGCACGCAGGGCCAGCCGCAATATCTCGACGCGATCACCAGCGAGGAAGAGGCGGCCGAGGCCGGCGCGGGCGAGCCGCTCGCCAGCCCTGGCTCCATGGACGCCGAGGAGTCCGGCGATCTCTACGACCGCGCGGTGGCGATCGTGCTGCGCGACAAAAAATGCTCCACGAGCTACATCCAGCGCCGCCTCTCGGTCGGCTACAACAAGGCCGCGTCGCTGGTCGAGCAGATGGAGCGCGAAGGCGTGGTGAGCCCGGCCAATCACTCGGGCAAGCGCGAGATCCTCGTCGGCGGCGGCATCGATCGGGGCGCCTTCGACGTCGAGGCGGCGGAGTAGGCGCGCCGAAGGCGCGTCATCTCGATCTAACCGCGTCGAATAATCCCGTATTCGCCAGATAACGTCGCCGGATCCTGTATCTTGGGGGCCCCGCTTCGAGCGCCGGGCCGTCGATCTCGAACCGAGAGACGAACTGTTCCGACCGCGATTGGAAAGAAACCGCCGTGAAATGGATCTATCTGCTGATCGCGATATCCGCCGAGGTTGCGGCGACCACGGCTTTAAAGGCCTCGCAGGGGTTCACCAAATTGGCGCCCTCCGCGATCGTGGTTCTTGGCTATGGCCTCGCCTTTTATTTCTTGTCTCTAACGCTCGACAGCATTCCGATCGGCATTTCCTACGCTCTGTGGTCCGGCGTTGGGATCGTTTTCATCTCGCTCATCGGCTGGCGTTTCTTCGATCAAAGTTTGGATGCGCCAGCAATGATCGGCATTGCGTTGATTCTCGCCGGCGTCGCGGTGATCAACTTGTTGTCGAAATCGACGCCGCACTGATTTTGCATCGGCGGAGAGTCTCCAGGGAAGTCGTATGATAGGCTCTCCGGCTGATTGCCTCGGCCGGGGATGGAATTCCGCGGATTCGAGGCGGACACGGCCGAGGCCGGCGCGGGCGGGCCGCTTGCCAGCCCTGGCCCGGGGACGCCAAGGAATTGGGCGATCTCCATGGCCGCGCGGTGGCGATCGCGCCGCGCGACAAGAATTGCTCCACGAGCTGCATCCAGCGCCGCCTCTCGGTCGGCCACGACAAGGCCGCGTCGCTGGTCGAGCAGATGGAGCGCGAAGGCGTGGCGAGCGCGGCCAATCACTCGGGCAAGCGCGAGATCCTTGTCGGCGGCGGCGTTGATCGGGGCGCCTTCGACATCGAGGCGGCGGAATAGCCGCGTCATCTCGATATAACCGCGTCGAATAATATGGTTCGCCCTGGATTGGCCGACGTCGCTCCCGGCGCGAATCCCCGCGGCGCCGGGCCTTTGACGCGCTTCGCGCATAAAACACACGCAAAAATTGAATAATTTTTTGGGTTGTATTGATTTCATATACAACTTATAGTAGTCTTAAAATTGGGTTTTCCACAAGAGATGACGCGCAATTCCTGTTCGCGCCGCGTCGAATTTGGCTGGGGCGGACTCGCATGATTTCGCAAGCGGCATTTACGCGGTAGCCGCGCGCCTTTAATTCAAAGGGGGCTGCATTGAACGAATCCTATCCGAGCGACGAGAGTTGGGCGCGGATTTCTTCGGGCGCGTCGGGCGAAGAGGGCGATCTCGCCCGCCAGGGCCGTGAAATCGGCCCGTTCATCGAAGAACTGGATAAACTCTATTTGACCGACGAGCGCTGGGCGCTGATCTCCTCGCATGTGCCGGGCAAGGAGGGTGATCCCGGCTGCCGGGGCCGCGACAACCGCCTGTTCATCGAAGCGGTGCTTTGGCTCGCCCGCACGGGCAAGCCCTGGCGCGATCTGCCGCCGTGCTTCGGCAAGTGGTGTACGGCCTATACGCGCTTTCGCCGCTGGAGCATGAAAAACGTCTGGGAGGGGCTTTTCGCCCGGCTGGCTCAGGACAGTTTCTGCGAATATTTTTTCGAGCAGGGAGTCATTCGCCACGCGCCGTTGCGCGCGGCGCTGGCGCGCGAGGCGGGGGCGCGGGAAGCGGCTCCAGTTCAGGATGAAGGTCGGGCCGCCTGAGCGGGCCTCTTCCCTCGCGCGCGACTCAACTTTGCGATTGCGCGCGCGCCATCGCGACCTTGAGCCGCACTTCCATCTCCTCGTCGCCGCCGCCGACGCGCGCACCCCTGATCGGCGCGGCGCCGAGATAATCCAGCGCCGCCGCGACGCGAACATAGGCGTCGTCGGGCGACATATTATGCGTCGCGTCGAATCCGACCCAGCCCAGCCCTTCGACGAAGCCCTCGGCCCAGGCGTGGCCGGCCGCCTGGGCCTCTTCATCCGCGCGCTTGAAATAGCCGCTGACATAGCGCGCGGGAATATCGAGCGTTCGCGCGCATGCGACGAAAATATGCGCGAAATCCTGGCAGACGCCCTGGCCGCGCGCGAAGGTTTGCGCCGCGGGCGTCGCCACATGTGTCGCGCGCGCGTCGAAGGTCATGGCTTCGTGCAGAGCGGCCATCAGCGCGTGCAGCCTGTCGAGCGCGCAATTCTCCCGCGCCGTCGCTTGGCGCGCGAAATCGCGCATGTTCGCGTCGACGGTCGTCAAGGCCGTCTCGCGCAAATAGAGCGCCGGCGGAAATCGCTCGACCGCGCCGTTCACCACGCCCGCCGTATCGAAGGTTTCGACCTCGCCTTCGACCAGCGTCGTCAGCGTGTCGAAGGAACCCTCCGCCGTGAAGCAGTGCAGAATATTGCCGAAGGCGTCCTCTCTCTGGGTCAGGCGGCAATCGCGGTCGACCTCGATGCGCCAATTCACGATGCGCTGAATGTTGCAATTGCGCGGCGTCAGCAAGAGCTTTTGCACGGCCGATTTGGCGGGTTCGCCATAGCGATAGATCGTCTCGTGTCGGATGCGCAGCAGCATGACGGCGGTCGGTCCTCTCTCAAAATAAATATTGCTCGGAGACCAGCGTTCCGAGTTGCGCGTTATCCCTGATGAAGCGGCCGATAAATTCGTGCAGGCCGCCCTGGAACAGGGTCTCGATCGACATGTTTTCGAGATTGCCGTAGGTCGCCCGCGCATGGCGTTGCGCCTGTCCCTGGCGCCCGTGCGTCGTCGCCAGCCGGTCGAGATAGCGCACCACGCTCTCGTAGCAGGAGGTCAGCGAGCGCGGCATTTCCGGTCGCAGGATCAGGAGATCGGCGACCAGCCAGGGCTTCAGACTCTGGCGATAGACCCAGTGATAGGCGGTGTGGGCCGACACGGCGCGCAATATCGCGGTCCACTGGAAATAGTCGAGCGTTCCGCCCACGACTTCCTTCTCGGGCAGGAGCAATTGATATTTCACGTCGAGCAGGCGCGCGGTGTTGTCGGCGCGCTCGATGAACAGTCCGACGCGCGAAAACCAATAGGCGTCGTCGCGCAGCATCGTGCGATAGGCGCCGCCGTCATAGACGAGGGAAACCTGTTTCACGAAGTCGAGAAAGCGGGTGAGATCCTCTCCCGTCTTGGCGCCGCGCGCGCGTTCGATCGCCTGCATCTCCAAATAGCCGCCGTTGATCGCCTCCCACATATCGGTGGTCAAGGCCGTGCGAACGGCGCGCGCGTTGGTGCGCGCGAGTTCGATGCAATTGCGGATCGATCCGGGATTGTCCGGGGCGAAGGCGAGGAATTCGATGACATGCGCCTCGTCGAGGGGTCGGTTGGTTTGCTTGAAGGCGGTCGCCGAACCGGCGGACAACAGGACGCTCTCCCATTCGCTATCGGCGCCGCCGTAAGCCTTGGGCAGCGCCGCGAGGCGGCGCGAGGCCTGGATGACGCGCGCGAGAAAATCGGCGCGCTCCATATAACGCGCTAGCCAGTAGAGGTTGTCGGCGGTGCGTGACAGCATGGCTTGGACTCGTGCGTGAAAAGGGGATGGCGCGGCTGCTAGGCCTTAGCGGGAACGTCGTCGATAACCCAGGTGTCCTTGGTCCCTCCGCCCTGGCTCGAATTCACGATCAGCGATTTCTCGGTCATGGCGACGCGCGTGAGGCCGCCGGGAACGACGCAGATGTCCTTGGCTCCCTGCAAGACGAAGGGACGCAGATCGACGTGACGGGGCGCGATCCCCTCGGCCACGGAAATCGGACAGGTGGAGAGCGCCAGCGTTGGCTGGGCGATGAAATTGTCCGGGCGCTCGGCGAGCTTCCTGGAGAATTCGTCGAGCTCCGCGCGCGTCGCGTGGGGACCGACCAGCATGCCGTAGCCGCCGGAGCCGTTGACCTCCTTGACCACCAGTTCGGGGAGATGATCCAGCACGTAGCCCAGCGCGTCCTTCTCGCGGCAGCGCCAGGTCGGGACGTTTTGCAGAAGCGGCTCCTCGCCCAGATAGAAGCGGACCGCGTCGGGGATGTAGGTGTAAATCGCCTTGTCGTCGGCGACGCCCGCGCCGACTGCATTGGCGAGCGTCACATTGCCTGCATTATAGGCGCCCATCAGGCCGGCGACGCCCAGCGCCGAATCCGGTCGAAAGGCGAGTGGATCGAGAAACTCGTCGTCGATCCGGCGGTAGATCACGTCGACGCGTTTCGGCCCCTTGGTGGTGCGCATATAGACCATATCGTCGCGCACGAAGAGGTCGCGCCCCTCCACAAG
>Ga0181527_1002379_pt1 | contig 17837 bp, 16 predicted proteins | sample PEATcosm2014_Bin_30_FD_119762 | JGI IMG/M metagenome (GOLD analysis project Ga0181527, IMG submission 119762) | Peatland microbial communities from MTU Mesocosm Facility, Houghton, MI, USA - PEATcosm2014_Bin06_60_metaG | ecosystem: Environmental > Terrestrial > Soil > Wetlands > Peat | place...
CGGGTCCACGCCGGATAGGGCCAGCCTTCGTATTGCGATTTGACGGCACGAGTCACCGGGTCGGCCGGCGGATTGGCCCGATCTGCCGTCGTTGAGAGGCATTTAGGCTCTTGTACCGGGAGATAGGCCGCACTCATGGGGCGGCCTTCTTCCTGGGCGAGCAACCCACGCTCGATCTCGTCGAACGGCCACGCGCCGCCATTGAGGCCGGCCTGCGCTTTCAGTGCGTCGACGATCTTTGGATGATCGCGCCAGCGCCCTGACACCAACAGCCATCGCCGCAGGCGGCTCAGAAGCCGCTCCGCCGCCAGCAAACTAACCGGCGATTCCCGCAGTAACATCAGCGGCAGTTCATCGCCTTCGAGCCCTTTGATGAGTGCTTCCAGAGCCGCGTCGCCCGCATTTTCGGCAAGCCGGTACCTGCGAAGCACCAGGCGCCACCCCGCGACATTGATAAGATTTGGCTCGACCGTTCGATCCGTCAGGAGTCTGAGATAGGCCGTCTTCCGTTCGTCGGGGAGCAGGGTCGGATACTGGTGCAACAACTTGGCAATGAAAGCCCTCGTCGCATAGTCGTCCGGCGCGAGATCGAAGGCCGCCCATGCCAGATCGAAAGCGCCCTCTGGCTGATTTCGTCTCCAGCTTTCCCGGGCGTCCCGAAGCAGGCCGTCGGCAGCGACGCCCGCGCCACTCGCCCCCGCCATCAAGCCTTGCATTTCGCTACGTCCACGAGCGCATCCCCGGCACGATTGCTGGGCGGATATGGTATTATGGCAGTTGGCATGGCGAGATGCGAAACGCAAGGAAACGCCCTATGTTCGTGCGAAAGCGGGGTGATTGGCTGATCGCCAAGGTGGGCGATGGGCGGGTTATGATGAGCACGGAAAAGGTTCATCATATCGGCGTCACCGAGGTTGGCGTGCGCATCTGGGAACTGATCGAGACGCCGCAACAGGTCGACGCGGTCTGTGCACAATTGCGCAAAGAATACGCCATTCCTCCCGAAGTCTGCCGCGCCGAGGTTGAGGCCTTCCTCAAGGAGTTGGTGGAGAACGGCGCCGTGACGCTCGATCCGCAAGCGGCTGCAAAGTGACATTCCCCATGCCGTATGACGGGATCGTTCCATGACCAAAGCGCCGGATGAACTGTTGGCCTTGCGGATCGGCGAGACTACCGTCGGCGAAAATCTGCGTCGTGCGGTCGAATCCGGACGGCTGACCGAAGCTAACAATGGCGCGCTTCTGGTTGCAAAAGATTCGAAGCGAGAGGTGAATTGGCTGTATGTGACCCATGGACCACCGCTGGGCTGCGGGTTCCTGATGGATTTTATGTTTCAGCACGCCTATGCCCAATCCGCGGTGCCCGACGGCTGTAGCGCTTGTTACAAGGTCAAAGTCGTGCCGCGGACGCTGCGCGAACTGGTGGCGGCGTGGGAAATCGGCAAGCGGATTCACTATCGGTCCAAATGAGGCACCGACCTCAATAACCCCTCTTCGCAGAATATCTATGCTGGCTACTTCTACACAAAGGGCCTCGACGGGGCGCGCACAATATTCAAAGTCGTGCGCGAAGCGTTCAATGAAAATCCCAAGCTTGGCCCGGATATTCCGATGACCATTAACCGCCGATGCTCCGAGTACGAAACCATACTGGAACCGTCCGACCGCTACGCATTCACGCCGGAAATGGCGCAACTGGAAGCCGATTTGAAATCCCGGTTTCGGGAGCGCAAAGCCGACTATCAGCCAAGCATGGTGGCGGCCCACTGGATCGAAACCGCCTTCCGCATCGGAGACGATAGCTATCTCGACTTCACGGGCGGCAAGCGGCTGCGCCAGAAGGCGATGACCTACAATCCTGCATGGCGTCGGCACAGCCTGGCGTCGTCCGACGCGGCAATTTCTGGGCTTAGCCGCCATTTTCCATATTAAGCTATTGATATATATAGCTTATGCATTTTCGCCACACTATGCCGATATTTATCAGCAAGGCGTAATGTCCCGTTGCCAATATGCCGCTAGGAGCAGTATTATGCGCGAGAATTGGGATTCGGGGTATTAAAATGGAAAATAAGTCGGCTCATCTCTTTCCGCCGAATAACAATGCCTCCGCTGAGGAGCGAAACAGCGGTACGCGGACGCTGAAAACCTGGGCGACGCCGAAGGTGATCACCAGTACTCTGTCAGAGGACACCGAAGCTTCTTTTGGTGCCGGTGGCGATGGTGGCAACGGCGGCGGCCACTCTTAGTGGATTTTTCTTGGGCTCAAAATAGCCCTCTCTGGAAGTCATATTAGCGGCGCGTTTAGTGGGCGGCGGTTGGTTCGTGCTGCTCAATTGGTGTATGTGACTACTCCCAAGCCAATCCTGACGTGCTATTCAACGCCGATAGCGGGGCGTTCCCTGTTTGCGGTATCGTTTTGCGTTTCTACTGCCTCCGTGCATCTTGCCTCCGAACAAGATGCGGAGCGGTAGATTTTGGATGCCGACGGTCACTTATCTTGAATACTACGCATGGCCGAGGCAAATGGCAGTGATGGGCTCACCCCTTCTGTCCGAGCATAGCCCAACGTGAGCGCGATTGCCGGGCTCTGGCGGTTCGACGGACAGCCGGTGCCGGCCGACTGCGCGCGCATGCTGGCGGCACAACAGATCTATGGACCGCACGACGGAGCCCAGTGGTCCACAGGACCCCTGGCCATGGGCCGCAGGCTTTTTCGGCTGCTGCCAGAGGACACCCATGACCACCAACCGTTGCGGAGCCGCGACGGCCGGCTCACGCTGGTCGCCGACGTCCGGTTGGACAATCGCGATGAAATGATCGCGGCGCTCGGCTTGCCGTTGGCAGACGCCCGGCAACTGTGCGACGCGGCGATTCTGCTCGAATGCCTCGAGCGCTGGGGCGAAGGCGCGCTCGATCGGCTGGTCGGCGATTTTGCCTTCGCGCTTTGGGATGCGCACGCGCAAAAACTTGTGCTTGCGCGCGATTTTCTCGGCCAGCGGCCGTTACACTATCATCGCTCGCGGGGCTTTTTTGCTTTTGCTTCGATGCCGAAAGGTTTGCATGCGTTAGCCGAAGTGCCCTATGCGCCCGACGAGCAAGCCATGGCCGAATTCGTCACGCTCATGCCGCAGAACGGGCCGCGCAGCTTTTTCAAGGGCGTCGATCGCGTCATGCCGGCTCACATCGTCACGGTGACGCGAGAGCATCTGTCGTCGCGGCGCTACTGGCAGCCCCAACGCCCCAGAGCCGGGCTGGCCACACCGGGCGACTATGTCGACGGCCTGCGTTACCATCTTGATCAGGCGACAAAATCGAGATTGCGCGGCGCGAACGGCATAGTCGGCGCAGATTTGAGCGCGGGCTTCGACAGCTCGTCGGTGACCGCCACCGCCGCAAGATTGCTTGCTCCGAGCGGAGGCAAAGTCGTCGCCTTCACCGCGGTTCCGCGCGAGGGCTACGACGGCCCAGATCCAAGGAATCGCATCGGCGACGAGGGGCCGCTCGCCGCCGCCACCGCCGCGATGTACCCGAATATCGAGCACGTGCTGATCCGATCGGGTCATCGCTCTCCACTCGATGGGCTCGATCGCTTCTTTTTTCTATTCGACCGCCCCATGCTCAACCTGTGTAACTCGGTGTGGGCAAGTTCAATTGGTCAGGCGGCGCGCGAACGCAAGCTCCACATCATGTTGACGGGACAAAATGGCAATATGACCGTGAGCTACCATGGGCTGGAACTGCTGCCGGAGCTGTTGCGAACGCGGCGCATCATCAAGCTCTGGCATGAGGCGTCGAGGCTTGTCGCGAAGACGGATATGCGCTGGCGGGGCGCCCTGGCAAAGACGTTCGGCCCCTTTACACCGGTGTGGCTGTGGCAATGGGCGAACGAAGCCTTTCTAGGCCGCAAGCAGGATATCCTGGAATATACGGCGATACGTCGCGATTGTCTGGTCGAGCTCAATCTCGCCGCACTCGCGAGCGAACGCGATCTCGATTTCTCGTATCGTCCCCGCAAAGACGGATTTGCAATGCGTCTTTGGGTTATGGGCCGCGTCGATTCCGGTAATGCTCACAAGGGAACTCTCGCCGGTTGGGGCATAGATTATCGCGATCCGACGGCCGACAAGCGCCTCGTCGAATATTGCCTGGGCATTCCGACCGAGCAGTATCTCGCCGACGGCGTTCCCCGCGCACTGGCCAAACGCGCGCTTGCCGACCGGCTCCCAAAAGCCGTGTTGACTGAGCGGAAAAAAGGCTATCAGGCCGCCGATTGGCATGAAGGCCTGACTGCGGCGCGCGCCGATGTCGCCGCGGAATTGGACCGTCTCGCCGTTTGCGTGCCGGCTGCGAAGACCTTGGATATCGACAGAATGAAGCACCTTGTCGAGAATTGGCCGATATCCGGCTGGGAGCGAGACGACGTCATCCAGCCATATCGACTGGCGCTCTTGCGGGGAATCGCGGCCGGCCACTTCCTACGTAAGGCATCGGGCGCAAACCAATGACGGGCATCGTCTCGACGGACTGACAGCGAAACGGACGAACGTCATGGTCGTTTCTGACAGCGCTACAGGCGAGGGTTGGACACGGCGATGGTCGGTCGCTCACCCGCCGCTCGTCTTGGTAACGCTGCTTGCGGCAGCGTTTGCCGCGCGACTTGCCGTGCGCGTTGCCTTCGGACAAGAGTATTTTTGGTCGAACAGCTATTTCATCTACTACAACCTGGCCACAAACATTGTAGGCGGGAAAGGATTCTGCCTGCAGAGCGCGTGCGCCTGGTTGCCGCCGCTCTACCCGTTGTTTCTGACCGTCTCGGTCCTGGCCGGCAAAAGCTTCTGGCTCATCGTCGTGCCGCAGGCGCTGCTGGGTGCCGGCACGGCGTTGTGCGCTTATTCGATCGGCCGAGAGATGTTCAACCGTCGCGCCGGCATCCTCGCCTGCGCCATCACCGCTTTTTATCCTTACTACCTGATGCACGACACCGCCTTGCAGGACACCGGGATGGTGACATTCTGCACGGCGCTGTCGGTCTGGCTGTTGCTGCGCGCCCGCAGGCGGTGCTGGAATTTCGATTGGTTCCTCGCCGGCATCGCGCTTGGGACGATGCCGCTCGTGCGCGCTTCAGTGGCGCTCGCGATTCCGGCAGCATTGGTCTGGTGCGTGGTGTGGGGATCGTCGGCCGCTATGCCGGCAAGGCTTCGGCGGGGCGCGATCCTTACGCTCGCCGTCCTGCTGACAGTCGGCCCATGGTTATTCCACACTTATCGCGCGACGGGTGTGCCGGTGTTCAGCTCGCAAAACGGTCTGGCCCTTTGGATGGGGAACAATCCGGACACCTTCTCGCACTATCCCGCCGGAAGCATCGATCAGAGCCGCAATGAAGCTTGGCGGAGCCTGTCCGCAACGGATCGAGCGGAACTCGCCGGCCTGGCCAAAGACGAGATTGCAGCGAGCAACTGGTATGCGCGTCGCGCGCTGCAATTCATGTGGGCGAATCCGTCCCTGTTTGCAAAGGGCGCCCTCCGAAAAATCGAGGCCGGATTTTCGTGGCGGCTGAATCCGTACCGCGAACGATTGGCGCAGGCCGCTTATTTCATCGGCTATGTGCCCGTCGCCGTGCTCGGAATCGTGGGGATGGTTCTGGCGCGAGGGCGGTCCGGCACCATCCTCATTGCAATGCTGTACCTCGCCTTCATCGTCGTGACGGCGGTCTTTTGGGCGCACACCAGCCACAGAAGCTATTTGGACGTCTATTGGATCGTCTTCGCCGCATCGGTCATCGAGAGAATTTGGGCCAATCCCACGTCATTCCTGGTGCCGCAAGCTATCCGCCGGAAGTTGCGGCTGCCGGACCGGGAAACAGCGCCGTCGAGCGCCCCGTCATCCAATCGATGAATAAGCCTTCCCATTCGTGGGCCGCAGGATCGAGACGCGCAAATCCGCTAAGCAGCGATAACGACGGCAACGCCTTAAGATCGCGCCAGCCGCCGGTCTTGAAATCGACCGGATAGGCTTCGACAGAAAATCCCGCCGCCCGGAATAGACCCATGGCCCGCGGCATGTGCAGCGCCGAAGTAACCAGGAGCCAATGCTCACCGGGTTTCGGGTCCGCAGTTTTCTTGGCGTTGACCGCGTTCTCCATTGTATTGCGCGCGGCGTTATCGACGGCAATGTTCTCTTTCGGCACTCCTAAGTTCTCGAGAAAACGAACGGCAAATTCGGACTCCGGCCGACCATTGAAAATCAGGTTCGAGTTGCCGCCGCTGAATACGACGCGCAGCGCCGGATAGCGACGCTGAAGTTCGACGGCGGCGATCAGGCGTCCGGCCGCCGAATCGAGCGATATTTGGTTGCGTAGTAACGAAACGTGCTGGTTGACGACGCCCCCCAGAACGACGATCCCGGCCGGCGGACCGCGCGATGCGTCCCACGGCGGGAAACGGTTTTCCAGCGGTACCAGCAGCGCCGTGCCGAGCGGCGTCATGCCACCGATCAGCAACAGCACCGTGCCGGCAAGAGTAGACCGCCGGCCGAGTTGAGCGAACCGGCCTCGCCACAGCACCAAGCCGCAGACGAGGACCAGCAGAATGAAATTGGATGGGACGGCAAGATCGCCGATGGTCTTCGACAGGTAAAAATACATCGGACTCCAACCTCATCGACTCGAGCGCCGCCCCGTGGTCGGAGCGGGGAGCCCCGCCAGAGGCCCCCCTCACCTATCGTCACCGCTGGTCTTGAAAACTGGCCGAGCAAGATGATTCGACGGATGCCGACCTTCGGCCTAGAACTGACGCTGATGAAAGCTACCAAATATGCTATTCATTCGGCAATCGCCGGGTTGGTGTCCGAGCCATTACCTATCGGCGATGCCACAGGGATTTGGCGCCAAGGCAATAGCGGCGTCACGGTCGTGCAGGCTGGGATGGTGTGACGATACAGAGCAGTACCAGGGTCGTAGCGCCCGTGCGCCAAGGCGATTCGTTCGGGATTTGGGAGGCGAGCAATGCGCTCGCGCCCGAGTTCCGCCTAATCGCCGCCTGCTGCCGGTGGCCGCCATCGGAATCTCGCAATGCCGTTGTCCGTGCCGCCGCCGCAGCCGTGGCCAATTGGAGCGATTTTCTATGGCTCGTAAATCGCCAGCGTGTCGCCGGGCTCGCCCACGACGCGTTGTCATCCGCTCGGATCGAGCTGCCGCCGGCAACCGCGCAGAAACTCAAGGCGCAGGCGCACCATATCCTACAACGGAACTTGCGCTACGCCGCCGAAACGGTTCGTCTGCAACGCGCGCTCGCAGCGGCAGACATCCCTGTCCTTGCGTTGAAAGGCATCGCCCTAGCCCAGCTTGCCTATGGCACGCTCACGACAAAGGATACCAGGGACATCGATCTTTTGGTCCCCCAAGACCGCGTGGACGCGGCGTTGCCGATTCTCGAAAGCGCAGGCTACACGCTATCCGATCCGGCCGAATATCTGAGCCCCGCCCAACGCCGGGCGGTCATTCGCTACGCCAGGGAAGTCCGGCTCGTTCATAGCGGCAAGAACTTTACGGTGGAACTGCAATGGCGCGCGGCTAACAACCCGCTGCTGCTCAAAGGCATTGACGCGCATTCGCCGGCACAGAGCGTTTCGATAGCCGAAGGCATGAGCGTTCGCACTCTAGCGCGACACGAGCTGTTTTCGTATTTGTGCGTTCATGGAGCTCAACATGCTTGGTCCAGGTTGAAATGGCTTGCCGATCTCAATGCTTTGGTATCGCCAATTGGCGCCGACATCACGCAGCTCTATAGAACCGCGCAAAGTGTAGGCGCCGGTATTTGCGCCGGACAAGCCCTCCTGCTTTGCAACCGGCTATTCAACATGAGCCTTCCCGCCGCTCTCGCAGGCGAGATTGCGGACCAGAGAGGCCTGGAAAGACTGGTGATGATTGCGATGCGGACGATGGCCGACAAACATGCCGAAGCGGACGCGACTCGGAGTTTTGCCGGCACGGCCCGCGTCGTCGTCGCGCAATTCCTGCTGGGGAAAGGACCGGCATATTTCGCGGCGCAATACCGGGCGGAAGCGGTGAGGACGCTCGATATTGTCGGCTTCCCGCTGCCGCCAAGGCTGCATTTTCTTTATCCGCTGTTACGGCTGCCGCTATGGCTCTGGCGGCGAGCGGTCGCGGCGCTTGGCCGCCGTGGTGCCGCTTAGCCATGCCCGAGAGCGCTGAAGCCCCTCATGACGACGGGAGCGCTACGCTAGGCCTCCCGATCCTCGATTTACCGAAACCCTTATAAGCCAGGCCACATAATCGGGGCTCCGGGACCGCTTGCAACACCCTGCGGACAGCCGCAAATTAGTATGATATCGGACATCCATTCTGTGTCCCAGCGTACTTGCAGAGACTGGACTCTGGCCTTCTCTGGAGGCATCCCGCTATGGTCAAAGCAAATCGCCGCTTACGACGGCCGTCTTCGCATACACGGCTGTTATCGCGCGTCGCCGTGTGGGACGTTATCTGGGGCGGCGTCAGCCCGCTTGCGGCCTATCTGCTGCGCGACGGCGCGATTCTCCGGCCGAACGGCACCATCACCTATTGTGGTGTGGCGTTTCTGGCTTCGCTCCTGGTGTTTCAGTGGTTCCGGACAAGCTCGCCGATCTCACGTTTCTATTCGATCCGGGACGGGTTCGAACTCATCAAGGCTTGCGTCCTCATTGCGGCGCTGGCCGCCGTTGGCTCATTCGTGCTGACCCGGCTCGAGGAAGCGCCACGGTCGATCCCGATCCTGCACTTCATGTTGCTAGCCTCGGGTCTGCTGGGCATGAGGGTCCTGATGCGGCTACGCGACACCCGCCGCGAAATCCGCACCATGATCCCGACGAGAGGGATCGAGCATGTTCTGATCATCGGAGCTTCGCGGCTGGCCTGGTTCTTTTCTAAAATGCTGGAAGAACTCGCGCCCGGCGACTACCAAATTGTCGCAATATTGGACGAGAATAGAAAATTACGGCATCGATCGCTCAACGGCTATCCGATCATCGGCACGCCAACGGACCTGGAGACAGTCGTTGCCGATTACGCGATGCACGGGGTGTCGATCGATAAGATCGTCATTGCGGCGCAGCCGGAAACTCTGGCGGACGCCGCATGGACAGAAATCCGCCGCGTCTGCAATGCGCGACAAATCGGTCTCGAAGTCCTGCCTGAGCGGTTGATCGCGGAGCGACCCGCGGACAGCGACGATGTCCCCTGTACTCCGCAACTTTCCGTCGTCCGGGAAGGCGAGATTGCTCTTTCTCTCGATCGTCCGTTCTGGAAAATCAAACGCGTGCTTGATCTCGCGATCGGGTTGACCGTAGCAATCCTGCTGTCGCCGCTCATCCTCATCGTCTTGACTTTGGTGCTGCTGGATGTCGGTACGCCGGCGATCTTTTGGCAGCAGCGGCTCGGGCGCAACGGCCTGCCGTTGCACCTCTATAAATTCCGCACCCTGAAGACCCTGTTCGACCGCCAAACCAGGGAACGGCGCGAAGCCCACGACCCGTCCGCCGTCGGCCGGTTCCTGCGCAAGACCCGTCTCGACGAGTTGCCGCAACTCTGGAATGTGATTTCAGGCGAAATGTCGTTGATCGGCCCTCGACCGTTATTGCCGATCGATCAACCGCAAGGACATTCGTTACGCCTCACGGTGCGACCCGGCGTGACAGGCTGGGCGCAAGTCTGCGGCGGCACGCTGATATCGCCCGAGGAAAAGAATGCGCTCGACGAATGGTACATCCGCAATGCGTCGCTACGCACCGATCTGATGATCGTGCTGCGAACCCTGGCGATGCTGATCAGGGGCGATCGCCGCAACGAGGAGGCAATCGCGGCGGCGCTTTCGGAAAGAACCGACGATGCGGCGAGCTTGACGGATGCGCCCACTGCGCAGACGACCGAGCCGACAAATGCCATTCTTGAACCCGATGCGGCAGAAGCGGGCCGGACGAAACGCCAGGTTCAGTCGTCGAGCCGGCTAAAGGGAGCGGATCCCAGCGCTGTGGCAATTGCGCGGCTCGATCCTTAGTCGTTGTTGACGAGGATCGCTGTTCTACCTGCGCCACGAGGAGCACAATTGCGCCGATACGATCGGATCACGTCTAAGATCCGGCCTCTAAGTCCACAATCGGACTATCCGGCTGCAGAAGAAAGCAATCGTCGACAAAGACGAGCGACGTGCAATGGCGCAGAATTACTCCGGGTGCGAAACCGTAAAAATCTATTCGGCGGCAATTCTTCTCTTTTAGCGCTTCGTATATTCCGTAGCCTTCGGCATTATCGAGGAGAACGGCGCCGCCGGACGCCAAGTGGCCGAATGCCAAGCTTATCAGCTCCTCACGTAAGTGGCCATCGATTACGATAACGTCGAATTTTGCGATTGGATGGGTGGCAAGCACCGCTCTTACCGGTTCGATATCCCGCGTCGCGAGGTCGGCCGGAACGTAATGCAGACTGACATTGCTACCAATCCGAGAACCGAGCGTTGCAACCCATTCCAGGTTTTCCTCGACGGTCAAGACGGATCGTGCCCGCGCGGACCACCAGAGCGTCGACTGACCGCCGCCGAATTCGAGGATATTCCGGTTCTTGAAGTCCCGCTGCGCAAGAAAGTCGATTGCCGGATAGGTGTACCAAGGAATAGGAGAGCCGCTCGCGCTAAGCGCCGTGGTCCGTAGACTGCTCTTCCAGTGACCCGTTGTTGTGCTGAATCGGACCGGCGCAATCATTGCCGTCGCCAATGCCCGCATTTTCGACCAGATCGCCCTGGGCAGCAGCCTTTTTGCCGGCGCGAAGGATTTCTGTAATGCCGTTCTAGCCATGGGTCCCTACGCCAACCGACAGCGATTGACTTGAGTGATCGCCGTCTCGCGATGAATCGCGTCGATCGTTCACAGTAACCGGTCGAGCACGCGGACCCGCGTAGCGCCAGTCAGCCTGTACTGCACAAATTTCTCGTCCCGTACAAACAATCCATTTGGACGCTGACCGCAACCCCGGTCGGGTTGCAGCTGACGCGTCATCGGATCATAGCTGTGCTCGGTGAAACCGGCATCCCGCAGCGCCCCCCTTACGGGAGGCGACCTATCCTCGATAATGATCGCCTTCAGCTCGGGATAGCTTAGGGTTTTCGTGGCTCCGCGGATGACCTCGCTCTCGAATCCTTCGACGTCCAACTTTATCAAACTCGGCCTTTCATCGCTCAATGCGTGGTCGAGCGTATCCAATGAAACGGTTCTGGTCGAACCGGCTCCGTCATGAGCTACACGGTTCATCGTATCGAGATCAATAGTGAATGCGACTTTGCCTTGCTCGGCGCCAAGGGCGGTTTCCCGGCTTTGCACCAAAGACTTGAGCCCGTTTAACGCGATATTCCTCTCCAACGCCGCAAAAGTCACCGGATCTGGCTCGAACGCAATGGTACGGGCGCGCCGTACGCCCGACGCAAGCACCGTATAGCTCCCGATATTTGCACCGATGTCCGCGAATGCATCTTCCGGCCGCATAAAATGCAACAAGAATGCCATGTCTTCGAACTCGTGGAGGCCGCAATAAATATTGCCGGTCGCACCGGTCATACCGCGACGCACCGCAAGACGCGTCCCCTCGACCCACGGCACAACCACTTCGCGCCGCAGCCGACTCGCCAATTGCCAACGGATGAGGCGGCCGAATGCTCGCAACTTCTTTTCCCGCGTCATGGGATGATTGACGATGAAATTTAGCGTGTTGGCGATCACGGCATCACTGCGGTTGGCACGGCCAAAATGCAATTTCCGTCGAGGCCATCACAATCGAGACTGTCACGCCCCCTCGAACTGGCCGGTTCCGGTCAACCGTCGCTCGATGACTTCGAGCGCGATCAGCACCTCGGCGAAGGTTCGCTGCAATACGTAGAACAATCCCCGTCTGCCGTCGAGGATACAACCTTTCACAACGAGCGTGTAGAAAAACACCAGCACGGGCGCCAACCAGCCCCATCTTCTGATTCGATCCACGAAGTCGAAGCCGACAGCGGAGCCCGCAAGAATATATTCAGCCTCAAGCCGCGCATAGCGCTGTTGCGACGCGATCCAATGCGCGAGTGGTTTACGGTCGTCGTGCAAGACTTTGGCTGTGAGCCTGCGAACCACTCCTGTCACCGCCACCCGCTGCGTATGGCCCTCCTGCTCGTAGTGGGCGAAACCGCGGCGGCAAAGAATCGTTACGTCAGGATAGAGCGTTCCCCGCAACGGCGCGCCAGCAATACAATAGCGAAATCCGGCGGAATAGCCGTTGACACCCGACTCCGATTGCAGCGCCGCAAGCTCGGCAATGACCCCATCCGGGAGGACATAGTCGGCGTCGAGAGCAAGGAACCAGTCCGTCGTTATATTTGTCGCATCGATGGCGAAATTCCACTGTTGCGCATGGCTGTCGAAAGCGCGCTGAAACAGCCTGACACGTCGGTTCCGTGACACGATCGAAACCGTCGCGTCGGTGCTGAAGCTGTCGACGATAACGATCTCGCGGGCCCATTCGAGGCGTTCCAGCGTGCGTTCGATATTGGCTTCTTCGTTAAAGGTAAGGATGACCGGTGTAATATTATCAAGCACGGTTCGCCCATTCGTCTATGCAGGTCTGGTAGACCCATTCCATCTGCTCGGCAATTCGCACCCAGGAGAAATCTTGGGCGGCGAGCCTTTCGCCGGCTTCGCCCATGAGGCGGCGGCGTGCCGGATCGGCAAGCAACGCGGCGATCGCCGCCCCGAGTTGCTTCGATTCGCCGTCAACGACCAAGCCGGCGCCGGCTGCGCCGATGACGCGGGAAAGGCCTACTTCCGGGGTCACCACCACGGGGCAGCCGCAGGCCATCGCCTCGAGCGCCGCGATGCCGAAATTCTCCGAATAGGAGGGCAGCGCGAATAAAGCTGCGGATCTCATCAGATCCCACTTCTCCTCATTATGGACCGGACCCAAAAATCGCACTTGTTCCGACAAATTCAGGTCGCGAACCATAGTCTCCAGTCGCGGTTGATAATCCTCTTCGTCGTTCCCTGCGATCAGAAGATCGGCATTCGGAATATAGGCCATCGCGGCAATCAGTCGATCGAGACCCTTCTTCCAGTTGATACGGCCCAGACTGAGCACATAGGGTCGTTGCCCGGTCGCGGGGTGCTGATTGGGCCGGACTGCGCTCGGAAGTTCGATTCCGTTGGCGACAATGACCACTCGCCGCACTGGAAGGCCGAGCTTTGTCAATTCGGCCAGTTCCAGTTCGGAGGTCACGTGGATGGCCGCTGCGCCCCCGACGTTCGCGCGTTCAAACATCCTGATCCAGGTGGTTTTTAACAGCCGGCTCTTGCGTTCGATGAGATCGCCGACCAGCATTCCTCGCGGCGCCAGCACGTAGGGCACGTTCGCTTGCCGGGCAACGCGCGCTGCTGCGAGCGTGGGCCAGAGGAAGACGGAGTGCAGGTGCAGCGCATCGAATTTCCCCACATTGGCCGCGAACGCCCGGCTCATTTCGGGTGAGCGATAAAGCCGGCGGCCCAGCCCACATGGAAAATACCTGACCGTCACGCCGTCGACGACGACAGGCTCGGCCAGCGAAACATTCGAGACTCCAGGTCCGTCGACATTGGTCGTGTAAACATGGACGTCGTGCCCGCGACCGGCGAGAGACCGACATAGTGCATGTACCGAATAAATCGGTCCGCCATAGCGCACGGCCGGCAGGTAGGTCGGCACAACGTGGAGGATGCGCATCGTCGCTATCGCGTTGAGCAATCCAGAACCCACCGCTATCCGCGCAGCTTGCGTGTCGCCGGCGGTTGTTCTCGATGGATTTTCATTGCCTCGAAACCCTGGCTAGAGCGGCCTAAGCGTGTAGCGCCTGTTGCCAATGTGTCGCGCTGCGGTCTTGGCAAGTCGATGGCTCGGTTCCTCGACCGAGCGATAAAACATATAGCATCCAACCAAAACGCCGCCGATAGCAAGCGGATTTGCAGGGTTGATCGCTACGCCGGCTAAGCCGAAGAGTCCGACCGTGACGGCCGCAAGCGGCAAATGCATCAGATAAATCGAATAGCTCCATAGGCCCGCCCGTTCGAGAGCCGGCACCGGACCACGCGCGCGGCTCCACCGGATTTCGCGTTCGAGCCAGAAGAACGCTGCGATAGCGAAGATGTTGAGTGTGATCGGAGCTCCAATGGGCGTATGGAACTCCAGCGCGCTCGAGATGACGCTCAATACCCAGATGCCGAACCGCCAGGCCCAGATCGATCGCGCCGACGGCACCGAGGTATTGGAATGACCTATCATGACCCGCTCGGCAAGAATGCAGCCGAGCAGCCAGCACGGCAGCCCGAGAATGCAGGTCAAGGCAATGCCGTGATCGGTATATTGGGCGGCAAGGGGCTGGGAGAGGACGACGGCGCCCGAGCCCACTGCTGAACTGCCCAACACCCAGCTCCAGCCCCAAGCGTTGCGCAACAGCACGATCAGCGGATAGGCCGTGTAATAAGCGAGCTCCGCATAAAGACTCCACAGGATACCTACCACGAGGGCGTCGAGTCCCAACCCCGTCATCACCGAGATGATGGCGGCAACAATCATCGGCAAAACGATGCGCAGATAGCGTGAAGCATAGAATTCGAGCACATCCAATTTACGCCGCTTTATCCGTGGATAGTGGATGCAAAAGCCGGAGATTATGAAAAACACGATCACGGCGGCGTGGCCATTGAGCGCATTGTCGACCGTGCCTCGAATCGCCCAGCCGAGCGATCCGTCCGGCCAGATCCACTTCACGCTCGGAGCGACATTAAAGTGCATGAGTAATACAGTGAGTGCCGCCACGAACCGAACGCTGTCGAGCCCAACTACGCGTGGCAGGGCTTTCGTTGGCGGCTCAGTCATGGCGTGCCCGTTTACGTCAGCGGAGCAGACGACGGAATCAATCGTGTAGAATTTTGAAAATCGGGTCAAATCCGCGCCAAATTCCGTCTCGCAAGGATTGCACGCTGGACGGCTGGCGCGAAGTAACGGAGAACCATGTAGGCTGCGGCGAAGACGGTGAGGTTCCCACCCAAGATCTTTACGGCGCTCAATCCGTATGCGCTCAGGGACAGGAAGACCACCGGCATGGCCCCATAGGCAAAGAGCTTGTAACGCAGGTTCGCGAGATAGCGATATTCCGCGCCGTACAGAAGACCCAAAAGGAATATCGGAACGAACATCAGGATAGGGCCAAAATCGACATAACTCTCGGCCATGTATCCCATCGGGATTTCCGTGTCGCTGATTCGGCCCTCGAGTGTAAGCCGCATACCAGTATACTTTTCGGTATTGACAATATCCGCCTCCAATGACGGCTTGTCCGGGAACAACAGGCGAGGCTCGAAAATATGGACGAGCGCTGCACCCCAGATCGCCCCGCCCGCATAAGGCACGCTCGCAGGAACATGGTCCACAGCGGCGCCGAAAAACTGCGTATACTCAGTGCGTTTTAGCATCTGATCGAAACCGTCGCCCAAGTTTGGCAACCCTTTGTTCCAAATCAAATCCGCGATCGCGCCAAGCTGATCCGTGACACCCACCACCACGGTTTGCTGTCCGGTACCCCCGCTCAGATAACGACGATACTCCATCTTGACCTCGGACCATGCGGCTAGCAGCACAACGCACGCTATAGCGAGAGGAAGAAAGGCAAGAACGACCCGCACGTTCATCTTCGGACGGACCGTTAGTGCAGCAACGATCATCACGTAAAAGACCTGCTTGAAGTCGGCAAAATAAGACGTAAAGCCCAGCACGAGTTCAAATAGGAAGGCTGTAGCGAGGAAACCATATCCACGCCTTTGAGCCATCACGATGACCGCCAGCGCGAAAAAGAATGCCCATTTGAAGTCGATCAACGATAGGAGTATTTGCGTCAAGCCCGGAACAATTCCTATCGCCCGATCGATGTTCATAACTACGACTTGGGCCGCCAGATAGGCCATGAATGCGCGTCGCGGACTGTACCGCCGGACCTCCGCTTGAAACTGTCTCAACGGGTCGCTTACGTCAGTCCCGCGGATCATCAACCACATCCCGCCAGCAAGGACCAGCAGGCCGCCAAGGCTCAGCCATGTCGCCATGACAATTCCGGGCACATATTGATAATCGGTCATGGGAACGCCCGCGACCGCCGCCTGAATGACCAGCAAACTGACCTGCGACCACTGTAAGGCAAAGGCAGCGAATAGGATGGGTGGCTCGCCGACGCGCCAGAGCAGCTTGGCACCCGCGAGCAGTACGAGCATGCAGGCCAGCGCCAGGAGCGGCTCGGTGCCCGATAGCATTAAATAAATCGTCAGAGCGATGAACAACAGCACTATCGGGCTGCCAAGCACCACGTGACCGCTTCGCCGCGCCCCCGCGGTTTTCGGCAGCGCCGGGAAGTGTGCCATCGCTTGCTTGTTCATTACCGATCAAGCCCTCGTCTGCCGAGAACAACCGTTGCCGCGGCAATTATAGCCTCCGCGGAACAACTTGGCGAATAGCGGGCAGTCATGGCCGCAAGCGCATCCCGGACCATCGAATCATGCGCCCTGCCGGAAAACTCCTGTATGGCGTTGGCCAGCGCCTGATGGTCCCCGACCGGCACGATTCGCCCGGTCAGATTTTCCTGTATCATGTCGGGTGCGCAGCCGATACGGTCGGAAAGGACGGCGGGCAACCCGCACGCGAAGGCCTCGTTGACCACCAACCCCCAAGTCTCGATTTGCGACGGCAAAACCAGCAGATCGGCCGCCGCATAGATAGCGGCTAGTCCCGATTGATTGACGAAGCCGATGAAGGTCGTCGGAACGCTGGACTGCGAAGCGTGGCGGCGAACTGCCTGTTCCAAATCTCCCGTTCCAACAATGAACAGACGCAACTTCAAGCCACGCTTCGTCAGCAGGCTCAGGGCTTCGAGCAACACGTCGAGACGCTTGCGTTCGATGAGCTTGCCGACAAAGAGGACGACAAATTCGTCCGAAGCCGCGCCATGCTCCGCCCGGATGCGATCGCGGTCACGGCGTGCTGCCGTCGCGCCTCTGGCAAAAAGCTCGTTATCGACGCAATACGGAACCACGAAGATACGCCCCGCGGGAATGCTATAATGGCGAAGGAACTCGACCGCCCTCGTGCCCGTTGCCAGAAAGCCATCGAACCAGCGCAGGACGAATGGGTAGCCCAGTGCTTTTGCCAGACGTTTGAGAACCGACCGCTGCGCGTCTAGATACGAATCGGTGCGTGCAATCACCGGCACCCCAAGTCGTTTTGCCGCTCGCCCGGCCTGCAAATAGCACTTGAAGTGCCAACCGTAGGTGATGAGCGCGTCAATTCGATCTCCGGCAAGAGCGCGACCCACATCCGGTGTGTCACAGCCGCCGAAACGTGTGATGCTTGGATTCGCCGCTACGTTGTCCAGGAATGTATGCGGAAACCCGCTGGTGAGATCCGTATCCCAATCGAAACCCGCGCCAAATCCAGCCTCCACCTGGTTGTCCGCCGTCGCCCGATGCGCGAAGTAAACATGCAGATCGACACGCTCGGCGAGAGCGCGAAACAACGGCGCCTGATACTGGATCGGATGACTGGTGACGACGCCTAGACGCATCTATCACGTCTTCAAACGTTGACCGCCGCGCGCCGCCGCGCCGCCGTCACCGGGAATAGCCGTCGCGGCGCCAAGCGGGATCGCCCCGGCGAATGTTGAAATAGGAAGAGCGGCGTTGCTCGCCTTGAGCCGTTAGGCTCGGGGTGCTGATTCCACGAAAGGAAAGCAACGCCATGAAGATAGA
>Ga0181527_1002381_pt1 | contig 17829 bp, 17 predicted proteins | sample PEATcosm2014_Bin_30_FD_119762 | JGI IMG/M metagenome (GOLD analysis project Ga0181527, IMG submission 119762) | Peatland microbial communities from MTU Mesocosm Facility, Houghton, MI, USA - PEATcosm2014_Bin06_60_metaG | ecosystem: Environmental > Terrestrial > Soil > Wetlands > Peat | place...
CCTTTGCGAGCGCGAGGGGCGAGATTTTCATCGGCGGAACGAAAACCCGCCGTCGCCAGCCACTGAAAAGCGGCTTCTGCTCACGGCGAAGCGTTTCCACACGGTCTGCTTGATTTTTGCTCGTCCGGCCGTGCGGGCGGCGATAACCCCCGTGGGTCGAAGGCGGCAATTCAAACTTGCCCGCCGCGTTCCCCTGAGCCCTCGCCCGAACCCGCTTCGCGCGGCCACTCTCTCCCGCAAGTGGGAGAAGGACGCCCCTCCCCCGGAAAACTGTTTCCCCCCGCGCCGGAAAGTCGGATAAACACGGCTCCCGATTCCGCTTGAGCCCCAGCGCCATGCTCGTCCGCCGTTCCATCCGCGACATCGCGCAAATCGCCCGCATCCTCAACGACCATTGCCTCTGACTTAACTTGCGCTAATTATCGCTGACGGAGCCGTGATCGGCTTAATTGCGTTTGAACAACGAAAATTCAGGGCGGGCCGCGATGATGATGACGAGGCGCACAGGTGAAAAATGACACGCCTTATTCCTCTCCGGATCAGAGATCGCCGGTTCTCGCTGAAATCCGCAATTTGAAAATGGCCGAGTCCTCCCACCGCTATGTGCGTGGGTCGACCGTCAAGTTTTACGAATGGCTTGAGCAGCTGCGCGTCGGAGCCTTGCCCGATGGACCGCCGGTATGGATTTGCGGCGACTGTCACATGGGGAACTTGGGTCCGGTGGCCAACGCGGCGGGTCAGATCGAAATTCAAATTCGCGACCTTGACCAAACCGTGATCGGCAATCCCGCGCACGACCTCGTGCGACTTGGACTCTCTCTCGCTTCCGCGGCTCGTGGATCGGATTTGCCCGGCGTCACCACCGTGAAAATGCTTGAGCGAATGATGGAAGGATACGAAAAAGCCTTTGAGCCAGACTTTCACGAGGAGATCGACGTCGAACAGCCGAAATCAATTCGCTCCGCCATACGTCATTCCCTATCGGCGAGCTGGAAAACCCTCGCCAATGAGCGGATCGAAGACGACAAGCCCACCATCCCGCTGGGCAAGCGTTTCTGGCCGGTTTCCGCTCAGGAAAAGCAAGAGATATCCAGTCTGTTTGATCAGGAAGCGATGCGCCGAATCGCGACGATGCTCCGATCTCGCGACGACGACTCGTCGGTTGAAGTGATGGATGCGGCTTATTGGGTGAAAGGGTGCAGCTCGCTAGGCCGTCTTCGCTACGCCGTGCTTTTGGGACTCGACGCCAAGAACAAGGAAAAGCGAGCCTATTGTTTGATGGATATCAAAGAGGCGATCGACGCCGCGGCGCCTCGGGCCGCTGGCGTCAAGATGCCGTCCGACCAAGCCCAACGCGTGGTTGAGGGCGCGCGCCACGTCTCGCCATATATAGGAAAGCGCATGCTGGCGGCAAAGATGATGGGAAAATCGATCTTCGTCCGGGAGTTGCTGCCACAGGATTTAAACTTGAAAATTAAGCAGCTTTCGCGTGACGAGGCCATGCGGATCGCGGAATATTTGTCGGCGGTCGTCGGCAAGGCGCATAGCCGCCAGATGGACGCCAAAACACGCAAGGGCTGGCAGGCGCAACTCAATCGCAATCGCACCAAACAGCTCGACGCGCCCACATGGCTATGGACGAGCATTGTGGAACTCCTGTCCATTCACGAGTCCGCCTATCTCGAGCATTGCCGCAAATACGCCCTTGAGGAAGAGAAACAGGGGCAACGTTCGGCGGCTTAGGCGGCCCAAGGAGAAGGCGCCCGAGCGAAAGGGGTTTCCCCCCGCGCCGGAAAGTCGGATAAACACGGCTCCCGATTCCGCTTGAGCCCCGGCGCGCCATGCTCGTCCGCCTTTCCATCCGCGACATCGTGCTGATCGACGCGCTCGACCTCGAGTTTTCGGGCGGGCTGACGACGCTCACCGGCGAGACTGGCGCTGGAAAATCGATCCTGCTCGACGCCTTCGTGCTGGCGCTGGGCGGGCGCGGCGACGCCGCGCTGGTGCGCGCGGGACAGCCGCAGGGCGAGGTGCGCGCGTCATTCGAGACGCGCTCCGATCATCCCGCCAGCCTCAAGGCGCGAGAGCTTGGGATCGCCACCGAAGGCGAACTGATCCTGCGCCGCGCGCAGGCGGCGGACGGGCGCACCCGCGCCTTCATCAACGACACGCCGGTCAGCGCCCAGGCCTTGCGCGCCATCGGCCAGGAACTGGTCGAGATCCACTGCCAGCACGACGAGCGCGCCATGGTCGATCCCGCCGCGCACCGTCAATTGGTCGACGCGCATGGCGGGCTGACGCGCCAGGCCCAGGCGCTGCGCGCGCTCCACGCCGCGATGCAGGACGCGCGCCGGGCGCTGAAGGACGAGGAGGAGCGCCTCGCCAAGGCCAGGGCCGACGCCGACTATTTGCGCCACGCCCATGCCGAGCTGACGGAACTCGCGCCGGAGCCGGGCGAGGAGGAGCGCCTCGCCGAGCGGCGCCTCGCGATGCAGCGGGCGGAAAAGGTCGCGGTCGATTTGCGCGACACGCTCGGCGCCTTCGACGGCGACCATTCCGTCGTCTGGTCGCTGGCGCAGGCGGCGCGCCGGCTGGAGCGCCGCGCGACGCAGGCCGCCGAACTGCTGGACCCGCCGCTGCGCGCGCTCTCCAGCGCGCTCGACGCTCTCGGCTTCGCCCAGCAATCGCTGGAAGCGGCGCTGGAGGCGACCAATTTCGATCCAAGGGAATTGGAGACGATCGAGGAGCGGCTGTTCGCGCTGCGCGGCCTCGCGCGAAAGCACCGCATCAGCGTCGACGCCCTGCCCGAGCTGGCGCGCCAGATCGCCGAGGGCATAGCGTTGATCGAGGCCGGGGAGGCGCGCGTCGCGGCCCTGGCCCACGAGGCGGAAGACGCTGTTCGAGCCTATAACGTGGCGGCGCAGGAGCTTTCGCATGCGAGGCGCATGGCCGCCAAGAAGCTCGACGCGCTGGTCGACGCGGAGCTAAAACCCCTGAAGCTGGAGGGCGCGCATTTCCATACCACCATCGCCAGCGATCCGGAATCGGGCGGACCCGAGGGGATCGACCGGGTGGAGTTCTGGGTCCAGACCAACCCCGGCTCGCGCCCGGGACCACTGACCAAGGTCGCCTCGGGCGGCGAGCTGGCGCGGTTTCTGCTGGCGCTGAAGGTCGTGCTGGCGGATCGCGGCTCGGCTCCGACGCTGGTGTTCGACGAGATCGACACGGGCGTCGGCGGCGCGGTGGCCGACGCGATCGGGCAGCGCCTCGCCCGCCTCGCGGCGCGGGTGCAAGTTTTGGCCGTGACCCATGCGCCGCAGGTGGCGGCGCGGGCGACCGCGCATCTGCGCATCGCCAAGGCGGCGATCAGCGAGAAAGAGTCCGCGATCAGCGAGAAGGCCTCCGCGAAAAGCGAGAAGCCGAAGGAAAAGCGCGTCGCCACCAGCGTCACGCCGCTCGCGCACGGGGAGCGCCAGGAGGAGATCGCGCGGATGCTCGCCGGGGCGACCATCACCGACGAGGCCCGCGCGGCGGCGGCGCGTCTGCTGAAGGGCGCGGGGTGAGCGGGGCTTCGCGCGTGATTCGACATGGATGAGCTTGCGCTCGAAGCGCCAGGGGAACAGGATAGCGCCGTGTCCAAACAGAAAGTTATTTTCAAGCACGGAGCCGGACCGTCTCCCGCCAGCCGCGCGGCGTGGCCCTCGCGGGATTTCGTCGCCGGCGCCGCGACGGTCGGCGCGGTCGTGGCGGGCGCCGCCTTGTTGGAGGCGGCGCTGATCCCGGGCGTCGCGATCGGCGCCGCCGCCATGCTCGCTCCGGGAGGCCTGCCCTGGCTGCGCCGGAACCTGTCGCCGCTGTTCAAACCCGCCAAGCGCCGCCCGCCGGCTCCGGCCCCCGCGCCGGACGCGAGGACGCCGCTGGCCTCTCCTCTCGGCTTTCCGATCAAACAGGCACTGGCCAAGACCGTCACCTATCGGATCATCGTGACGGCCCTGGACTTCGGCTGGAATTATGTGGTGATTGGCGAAATCGCGGCGGCGGCGGGCCTTTCGGCCGTCACCCTGGCGGTCGCCCCGGTGTTTTACTTCGTCCACGAGGCCGCCTGGAGTCATTCCAGCGCCAAGGCCCGGCGCCCGGCCGATCCGGCTGGAGCCGACGCCGACCCGCCGGACGCGAAAGCGCCGCTGGTCGATATTGGCGGATATTCGGTCAATCGCGCCCTGGCCAAGACGATCACCTTCCGGACCTTCTCCACGACGACGGACTTCGCCGCCAATTACGCCATGGTCCGCGATCTGCCCCAGGCGGCCATGTTGACGGCCTTCGGCTTCGTGGTTGGCCCCTTTGTCTATCTTGGCCACGAAATGGCCTGGGACCGTTTTGGCGCGCCGGCGCGATCGCCGCCGAGGCCGAAGGGCGTGGACTGAACGCTGGCCTATTGCGCTCCTCCGGGCTCCCCGCGCTATAACCATCGCCAATGGCCGCGCATCCCACCCCCTCCCCGCTCAAAGGACGGCGCGTCGCGCTGGTTCATCCGGCCTGGCACAGCTGCGGCACCTACCGCGTCGTGCTCGGCCAAATCGCCGCCTATCGCGCGCTGGGGGCGGAGGTTTTCCCCATAGCGATCAGCAGCGATCCCGGCTTTACGCCGGGCCGGGGCTGGATTTGGCGCGAGTTTTTGGCCGCGACGCCGGAACTCGATAATGCTCCGCGTTTCTTCGGCGGCGCGCCGTTTCGCGCCGTGCTGGCGCCGCGCTTTCTCAAAAACGTGCTGTGGCCCTATCTGCATGGCGATCAGGCGGTGATCCGCTCGGGCCTCGCCGAGCGCGCGCTGCTGTCGAAGGGGTTGGAGGACATCGCCTTCGATCTCGTCCATTGCAATCATTTCTTCCTGATGCCCATAGCGAAGCGGCTTTCGCGCGGGAGCGCGAGAATCCTGCTCGACAGCCACGATCTCCAGGCCCGCCAGTTCGCGCTGATGAACGAGCATATGCCGTGGCTGAGGCCGCGCGTGAGTTATGAGGCGATGCTGGCGCGGGAACTCGCGTTTATGCGCGAGGCCGATCTCTTGATCCACCTCAACGCGCGCGAGGAGGCCGAGTTTCGGGCGAGCCTGCCCGAAAAGACCCATGCGCTGCTCTATCCCGCCGTGCCGCCGGCGCCGACCGGACCCGGCGGCGAAGACATCGTGATCGTGTCGAGCAATAATTCCGCCAATGTCGACAGCGTGATCTGGTTTTTGCGCGACATCGCGCCGAGGGCCGAAGGCGTCAGGGTCAAGATCGCCGGCAATGTCGACGCCGGCGTGCGTTCGCGCGACGCCGCGCTTTTCGAGCGCTACAAGGATTGGTTTTTAGGCCGCGTCGAAAACCCCGGCGCGATCTACGCCGACGCGCGACTCGTTTTGCTTCCGACGATCGACGGCCACGGCCTGTCGATCAAGACCGTGGAGGCGATGGCCAGCGGCCTGCCGCTGATCGCGACGCGTCTCGCGCTGCGCGGCATGGGCGAGGGCGCGCTGAGGCTGGAGGGCGTCGTCGTCGCCGACGCGCCAGAGGATTTCGCGCGCGCGCTAAAGGAGGCGGCGCGGGCGCCCGCCTGGAGCGAGGCGCGACGCCGCGCCAGCGCCGCCAGGGCTTATTACGACGCGCATTTCTCGGCGGTCGCTTACGAGCGGAATTTGGAAAGGCTGGTCGCGCCGCTGCTGGCGTGAGGATGTCTCCAGTTCTCGCGGGCGGGAGAGAGGCCCGCGGCGGGGCGGAGAAAGGTTTTAAGTAAAAGTACTCGATTGATTGTTCCGCGCTGTCCGAGTTTCAATGTCCGCGCGTTCCCCCGCGCATGTCCGGAGCAACGCCTTGGCGACGTCGATGTCTTTTTCGCGGCCGTGTCATAGGTGATCGTCATGATCAGCATAGAAGAATGCGCCGCTTTCGCCCAACTCGCGCCGGACGAGATGCTCGTGGGCGCGGATTTATCCGCCCATAATCGCGGGCTGCTCGCCAGCTATAAATTTAATCTGAGAAGCGGCCCGCCAGTCGTGCGCGACATGATCGTCGCCGACCTCCGCTGCTTCCTCGATCTCGGATCGCATCGACAAGCGGCGGACGCGCTGCTGGTGTTGCGATGCTTCCTCTCCGACCACCCGGAAGCCCGACATGTTCCGCCCCGACCGGAGACGCGCGGCGCGTAGCGCGAACATCGCTCCAAAAGCCGGCTAAACTTGCACCAACTCGTTCGCCGCCGCGAAACTCCGATAAATACGACTGAATGACCGACGGCGAAGCGAGCGCCCGCCGTCGGCCGAGTCACTGGAATCAGGTGTTATCGTTATCGTGGTGGTGGTGGTGATGATGGTGATGATGGTGGTGATGATGATGATGGCGGTGGTGATGCTCGCTCGCCGGCGCCGCTGCTTCCGGCGCGGCCGCGGCGGGCGCCGCGGCGGTTTGCGCCGTGGCGGCGATAGGGGCGAAAGCGACAGCGGCGGTCACAAACATAGCCATGAGAATTTTGTTCACCATTTTTACCTCCTTGGAGATTCGTCCAACCCGCGATAAGCGCGACAACCGCAAGATCGCGAAGCGCGCCTATACTTATGGCGCGCGGCGAATTATACGCCAGACTCGGAAAGTACCTAGCGGCGGCTCGGAAAAAGTCGATAGACTTTGGACTGGGAACCTGCTCCAACTTTTCATTCGCGAGCGGCGCCAGCGGCGCCGAATGGGGAGACGCTTATGCTCGATGTCGCGGTCCAGATGGACCCTTTGGAGAAGATCAACTTCGCCGGCGACTCGACCTTCGCTATAATGCTGGAAGCGGCGCGGCGCGGCCATCGGCTGTGGTTCTATACGCCCGATCACATGTCGCTGGAGGCCGGCGACGTCACCGCGCGCGCGCAAGAGATCGCCGTCCGCGACGAGCCCGGCAATTACTATGAACTCGGCGAGACGCGCCAGCTCGATCTCGCGAAGGTCGACGTGGTGCTGCTGCGGCAGGATCCGCCCTTCGACCTCGCCTATATCTCCTCGACGCACTTCCTTGAGCGCGTCGCCGCGCGCGCCCTCGTCGTCAATGATCCCGCGAGCGTGCGCAACGCTCCGGAAAAGCTGTTCGTGATGGAGTTCGCGGATTTGATGCCGCCGACGCTGATCACCCGCGACCGCGCGGCGATCGAGCGGTTTCGCGCCGAGCATGGCGAAGTCGTGATGAAGCCGCTGTTCGGCCATGGCGGCGCCAGCGTGTTTAAAGTCGCGCCGCGCGACCCGAATTTCGGCTCGCTGTTCGATCTGTTCTCGACGATTTTCCGCGAGCCCTGGGTGGTGCAGCGTTTCCTGCCGGCGGTGTCGCTGGGCGACAAGCGCATCCTGCTCGTCGACGGGGAGCCGCTCGGCGCGGTCAACCGCGTGCCGGCGGAGGACGATATTCGCTCCAATATGGTGCGCGGCGGCGCCGCGGCGGCCACCGAGCTGAGCGACCGCGAGCAGGAAATTTGCGCCCGCCTCGGGCCGCATCTTAAGCAGCGCGGCTTGCTTTTCGTCGGCATCGACGTGATCGACGGCTGGCTGACGGAGATCAACGTCACCTCGCCCACGGGTCTGCGCGCGCTAAAACGCATTGGCGGCCCGGATTTGGCGCCGAGGATCATGGACACGGTGGAGGCGCGGCTTAAAATCTTGCGCGACCGGAGTTGAGCGACATGGCCAAGTCAGGCATCGCCGAGTCGAACGCCTCGCCGTCCCGCCCCTTCAAGGCGCTCGATGCTTCCAGCTCCGATCTTGTGCCGTTGCGCGCGGAAATGCTGGAGCGCATCGCGCAGGCCTGCGGCGGCGCCACGCCGGAGTCTTGCCGCGCGGCGGTCGTGGAGATGCTGCGCGCCGCGCTCGACCAGGGCCACGCTGTCGCCAAGGCGAGGCTCGAAGCGGGCGGCCGCGGCCTCGACTGCGCGCGCTTTCTGTCGCGGCTTGAAGACGAGATCATCCACGCGCTCTACCATTATGTGGTCAGTCATGTTCACGTCACGGAGAAGCCGACCTTCGGAGAGCGCCTGACGCTCGTCGCCGTCGGCGGCTATGGGCGCGGCGCGCTGGCGCCCGGCTCCGATATCGATCTCCTGTTTCTGCTGCCCTATAAGCAGACGCCCTGGGGCGAGAGCGTTGTCGAGGCGATGCTCTATATGATGTGGGATTTGCGGCAGAAGGTCGGCCACGCCACCCGCTCCGTCGCCGAATGTCTGCGCCAGGCCAAGGCCGACATGACCATCCGCACGACGTTGCTGGAGGCGCGGTTCATCCTCGGCGATCGGGACTTGTTCGACGATTTGCTCGAGAGCTTCGACCGCGAAATCGTGCGCGCCGACGCGCGCGAATTCGTCACCGCGAAGCTCGAAGAACGCAATGCGCGCGTGCAGCGGGCCGGCGCCTCGCGTTATCTCGTCGAACCGAATGTGAAGGAAGGCAAAGGGGGCCTGCGCGACCTCAACACGCTGTTCTGGATCGGCAAATACGCCTATCACGTCCGCGAGGCGCGCGAGCTGGTCGCGGCGGGGCTGTTCACTTCGGCGGAATTCAGCCTGTTCGAGCGCTGCGACGAATTTTTGTGGCGGGTGCGCTGTCATTTGCATTTCGCGACCGGCCGCGCCGAGGAGCGTCTCTCTTTCGACGTCCAGCCGGTGCTGGCGGCGCGGCTCGGCTATCACGACCGCGGCGGCCTCTCGCGCGTCGAACGCTTCATGAAACATTACTTTCTCGTCGCCAAGGACGTGGGCGATCTGACCGCCATCGTCTGCGCGGCGTTGGAGGAGCGCCAGGCCAAGCCGCGCGCGATGCTCGACCGTTTTTTCGGGCGGCTCCGGCGGCGCTCCAAGGCGGGGCTCCCGGAGGGATTCACGATCGACCACGACCGCGTCAGCGTGAGCGACGACGACGCCTTCGCGCGCGATCCCGTGAACATCATCCGCCTGTTCTGGACGGCGGACCGCTTCAGCCTGCCGCTGCATCCCGACGCCTTGCGCGCGGTGACGCGCAATCTGCGCCGCATCGACGCCGATTTGCGCGCGAACCCCGAGGCCAACCGGCTGTTTCTCGAACTGCTGCTGTCGCGCAACATTACCGAGATCGTGCTGCGGCGCATGAACGAGACCGGCGCGCTCGGGCGCTTCATCCCCGATTTCGGACGCATCGTCGCGATGATGCAGTTCAACATGTATCATCACTACACGGTCGACGAGCATCTGCTGCGCGCGGTCGGCGGCCTTTGCGACCTCGAGGCCGGACGCCTGCCGGACCATCAAAAGCTCGTCGCCGAAATTCTGCCGACCATCGTCAACCGCAAGGTGCTCTATCTCGGTCTGCTGCTGCACGACATCGCCAAGGGCCGCAAGGAGGATCACTCCATCGCCGGCATGAAGACGGCGATGACGCTTTGTCCGCGCCTCGGTTTCACGCCGGGAGAGACGCAGACGGTCGCCTGGCTGGTCGAACAGCATCTGCTGATGTCCAGCGTCGCGCAGAGCCGCGACCTCACCGACGCGCGCACGATCGAGAAATTCGCCTCCATGGTGCAGACCATCGAGCGCCTGAAGATGCTGTTCGTATTGACCGTGTGCGACATCAACGCGGTCGGCCCCGGCGTGCTCGACGCCTGGAAGTCGCAGCTGCTGCGCCAGCTCTATTGGGAGACGGAGGTCGTGCTGGGCGGCGGCCATTCCGCCGTCGACCGCAGAATCCGCGTCGCCGAGGCGAAGGAGCAGTTGCGCGCTGCGTTGAAGGATTGGAGCGACGAGGAGTTCGACATTTACGCCAAGCGGCACTATCCCGCCTATTGGCTGAAAATGGACCTCGCTCACAAGATTTATCACGCGCAACTGCTGCGCCAGCTCGCCGACGCGCGCGCGCCGCTCGTCGCCGCCGTGGCGATCGACAAGAAGCGCGGCGCGACGGAGCTGACGGTGATCGCCCCGGATCACCGCCGGCTGCTTTCGACCGTCGCCGGCGCCTGCGCGGCCTGCGGCGCGAATATCGTCGACGCGCATATTTTCACCACCGCCGACGGATTGGCGCTCGACACCATCGTCTGTTCGCGCGCCTTCTCGTTCGACGACGACGAACTGCGTCGCGGCGACCGCATCGCCGCCTTCGCCAAGAAGGCGCTGCGCGGCGAAGTGGCGATCGCCGACGCGATCAAGGCGCGGATCGCCAAGACGCCGTGGGCGAACGCTTTCTCGATCGCGCCGGAAGTCGTCATCGACAACAGCCTGTCGCTCGATTGCACGGTGCTCGAAATCTCGGGCCTCGACCGCGAGGGCTTGCTGTTCGAGATCACCAACGCCATTTCGAAACTCAACTTGAATATCGTTTCGGCCCATGTCACGACATTCGGCGAGCGGGCGGTGGACGCGATCTATGTCAAGGATTTGACAGGCGGAAAAATCGTCTCGCCGTCGCGCCAGGCGACCATAAAGCGGCAATTGCTGGAGATATTCTCGGGCCCGGACGAAAAGCGCGGAGCCAAGGGCGCCGTCCCCGCGAACGCCGAGCGGACTTGATTTATCGCGATCCAGCCCTGATATCGGGGGCGCAGAGGACAATGGACTTACACGATGAGCGATGAGACCAATAACGACACGCCGCGAGAGGCGACCGCCCCGACGGAAGCCCCGGCCGCGCCGCCGGAAGGAAGCGATCCCGCAGCCGAACTCGAAGCGTTGCGCGCCGAGCACGCGGGGGTCAAGGACCGCTTGCTGCGCGCGCTCGCCGAGATGGAGAATCTGCGCCGCCGCACCGAGCGCGAAGTCGCCGACGCGAAAACCTATGGAATCGCGAGCTTCGCCCGGGAGGCGGTCGCGCTCGCCGATAATCTGCGGCGGGCGCTGGACAGTTTCCCCGCCGAGGCGCGCGCGGCGATGGAGCCGCATGTCGCGGCGCTGGTCGAGGGCGTCGAACTCACCGAGCGGGATTTTCTCTCGCGGCTGGCGCGTTTCGGCGTCAAGAAGATCGACGCGCAAGGCGCCCGCTTCGACCCCAATCAGCACGAGGCGCTTTACGAAATCCCCGACGAGAGCCAGCCCGCCGGAACGGTGGCGCAGGTGATCGAGCCCGGCTATTCGATCGGCGAGCGCGTGCTGCGCCCGGCCAAGGTCGGCGTCACCCGCGGCGGGCCGAAGGCGTAAACGCCCTCTCCCCGTTTTCGCGGGGAGCGGAAAAAAAACGCCCTCACTTCGCCTCCTCCTCCGGGCGGTATTCCAGAATATCGCCCGGCTGACAGTCCAGAATTTCGCAAATTTTTTCCAGCGTGTCGAAACGCACGCCCTTCACCTTGCCGGATTTCAAGAGGCTGACATTCTGCTCGGCGATGCCGATATGCGCGGCGAGGTCGCGCGAGCGCATCTTGCGCTTGGCCAGCATCACATCGAGATTGACGATTATCGGCATGGTCCTCACACAATTCGCGCGTGATCGTCGGCGATTTCGGCGGCGGTCATGAAGATCACGCTGAGCGCAAGGATGAAGCCGCAGATCAGCAAATAGAGCAAATCAGGGGGATTGAACCAGCCATAGAGTGGAACCTTGCTCAATAGCTCGGGCGACAGCATCACGGCGCCCATCGGACGCACCACGATATCGACCGCCGTCGCGGCGAAACCGGCCAGCGCCACGGCGCGCAGGCGCGCGGCGGCGTCCACTGCGAACACTCGTCCGTCGAGATAAACGCGCGCAAGCCGCCAGATGGAAACGACAAGAACTGCCGAGGCCAACCAACTCGCCAGCGCCAGCGCGAAAGCCGACCAATAGCCTACGTCGGTCACGCTCGAAGGATCGAGGCCATAGAGCTTAGTCAGCCTGCCAAGAAGGCCGGCGCGGTCTCCCCAAATCCACAAAATCAGCCCCAGCACCCAAACGATCCACACCAGCGCCACCGCGCGGATCGAATGACAGGCCCAGCGCAGCTTGTTGTTCAGGGCGATCAGCTGCGCCGTCTGCGCGGGATCGCCGGAATCAAAACTCGCGTCGTCGGTCATCGTCATCTCCATAATAGAAATTTTCGCGGACGGCCGCGATGATGCGGGGGCCTCACACAATTCGCGCGTGATCGTCGGCGATTTCGGCGGCGGTCTTTTGAATATGAGCCAGCGCCAGCAGTCCGAACAGCAGCAGCAGCGTCGAGAGATCCTCGGGCGAAGCGGCGATGTTGACGATGCGCAGCTCCTGACCCGCCGGAAAATGCATGGTGAGAATGAGCGACAGCAACGGACGAGCGGCTATTCCCAGCAATTGCGCCGCTATGCCGAACAGCGCGAGACGGCGAAGCCACATCGCGCTTCGCGGCGAGAAGACGTCGCCTTGCAAATAGGCGGAGAAAAGCCGCCAGGCGCCGTAACAGGCCAGGGCCGCCAGCAACCAGTTGACGAAATTCACGCCAAAGGCCGCCGCCTGTTGCCAGGGCTGCACGCCGGAGAGGTCGCGATGCAGGAAGCGGCCGTAGCCGTCGTTGATCCGCGTCGCGTCGCTCCAATAGGCCACGTTGATATACAGCGTCCAAACGGCGTAGCCGAGAGCGGCGAAGCGCACGCCTTGGCAAATCCAGGCGATCTTCCCGCGCAGGGCTAGCGGAGCGGCGGGAGCGGCGAAACCGTCGGCGTCAAGCATGTGATGTTCCTTTCCCAAAGTCGCGTAGGCGTCAACATGGAGAACCGCTGGGTCGGAAGAGGGTTGATGGGAGAGAGCCGACCCAGTCGCGGCCTCCCTCATCCGTCATGCTCCGCATGACGCCTTCTCCCGCGGGCGGGAGAAGGAAGAACACGCCTTACGAAGCCGACGCGCGCGCGGCGGCGAGCAACCGCTCCCGCATCGCCGCGACGCTCGTTCCAAAACTCGCCTCGAACGCCGGCTTGAAGCGCTCGCCGGCCGTCAGCCGGTCGAGTAGGCTCTTAAACCCCTGGCGGTCATGCGCGCGCAAGAAATTCACGAACAGGCCGGCCTGTCGATAGGCCATGTGCATCGCTAAGCGCTGGTCCTCGTTCTCCACCTGCGGCGGCGGCGGCTTTAGGCCGAGATTGCCATACAGAAAGGCCGCGTCCGGCGTCTCTATCACATGGCCCGCCGCGATCTCGCGCTCGGCGTCCTCGACGGACACGCCCTGGGCTCCGCCGCCGCCCGAGATCGTCACCGCGAGCCCTTCGACGAACCAGACCGGAATCTGGAAATAGTCGACGGCGGAGAGATGGCCCCAAAGATGTTCGTGCGACAGTTCGTGGACGAGATCGGCTTCGAGATAGGCGGGCTCCTCGCGCCACAGCGCCGGCGACATGGCGACGCGATCGAAATAAGTGACGCCACGCGCCTTCGGACTGCCGAGACCGTTGGCGGCCGAATAGGCGTCGTCGTCGAGATAGGCCGCGACGACGAAGGGTCTTGCGAAAGGCCCGCCCTGCGCCGCCTCCACCCGCGCCATCGCCCCGGGCAGGAGCTTGGCCACCGCCTCGGCGTAGCCTTTGGCGTTGGCGTCGTAATGCACGCGCGGGTCGCGCTCCAGCGCGGGCAGATTGCGCGGATCGTGCAGAGCGGCGGACGCGGGACCGCAGCCGGCGACAAGAAGCGCCGCGCAAGCGGCGAGGGCGATGCGTGGAGCAGGCGGCTGGCGCATAAAACTTCTCCTGGATGATTAAATCATCTTGACGCACTATTTTGTTAATGTCAAACATTAATTTATTAATCTGAATCGTGGCGCTGGCGCGGCGTTCGCCCCGCGTTGTCGCCAACTAACGCCGAGGCCCCCCGCTTCGGCGCTAGACCTCGCTTGCTCATTTGAAGGACAGCACATGAAAACCGCTCTTCTCGCCTGCGCCGCCGGTCTGCTTTGTGTTGGCGCGGCCAGCGCCGCCGATCTTCCCCCACGCGCCGCCTCGCCCTACATCCCACCGCCACCGGCCTTTCTGTTCGAAGGTTTTTACGCTGGTGGGCAAATCGGCGCCGCGGGTTTCGGCGACCGCGCGCAATCGCAATTCGCGCCCAACAACGCGGTGCTGAACCAGAGCACGAGTCATGGCGGCAGCCTGATCGGCGGCGTTCGCGCCGGCTACGACTGGCGTTACGGCCCGCTTGTCCTCGGCCTCGTCGGCGACATTTCCGGCGCGAGCGCGACAAACAACAACACCGACGCGTTTTTCGGCTATGGCGTCAAGAACACCTTCGACGTTCAGGGCTCGTTTCGCGGACGCCTCGGCTTCAATTACGAGCGCGCGCTGTTTTACGTCACTGGCGGGTTAAGCGTCGCGCATGTGCGGCGCGATTATCAGGCGCCGCTGGGCTCGCAAAGCTATCAGCTCGTTTACGTCGATCCGACGCTCGGCGCCGGCGTCGAATACGCCCTCGACTCGCATTGGCGCGTGGGGCTCGAATACCGCGTCTCCGGCGGCAGGTCGCACGCCGAAGCCGTTAATTTCGCGCAACCGGCGCTGCAAACGCGCCACCAGTTCGGCGAAGGCGCGGCGACCGCGACGGTGAGCTACGGGTTCGGAAAATGACGGACGCCGCCGCGTGATATAAATCAGAGGCGGCCGGGCCGGCTCCCGTTCTCTCGTTCAAAGGGCCGCCATGCGCCGAATTTTTCTCGCCCTGCTTCTCGCCTCGCTCGCCGCCTGCAACGGCGCGCCCATCTCGACACAATGGAAGCTGCGCAATTTCAACATCGGCACGGCGGATTTGGCGCAATTGCGCGTCGCGATGCGCGGGCCCGACTGGGTGACGCCGACCCCGGAAAACGCCATCGTCGACGTGCGCCACTGGCGCGACGACGGCGACGAGTCGCAGGCGCGCGTCCTCGCGCTCCGCTTGCAGCGCGCCGCGCATCCTGGCGACCGCGAGGCGTTGGCGGCGCTGGGCGGCGCGCCCTCGCTGACGATCATCGAACTCGCGCCGCGAAGTCTCGAGATCGCGCACGCCGCGCAGCGGGAGACCGCGCGCCTGAAAGCCGAGGGCGTCAGGACGCGCGGCAAGCTGAACTTCACCGGCTCCTTCGCCTGCCGGCGGACGGAGATTCCGCCCGGCCCCATCGCCATCGACGTATTCATCCACGCCGACGACGAGACCGGCTGGCTGCCGCTCTACGCCGATTACGACGCGCGCGAGGGCGAGCAGGATCAGGCCGTTCTGGACAAGGCGCTCCCGCCCTGCCCCGAGAAGGGCAAGAAGGGCTAAGCGAGGGCTCGCCGCCGCGTCGCCCGCCTGTTATGAGACTGCTGCTGATCTTGGCTAAAACGGATCGCTCAAAATGAGTTTTGATCGTCTCAAGCCCGCTTTCCACGTCGTTCCCGGCTGCGCCTTCGTGCTGCGCTTCGACGACGAAGGGCGCGCCGAGCCCGGCGACGCCGACGACGTCGCGCATATCGGCGCGCCCGGCGAAGGTTTCGTCTGGCTGCATCTGCATCTCGACGATCCGGACATGGACGCCCTGCTCCAGCGGCTGAGCGTGCTGAACGACGACGCGCGCAAGACGCTGTCGGGACCGATCGACAGACAATTCGTCGAGCATTCCGGCGGCATCGTGCGCGGCGCCTTCGTCGATCGCGAGCGCGGCGGCGACGGCGCGGCGGCGACGGGGACGGGGACGGATTATCTGCGTTTCGCCTTCGGCGAGCAGTTTCTCGTGAGCGCGCGTCAGCGCCCGCTCCGCGCCGTGGAGTCCACGATAAACGCGCTCGGCGCCGGGCGCCTCGCGAGTTCGCCGCTAGAGCTGTTCGAGACCATCGTCGGCCATTTGTGCGACGAATTGGGCAGAATGATTTATGAACTGTCATCGACGCTCGATCGCGTCGAGGAGCGCATCGTCATGGGCGGTCAGGGCCTCGATGAGCGCGCGACGCTCGGCCCGACGCGGCGCGCGGCGCTACGCCTCGCTCGCGAGGTCGGCGGCCTGCGCTCGCCATTGCTGCGGCTGGAGGCCAGCGTCAGCGACCCCGAGCAGGACGAGCTTAAGGAGGCGGGCGGGCGGCTGGCCCGCCGCGCCGATATTCTCGCCCATGATCTTTCGGAAATGCAGGACCGCGCCAGATTGCTGCAAGACGAGTTGAGCGCGATCGACAGTTCCGTCACCAATGACCGCCTGTATATTTTGACGATGGTCACGACTTTGCTGTTGCCGGCGACCTTCGTCACCGGCTTCTTCGGCATGAACACGAAGAATCTGCCGTTTACGGAAACCACTAATGGCACGGCCTATGCCGCCGCGCTGTGCGTCGGCGCGTCGTTGGTGGTGTTGTTTTTCATGCGGCGACTAGGCCTCACGCGCCCGCGCGGCGCGATCGGCGCGCAAAAGCCGCCGCCGAAGGTTTGACGCGCGCTCCTACTGTTCCCCAAACACGCGCGCGAAAATCGTGTCGACATGTTTGAAATGGTAGGAGAGGTCGAACAGCTCATCGAGTTCCACGGGAGAGAGTTTCGCGCTCACCTCCTTGTCGGCGCCGAGCAGCGCGCGGAACTCGCCCTCGCCGCGCCACACGGGCATGGCGTTGCGCTGCACCAGCGCATAGGCGTCCTCGCGCGAGACGCCCTTTTGCGTCAGCGCCAGCAGCACGCGCTGCGAATGCACGAGGCCGCCAAGCCGATCGAGATTCTTCTTCATGTTCTCCGGGTAGATCAGCAGATTCTCGATCACGCCGGTCAGTCTCGCAAGCGCGAAATCCAGCGTCACCGTGGCGTCGGGGCCGATCATCCGCTCGACCGACGAGTGCGAAATATCGCGCTCGTGCCACAGCGCCACATTCTCCAACGCCGGGACCGCCATGCCGCGCACGAGACGCGCGAGCCCGGTGAGGTTTTCGGTCAGCACCGGATTGCGCTTATGCGGCATGGCGGAAGAACCCTTCTGCCCGGCCGAGAAAAACTCCTCGGCCTCCAGCACTTCCGTGCGCTGCAAATGGCGGATTTCCGTGGCGAGGCGCTCGACGCTGGAGGCGACGACGGCGAGCGTCGCGAAAAACGCCGCGTGACGGTCGCGCGGGATCACCTGCGTCGACACCGGCTCCACCGCGAGGCCGAGCTTTTGCGCGACATGCGCCTCGACGCGCGGGTCGATGTTGGCGAAAGTGCCGACGGCTCCGGAAATCGCGCAAACCGCGATTTCCTTGCGCGCGACGACAAGCCGCTCTTTCGCGCGCGCGAACTCGGTGTAGGCCAGCGCGAGTTTCAAGCCGAAAGTGGTGGGCTCGGCGTGTATGCCATGCGAGCGGCCGATGGTCGGCGTGTATTTATGCTCGAAGGCGCGTTTCTTGATCGCCGCGAGCAGCGCGTCGACATCGGCGATCAGCAGATCGGCGGCCCGCGACAACTGCACGGAAAGACAGGTGTCGAGCACGTCGGAACTGGTCATGCCCTGATGCACGAAGCGCGAGTCGGCGCCGATGAACTCCGCGAGATGCGTCAGAAAGGCGATCACGTCGTGCTTGGTGACGCGCTCGATCTCGTCGATGCGCGCGACATCGAAAGTGACGTCGCCCGCCTTGTCCCAGATCGCTTTGGCGCTGTCCTTCGGGATGACGCCGATTTCGGCGAGCGCGTCGCAGGCGTGCGCCTCGATCTCGAACCATATTTTGAAGCGCGTCTGCGGCTCCCAAATGTCGGTCATCGCCTTGCGGGAATAGCGCGGGATCATCTCGGGGCCTTTGGTTCATTATCGAAGGCGCGGCCCTAACACGCTGATCGCGCGGCGTCCATATGGGCGGGGGCGCGGCGAAGCCCCCCTAGTACCCACTATCGTTGATTAGCGAGTCGTGATTCAAGGTTGAATGCGCAGCATTCGGGACGCGACGGCGATCACCTTGACGGATTTGGAGCG
>Ga0181527_1002383_pt1 | contig 17824 bp, 13 predicted proteins | sample PEATcosm2014_Bin_30_FD_119762 | JGI IMG/M metagenome (GOLD analysis project Ga0181527, IMG submission 119762) | Peatland microbial communities from MTU Mesocosm Facility, Houghton, MI, USA - PEATcosm2014_Bin06_60_metaG | ecosystem: Environmental > Terrestrial > Soil > Wetlands > Peat | place...
CAGCACCCCTCGCACCGACTGCCGGAAGGCTTCATGGTCTTCGGTGAACAGCAACGGATCCCCCTAATCCGAACGTGACGTCGGCTTCAGATAGGGCCAAGCTACTGCGCGGCCAGTTCTCTCACCTCGATCCCCGACAGGTAGTGAGCTTTCAACTGCTTCACTTCGTTCGGCCGGAGGCGGCGTTGAAGTTGGCTCGGAGGAACGTTCGGGAGTGATTTCGACCGCCGAACTGGCGTTGTCATGAGAAGTTTCCGCAGGTCAGCGCCTAGTTGAGTCCCAGCCAGTGGTGTATGAGCAGGTGAGCTGAGGGACCATCTCCCAGACACGACGATAACCGCGTCAACCTCAAGAAGCAGTTCCAGACAACGACTTGAGGAGGATCGCGATGACTGTCCTCACCACTATCGACGCGGGCGCATGGCTTGGCAAGTACCTTGAGGGCGCCGACGGCGACACGGACCTGACCCGGGCGATGCTGCAGGCCTTCGCCGAAGCGCTTATGAGCGCACAGGCCTCGATGCAGTGCAACGCCGCCTACGGCGAGCGAACAGACGAGCGGGAGAACTTCAGAAACGGCTACCGGCTGCGGCCCTGGGACACCCGGGCACGCACGATCGAGCTCGCCACCTTGCCCTGCATCGACTGGTTCAACACCACCAGGCTGCACACCGAGATCGGCGACGTCCCACCGGCAGAGCTCGAAGCCACCTACTACCGTCAACAGCAAGAGGCCGGTCAGGCCGCGTAAATCAAAGCGCGGCAGAGTCTCTATTGAACCCAGGGTGATTCAATTCTCTTTCTCCGGTCAGCTGCACGCAGCAGAGCGTCACGATCCCACCCGATGTTGGTACGAAGTTCGCCCAAGAGCTCGCGTATAAGAGCCCTGCATGGCAGGCCATCTACAACACCTTGCGAAACGCAAACGAGGGTTACAACGGCTACGTGAAAGACCAGGCCCACGAGGATCTCGACAAAGCTGGCCGGCGTCGGATCCACGGGGTCGCTGCCCAGACCGTGCTCGTCGCCTTCCTGCTTCTTGCAGCCAACGTCCGCAAGATAAGGACGTTCCTTGAGGAGGTGGCCGAAGAGGCTGGAAAGCTTCGCCGGCTACCTCGACGACGGAGCAGCAAGCCCCTTGGTGACTGGTTGCCTGAGGTGCCCAAGGTGACGCCCGGCTCAGACCCTGACCCACCCCCTTCGGCTTGAATGCCAACCTGAGGCTCGACCCGATCTCTACGCGCCTGAATCTCGGTAGCTGACAAGCCAACAGGGCTTTTCGGCCTCAATTCAAGGGACTGGTGCTCATCCGCGCCTAGCGAAGGTCAGGCCAGAGCCCCTGACCCACTCCCGGCTCCCATTTCCAGCCCTCGCAACAGGGTTTTGTCGTTGTAAGCCCCCGAGTTTTGTCGGCGGCCCCTGGTGGGCGAGGCGGGACTTGAACCCGCACATCCTTTCGGACACAGGAACCTGAATCCTGCGCGTCTACCAATTCCGCCACTCGCCCGTAAGACCAGGGGAAGACTACTCGGCGGTATCACGCCTCAGGCGGCCACCGTGAGTACCCGCCCCTGTAGCTGGGGCATGGTCGCGTGAGGCACCACGGCGCCACTGTGAGTCGTCGTCCCAGGTGAAAGCAGATTTCGTTGAACGGCAGAGCTAAGACGTTGTAGCGGTGTACACCCGTGCGAGCACAGGACGCCAGTAGGCTGAGCGATCGCAATGGGACTCCAGCAGTTCGAGCAGCGCCTCGAGCGCCTGGTGGAGGGTGCCCTCTTGAAAACCTTGCGAGGCGGGCTCCAGCCGGTAGAGATAGGTCGCCGACTCACGCGGGAGATGGACCTACTCCGTCGGGTCGGCATGAGGGGTCTGATCGCGCCTAACTCCTTCGTGGTCTCGCTCTCTGTCCGTGACGCGGCACGCTTCGAGAGCTTCGCCGACGCGTTGGCGCGCGAACTGGCCGACGTTGCCAGGGACCATGCGCGAGACGAGGGATATGTGTTCGTCGGCCCGGTGGACGTCGAGATCCACCGCGCCTCGAACCTCCGGGAAGGTCGCTTTGCCATCGTGGCCGAGGTGGCAGAAGGCCCCGAAGGGCTGCCGGCAGGATCCTTGGTGCTTCCTGATGGGTCTCGCGTAGTGCTCGGGACCGAGCCGGTGGTGATCGGCCGACTTCCAGAGTGCTCGGTAGTCCTGAGCGATCCGAACGTCTCACGGCGCCACGCCGAGCTGCGCCGCCAGGGGAACGAGGTCGTGTTGGCCGATCTCAGGTCCACCAACGGCACCCGGGTGAACGGGGTGCCGGTGCACGAGAAGGTACTGGCGGATGGGGACGAGATCTCCGTAGGGACCACCGCGCTTCGGTTCGAGACCTCTTGAACCTTCACCATGTTGCTGCTCACCGCCCTCGACAACCAGAACTTTCTGCGGGCCCTGGAGATCATCGTGGTCGTGCTCATCTGGCTGTTCTTCTTGCGAGTCATCCGGGCTGTGTGGGTGGAGGTGCGCCCCCCGAAGGCGAAGCGCCGTGGTGCCGACGCGGCCGAGGTGCTTGCGGGCCCCGCTCCGGAGGGACGGCGCAAGCGCGGTCGCAACCTGCATCTGAGGGTGGTCGAGCCCGAGCCACAACGAGGCTGGACATACGAGTTGGCCGACGAGGTCACCCTCGGGAGGGCGGCCGGATGTGGTGTGCGGGTGGAGGACGCCTACAGCTCTTCGATCCACGCCCGCCTCTACCGCCGAGACGGGGCGTTGTGGGTGGAGGACCTGGGTTCCACCAACGGCACGTGGGTCAATACCGAGCGGATCGGCTTACCCACCAAGCTGGGCAAGGGAGACCTGCTGCAGGTCGGCGGGACGGTCTTCGAGGTGAGCCGTTGATGATCTGCGCGGAGAGCCGGTGACGGTCCTCAGGTCGGGCTCGGCCACGCATGTTGGGCGCGTGCGATCTGTCAACGAGGACCTCGCGTTCGAGGGCCATACGCTGTTTGCGGTTGCCGACGGCATGGGGGGTCATGCCGGTGGGGAGGTGGCCGCCCGCACCGCGATCGACACCCTCTACAGGGGCTTCGCTCGCGAACCCTCGGTGGACGGGCTGGTCGAGGCAGTGCACGAGGCGAACCAGGCGGTGTGGGAGCGCAGCCGCGCCGATTTGTCCTTGCGTGGCATGGGAACCACTCTCATCGTTGTCGCGCTGGTCACCACCGACGACGGCGACCGGCTGGCAGTGGCCAACGTGGGCGACTCTCGCGCCTACAGGCTGCATCGAGGCGAGCTCGGTCAACTGACGGTCGACCACTCGGTCGCCGAGGAGCTTGTGACCCGCGGCGAGCTCTCGGAGTCGGAGGCCGCGGTTCATCCGCACCGCCACATCCTCACCCGTGCCCTGGGCGTCGATCCCGACGTCGAGGTGGACGTCTTCGAGCTCGTACCCGAGCAAGGCGACCGTTTCCTGCTGTGCTCGGACGGCCTCTCGAACGAGGTGCCGCCTCACGAGATGAGCCGCGTGCTCGCCGACACCCGTGATCCGAAGAAGGCCGCCCAAGCCCTCGTGCACATGGCCAACGCGTCTGGCGGCAACGACAACATCACCGCCGTAGTACTACACGTGCTTGTAGGTGAGATGTCAGCCGAGGACGACTCTGGGGAGGCCGGACAACTTGCGGTACTTTCCTCCGGGGTAAAGGCGCCTCTGGCCCCGAACGGCTCCGCTCTCGTGGGGTTCTCGGAGAAGACGGTGTCGGAGAAGGCCCGAGCCCTTCCGGCCATTCACGAGATCCCGTCGCCTCGCCTCGCCTCGCCTCGCCTTATCACCCTGCGGGTGGTGCTGTTTGTCCTCGTGCTCGGCGGGCTCGGGTACGTCACGTGGGCCGTGGTTCGCTGGTACGTCGACAACTCCTACTTCGTCGGGCTCAACCACGGGCAGGTCGTCATCTACCAAGGCCGCAGAGGTGGATTCCTCGGCATCGACCCAAAGGTGGTGGACCGGACCGGGATCACGCTGTCTACGGTCAGTGCCACCCCCGCCGGAAGGACCGAGGTGGTGCCCAAGCTGCAGGCAGGTGTGGAAGAGTCGTCGCGACAGATGGCGGTGAACTACGTGTGCAACCTGCCTGAGCTTGCCCCCGGGGCTCCCCCGCCGCAGGGGGTGCGGTGCCCGTCGGTGGTCGCGCCGACGACCACGACCACGACCACGACCACTTCTTCACCCGTTACTACTACTGCGATTACTTCGGCCCTGTCGGTGGTTCCACCGAGCCCCCCTGATCGAAAGCTCGATGCCGGGTCCGCCATGGTGCTCGGATTGGCGGCCTGAGATGCCACGGAGGATCCGTTGGCTCGGCGCGGCGATGGTGGCCTGCTTCGTCTTGTTGTTCGTTCAGCTGAACAACTTCCAGGTCGTGAAGGCTCACGAGTATTCGGACGCCCCGAACAACCCTCAGGTGCTCGCAGCCAAGTTCGGCAAGACCCGCGGGCCCATACTGAGCGCTGACGGGATGGTGCTCGCCCAGTCGGTTCTCGCTCCGAAGGGCAGCACCTACAAGTACCAGCGCGTGTACCCGACGAAAGCGCTCTTCGGTCAGATCACGGGCGTCTTCTCGTTGCGCTACTCATCCTACGGGGTCGAGGCCTATTACAACTCCTACCTCCTCTCTCACGATCGTCCGGTCAAGACCCTCGGGGACCTGCTTTCCAATCAGACGGTGACAGACACCGTGACGCTCACCTTGTCCGACAAGCTCCAGACCGACGCCATGAACGCGCTCGCCGGTCGCGACGGTGCGATAGTCGTGCTCGACCCGTCGACGGGCGCCATCGAGGCGATGTACTCGAACCCCTCCTTCGACCCGAACCCCCTGACGTCTGAGACCTGTGTGGTCTTCAAGATGGTGGGAGGTCGGCGCGAGTGCGCCCAGACAGCGTCACAGCACGCGATGGCGTTCTATACGACCCCCGACTCCGAGGGGTTCCCGCCCTTCACGTCGCTCGCCTACCAGGACATCGGTTTTCCTGGTTCGACCTTCAAGATCGTCACATCTGCCGCCGCTTACGAACATGCGCCCCAGCTCGTCAACACTCCCATCAAGTATTACGCGTGCATTCCGCCAGGCACGTTCAAGGGACAGTCCAAGCAACTCTGCAACTTCGACCCCAACAAGAGCTGTGGGGGAACGATCGCCGACATGCTGCCTCCTTCATGCGATACGGGTTTCGCCATCCTCGGCACGAGGGTGGGGGCCTTTTCGATGGCCGCAGAGGCCGATTCCTTCGGGTTCAACCAGCAGCCTCCGATCGATCTCCCCCATTCGCCGTCCAGCAGTCCCGACGAGGTGTCGCAGTTTCTGCAACCCGGTTGCTATCAGAACGCGGAAGTGTTCTTGGCCTACGCGTCGATCGGACAGGACTGCACGAAGGCGAGCCCACTTCAGATGGCGATGGTCGCGGCGGGCATCGCGAACGGCGGGAGGGTCATGACCCCCCACGTGATGTCGCAGATCCGGGACTCTCAAGGAAACCTGGTGGAGACCTACACGCCAAAGCGGTGGCTGCAGGCCACATCCCCGCAGACCGCCTCTGCGATAAACAAGCTCATGACTGAGGTCGTAACGAGCGGCACGGCGGCGGGCATCTTCCCCGCGAGCGAGGACGTGGCGGCCAAGACCGGGACGGCCCAGATACAGAACGCGGCGGGGGTGGACATACTCACCAACGATTGGATGATCGCGTTTGCCCCGGCCTCCGCGCCGAAGGTCGCGATCGCCGTGTACCTCCCGGATCAGCCTGTCTCGGACACAGGGGCTGAGAAGGCCGGGCCGGTGATGGCCACGATGATCTCCGACACCCTGGGGGGCCCGTGACACAGCTGTGCTCCCACGTCATCGGACTCGGTCGCTTTACCGTCAGTCGAGCGACGACGACGACCGTCTCGCGTGTACGCTGCGCGTCAGCGAAGGTGTCTGCACCTCGCGCGCAGGGCAGTTGTGCTCTCCGCTCGCTTCAGGCGACCCTGGGGTCGTTGGTGACCGGACATAGGCTCTCACGAGATGGTTGAGCCCGCCGAGACCCCGCGTGTGCTCTCGGGACGCTACGAGTTGTCCCAACTGGTGGCGCGCGGCGGGATGGCCGAGGTGCACCGGGCCCGCGACCACTTGCTCGATCGGCCCGTCGCGGTGAAGATCCTCTTCCCCGAGCTGTCGGTCGACAAGTCCTTCGTGGAACGGTTTCGTCGCGAGGCTCAAGCGGCGGCCAACCTCTCGCATCCGAACATCGTCCCGGTGTTCGACTGGGGTGAGGATGGCGGGACCTACTTCATAGTGATGGAGCTCGTGGACGGCCGCGCCCTGTCGTCGATCCTGCGAGGGTCCGGGCCGCTGCATCCCGACCGGGCCGCGGAGATCGCCTCGGACGTGGCGAGCGCGCTGGCGTACGCGCACCGCCACGGCGTGATCCACCGCGACGTGAAGCCAGGCAACGTCCTCATCACCGACGAAGGTGTGGTGAAGGTCACCGACTTCGGGATCGCGCGCGCTCTCAACACCGAGGAGAGCCTCACCCAGACCGGAGCCGTCATGGGAACAGCCACATACTTCTCCCCCGAACAGGCGGAGGGTATGGGCGTGGATGCGCGAAGCGACATTTACTCGCTCGGTGTCGTGCTCTTCGAGATGGTGACAGGGCGTCCACCGTTCCTCGGGGACACGCCGGTGGCCGTCGCGTCGAAGCACGTGCGTGAGCACCCTCCGACGCCACGCGAGATCAACCCAGCAGTGCCACCCGATCTCGAGGCGATCATCTTGAAGTGCATGGCCAAGTCGCCCGAGCACCGTTATCCGACCGGTGAGGACCTACGCGTGGACCTGTCGCGCTTTCGCGAAGGGCGCGCCGTGGTCGTCACCATCCCGCCTGTCACCCTCGGGGAGACCCAGGCGATGGGCGCTACCCAGTCGATGAGCGCCACCCAGGCGATGGGCGCCACAGGACGTACCGTGGCGCTTCCCCAGGTGGGGAGCGAGCAACCGGAGGAGCCTGAGCGCCCTCATAGCCGTACGGGCATCTACGCGGCGGTGCTGGTCCTGCTATTGGTCGCGCTCGCCGTGGTCGTGATCTTCTTGGGCCAGTCCCTTGGCTGGTGGCACCTCCGTTCGGGGTCTACGAAGCCTTCGACGTTCAAGCTTCCGGACGTATCGGGCCAGAGCGTGATTCAGGCCGAAACCACGCTCCAAGACCGCGGGCTTAGGACCAAGCTCGAACAAGACTCCTCGAGCAGCGCACCTGCCACCCAGGTCATCCGCACGCAGCCCCCCGAGGGCTCGAAAGTGCACAAAGGAGAGACCGTCACGATCGTCAGCGGGGGCGAGACCGCACCACCGCAGCCAACCGTTCCCACCGACCTCGACGGCCAGTCCATCACGGATGCCCAAAGCGAGCTTCAGAAGATGGGGCTCACTTCCCTCGTCCAATACAGCAGCACCTGCACGCAGCTGAACATTGTCTGTGACACCTTGCCGAAGGGCGGCCAGCCCATCCAGCAAGCAGGCACGGTCATCCTCTACACGGCTCAGACCAGCACGACGGCCGTCACTTCTCCCTACGTGACCATCCCCGACGTGTCGGGCGACACCCCCACTGTGGCTTGCAGCATCCTGGGGAACTACCAGCTCGTATGCAACGGGCAGCAGTCGACCCAGTACAGCCAGACCATCGCGCAAGGAGATGTGATCGGCACCCAGCCTGCGCAAGGGACCTCAGTCCCTCTCAAGACTCCCATTACCCTTTACGTCTCGAACGGAGCACCACCCACGGTCCCGGTGGTGACCGGCGACACCTTCGGGCAGGCCAAGAGTCAGCTCCAGAGCCGGGGGCTCACCGGGGTTTCCGACGGCACGTGCACCAGCGATGCGGCCCTGGTGACGAGCGAGTCCCCTCCGGCCGGATCGACCGCTCCCCAAGACGGGCAAGTGACATTGACGTGCTCGAACTCCCCGTAGCTCCAAGAAAGCATCCAGGGCCACCTCCACGCGAGCCGTTCACTGCTCTGCGCAGCGCCATGGGGCCCGAAAAGGGCTACTGGGAAGGCGCAACGAAGCGGTTGGCCTCTGCGACGAAGGGGCCTTGCCTGTTCCACCCGATGCGAGCTGCTTCAGCGGGTCGCAGCAACGCTTGCGGCTCGCCGGTGTGCCACGGGTTGTAGAGCAACCAGGTGCTGTGGTCGGCACCCACGAAGACCGTCTCTTCACCTGGCCCCGACCCCTGGGCGTTGGACGCGATGAGCGGGCCGGCCGAGGTGTCACTGCAGCCACCCAGGGGCCCTGCACACTTCACTGCTCCGATGGCGTAGTTGGGGGTGTAGAAGCCACCTCCGCCTGAGAAGAACAACCAGTCGGTGCCGTTGGGAGCCTCGACCATCTGCGGCGCCTCGAGCACTGGTTCCTCCCACGCCTGGTCGGGCTGGAAGATCGCAACGGCTTCGCCGGCGAGAGCGAGCCCGTCGTCCGACAGAGGGGCTGCCCAGATCGTGGTCGGTCCTGAGCCGGGGAGGTTGTTGTTGTCCGACTTCCACACCAGGTAATTGGGGTGAGTTGCCCCACGCGGACCATGGAGATCGGAGAACAGTTGGGCGTCGATGTCACCGCCCAACTGTGTCTGGCAGACCAGCGGCTGCCCGCTAATCGTCACGAAGGGTCCTGTCGGCGACGCGGAGACCGCCACCCCGATGCAGTGCGTGGCGGGTCGGCGATCGCTCAGCTGGGGGGCGAAGTACATGACGTATCTCTTCCCCAGCCGCACGACGTATGGGTCCCAGGTGGGGGCGTCGGCAGAGGCCGGAAGCGCCCAGGCCGGAACGCTCGGCATCGCATCTGATACAGGACCCCAGCGTCCCGGTGTGCCCACGAGCACCGGGACGTTGCTGTGGGTGGGGTCGGCGAAAGCGCTCGATACATAGAGGTAATACTTCCTGCCAACCGACAAGAGGAAGGGGTCTGGCAGGTCGAGTTGGTCTGAGGAGGCGATGGTGATGCCCGGCGCCTCCGGTGTGGCCGTGGGCCGCGGCTGTGCCATGGCGACCAGCCGGTTCTTACCAGCGACGCCGGCCGCCCGGTTCTTACCAGCGATGGCGGTCGCCCGGATTGCCCCACCGATGGATATCACCGCGACCACCAGTGCCAAGCTCGCCGTGACGACGAGCGCTCCTCGAAAACGGCCCGCCAACCTCTTCCCCCTGGACTCAACCGCGATGAGCGTCTAGGCGCCGGTCACAAGCCGACCCGAAGCCGCATCCGCACGGCACCGATCACGGCCGCAGGCGATCCGTTTCGCTTCCCGTCCGGCCTGTCGTACGCCCACACGGGATTCTTTCAGTCTCAGAGACTGAGTGCACCCCCGAGGGCATCCGCGGCGGTTAGGAAGTTGGCAAGCAGGCCGGGTCCCGCCGGGGTGAGGATCGACTCGGGATGAAACTGCACTCCTTCAACGGCGAGCTCTCGGTGACGGAGCCCCATGACCACGCCGTCGGCGGTCTCTGCGGTTATCTCCAAGGAATCGGGGAGCGATTCACGCTCGACGACGAGTGAATGGTAACGCGTGGCCTCGAACGGGTTGGGAAGACCAGCGAACACGCCCGTACCGGAATGAGACACGGCCGAGGTCTTGCCGTGCATCAGCGTCGGGGCAGGCACCACCCGCCCCCCGTAGGCCTGTCCGATGCACTGGTGTCCCAGACAGACGCCCAAGATGGGCAGCTCACCGGCAAGCTCGTTCACGACCTGGAGACTGATCCCCGCGTCCTCGGGTCTCCCCGGACCCGGGGAGATGACCAGCGCGTCGGGGTTCGCGTGCCTGATGCCGTCTATGTTGATGGCGTCGTTGCGGTGTACCACCGGCTCAGCTCCCAGCTGGCCCAGCTCCTGGACGAGGTTGTACGTGAAGGAGTCGTAATTGTCTATGAGCAGAACACGCACGGCCACCGAGCCATGATGGTAGTGGCAACCCGGTGATGACTATCCTCGGGCATGATGGCGAACGCGCAAAGACGCGGCCCGGGGAGTGCCACGAAGAAAGGGCGTTCGATGGGACGCACCACGAGCGCACCGGCGCGCGCCTCAGATTCGAGCGGTCGTTACACGCCGCCCGTCCCGCGGAGTCGAAAGGTCAGCCCGAAATGGATGGGTCTGATGATCCTTGCGCTCTTGATCGTCGGGGCGCTGGTGATCGTCCTCAATTACTTCAACGTGCTGCCCGCCGGGCCGAGCGACTGGTACCTACTCGTCGGCATCGTGCTCATCGCCGTAGGCTTTGCGACCGCCACCCGCTACCGCTGATCTCAGCCGAGGCGCTCGATGATGGTTGCGTTCGCCAAGCCACCGCCCTCGCACATCGTCTGCAGGCCGTAGCGGCCGCCGGTCCTCTCGAGCTCGTTCAGCAGGGTCGCCATGAGCTTGCCGCCCGAGGCTCCAAGGGGGTGGCCGAGAGCAATGGCGCCTCCGTTCACGTTCACCTTGGCCATGTCGGGGTGCAGCTCCTTCTCCCAGGCGAGGATGACCGAGGCGAAAGCCTCGTTGATCTCAACCAGGTCGATGTTGTCCATGGACATCTTGGCCCTCTTCAACACCGCGCGAGTGGCGGGGATGGGGCCCGTGAGCATGGTGATGGGGTCCACGCCGGCCAAGGCGAACGCGCAGAAGCGTGCGCGTGGTGTGAGGCCGAGGGCGTTCGCCTTCTCTTCGCTCATGACCAGCACGGCGGAGGCCCCGTCTGTGATCTGGGACGAATTACCGGCGGTCACCTTGCCGTCGGGTTTGAACGCCGGCTTCAAGGTCGCCAGCACCTCGACGGTGGTGTCAGGGCGGATGCCCTCGTCCGTGCTCATCGTCTCGTCGGTCGGGTTGCCCTCGCCGTCGCGCACCTCCAAGGGCACGATCTCATGTTCGAACCGACCCTCGGCCGTGGCGCGGGCTGCGAACTGCTGGCTGCGCGCGCCGAAGGCGTCGAGCTCCTCACGGGAGAGGTCCCACTGGTCCGCGATCATCTCGGCGGATATGCCCTGTGAGACGAGTCCGCCGCGTTCTGCATAGCGGCGCATGACCGCGGGCCCGAAGGCGTAGCCCAGATCGCCAGCGATCGAGGATCCCATCGGGGTGTGGGTCATGTGCTCTATGCCGGCGGCGATTGCCACGTCGTAGGCGCCGGCGATGACACCCTGTGCGGCGAAGTGCAACGCCTGCTGGGAGGAGCCGCACTGGCGGTCGACGGTGGTGGAAGGCACCGACTCGGGGAACCCTGCAGCGAGCACAGCGTTCCTGCCGACGTTGAGGGCCTGCTCGCCCACCTGCGTCACACAGCCCATGATCACGTCGTCCACCACAGCGGGATCGAGGTCGTTGCGCTCGACGAGGGCCTTCAACGGTTCGGCGGCCAGGTCGACCGCATGCCAGCCCTGCAACCTGCCGTTGCGGCGGCCTCCTGGGGTTCGCAATGCATCGACGATGACGGCGGTGGTCATGGATGGCTCCTTCCCGGGTCTGCCGAGAGGCCCAACGAGATCAACTGAGTCAGAAGAGGAACTTGACCGGGCGGTCAAGAGTGTGGCTTTGCCTGAGGTTAGCGGTCAAACCGTCTCGAAGGACGCCCCCGGGTGAGTGAGTTCGAGCGCTTCTATGAATTCCAGCCATTACCGGGACTTTCGTCCTCTCGCCGGGAGGCGCTCGTTCGGGACGGCGAGGGCCGGGTACGCGCTAGTGCCGCCTGAAGATCTTGCCGAGCGTCTCCTGCTGTCTCTGATAGGAGGACCCGATGGCCTCGCCGTAGAGGGTCTTGGGAGCTTCGAGCATGCGGTCGAATGTGAGCTTGCAGACGCGTTGGCCGTGCTCGATCACGAACGGGACATCGTGGGCTCGGACCTCGAGTGCCGCGCGTGAACCATCGCGCGGTCCTTCAGGGTCGAACCCGAACCCAGGGTCGAAGAACCCTGCGTAGTGAGTCCTGAGCTCGCCGTTCGTCGGGTCATAGGCAGTCATCTCCGATGCGAGCTCCGGTGGTATCGACACTGCTCCACGGGACATGAGCAGGTAGAACTTCTGCGGCGAGAGGACGATCCGGTCACCGCCCTCGCTGTGAACGGGCTCCCAGAATGCCTCGGGGTCTATGGGCTCGTCACTCGTCAGATCGAGAAGGGGAGCGTTCTCGCGCGCGCGGTAACCAACTCGTGCCGTGGCATCGCCCTTCAAGTCGAGCCCCAGGAACATCCCGTCGGAAAGGACGAGCTCGCGCGCAGGTACGGGCCTGCCGTCCTCGAACAGAAGTGGGTGCTCCTCAGCATGGAAGTCGCGAACCTCGTCGTCGGTCAGGGTGGTTCTCCCGATCGAGAGGCGCAGCTGGTTCAAGGTCAGGTCCTCGCGGACTCGCACCGCGAACGAGAGGGGAACGACTTCGAGGTACAGCGGGCCCTGGTAGCCCTCGGCTATCTCGTCGAATCGATGCCCCTCGTCGGTGACGACCCGCGTGAACACGTCGATGCGCCCGGTGGAGCTCTTGGGGTTCGCCTTCGCCCGCACGCCCGGAGGCAGGTTCAGCTGCTCCTTGAGCAGGATCAGGTACGGCCGGTTCGTCTCGAGGACTGCACCTTCCTTGTGGAGATCCAGCTCGTCGATGACGTAGTCCCTCAGTTTGCGTTCCACGCTCTGCGGACCGGGGAGGAAACTGCACCGGATGCGGTAAGCGATCTCCCCCAGCCGCAGGTCGAGGCTGGCGGGTTGGACGTTCGCGTCCGGGATCTTGAAGCTCCCGGCTCCTATGACGTCGTTCGCTATGGCGTCCACGAGCAGCTCTCGGGAGAAGACGCCTTGCTTCCCGGAGGGCAGGTTCAGCACGAGTCATCCCGCATCGACGTGAGGGTACCTCGGCGCCGGAGCAGGCCTGAAGTGTCGGTGGGGGATCGAGTGTTCTCCTCGGGCCGGACTTGTTCCGGACTTGTGCCGGACTTGTGCCGGAAGTCACCGAGACAGATCTTGCATCCGCGCAGAGCGTTTGACTCCGCGCGCCGGGTGATGTCAGACTATGTTCGAGGAGACGCGGCGGCGGGGCACGCCGGTTGCGCTGGGGCAATGGGAGGTTGGGATGACGGCGAAGGTGTTTCGCGCCTCACCGTTGTCCGGTGTCGTGGTCCCCGTGGCAGTGCCAGAGCGGGCAGCGCTGGTGACCGAGCTGGCGGCCGAACCGGGGTCAAATCTCTCTCGAACGGTCCCTCCCGGTGGACCGATGCGGGAGGAGACGTGAACCCCGCTCCGGACGCGCCCGAGCCTTCTCGAGCAAGCGGCGAGTCCTCCGACGACTCGTCTGCGCCCGTGCCCGTGCCCAACTCGAATTCGGACTCTCCTGTGCTCGTGGTCGACGACGACAAGGGGCGCCAGAGCCTCATCGACGCGCTGGTGACAGCGGGGATCGGGGCTGTCGGATGCGGCCGGGAAGACGAGGCTCTGGAGCTCCAGGCCCTTCACCACCCAGCGGTCGTAGTGGTCGACCACCGACTTCCCGAGGGAAGCGGTATCGACGTCGCGCGGGCGCTCAAGGAGCAAGATCCCGAGTTGCCGGTTCTCCTCCTCACCGAGTACACCTCGCTCGACAGCGCGGTCGCCTCGGTCGGTGAGCTTGACGCGTATCTGATCAAACCGGTCGCGCCCGAGACGTTCGTTCAGAACATTCGCCACGCGCTTGCGCGGCGCGGGCTCGCTGTCGAGAATCGCAGTCTCACAGAACGCGTCGAGCGTCTCAGCGCCTACGAAGCTCTCTATGATCCTCTCACCGGCCTGCCGAACCGCGCGCTGCTCGACGACCGTCTCGTCCAGGCGCTCGCAAGTGCCCGGCGCGCGGGCAACGTGCTCGCCGTGTTGTTCGTGGACTTCGACACCTTCAAGGTGGTGAACGACCTGTTCGGTCACCACGTCGGTGACCAGCTCTTGCGGCAGATGGCGGACCGTCTTGCGGCCGCGCGACGGTCCTCGGACACCGTGGCGCGTTTTGGCGGCGACGAGTTCGTAGTGGTCTGTCCCGATGTGAAGACCTCGGCAGCGGCCTGTCGCATAGCCGAGCACCTCCTCGCCGAGCTGGCCGAGCCCGCCGAGGTCGAGGGGGTGGAGCACCGGCTTACCGCGAGTGTCGGGATCGCCTTGAGCACTCGTGGAGTGGCGAACCAGAGTCCCGAGACGCTGCTTCGTAATGCCGACACGGCGATGTATCGCGCGAAAGAAGAAGGTGGAGCGGGCTGGGAGCTGTTCGACGACGCGATGCGCGACCGCGTGCTCGAGCGCTTCGAGGTGGAGCGCGGACTTCGTGCCTGTATCGAGGGCGAAGGCCTCGCGCTCGTCTATCAGCCGCTCGTCGACCTCTCGAGTGGGGTCGTTGTCGGAGCTGAGGCGCTGCTTCGCTGGTACCGCCACGGACATGGGACGATGCTGCCGGCATCGTTCCTCTCGGTGGCAGAGGAGTCCGGCCTCATCGTCCAGATCGGCCGTTGGGCGATGGAGGAGGCCCTGGGTGAGCTCGAGGCTGCAAAGGCCTCTGGGGATGCCCCTGAGGCCTTCCGGCTGTGGCTGAACGTCTCGCCGCACCAGCTGGCGAACCCGCACTTCGCGGAAATCGTGGGCGAGCTCATCACCGCCCACGGCATCACTGCCTCGATGCTTGGCCTGGAGATCGTCGAGGAGGTGCTGCGGGACGTGCGAGCGACCGAGAAGGTGCTGCGAGCGCTTCGCGATCTCGGGGTGTCGGTGAACCTCGACGACTTCGGCGCCGGCCACTCGAACCTGTCATGGCTCCAGGACCTCCCGATCTCGGGTCTCAAGATCGACCGTCGGTTCGTAGCGAGCCTCGACAACCCAGACGGGCGAGGCATTGCGATCGTCCAGGGACTGCTCGGTCTGGGCCACGCCTTCGGTCTCTCGGTGGTCGGCGAGGGCGTCGAGACTCCGGCGCAAGCGCAGGCCTTGAGGGAGATGGGCTGCGAGCTCGCCCAGGGCTACCAGTTCGCCTATCCCGGCACTCCTGAGCAGCTGTGGGCCTTTGTGCAGCGAAACCCGGTCCGCGAGCCCGCCAAAGAAGCGTTTGGCACGAGCGTGACTGGCGGACCGACCGGCGCCACGCCTCCCACGACATCTCCAGCCACCGAGGAAGCTGCCTCTAGCGAGACCCAGGAAGCCGCTTCTTCCGAGTAAGCAGTTACCTGGGACCGGTTCGCTGCAGGCCACTGGGCCGGGACGACCGACGCGGCGTAAGAGGTGTCCTTCCAGCGAGACTCCGTCGATCGGCACGTGGGCGTTCACGAGACTTCGTGCGAGCCGTACGAGGGCATGTGCCTTGGCAGGATCGTCCTCGGTGACGACCCGGATCGACCTGACTGCGTGGCGGCGCACGCGCCATTCAGCAACGCAACGGCACATGGAAGTACCACGCCGCCACGGACCAGGAGCACGACAGATCTTCGGTTGGGTGCCACCCCGCCACGATCCATCTGTTCGAAGCAGCCGTTTGCGCGAAACAACGTGATGGCGCTTACGAAAGAACCAGACATCGCGATGTCGCGATCGCCTATCGTGGTGTCAGTCGCCAAGGGAGGGTGAAGGTGTCCACCGAAGCTCTTACTCGCCGGAGGCTGCTCGAGCTTGGGGTCGCTGCGGTCGTGGTAGCGGCGGTGCCTGACGATGCACTTGCTGCACTGGGGCGGGTCGCGACTGCAAAGCCGCGAGCACATCCGCTCGGAACCACGCTGGAGCGGACGATCGTGACGGGCAGGCAGATCAATGCGGGGGGCTACCGGGAGCTGGTGTTCGGCCGAGGTGAGCCGCATCTGGTACGCGATGATCTTGAGGTCGTGGCGCGCAGGGGTCGCGCTTCACGCCGGAGGGCGCTGCTCTCGTTCGCTCAGTTGACCGACATCCACATCCAGGACTCCCAGTCACCGGCGCGGGTGGAATTCCTCGACCGCCTGAGCAACGGGGCCAACGGCAACGACGTGTGGAGCTCGGCGGGTGCGAATCTCGACCTGTTCGGCGCCTGCTACCGACCGCAGGAGATGCTCACCGCTCAGGTGGCCAATGCGCTGGTCCAGGCGGTGAGGAAGCTCGGCGTCGGCCCGGCGACCGGTTGTTTGCTGGACTTCGCGATCGCGACCGGGGACCTGGTCGATAATTGCCAGTACAACGAGTTGAGGTGGGTGATCGATGTGCTCGACGGGGCCTATGTTCGCCCCGACTCGGGTGATCTCTCGAAGTGGGAGGGAGTCGACGACCAGAACCCCAACTATTACGACATCAACTACTGGCATCCGGGTGGCACCCCGCATGGCGTCGGCACCGGAGCGGACCTGCCCCGCTCCAGGTACGGCTTCCCCGTCATCGCCAACCTGCTCGACGCCTGCCGGCGGCAGTTCAAGGTCACCGACCTCGGTTTGCCGTGGCTGACCGCCTACGGCAATCACGACGGGCTGCTACAGGGCAACCTCGCACCGTCGCCGCTTGTTGACAAGTACGCGATCGGATCGCGGAAGATCTTGGGGTTGGCGCCGAATCTCACGCTCGGCGACCTGCTCGCGGCTCTCGGCGGCAACCCGACGTCGTTCGACCAGCTGATCAACGGTCCGACCCGCCCGATCACGCCCGACGAGAATCGTCGCATCCTGACGCGTGCGGAGACCGTCGCGGAGTACTTCAAGACGACCCGCAGGCCCGTCGGGCACGGCTTTACGCATGCCAACCGTACGCACGGGACCGCGTACTACACGTTCCTCTCGGGTGCGGTGTGCTGCATCGTGCTCGACACCGTGAACCCGAACGGCGACGACGACGGCTCGCTCGACCAGACCCAGCTGAACTGGCTGACGTCGCTGCTCGACGCCAACTCGAAGGTGCGCCTGACCTCCGATGGCGTTCTCGAGGGCGCCCCAGGCAAGGACCGTCTGATCGTGATCTTCAGCCACCACACGATCGCGACGATGGACAACCCGACGACCGGACCGCAGGCTCCCGGTACGCGGATTCTCGGCGACCAGGTACAGCAGCTTCTGCTCCAGTATCCGAACGTGGTCGCATGGATCAACGGCCACACCCACGTCAACAACATCATCCCGCACCGTCGTCCTTCAAACTGGCAGACACCTGGAGGCTTCTGGGAGATCAACACGGCCTCGGTTATCGACTTCCCCCAACAGGCCAGGATCGTGGAGCTCGTCGACAATCGCGACGGGACACTGTCGATTTTCGGCACGATGATCGACTCGCTCGCGCCACTCAGATGGGCCGGGACTGGCGACCCGGTGCAGCTCGCGGCGCTCTCGCGCGAGCTGGCGGCCAACGACTGGCAAGCGCGCGTCCCCCACCTCGACGCGGAAGGGCACGACGGCCGCCGCGGGGCCGTTTCGGACCGCAATGTCGAACTGCTCGTGCACAGCCCGTTCACGCTCCCGACCGACACGGTGGCACCTGCCGCCGTCACCCGCCGCGCGAGCATTCGCCGGGCGATGGCGCGCACCTGACGTTGACCGGACCCCAATCTTCGGTCCACCTGACCTGGACCCCGTTTATTGGCCCACGTTAATGAGAGTCCTGGTCTGATCTTGGTCTGTGGGGACGTTGTGTTCTTTGCGACGAGTGTCGATGGTGGTGATGGTGGAGATGGTGGAGATGGTGGTGTTCGACGACCGTCGACGACCGTCGTGTGAAGCCTCGGTACCCGAGCGACGTTGTGGCTCCGGCTCCTGGACGACAGCGAGTCGAAGGTTCTAGGCCGCATTGATGCGGTCCGGTCTACCACCGGGGTTGCCCAGTGCACCGTGCTC
>Ga0181527_1002384_pt1 | contig 17821 bp, 11 predicted proteins | sample PEATcosm2014_Bin_30_FD_119762 | JGI IMG/M metagenome (GOLD analysis project Ga0181527, IMG submission 119762) | Peatland microbial communities from MTU Mesocosm Facility, Houghton, MI, USA - PEATcosm2014_Bin06_60_metaG | ecosystem: Environmental > Terrestrial > Soil > Wetlands > Peat | place...
AACATTTTTTCCGTACATTGTCCCGGAGAAGCCCCGCCCACAATCGGACAACGTGCGGGCCATGTGTGACGCACACAAGTTGTCCCCGGAACTTGAAAAGCAGTTCTGCACACACCCGGTTGTACCTGTGGCTTCAGCCAATGTCGTGCTTGGACAGACATCCTCTGATTCGGAAACGGCCAATGCGTCCCCAGCCGCAGCGCCCGCAAACGTGGGTCACAAATACACGCCGCAAGAATTGGCTCAGCTTGTCCAGAACGGGCAGGGATCACGCTGCGCTGTTGTGACCGTGCCGCCGGGTGCTGAAATCGACGTTGACGGCACCAGGGCAGGAGTATCGCCGATGGCTTTTGTGCTTTTGAAGCATGGCGACACGCCCCGCACCATTACTGTCAAAATGTCCGGTTACAAGACGGTAGAAAAGCAAGTGGTTCCCGACGGCAAGACAATCCCAATCGGATTGACGCTTGAGCCGAATTAGCGCTGCACATTGGCGCTGCTTCCGGCACCGCTCACACAGCGCCAGATTGCAGGAGTGACACACAAGACGGCGTAAGGGCAGCGAACGGCCGGGACGGAGCGAATTGGCAAACCCAAGGTTTTATGCAGACCTCATCGGGCAAGCGGATATTGTTGCTCGCCTTAGAGCGCTCGGGGAGTTCTTTGCACAAAAGGGCGGCGCGCTCGGAAACATACTGCTCATCGGGGAAGAAGGAATGGGAAAGTCCACCATTTCCGTAACCGTCGCAAATGAACTGGACGTTGGCTACCACGAGGCAAATGCTTCAGCGTTTGTAGAACAGGGCGATTTAACCGCTATTCTCACAAACCTACGAGAGAGACAGGTTCTTAAGCTGACAAACATCCAGCGGCTTCGCAGGCCGTTCGTGGAGAAACTGCGCGGAGCGCTTCACGATTACAGGCTGACAATCACCATAGGGAAGGGACCGGCTGCTCGGGATCACCTCATGGAAATCCGGCCATTTACGTTCATTGCCACCTGCCCGAAGAAATCCGATTGTCCGGCAGAGTTGCTGGCTCAATTCTCCTTGGTCTTCGAGCTGCAGCCCTATTCCAGGCAGGAACTGCAATTGATTGCGGAGAGGATCGCCCAGGGGGAAGGGGTCACACTTGGTTCCGGCGCGGTGGAGCTAATCGCCAGAAGCTGCGATGGGCGTCCCGGTCACCTTGAGTCCATGTTCCAGCGGCTCATTCGGTCCCTTAACAAGAGCGCCGTTTCAGAGGAGGATGTTCTGCAAGCGTTAACGGCATTCGGGATCAATGCGCGTTTGGACAAGCCGCCGAATGCGCGCGGCAACTTACAAGACCTGTCGGGCATCGATTTTGAAAAAAGAAGCGCAATAGAGCCGCCAAGCAATCTTCGTGCAGTTGTCGGAGAAATCACGATGCTCAATGATGCGACGGACCGCAATTTTGATCTGAATATCGAAAAGGTTCTGGAAGGGTGGGAAACATGCCACGCTATTCGCGAGATCGTCGCGAACGCGCTTGACGAGCAGATGCTGAGCCAGACAAAAGATGTTGAGATCTTCCGGTCTCCTAAAGGCGAATGGCACATTCGAGACTTTGGGCGCGGTTTGAAATACGAGCATCTGACCCAGAACGAGAATGAGGAAAAGCTGAGGAACCCCAGCAAGGTGATTGGGAAGTTCGGCGTCGGTTTGAAGGATGCACTCGCGACCTTTAACCGGCGCAGTGTCGATGTTTGTGTCCGTTCCCGATACGGTGACATAACCCTTGATCAGATTCCGAAATCAGGCTTTACAGATGTCGTTACGCTTCATGCTATTGTCCATCCCGCGCAGGACAACTCCATGATTGGCACCGACGTGATTTTGCGAGGCGTGTCAGACGACGATGTCATGAAAGCAAAGGCGTTCTTCTTGCGCTTCTCCGGCGAGCAGGTCCTTGACGAGACTCCTTACGGGCAGATATTACAAAGGACTCCCGCCCGCAATGCGCGCATCTATATCTCCGGACTGCTCGTGGCAGAAGAGGAGAACTTCGCATTCTCCTTCAACATCACTTCTCTAACAGCAGCGATGCGCAAGGCTCTGAACCGCGAACGAACAAATGTAGGCCGCACCGCATACAGTGAGCGCGTAAAGCAAATGCTTTTAGCATCCAAGGCGACGGTCGTTGCGAATACCCTGGTTAACGACCTGATGAAGATTGAGACGGGAACAAATCGAGACGAGGTGAAATGGACTGATGTCGCCGTACATGCTTCGCAAACTCTCAGCGCATCCAGAGAGGTCGTGTTCGTAACCGCTGCCCAGCTAATCGCCCACAAGGATGCCATTGATCACGCACAGGCCGATGGACTGAGGATTGTGACCATCCCAGAGAACATAAGAGCCTCGCTTCAAGGAATCAATGATGTTCAGGGAAGCCCTATTCGCGATCTTTCTGTTTACCAGTTTGAGAGAGAACAAAGCTTCCAATTTAAGTTTGTTGCCTATGACCTTCTCAGTCAATCCGAACGCAGCGTGTTCGATCAATGGAGAGCTATTGCCGGTTTTGTTGGTGGTTTGCCAAGTAGAGTTCGGGAAGTGAAAATCTCCGAGACAATGCGCCCTGACTTTCTAACCTCCAATGAAGCAGTGGGTCTCTGGGACGCGGCTTCTTCGAGCATCATCATCAAGCGCACTCATCTCGCGACGGTGTCGGCTTTCGCGGGGATACTTCTCCACGAGATCGCCCATGCCAAAAGCGGATATGGAGACGTGACGCGGGATTTTGAGACAGAGCTTACCAAGATGCTTGGGATTTTGGCAGCTTCGCAGCTCACGCCAAGGAAGGGCACGTTTTCAAAATGGTTCAATTCTCAGCAGCCTGTGGTGTAAGTAGCGAATTCCCGGCAGGTCCTTGAACTATAGGAAAATCAAGATTCCATTTCAGAGAGAGGTCGCACTGAAAAGCCTTCGCCAGTCGATAGCAGCGCGATTTTTGACAAGACCTTGTTTGCGGGTTCGGTGGAGTGGAGGCCGCGTTTTGTGTTTTGCGGATTGGCCGATTTTCAACCGCGGGCCGGTAGGGGACTGGACCTCAAATTGGTTCTGCCTTGGCTGGGGAGACTCGGCCAACCCAATGCATACGTTGCCCGTCGCTATCGAGCAGCGGGTCTTGCCCGAAAGTGTTCCAAATCGACGCTGCCCACGGGATGCGCTTTGGCCGGGGCGGTCTCCGCTTGCCCAGAAGGGCCAGAAACACTTCGTAGCTTTTGCCAATCGACTGCGGCGCAAGCAGGCCGAAGTATCGGACCCCATGCCGGTAACGATCCGGAACGTGATCCGCGAGCCGGGCGATGAAGTCAGAAATCTCGTAGGTCGTGGTGACGATTCGGCGTTGCCTTTTATCCTTAGTCAAAAATCCGATTCTTTGGCCTTCGCCGGTAAGCAGGCGGTATTCGGCAAGGGGCGGGCGGCGCAAGTAGCGGGAGATGTAGCGAAGAAACGAGTCTTTCGATTTGTGATTCTTGACCATCGCGGCCCACCAGCGGTCGCGGTGAGTTTGGAACAGCTCCTCCAGTTGAGGATGGGAATGTTCACTTGAGAGCAGACCAGCTTCTAGGGCCATCGCAAGGTAATCGAGCAGGGTATGCCGCCACTTTCTGACAATGGCATCCTTACAGAACCTAATCCCCGGCACCAGCCTGTCTTGTGTCTTGTGCAGGCCCACGGTCGATACCAGAATGTGAAGATGCGCATTGAAGTTGAGATGGGCACCAAAGGTGTGGCGGACAACCAAGATCATGACCTGAGCGGCGAACTTTTGTTCTGCCCAGTCTTGCAGGACGCCCGCGGCTAGTGCAGGAAGATCGTCGAGCAACTGCCGATTCTGCTGAAAGATGGGCCAGAACACATCTGGCATGGTGAGTTCGACAGTTGCAAATGGAATGTCTGGAAGCATGGCTGCAACTTCGCGCTGCCAAGTGAGTGTTGCGCGCTGCCCGCAGCTCGAACAGGCCCTGGACTTGCAGGTATGAGGGAAGGACTTCCGCTCTCCGTTGTCAGATGCGTAGACCTCAGCGCCCAGCGCAAAGGTCCGGCAGTCGAGCGCCTTCTGAAAGTTCTCTCGAACCGCTGGCCTTGTCTGTGCATTGTCCCAGAGGCTGCGATTGTCGGCCAATATCTGCTTGATGGTCGGTTTAGCCTGCATCTGAATTGCTCCTGATGGTAGTGAACTCGTGCTCAAGGGCTGTAATCAATTCGTCGATTTGCTTCCAGTGAGCTGCCATCCAGGGCGCGTTCTTCAGTCCTTTGAGGCCGAGGTTGAGGTGATGAACAGAGTCGGCTGCCGGATCGCATCTGGGGATGTTTCTCGACAGCAACTTGCGAAGTCGCTCGCCGCTGCGCTTCTTGAATCTTTGGCATCCCAAGGCGGATTCCCGCTCCCTGGTTGAGAGCTTGCGCAACGTCCATGCACGGTGAACTCTGATTTCGCCGGAGCGAAGCGTCGCGATTAGTTGCTGCGCCCCTGCCGAATCAAGTATTTGTTTCACCTTGGTCACGTTGCCCGCGCATACGCCCGCAAGGGCGGCAATCTGTTTCCGGCAGTCGAGCCGCCGATCTTCTGTCAATTTTGACGAAACCTTGTCTTTGCCCCCGGCGCTTTGATTCGCTCGTGCCTTTTCACGAAACCACGGCTCAAGATCGAGAGCCAGTTGCACGCGGCTGAAAGCGTTTAACCATTCCGGGCGGCGGTGAGTTTGCAGGATTCGTTGCAGGGCTTCCTGCTCCGTGAGCTGGCACACTTGGCACAACAATGTGTTGCGTTGCTTCTGGCGAGCAATTCGCCAGCGGGCATAGCCATCAACGATCAGATTCTCTTGTGTGATGAGTAGGGGCTGCTCAAAGATTGCGTCGCCGTGTTTTTCGAGCGCAAGGAGCCGCTCGTTTGTGGGCGAAAGGTCTTGCTTGAGCAGGCTTGGATGCGGCTTGAGGGCATCCGTTCTTCGCATCACCATTCGCGGGACGGCCTCGCCGCTGGCATCTGGTGGTGCAACGGTCGGCGCATCAAAGAGCGACTGTTGCGCAGCCTGTTGCAGCGGCACGGCCTGCAAGCGCATCTTGCAGGGATGCGCTGCTTCCGGTGTGCGGCTTTGAGCGCGGTGAGGATTCATGGCTGTTTCCGACTGCGCCTTACGCGCTCACGAATCCAGTCCTCAATCTCAGACTCTAGCGCGCAGCCCGCGAGGCAATGAAGCAAAATGCGCCCATCGCTTCCCACTCCGATACTGAGGCTGGGCAAGCGGTCCGCGTGGGCCGGGCATCGCACCTGCCACTTTCCGTTACCCATGTGGCGGGCCTCCACCAGCGCGGCGAAAGCATCGGCGGTCATGACTGCGGATTCGCGCTGGCCGCTGGTGCGCTCAGACGCGCCTCTATCCAGGCGGTCAGGTCCGATTCGAGCCAAGCCACGGCGCGCGCGCCCAGGCTGTAGGGGCGCGGGAACTGCCCCGCTGCGATCAGCCGGTAGATTGTGGCGCGGGAGTAGGGTACGCGGTTCCGGACCTCGGGGAGCCGCAAGAAACGCACGGGGCTGCCATCTGCGGGCGTTTGTGCATTGTGCGAAGGGATGGGGGGCTGCGTTGAACCTATCGCCTTGAGACGCGCCGCAACGTCTTCCTGCCGAATGCCGGAAGGGTCCATGAGCAATGCTCCTGACTACCGGCGGCTTCGTTGTCGTTGCGGGCTGGGAGGACCCGATGAGGTGTTACAGCGCCATCATACCGCAAGCGCTCACGGCGTCCCATGGCAATCATTGTGCAAATCAGGCCCGGAATCTCATCCGGCCATCTGCCCGAAGTTGCCCACGATCACCTTGGACACTTCCCCAGCCTTGAGACTGTCCAGGTAATCGGCCCAGCGTTGCATCATGCGCTTGCGCTCAGGCAAAAAGGAGGTGCGGTTATAAGCGCGTCCGTTGGCGTCTTTCACCATGTGCGCCAACTGGTGCTCAATCCAATCCACGCGAAACTTGAGCACTTCATCAGCAATGGTACGGAACGAAGCGCGGAATCCGTGCCCGGTCATCACATCGGCGGGAATCTCCATGCGCCGCATTGCAGCCAACACTGCATTGTCCGACATGGGACGTTTGGCGCTCCGCGCACCAGGAAATACATATTTCCCTGTTCCGGTGAGCGGGTGCAATTCGCGGAGAATCCGCACGGCCTGTTTGCTCAGGGGAACAATGTGGTTCGGGTGCGTCTTGGACGCGATATAGCGCCACTCGGCATTGTCCAGATCAATATCCTTCCACTCGGCCTTGCGCAGCTCACCAGGCCGCACAGCGACAAGCGGAGCGAGGCGCAAAGCACAGCGCACAGTAAGAGTGCCGTCATAGGCGTCTACGGCGCGCAGAATCGCGGCAAACTCTTTTGGTTCGGTTACGGCGGGGAAGTTGGATTCTTGAACCGGAGCAAGAGCGCCGCGCAGATCGGATGCCGGGTCGCGCTGGCAACGTCCCGTTGCAATGCCGTAGCGGAAAACCATGCCGCTGTATTGTCTGGCACGATGAGCGGTAAACGCCACGTCGCGCCCCTCAATCCGGCGCAACACCATCAGCAGCTCAGGGGCCTCAATCTCGGCAATCGGGCGGTTGCCGATGTAAGGGAAAATGTCCCTCTCAAATAGCCTCAAGATGCGCGCCGCGTGCGCTGGCACCCATGCGGCGGTCTGTTTCACTTGCCACTCACGCGCGACGACCTCAAAGGTATTCCCTGTCTGGTGAGCCGCACGCAGTTTTTCGGCCTTGCGGTTTTGGCTGGGGTCTATTCCATCACGCACCAGTTGCCGGGCATCCTCAGCGGCCTTGCGCGCAGCCTCCAGGCCGACTGCCACGGTCTTTGACCCCGCCGCGGAATAGACTCCCAAGGAGATCCGCTTTTCCTTCCCGCCAACGCGATATTTGAGCCGCCACCACTTTCCGCCGCTAGGGGCAATCTCCAGATACAGGCCGCGACCATCAAACAAGCGAAGAGTCTTTTCTGCGTCCGGCTGAACCTTGCTGACCTTTAGGGCGGTAAGGGGCATCTCGAAAGCCTCCTGAATGAATTAGGGGCAACTCAAAAAACGGTTGCACCAGTTGCCCCCAATATTGCCCCCAGTTGCCCCAAGCTGTCAAGAGAGCGCAAGAGACACTGCGAGAAGCTGTTTTGTTGATTTTATTGAGGTTATTTTAGAAGTGAGACAGGATGAGACAGCGTAAGAGGGGAATTTGGTAGGCGAGGCGGGAATCGAACCCACAACCCCCGGCTTAGAAGGCCGGTGCTCTATCCGATTGAGCTACTCGCCCACGTTTTTTATTGTAGCTGCGAACTGAACGAAGCGTGCGGCCTAGCGGAGACCGGCGCCGCGAGGGGCGGCGTACAAGGGGCGGTAGCCTGCAGGTAACGGACGACGGTGGCCTCGGCCCAGTGGACGCCGGCGGAACGTCGCGCCAGGAATGCGCAGTGGCCGCCGTGGCGGCTCTCGACTAAGTGGATGTGGGGGTTGGCCAGAAGGCGCGCGCGAGTTTCCGGCAAGAGGCGGATGAAAGGATCGTCCTGCGCGCAGAGGATGAGCGTGGGAACGGCGATGCGGTCGATGACGCGAGCGCTGGCGGCGCGGTAGTAGTAGTCGTCGGCGTCGCGGAAGTCGCAATAGCGCGCGACGATTTTCTGGTCGAACTCGCGAATGGAGCGAATGGGGCCGATGTCTCCGATTTGATAGATGGCGGGAAAGAGTTCGGCTTTGTGACGCATCCGGCGCATCAGCCCGCGCAAAAATCGCCACTCGTAGGCGCGGTTGGCGGGCTCGTGCAGCGCGTCGGCGCCGGCGGCGAGATCGATGGCCGGGCAGACGGTGGCGACAGCAGCAAGCGGCGGCCGCGCGCCCCACTCCCCGGCGAATTCAAGCACGAGATTGCCGCCCATGGAGTAGCCGACCAGCGCCACGCGTTCAAGACCGAAGCGCGCGGTGAAGTGGCGCACCACGGCGCCCACGTCAGCCGAGCGGCCGGAGTGATAGAGCGTGGGCGTGAGCGCATCGCTGCCGCCGCAGTTACGCATGTTCATGCGGACGACGTTCATGCCCGCGGCAAAGGCGCGCATGGTGATGCCCTGCATGTAGCGTGAATCGGACGAGCCCTCGAGGCCGTGCACCAGCACCGCCGTGAGCCGTGAAGCGCGCTCCGGCTCAGGCTGCCAGTTACAGTGGCAGAGCACGCGGCTGGCATCGGCGGGATCGACTTCAACGGTTTCGGCAACGGTGGGCAGGCTAAACGCGGGCCGGGGAAGAAAGTTGCCGACGATGGTTTGCAGGTGGCCGTTCGTGAGCCATGGATGGGGATCGAAGGGGGTGAACCAGGCAGGAGTTTCCGCAGGCTCGCGAGCGGAGGAACTGTCTGGCATGGCGCTGGATGGCACGGCGGAAGAAATGGATAAACCCTCGCGTTCCATCGACTTAGGAGGGAAAATTGGGGCGGCTAGTGGGGATCGAACCCACGACATCCTGAGCCACAGTCAGGCGTTCTGCCGCTGAACTATAGCCGCCGTCTACCCTATCGATTGTAGCATCGAAGCGGATGCGATGCGGAGGGGCGGAGCGGGGCAAATCTGCCGCGGAATGACCCGGATGCGGCGCGTCGGCGACGGGCGAAGGCGCTCAAGCGGAGTGCGTCGAGCGAAATCGATCCGGGTTACAATCGAAAGAGGAAATCGGGGCGTAGCGCAGTCTGGTAGCGCATCTGCTTTGGGAGCAGAGGGTCGGGGGTTCGAATCCCTCCGCCCCGACCATTATTTATCAGCACTTTGCGAGTATCTCAGTCAGCGTATAGGCAGACCCTCTGCTTTTGCGACAGATGACCTAGTGCTGAAAGCCGTGTATTCATTGGGTTTTCTCTTTTCAATGGATGCAAGGACAGTTACAAAATCGCCTACAGTTCAACATCGGGAAAAAGCGAAGAGTTGGCGAGGGACAGGGAGAAACGCTCCGATCGCCGCTGCCCGAATAGCGCGAGCAGACCTTAGGTTCTTGCCGCAGCGGCATTCGCAATAGCCGCGCTTGCTTTCTCATACGCAATTTGCGCGCCTTGCTTCAAACAAACAATATCGTTGGTGCAGTACAGCAGGTCGACGCCAAGGTTGCACCAGAAAGCGTACTCGTTGGCCCCGCATGCTGTAGCCACTAGCTTGTTGCTGGCGTGCGCCGTGCTCACAACGGTTTCAATGGCGCCGGTGACGGTGGGGTGGAGCGGCTGCCCCGGCAAGCCGTAGCTCGCCGCAAGGTCTGCTGGGCCGATAAAAATGTCCACGTCCTCCATCGCACAAAGATCGGCGATGCGATCCACGGCGCTTTTGGTTTCGACCTGCACCATGAGACACATTTCCTGGTTCAGCCGCTGCTGCTCGTCAGGTACGCTCTGGAAAAATCCGTATCGAAACGCGCGCGACACGCTGAAATTTCCGCGTTCACCGTGGGGAGCAAACCGAGCATATCTCACCAGCTCGTTGATCTGGTCTGTATCAGTCACCATGGGCACGTCAATGATGTCCGGTCCGCAGTCTGCTGCCTTCAACACACTGTCGCGCCGTGTGTCCGGAACGCGAATCATAGTCAGCATTCCGGTTCCGGCCGCCATCCGGCATAGATCCGCTGCCTCGGCCATCGTAATGGCAGCATGTTCCATCTCAATCCAGATCACATTGAACCCGGTGTAGGAAGCAATCTCCAGAAAGACGGGATCGTAGAAATACATGGCGGCACCCAAGAGCGGCCGTCCATCGCGACCCTCCAGTGCCTGGCGTAACCGGTTCATGATTTCTCCTTCTAGGGCACCAGAATTTGAGCACGGGCGCCGCGGTTCTGTGCCGGCGGCGCCCGCATTGCTGCCACAAAGTTCAGAACTGCAGTTTTGCACCAATCTGCCAGAAGCGGGCGTAGTATTGGCTGGTCGATTTGCCGAATGACGAACTGTTGGTTGAGCTGGTGATGGCACCCAGGCTAGCCCTGTTGAATAGATTGAATGCCTCCAGACGAAGCTGCAGCGTCATCGACTCGCGGATCGGATTATCCTTCGACACCGCAAAATCCGTGTTGGCATACCCAGGGCTGCGATAGCCGTTCCAAACCTCGTTACCCTCTCCCGGCAGTGTTGAAGGCGCCGTAAAGTCTGAAAGCAGATTGAAGACTCCCGAGTAGCCCGGCGAAGGCGAGCCGCTGGTGGTTGCCGGGATCGGGGTGAGATTGCTGTTGCGGCCGAGCTGATGATTGCGATCGGTGGGAACGCTGTATCCGTAACTCGGAACATTCGGCATTCCGGCGTTCTCGCCGTCGGCGTTATAGTTTCCCGGTGATGAGGTCGCAAGCGGGCTTCCGGCCACCAGCGTGCTCTTCCACGTGTTTGCGTTCTCCACGGTGAACGGCGGTCCACTCTGCAGGATTGTGACCGCACTGGGCTTCCAACCGTTGGTCACATAGTGCAGGAGTGCGGGCCCTTGATTGAGATGCGGCAGCTCGTAGGACACCGCGAGCGACAGCCGGTTCGGCTCATCGTAGCTCGACGGCCCCCAGTATTGGCTGTAGTTTCCGGTGTTTGATAGGACATAGGGATAGGACTGGTCGTCGTCCCAGGATTTGGAGTGCGTATACGAGGTATCGATAAACCCACTCCGCAGGAACCTGCCTTTGAACTCCGCGACAAAGGCGTTGTAGGTGGCGGTGGGACCGTTCACTTTGTAAGTGATGGAGCCGAAGCTGGTGTTCAGCCGCACGAACGAGCCGTTGTTCTGGACCAGACTGCCCGGATAGACGTTGATATCTACGCCGCTGACGTTGTTGGTCCATAGATTGTTGGAGTGCGAGCCAGAGTAACCTACTGCGACCGAGTAGTTCCGGCCTAGACCGCGCTCAAGAGTCGCCGCATAGTTCATGGTGTTCGGCTCTTTAAGATTCGGATCGCCGCCGGTGATGTTGACCGGTAGGCCCGTGATGCCGCCCTGGCTATTCAGCGAACTGGCCGCCAACGTGGGATACGTGAACCCGAAGGGCCACACATCGCTCGTTCCCACACTGTAGAGCGGCAAGGCTGCTGGTGTATTCGAAGCGAAGGTTACAGAGGCCGGAGCAGGAGGATTGGTGAAATAGCCCTGCGCGTAAGTGAGAGTGAGCCAATCGTGATAGAGGCCCCAGCCGCCGTGCACCAGCCATTTGCCCTTGCCTGTGATGTCGTAGGCCACGCCGACACGCGGACCCCAACCATTCATCAGACTACTCGTTAAACCCGGGACCTGCTTCAACATGCCACTGGTAATCTGTGCCGGTACCGTTGTCCCGGTACCATAAAAGAAGTCCGCCTCTATTCCTGATAGGGTGCCCGGATTGTTCGCTTTCGGATTGCCATAGCTGTCCCAACGCAGGCCGTAGGTCAGTGTCAGCTTGGGGCTCACTTTCCAGTTGTCCTGCGCGAAGAGGCCGTAGGTAAGGGTCGAAAACTGAAAACTGTCGCTCGCCAGACCTGCCTGTTGCCCGGTCAGCAGGTTATAGTAAACCCCGGTCTCCTGGTACACATTGTCCTGGACAAAGTTCGCAACGCTGGTGAACGAGAAATTCGGCTGTGAACCCCATTGGCCGAAGTAAGTCAGGTTATCGCCATGGAAGCCCCCATAGCCGAACTTGATATCGTGTGCGCCGTGCACCCAGCTCACATTATCTTTCCAAACAAAGTGGTGCTGTATGTAGTTCTCATGTGCTTTGCTCACGCCGAGTTGCGTGTTCCATGCGGAGGTCACGGTAATGATGGGAATGTGGAACGGTCCGTAGGGGTCGACCAATCCCTCCATGCGCAGGTAACCGAAGGCCGCCTCGTTGAGCAAGTGGCTGTTGAACGTATGTGTCTCATTGGCCTGGATCGACCTCACCAGGAATTGTTGTGGCTGGATGTGGCCCACACGCGCCGATGGGCCGCCGGTGGAAAGGCTGGTCCTGAAGTAGTTCGCGTACATGCGGTCCTTGGTAAAGTCCTTGTCCAGCCGGATGTTATATTCGAGCGCGTTGCGGTAGTTGGTTGCCGCGAGAACGGCGTTGTCCACCACATTCAGAGCGCAGGGAATATTTGCCGCCGCCGCCGTACCGCAAGTTGTGGGAAACAACGAAGTGCCCGTAGAGGCAACTCCTGTCCGTGACACATTCGACGACGGATACTGCGCCAGCAGCTTCACTCCGACCGAGTTCGGCCAGGCCGACTGCGCCCAGGTGGTAAAGGCCGGGTCTTCGACAGTGATCTGCGAGTTCGCTTGCGTCAGCGACAGCAGTGGCTCCCAGGCGGTAAAGAAGTACGTCTGCTTCAGGCGTGGAATCGGTCCGCCCAGGCTCGTTGAGAGGTTACTCGAATGAAACGGCAGCATGGTAAACGTCTGGCTCGGTTGGAACTCCGAGCGGGCCTGCAGCCAGTTCGCGGTGTAATAATCACTCGCCATGAAGTGATACTTGTCCTCTCCGGCGCGCGTCGTCATGACTTCTACGATTGAACTGGTGCGTCCATACTCTGCGTTAAATGTGTTCACCTGCACGGTGGTTTCCTGGATCGTGTCCGGGTTCGGCGCCAGGTTCACCACGTACTTGGCGTTGCTGGAAACATCCAGCCCGTCTAACACGTACTCATTGCCGGTATTGCCGCGGCCGTTCGCGCTGGCTGTGACCGTCGTCTCTGCCGCGTAGTTATCGATGGACTGCGCATTGCTGCCGCCGGCGATCAAGCCAAGTCCCGTCACACCCGGCGCCAGCGTCACCAGCCCAAGCTGATCGCGCCCGGCAAGCGGCAACGAATTCAGCTCAGAGGTTGGGATCGTCATCTGATTGCGCGTCTCTGCCGTGTCCAGCACGGGCGCCTGGTCCGTCACCACGACCGTCTGCGCCTGCCCGGCGATGTTCAGCGTCACCGGCAGGTTCATCGTCTGGCCGGTGAGCAGTTGGATGGTCACCTTGTGCGTTGCAAATCCCGCCGCCGAAGTGGTGACGTCATACGATCCGGGCGCCAGGCTCAGAAAGCTGAAGTTCCCCTTCGCATCCGTGCTTTGAACCTCCGAAATTCCAGTGCCATTGTTGGTGATCTTCACCGTCGCGGTTGGGATCACCGCGCCCGTCGTATCCGTCACTGCTCCCTCAAGGCTGCTCGAGAACTGGCCATAACAGGACGCGGTGATCCCAAACAAGATCAGTGCTGCCACGTAGAGCGCTCGCTTCATCATCGTTGCCTCTCCTCTCGTCGATTGGTCCCCAGGTGAAATGTTCTCGGGAAAGCCCTTACCGGGCACGCCAACCAACTTGCTTTCGCGTGGAGAATGACGGCTCCCGCCGCCTGTGGCGTGCCTCTCGTTTCCCGATTTGCTCGTCTTCACCGCCCGACTCCGACCTCATTTCTCCGAGGCGCCGGACGGAGCACATCAGAAACTCTGCCCGGACAGAAAACCTCCAGGCCAGGTCGAATCACTTCATTGCTCCGAGGAATTTGCCGACGCCTCCAGCACTTTCTCGGAGTTTGGTTGAGTAAACTAGCACTGTTTTTCTATTTGTGTCAATATCTTTCATTAGTGCGGTATTCGTTTTGATTGATTGCCGGTTTCGGTCTTTTGTTTTCATGCATTTAGACGTCGATCTCTAACCCGTTAAGGCCGTGCATCGGGGTCCGCAGGATGGTTTTAAAGCCCGGAAGACGAAACTGAGCCGAGTTGAGCGGGTGATACCATCAACCTCGCAGACGGGAAACTGCGGTGGCGCGGGCCAGGGAAAACGGTGAGATTTCTGCCGTCTTTGGGCGCTCGAAATCGGTTGCGTGCCCGGCCGGGAGCTTTGGGGGTAGATGCGTTATGAAGTGGACGAGACGTGAGTTTTGCCAGACTGGAGCGGCGTCGGTTGCCGCTCTGCGTTTACACGCGCTGCCGGCTGTGCCGGCCGGCCATGCACCTCTTCTCAATGCGGATCGTCTGCTCGAGCGCTGGTCGTTCTGGCACAACCGCGACTGGGATTGGTACAAGGCCAACATCCCTTTCTGGGAGAGCCCTGACGCTGAGATCGACGAGATTTACTACTACCGCGCCGAGGTTCTGACCAAGCATCTGCGTTACGCTTCGCCTGAGACCGGGTACGTGTTTACCGAATTCTCCAATGCCGACACTTTATCCTGGGCCGGACGCTACAACGCCATTGCGTCCGCGACAGATCTGCAGTTTCAGGAGATTCGCTGGCTGAAGACGCGCCAGTATGCGCAGGATTACGCGCGTTATTGGATGCTGACCCCAGGCGCACATCCGCGGGATTACGGATTTCCGGTGGCATGGTCCACCTATCAAATCTCTATGGTTCACGGCGATTCCTCCCTCGCTCTCAAACTGCTGGACCAATATGTGGCGAATTTCGAAGCCTGGGAGCGGGGCCGCGTAGAGTATCCCCACGACAATGGGTACGACCCCGAACGGCAGCTCTTCTGGAACACGGGCCGCGACATGGGAGGAGAGTTCAACCTGGCTTCCTGCCAGCTTTCCGAGGAACTGCGCGGCAGCTCCGGCTACAAGATTCGCGGCGGCGCCGGTTATCGGCCCGACATCAATGCTGAGCTTTTTGCCGAAGCCGAGACCATCAGCAAGCTCGCGCATCTTGCGGGCCGCGAAGATGTGGCCCAGCTTTACGCGCAAAAGGCAGACTTGCTCAAGAAGAACGTGCAGCAGTATCTTTGGGACCCGGCCCGCGAGTTCTTCCTGCATCGCTGGAGATACGACGAATACTCGGAAGGCGACACGCCCGGCAACAAGTCGATCCGCAGCTGGAGCCTGATCTGGGACACCAACTCCGACAGGAGCGGCGGCGTGGGATACAAGCCCGAGTGCCACGGCGCGGGCCACGGGCGCGAGCTGACCGGATACATTCCGTGGCGCTTCGCTCTTCCTGCCGACGATGAAAGTTTTGCTGCTGCCTGGAAGTTTCTCACCTCGTCGGAGTACTTCTATGCGCCCTACGGTCCCACCACGGCCGAGCAAAACGATCCGTGGTTTCACGTGGTGTATCACGCCTGCCGTCACAACGGACAGTCCTGGCCGTTCCACACAGCGCGCATTCTATCGGCGGGCGCGCGGCTGCTCAACGACTATCGCCATCACGGCGGATTCGACCGCGAGAAGTACTTCGACCTTTTCAAGATCTACACAAAGATCCAACACAAGGACGGCAGGCCGCATTTGGCCGAGGCGCATCATGCGTTCAAGCCGGAATGGGTGCAGGATGAGTGGCCCGGCCTTGACTATTTCCACTCCTCATATATGGATCACATCATTACCGGTCTTGCCGGTCTGCGGCCATCCGACGAGGATGAAATCGTCGTCAATCCGCTTGCTCCGGCGCACTGGGATTACTTCGCTCTCGATGGCATCTCCTACCGCAACCATTTGCTCTCGATCGTCTGGGACCGGAAAGGGGATCGCTACGGAATCGGCCAGGGTTTCCATCTTCTTGTCGATGGCCGCGTGGCGGCATCTTCGCCGATCCTCGGCCGATTGAGCGCGCAGTTGTCGAAAGTTGAAGCGCAATCCGCGCCCATTGAAGTCATCGTCTCCGCGAATGCCGAAGGCCTGCCGTTTCCCAAAGCCAGCGCCTCGTTCACCGCCAAGTACAACAGTGTTGAAGCCGCGCTCGACGGATTGTGCTGGTACGATCCGGAGTTCGGCGACAAATGGTCGTGCCGGGGCAGTTGGACGCGCGAGGACTGGTTCGAGATTGATTTCGGCGAGCCGAAGACCATTGGCGCGGTGCGGCTTTTCTTCTGCGAAGACGAGAAAGAAGTGCGGGCTCCGGACAGCTACTCCTTGCTCTACGAGAAGAATGGCCGATGGGCGCCAGTGCAGCCCGGTTCCGTGCAGCCCGCCAAACCGGAAGCGAACCGGGCCAATACGTTTCAGTTTGCGCCGCTCACAACGCGCAAGATCCGCGCCGTGTTCAGGCATCGGCCCGGAATCGGCGTCGGGTTGGCGCAGATCCAGGCTTTGGCCGCGCCTGCTGTTTCCCCATCCTGAGTTCCGGAGCACGAATCGCGCGGCAGCCGCTGAGGGGCTTGACGATGTATTGCCGGAAATCTGCCGAATGCCGCGCGTTCAAGGCGTGACGTGTGTGCCTCGCCAAAACCCCATTCAGGTGTTGTGCCTCGCCAAAACTCGATCTGACCATAACTTGCTTTATTTTCTTTGGGATAGACGCATGCTTCTCGGCGTGATAAATGCGCATTTTCGGAGGTTTTTAACCGTTAAGAACAATCAACGAAACCGGCGGAAGCGCGGATCGCCAAGTCTTCCTTCCGAGCGAATTCCGTTGCACTTTCTGTGATACAACCCAACCATGCCACATATTCTGAGGCTGTTGTTAGTGGTGCTCATTCGCTCTTTGCGCTCTCGCCGTGACCTCCTTTTAGAAAATCTTGCCCTGCGTCAGCAACTGGCAGTTCTGGCCAGGCGCCATCCTCAGCCGCGATTTTCCGTTCCCGACCGCTTCTTTTGGATCGCACTGCGGCGGTTATGGGCCGGATGGCGAAAAGCCTTAATGCTGATCCAGCCAGATACGGTTGTGCGCTGGCATCGGACCGCATTCAAACTGTATTGGAATTGGCTCGTGCGCGGGCACGTTCGAGTTGGAAGGAAACCCACCAGTCGCGAATTGCGCGAACTCATCTTCCGCATGGTTTCTGAGAATCCCACCTGGGGCGCGCCGCGGATTCACGGGGAGTTGAAGATGCTCGGCTTTGACATCTCAGAGCGAACCGTTCAGCGATGGATGCGCAAGACTCCCAGGGATCCGGAGCCGGCAAGGCGATGGGCGGCGTTCCTAAGAATCCACCGCGAAGCTATAGCGGCGATGGATTTCTTTACCGTGCCAACTCTTACGTTCGGCGTGCTCTACTGCTTTTTCGTCATTCACCATGACCGGAGGCGCATTCTTCACTGCAACGTCACCCGTCATCCGACGACCGCCTGGGTCGCTCAACAACTTCGTGAGGCCTCTCCGTACAATTCCGCGCCAAAGTATCTGATTTTTGATCGCGAGCACACATTCCATGGCGAGGTTCTGGAAGCCGTGGACGGCTTGGGCGTAAGACCGGTTCGTACCGCGATCCGAAGCCCCTGGCAGAACGGGGTGGCCGAACGCTGGGTCGGCACCTGCCGTCGTGATCTCCTTGACCATGTGATTGTGCTCAACAAACGCCATCTGAAACGCCTGATGAACGAGTACGTTCGTTACTATCATGACGACCGAACTCATCTCGGTTTGGACAAGGAAACTCCAGCGGGCCGAAAGGTCGCGAAGGGAACGCCGGTCAATGCAAAGGTGGTTTCCATGCCCAGGCTCAGCGGTCTGCATCATCGATACGATCTCGCCGCGTGAGACCTCATTGTGCGCTGCGCGCAACACCATCGAAAGCACGAAGGGGAGGTGTTCTCGCCGGCCGAACGCGATCTCTCCGATGGGCTCCTGTCGGCGCAACTATTCTCCCGTCTTCATCAAATCTTCTTCTGGCAGCCGTTGAAAGACGCTTCGCACCATGCTTAACGGTAAAGCGCGAGTCATTTTTCTCCCAGATGGAGTTTTGACCAAGGACAGTCACGCATTTGCCGCAGCCGTTGCACGAATCCGCACTGACTTCCGGCAGGAAATTGGTGGTGGCGATGGGGTTCAGGACGGCGAAGCGTTTGGCAGCGAGCATAGCCTCACAACAGCATCCGCAGCAGTTGCAGATGAATGCCACCTTCTGCTGTACGTTCTCCCCGAACTGCACG
>Ga0181527_1002387_pt1 | contig 17818 bp, 14 predicted proteins | sample PEATcosm2014_Bin_30_FD_119762 | JGI IMG/M metagenome (GOLD analysis project Ga0181527, IMG submission 119762) | Peatland microbial communities from MTU Mesocosm Facility, Houghton, MI, USA - PEATcosm2014_Bin06_60_metaG | ecosystem: Environmental > Terrestrial > Soil > Wetlands > Peat | place...
ACCCTTGCGGTTCGACCCAATCACCATGCGCCCGAGACGCTCGCGCATGTCGTTCAAACTGGTGGTAAGCGCCAGAACCGCCATGATCTCGCTGGCCACTGTGATATCGAAGCCAGTCTCTCGCGTGTGTCCCTTCTCTTCCGGCCCCTGTCCAACCGTGATCCCACGCAGCATCCGGTCGTTGGTGTCGATCACGCGCCGCCAGGTAATGGTTGCCGGATCGATATCCAGACGCGCCCACCGGGAACGCTCCTCGGGAGTCAACTCGTTGGGATCTTTCTTGCTGATCCCCAGTTTGTGCAGGCGGCGAAACATGACCCGGCTGAAGTGGCGCGAGCCGTCCTTTGCCGGCGGACAGAGGCGGTCGAAGAGTTGTTCGTCGGTTGCCTCCGACTCGTGCATCATGCGCGTGTCGATGGCCGCGGCCAGCAGATTGTTGGCTGCGGTGATGGCGTGAATGTCGCCGGTCAGATGCAGGTTAAATTCTTCCATCGGAATAATCTGGCTGTATCCTCCGCCCGCCGCGCCGCCCTTGATTCCGAAGGTGGGACCCATGCTTGGCTGCCGGATGCAGGTAAACACCTTCTTATGCAGATGCGCTCCCAATGCCTGGCTTAACCCGACAGTCGTCGTCGTCTTTCCTTCGCCGAGGGGAGTCGGCGTGACCGCCGTCACCACCACGTACTTTCCCGCCGACTTGCCGCGCAGGCGATCGAGAATCGACAACTTCACCTTCGCCTTGGCATTGCCGTATAACTCCAGCTCGTGACTGAGGATTCCTGCCGCCGAGGCAATCTCGGCAATCGGGATGGGAACCGCTGCTTGGGCAATCTCGATATCGCTGGGCACGGCCGGCTTGGCCGGGGCGCTTGCGCCCGCCGCAGGAAGCTGAGTTGTCGAGGTTAAAGGATCCGAAAGCTCCGCCAATTTAATAGCCATTAGCAGCATTCTCCCCTAACGCCAGATTATTTCCTCGCCACGAACAAATTTATTTTGAATACTAGTCGTAATGATGTGATAGGTGTCACTGCGCTCTGTATGGGAAGTGAGAGATCGTCTGGCGAATCAGCTTGGAAGTCAAGCTTTTCGGAGCGCGCGCGGAGGTGTCCAATGCCGGTGGACGCGTGCAGGGTTGCAAGTGAAGTCGAGCAGCACGGCGCGAGTGGCTATGAGCGGTCGCTGCGCGACCCGGCGACGTTCAGTATCACTTGGGAGCTGGTGCCAGGACGGGGCGCGTTCGAAAAATCCCAAATGGATGTTCTCTCGGCCGTAGAGCGAGCGGCAAAATCGGGCCGGGTTCACGCGCTCACGATTACGGATAATCCCGGAGGAACTCCCGCACTTTCCGCGGAGATGCTGGGCGTTGAAATCATCCGTCTGGGCTGCGAGCCGCTGGTTCATCTCACGTGCAAGGACAAGAACCGTAACGAACTGGAAAGCCTCCTCTACGGGATGGAGCGCGCCGGCATACGCAATTTGCTGGTCATGACTGGCGATTTGCCGAAGTCTGGCTTTATGGGAGGCCCGAAGCCGGTATTTGATCTTGACCCGGTGAACCTGATGGCGTTGATCGGAACCCTGAACCGGGGCCAGGAAGTTCCCGCCTTCAAGGGAACCACAACTCTGAAGCCGACGCACTTTTTCGCAGGCGTGGCCGCCAGCCCGTTCAAGGCCCTTGAATCGGAGCAGATGGGGCAATATTTCAAGCTCAGGAAGAAGCTCGAAGCAGGCGCGCAGTTTGTCGTCTCTCAACTCGGTTTCGACGCGCGCAAGTTTCACGAGTTGCTCCAGGTGGTAAAGCTGCTTGGCTTCGGCGATATTCCGGTTGTCGGAAACATCTACCTGCTGCCTGCGGGCGCGGCAAGAGTAATGCACAACAACTTGCTGCCGGGCTGCGTGGTGACCGACGAATTGCTCGCGGCCATCGAAAGCGAGGCGAATTCGGCAGACAAGGGCAGGAGCAAGCGCAAGGAGCGGGCCGCCAAGATGTACGCGATCTTGAAAGGAATGGGCTTTGCCGGCGCGCATATCTCCGGCCATGGCATGACCTTCGATGACCTGGAGCAGGTCATCGACCGGGGAGAAGAGTTGTTGCCGAACTGGCCCGAACTGGTGCATGAGTTTGACTTTCCTCAGCCCAACGGCTGGTACTACTTCGAGGCGGACAAGAAAACCGGACTGAATACCGAGACGCCGTCTGCCCGCAACGAGCGTCCCAAAGGGGGCTTCGGTTATCAGCTATTCGGAATCTTTCACCATACGATGTTCGACCCGCGCGGATTTCTATTCCGGCCCATGGTCTGGCTCTCAAAGGCAGTGGATAGAACACCATTCGAGGGCGCTTATATCAAGGCCGAGCAAATCATCAAGGGCATCACCAACGATTGCATGCACTGCGGCGACTGCGCGATGCTTGACACGGCCTACCTGTGTCCTCAGAGTCAGTGCCCCAAAGGCCAGCGAAACGGCCCCTGCGGCGGAAGTTTCGAAGGCTGGTGCGAAAAATATCCCAATCAGAAGATGTGCATTTACGTCCGGGCTTATGACCGGCTAAAAAGCCACGGGGCCACGGAAACACTGAACGGCGAGTGTACGCCACCGGTCAACTACGATCTCAGCCAGACTTCCTCGTGGATCAATTTTTATCTTGAGCGCGATCACTCCGCGAAGAAGCTCAATTTGCTGAAAACCCGGAAAAGCAAGGGGACGTGAGCCACTGCGCTCTGAATTTCAAGCGTAACTCTGCTATGCGCGATGGCACTCCAGCCGGTTCTACGCCGCGAGAGGTTGTGAGACGGCTCTATGATTCCGCGGCAATAAATGCTTCGAGGCTTTCACTAATTTTGATTGGACGAGGGCAAAACGAGTGGCGGCAAGAATTCTTGATGGAATCAGCATCAGCGGGCAGATCAAGGCGGAACTGAAAACGGAAGTGGCCCAACTCGGCCAGCAGGGAGTGCGTCCCGGACTGGCAGCGGTGCTGGTGGGAGAAAACCCGGCTTCGCAGGTCTACGTGCGCAGCAAGATCCGCACCTGCGAGCAACTGGGCATCTTCAGCGAGATGATTACGCCCCCGGCCAGCACCTCTACGGAAGAGTTGCTGGCAATCATCGACGAACTCAACCGCCGCGAGGACATCGACGGCATTCTGGTGCAACTGCCGCTTCCCGGCCAGATTGATTCCAAGCGAATCCTGATGGCCATCGATCCTGCCAAGGACGTCGACGGCTTCCATCCAATGAACGTCGGACTGCTCTCCGCCATGCGCCCGAATCTGGTGCCTTGCACACCGGCCGGCTGCATGGAGATTCTCAGCCGAAGCGGTATCGAAGTCGCCGGCCAGGATGCGGTGGTGGTTGGCAGAAGCGACATTGTCGGCAAGCCCGTGGCGATGTTGCTGACCAATGCGAATGCAACCGTTACAATCTGTCACTCCCGCACTCGCGATCTGGCTCGCGTTTGCCAGCGGGCCGACATCCTGATCGCGGCGATCGGCAAGCCCGCGATGATTACCCCGGAGATGGTGAATGCAGACGCTACGGTCATCGACGTGGGGATTAACCGGATTGACAGCCTTGAGCAGTTTCGGACTATATTTGCCGGCGATGCGGAGCGGGAAAAGCAGTTCTCGGAGAAAGGATCAGTTTTGGTTGGAGACGTGCATCCGAAGGTCGCTGAAGTATGCCGGGCAATCACCCCGGTTCCGGGAGGAATTGGACCGATGACCATTGCCATGCTTATGGCGAATACGGTGAAAGCGGCCAAAATGCGGCGGGTGTCCAGAGTTTCATCTCTCGATCCCCCTTGTGATGGTTTGGATGGATTGGCCTAAGCGCAGCCCTTACGGACCGCGTCAAGGCATCGAACGGTGCCGTCAAAATTAAGTTGGTTCAAGCCCGCACATTTAGCGCTTCCGCTCGTTTCCGCGTCTCACTCACGAAGGATTGCTCTTTCGGCGAATCAGGCTTGATCAAATCGAGGTTAACCCGAACATTTGTGAGCGATCCCTCGAATGCGGCTCTTGCGAGAGCTATCGCGGTGGCAAGATCGGGATTCATGCTGGGACCGGTGATCGGCTTGAGGACGATGGCGATTGCTGCCACTTCGGCAGCCATCTCTGCCACGCCCAGAGGCACACTGGCCGCCCGCCGAAGCGCGGCGTTGATTTCCCGGCGGCCACCTGAAGGAGCCTTGGCTGGATCGCGGCCTTCGGAAAAGCCGGGAACGCGTTCCGCGCGAATCTCAGGCATGGCAAGAGAATAGCGATGGAGGCTCGATCCCGGCGACCGAAGATCCCGGGCCCAACCCCAAACGTGCCTCCGAATCATCGTGGTTGCATAGGCGCTGGAATTGCGCAAGTTCTGCGCAGCAGGAGCCCTGCTGTTGCGTTCAAGGCAGTCATCTGCTCGAAACCCGCGTCAACGCTGAAGAGCAAGTGATCACTTTGGACGATCTGAAGACCGCCGATGCTGTCTATCTTTGCAACTCCGTTCGCGGCCTGCTGAGAGTGAATACGTTCTGCGAGTGTGCGGCCACAACATCCGGAGAAAGTCAGTTTTACCTCAGCGGTAGTCCCGTCACGAGCCTTTCCGCCCCGGAATAGATTACGAAGCGGCGGCCTCGCAAGAAGCCGACCAGGGTCATGCCAAACTCGCGGGCAAGGCTAACCCCAAGATCCGATGGCGCCGAAACCGAAGCCAGAATGGGCAACCCGGCGACAAGGGCCTTCTGCACAATCTCAAAGCCGCCTCGCCCGCTGACAAGAAGCACAGCGTCACGCAGCGGAATCAGGTCATTGGCCAGCGCCCAGCCGATTGCTTTGTCGACCGCATTGTGGCGCCCAACGTCCTCGCGAAGAACAAGCAACTCGCCGGCAGTACTGAACAACCCGGCGGCGTGTGTTGCGCCGGTCCGGATAAAAGCCGCCTGCGACTCGTAGAGTTTATGGGGTAGGCGGCAGAGCACTTCAGGATCGATGGCGCAGGCGGTGTTCGGAGCCGCAACGCGGCGCACGCGCACGGCATCGATGGAGGCCTTGCCGCAGACTCCGCAACTTGAAGTCGAATAAAAGTTTCGCTGGACCGCCTCGGAATTGAAAGTGACGCCCGGAGCCAGGTCGACACGCACTCGATTGGCGCCGTTCTGCGTGGCGCTGGCCTCAAAGCGGAGGGAGGCAATCTGGCTTCGGCATGAGATTAGGCCTTCGGTAAAGAGAAAGCCAGCTGCAAGTTCCAATTCGTGGCCCGGAGTGCGCATGGTGACGTTGAAGGCGTCTTCGCCAATGCGAATCTCAAGCGGCTCCTCACCCACGAGGTAGTCGATCTGCGAGTGGAGCTCTCCTTCCCGCCACTCGCTGATACCGGTCACAGACACAATGCGGGGGATCACATTGCACATCCTTTTTTCGCAAGTAAACGAAAATTCCAGTTGACATCAATCCTACTATGATAGTCAGTCCTGAAAAACCGGTGAAAAGCGCATTAAGCTGGTGAAAGGCGGTGAAATCGGGTTTAGATTTCCTCAGAAACAGCAGTCATAAGAGGAGAAACTGGGGAAAACGATGCGCCCGAAGAGCGAGCCGATGCACCCGCAGCGTGAGCTATTCCAGTCGGAGTTGGAGCAGATGATCGACATGTATCACCCGCTGGTGCGGTTGGGCAGGCACATCGATTGGGCATCGTTTGAGGAGGCGCTGGGAGCGACGTATCATCCCACGCAGGAGCGCCTAGGGTCTCCACGCGGATGATGGTGGCGCTGCTCTATCTGAAGATCTGAGCTACGAGTTGGCGCTGGCGCATTGGTTGGAGAACCCCTACTGGCAGCACTTCAGCGGGGAGCGGTATTTCCAGCACCGGTTGCCGATCGATGCATCGAGCATGACGCGTTGGTGTGGTCGGTTAGGCGAGGCCGGGCCCGAGCCCGCCGCGGCGGGTTCCTTGGGTATTTTTCGCTCTATTTTCGCGTGGCCTGTGGGGCGTCGGAACGCAGTTCCAGCTCATCCTGGCACTCGTCTGTCCGCCCACGCTATGCGAAGCGAAATGAGCCGATACCGCTGTCACAGCCTTTGCTCAATTTGCTCAATTCGCCCTGCGGGACGAAAGGGCCGTGCCGAACATCAGCGGCAGAGAAAGAGGAAGAATGTGAGATACGACACATCCGGATCTGGGATTTGGCCGCAAACTGGATTACAGGTTCGTCTTAGAATCAGGGGAGAATTGCGGAATCGAACCGCAACAGATTGAATGGCAACCGACCCAATCGACGGCATTCTTTCGCGTTATGTTGAGGTTACGGGAAACCTGATCTCGCTCCTCCACGAGGTGCAATCGCACTTTGGCTACCTGCCCAAGGATGCGCTCTATTATCTGGCCAAGAGGACCGGAATTCCCATCACTCGTCTCTACAGTATTGCCACGTTCTACCACTTCTTCAGCTTGAAGCCCAAAGGCCGGCATGAGATCCACGCTTGCACCGGGACGGCGTGTCACGTCAAGGGCGCGAGTCGAATCCTGGACGAGGTGAAACGGAAGCTGGGGATTGAAGCCGGCGAAACCACTCTGGACATGCAGTTCACATTGAATGAAGTGCGCTGCGTAGGCGCCTGCAGTTTCGCTCCGGTGGTTGTCGTGGGAGATCGAACCTACGGCGAGGTCAGCTCAAGAAAGATATCGGAAATCCTGAAGAAATACCAAGCCGGATCTGACGAGCCGCTGGCAGAGACAACAGCCAAGGAGCTCCCGGCTCCAGGCAGCGCGCGCAAGACCATCGCCGCAGAGGCGCTTGGTTCCCGCTCCATCAACGTGAGGGTTTGCATGGGCCTGGGCGGCGTGGCCGCAGGCGGAGCGGCCGTGCTGAAGGCCTTTCAGGAGCTTATGGCGGAAAAGGGCCTCCACGGAACCTTTGGCAAGAAATGCGTGGACCTGGTCGGCTGCATGGGCTTTTGCGCCAAGGACGTTATCGTCGAGGTCCGGATCGACGGCGTTTTGACCGCCTACCAGTTCGTCAAGCCGAACATGGTCAGCCGAATCGTGGACGAGCATATCGTTGGCGGTGTCCCTGTGAAGGAATGGCTGTCCGGGCCAGAGTACGAGCAATTCCATTCCAAGCAGAACAAAGTCGTACTCGGAGCTTGCGGGACGATCGACCCGGAAGACATCGATGCTTACTGTGCGATCGGCGGCTATGAGAGTGCGAATCGCGCCATTTCCTCGATGACGCCCGAAAAGGTAATTGAAGAAATCAAGGCCTCAGGCCTGAAGGGGCGTGGCGGAGCCGGCTTTCCGACCGGACTGAAATGGGAGCTTTGCCGCCGTGCGCCGGGCGATCGGAAATTCCTCATCTGCAACGCCGATGAAGGCGACCCAGGGGCCTTCATGGATCGCGCCGTCATTGAGGGCGATCCACATGCGGTGATTGAAGGCATGATCATCGGTGCCTACGCCATCAGCGCCTCCAAGGGCTATGTGTATATCCGTGCCGAGTATCCGCTGGCAGTGCAACGTTTGCGCCGCGCCATTGCACAAGCCCGTGAGCGCGGATACCTGGGGACCAACGTCCTGGGGCACGGTCTCGACTTCGATATTCACCTCAAGCTCGGAGCTGGCGCCTTCGTCTGCGGCGAGGAAACTGCGCTGATCGCCTCGCTGGAAGACCAGATTGGCGAGCCGAAGCCGAAGCCTCCGTTTCCCGTCAATAAGGGGCTTTGGGGATTGCCTACGTGCATCAATAATGTTGAAACTCTGGCCACTATACCGAAGATCGTCAAGAACGGCGCCGCCTGGTTTGATGCCATCGGTACGGGCAAATCAAAGGGCACCAAGATTTTCTCGCTGGTAGGCAAGATCAACCGAACCGGCCTGGTGGAAGTACCGATGGGAGTCGCGCTACGCGAGATCATCTACGAAATTGGCGGAGGCATTCCCAAGAACAAAAAGTTCAAAGCCGTGCAGACTGGCGGCCCATCGGGCGGCTGCATCCCGGCTATGCACATCGATGTCCCGGTTGACTACGAAAACCTCACGGCGGTTGGATCCATCATGGGCTCCGGTGGCATGGTTGTCATGGATGAAGACACCTGTATGGTGGACGTAGCCAAATACTTCGTTTCATTCTGCATGGACGAGTCATGCGGCCAATGCACCCCCTGCCGCGAGGGCACGCGCGAGTTGTACCGCCTGTTGAACGAAATCACCGCCGGCAAAGGGACTCTGGGGCATCTCACCGCTCTGGAGGAGTTGTCGGTTGTGATGCGGGATATGTCGCTCTGCGCCCTGGGAAAGACCGCGCCGAATCCCGTGCTGTCCACGCTGCGCTACTTCCGAGACGAATATGAGGCGCACATCCATCGGCAGAAGTGCCCGGCGGGAGTCTGCAAATCCCTGATTAAGTTCACCATCGACCCTGAGATTTGCACTGGCTGTACCGCATGCGCGCGCCAGTGTCCGCAGAAAGCCATCCATGGAGAGAAAAAGAAAGCTCATAACATCGACCAAGCGGCATGTATCAAGTGCGGAATCTGTTTCGATACCTGCAAATTTGGCGGGGTCACAAAGGCTTAACCATGCCAACGATTACGCTGAATGGCCAGACCCAGGAAGTACCGGAAGGCATGTCCGTGCTGGAAGCTGCGCGAATGGCCGGAATCGACATTCCCACACTCTGCCATCACGAAGCCCTCGGTGCGTATGGAGCCTGTCGTGTGTGCGTGGTGTGGGCTGAAGGCCCAGGCCAGCGCCCTGGATTGACCGCAGCTTGTACGACGCCAGTCTCAAACGGACTTGCGGTGCAGACGGAATCTGCGGCTGTGCAGAGTGCACGCCGAGTCATCTTCGAACTGCTGCTCGGGCGCTCTCCGGAGTCGGAATCGCTCCGCTCGATTGCGAAGCGTTACGGCGTTACTTCCACTCCGTATGGCGAGGGTGCGCGGCACGACCTGTGCGTGCGGTGCGGCCTTTGCGTGCGGGCTTGCAGGGAGAAGATCGGTACAGCCGCCATATCATTTGCGGGCAGGGGACAAGGCCGAGACGTCAGCACAGAGTTTGGCGCGCTTTCAGAATTATGTATCGGCTGCGGTGCTTGCGCAGCGGTCTGCCCTACGGGAATGATCCGCGTGAAAGACAGCGGCGGGGAGCGCGTTATCTTGCGAGATGACCTGACGATCGCGCGATTCCCGCTCCTTACCTGCACATCCTGCCGCGCTCCGCTGGTAACGGAAAAATTCATGGACCTGCGCTTGCAAGGGCTTCCCGACGGGCAATCCGAAGTCCTTTGCCTCGACTGCAAGCGGAAGCGTACGGCCGCCACTGCAGAAAGTTTTGCAAACATCTGGTCATAGTCAACATAGTGCCGACGGGCACGCTATATGCTAGCCGAGGGAGAAGGCAGGTGAACAAATGAACAAGCTGGTGATCGCCGATCCGGGTAAATGCATTGGTTGCCGCACCTGCGAGATTGCTTGCGTGCTGGCCCATTCCGCGGCGGATGCCATGGTTAGAATGTCCCCTGCATCCTTCAACCCGCGCCTGAGGGTGGTGAAAACCACGACGGTGAGCACGCCGGTTCAGTGCCGCCAATGTGAGGATGCACCCTGTGCGGTAGTCTGTCCCACGGGCACGCTGGTTTTGCGCAACAATACTGTGCAGGTCATCCCGTCGAGATGCATCGGCTGCAAGAGCTGCATGATCGCTTGTCGCTTCGGAGTCATCGAAGTGTTGCCTTGCGAGGCGACGCTCTCAGATCGTCCGCTTGTTTCCGGCACGCATGTTGAAGCTGTCAAATGCGATCTATGCGAGAATCGCGCAAACGGTCCGGCTTGCGTCGAGGTGTGCCCGACCAAAGCCATTTCTGTCATTGATGCGGCACTGTTTGCGCAAGCAGGGCGCAAACGGCGCGAGCATGCAGCAATGGTGCAGGCTGCTTGTAGTCCGGGCGAGTATCCGGGCCAGGTGGGCAACTAAGCCGAGGTGTATCGGAGCGGCCGGCGCTGGCGCCATTTGAAGCTAGGCAGACTCACAGGAAAAGGATTGATGCGATGGCTGAAAAAGTGTTGACGGTATGTCCGTATTGCGGCGCTGGGTGCAAAATGAACCTCCTTGTGGAGGATGGAGCAATTGTCGGCGCAGAAGGCGCGCATGGAGTTACCAACGAAGGCGAGTTGTGCCTGAAGGGATATTACGGGTGGGATTTTCTGAACGACACAAAGCTGTTGACGCCTCGTCTAAAAAAGCCTCTTCTGAGGCGGCATCGCGGGGAAGACCTGAAAGAGGTTTCCTGGGATGAAGCGATTCAGTTCACGGCTTCGCGCCTGCAGGAGATCAAACACAAATACGGCGCCGATTCCATCATGTTGACCGGCTCGGCGCGTGGATCAGGCAACGAATCAAACTATGTCATGCAGAAATTCACCCGCGCAGTAATCGGAACAAACAACATCGATCACTGCGCTCGTGTTTGCCATGCGCCGTCTGTGGCGGGATTACAGGCCACGGTGGGCAATGGGGCAATGAGCAATTCCATCGTCGAAATAGAAGATACAAAGTGCATTTTCGTCTTCGGCTATAATGCCGCCGATTCGCACCCCATCGTCGCCCGGCGCATCGTGAGGGCGAAAGAGAAGGGCGCAAAGATCGTTGTTTGCGATCCCCGCCTCATTGAAACGGCTCGCATCGCCGATCTCTACCTTCCCATCAAGAACGGTTGCAATATGGCGCTCGTCAACGCATTTGGCAATGTTCTGATCGAAGAGAATCTCTACAACCGGGAGTTCGTTGCAAAGTACACCGAAGGTTTCGATGAGTACAAGGCAGTTGTGGCCAAATACACTCCTGAATTTGTCGAGAAGATTGCGGGTGTCTCTGCCGCGCAGATTCGTCAGGCAATGCGCATATATGCTGCTGCGCCTTCCGCTACCATCCTCTGGGGCATGGGGGTGACTCAGTGGGGGCAGGGTGTAAGCGTAGTGAAGGGACTCTCTGCATTGGCGCTCTTGACCGGCAATTTGGGACGTCCAAATGTGGGTGTCGGCCCGGTCCGCGGCCAGAACAATGTGCAGGGTACTTGCGACATGGGAGTGCTTCCCAATGTTTTTCCCGGATACCAGAAAGTAACAGACCCGGAAGCGCGTGCAAAGTTTGCCGGAGCGTGGGGAGTTTCCACTCTCCCCGCGAATCCAGGCTATTGCCTTACCGAAGTTCCGCGCCTCGTAAAGCGGGGGAAACTCAAGGCTTACTATGTCTTCGGCGAGGACCCGGCGCAAAGCGACCCGGATCTGGCGGGAATTCGTGAAGCGCTCGAAGAGATGGAACTGGTCGTCGTCCAGGACATCTTCATGAACAAAACTGCGGTCTTTGCCGACGTCATTCTACCTTCAACTTCGTGGGGCGAGCATGAAGGCGTCTATACCTGCGCCGACCGGGGATTTCAGCGTTTCAACAAGGCGATTGAACCTAAGGGTGATGTCAAACCCGATTGGGAGATCTTGAGCCTGCTGGCCACCGCTATGGGCTACCCGATGAAGTATAAGAACACAAAGGAAATATGGGATGAGTTGCGTGAGCTATGCCCGCTCTTCTCCGGGGCCACGTATGAAAGGATGGAAGGGCTTGGTTATGTACAGTGGCCATGCCCTGCCCCCGAACATCCTGGAACCCAATATCTATACAGTGGCAGCAAGTTCGATATGCCCAATGGAAAGGGAATTCTCTCTGCCGCTGAATGGATACCGCCTTTTGACAAACTAGACGAGGAGTTCCCGGTCATTCTGTGCACTGTACGTGAGGTCGGACACTATTCCGCACGTACCATGACCGGCAATTGCAGGGCTTTACAGAGCCTGGCCGATGAGCCCGGATATTTACAAATCAACAGTGCCGACGCGAGGAAGCATGGAATCGACGACCAGCAGCTGGTGTGGATCTCCTCGCGGCGGGGAAAGGTCTTAGTGCGGGCTCAGGTGACAGATCGCGCCAATGAAGGCGCCGTATACATGACATATCAATGGTGGGTTGGCGCCTGCAACGAGCTCACAGCGGATCACTTTGACCCGGTCTCTAAGACTCCCGAATACAAGTACACTGCGGCAAGGCTGGAAAGCATCAAAGACCAGGCGGCGGCGGAAGCCTATTTGCAGACGCAGTACAACGCGATGCGCGAGAAGCTTGCCAGCGTGGTCGGCAACTGAACCATCCCGTGGGGTGCTTCGCTTTGCCTGCGGCAAAGAGGGTCAGAGCGTGCCGGTCGGCGTGGACTTACCGACCATCAAACTGAACAGGATAACCGCGGGGAGAACGGGAAGATAATCTCCGCTATGGGCGCGATGGAAGCGCAAAGACATGAAGCGGCCCACAACGGAAGGGGGTTGTGGGCTGTTTCGTTTAGGACGTCGTCCGGTTTAGGCGTGGTGCGCTTCTCTGATCTCGGTGACCAGTTGCTTGTCGAGATGTTCGAGGCAATCGTGGGCCGCGGTGCACCAGTCGCCGCAGGCCAGATCCAGTTTGGGATTCAGCGTGTACTTCCCACAGGCGGGGCAGCAGCGATGAGGATCGTTGCGGAAAAACTCGAGTGAATAGCCGCAATGGGAGCATGGCGACTCGAAGATGTCGTCCACGGTCCAGTAACGGGTATCCTGCCCCGGGCACATGCGTTCGACCATAATGCCTCCTCTAGCGCCCTTGCACTCCAAATTATCGCAAAAATCCTTCTCCGCGCACAGTGACTTAAGTCGCGCGGCGGCCGGTGGCGTCTCCGGTGGGTGCCGAGCAATCGGCCTCCCTGCCGCGACCGAAGCCGGAAACGGCGGATACAGCCAAAGAAATCCCATAGGTCATCGGGCCTCTTCTACTCTCGGTGACCAAGGTCACATGGCGCCGTGCGTTCCGTCACATCTCGGCGACTTTGCACAATGGCACCTTCTACCTGAGGCGGGTGTGGCGATGGCTGCTTCGACAGCCTGTGTTGGGCTCATCGGCCGTGATTCTGATTGCGACGGATCTGAGCGATCTGGAACGGCTGATGGCGGTTAAGCAGTCTGAGGCGAAAGTCTGGTTTTGAAAGAGCGCGATTTTAGTCGTGCCGTAAGTCATGCAAAATGAGCGCGGCTTTAGCGGCTGAGGGAGGGTTTCAGAGACTTTTCGACTTCCACCACAGGCTATTCGTACTACTGTCAAGGGTGGCGTAAAAGGGGACCACTGGGGCGGCAAAAAGGGCGCCGAATACGGGTCGATCAAAGGCAAGCATCTTGGCCCAATGAAGCGGCAATGCCAGGGCAGGAGCCTCGCATGAAGCTCGCTATATCAGGAAAAGGGGGCGTAGGGAAGTCGACCGTGGCGGGCACGTTAGCGTGTCTGTATGCCGCCGAAGGACAGAAGGTATTGGCCATCGATGCCGATCCGGACGCGAATCTGGCGTCCGCGCTTGGAATGCCGCCTGAGTTGAGGTCGACAATTCACACGATTTCGACTGAACGAAAGCTGATCGAGGAGCGCACCGGCGCCAAGCTTCAGGGGTACGGCCAAATCTTCAAAATCAATCCAGAGGTTGCGGATATAGCCGCACGATACGCCACGCGGTACGCGGGCGTGGATCTGCTGGTTCTGGGGGCGATCCAGCGGGCGGCAGGCGGGTGCGCGTGCCCGGAGAGCGTGTTGCTCAAACACCTCGTTTTGCATCTCGTCCTTAAGAGCAACGAAGTTGTGATTTTGGATATGGAGGCCGGTATCGAGCACCTCGGCCGGGGTACGGCCATGGGCGTGGATTTGATGTTGGTGGTGGTGGAGCCTGGACAACGAAGCGTGGAAACGGCGCATCGCGTAAAAGACATGGCTTCATCGCTCGGAATCCATCGCTTCGGGATAGTGCTCAATAAAGCTGTCGCTAAAGAGTCAGAATGTCAGTGGATTTCCGATGAATTTGGCGCCGACCCACTGCTCGGCGTCATTCCTTTCGACAATCGGATCGGGCTCGCCGACCGGCTCGGCCAATCCTTGATCGATCTCGGTCAGGAAGATCTCCTTTCTCCCTTTCGAAACTTGAAAGACGCACTTGCCTCACGCATTAAGGAGGTGGCGTAATGAGCGCCGAGCTCCGATGCGCTGTCACCGCAATCGACTGTTTGCCCCGTTGCGGCCCGCAATCGGTCTTGCACGTGGTCCTTTCCGGTTCTCTTTTTTTCGTGGCGGAAGCGGAGGATATCTTCCCGCTGTTGCGCCAAGCGAACGAAAGCTCCTAAAACGAGCTTGCTGCAGAAAGGCAGTTATGATTCTCGCTATGACCGGCAAGGGCGGCGTGGGCAAGACTACTCTTGCCGCCTTGGTAATCAATTGGCTGGTAGGGCAAGCAGAGACGCCCGTTCTTGCCGTGGATGCCGACTCGAACGCGAATTTACACGAGGCGTTGGGTATTGACTTGGGAGCCACCATCGGCGGTATCCGGGAAGACGCACGGAAACAGGCGCAGACCCTCAAGGGAGTCTCGAAGCAGGAGTTTTTGGAGCTGCGGGTTCAGGAATCTCTCATTGAGCGCAGCGGATACGACTTAGTGGTCATGGGCCGCCCCGAAGGCCGTGGTTGTTATTGTTTTGCCAACAACGTACTGCGCGACGTCCTGGATCGCTTGACAAAAAACTATCGTCATGTGGTCATCGACAGCGAGGCAGGCCTCGAACACATCTCTCGTCGCACCCTACTCTCGGTCGACCAATTGATTTTGGTCTCCGACTGCTCGGTGCGCGGTGTTCACACCGCCGGCCGCCTATCCAATCTCGTCGACGAAGTCGATTTGGAAGTGAAAGAACGGGGGCTGATTGTAAATCGTGCCCCCGACGGTGAAATCCCCCCTATTGTCCGGCGTGAGGTGGAGGTCACCGGCTTGCCTCTGCTGGCGACGATTCCGCTGGATCCCAATATCACCGCTCTGGATGCTACCGGGAGCGCATTTTCTACGATCCCACACCATGCTCCGGCAAGAATGGCGATCGAAGCCTTGCTGGAGCGAATGTTTGCCTGTCGACAGGAGATTAGTTAATGTCAACGACTTTGCCCACTCCACCCAAAAAAGAGACGGGGCCGGTGTCAATCGACCCGGCAACCAATGAAATGGTTGTATTCGCCAGCGCTTCCCACACGTCGACCGTGTGGGATCGTTATGCTGCCCAAAAGCCTCAGTGCAGGTTCGGCACGGAAGGCATTTGCTGCAAGATCTGCCACATGGGGCCATGCCGCATTACTCCCAAAGCCCCGTTGGGAGTATGCGGAGCCGACGCCGACACGATCGCCGCCCGAAACCTTTTGCGCGAGATCGCCGCTGGCGCTTCCGCCCACTCGGACCACGGGCGGACGCTGGTGCGCACACTGAAGATGGTGGCGCAAGGCAAAACCACGGATTACAAGATCAGCCATCCGAAGTGCCTGCGCGACGCGGCCAAAGAGTTCGACATTGAAACGGCAGACCGCACGGATCTGGAAATCGCCAATGACTTGGCGGATTTCTTTATGACCCAGTTTGCATGGTCGGAGAAGCCTAACGCCATGCTCAAGCTGGCGCCGCAGAAACGGCGTGAGCTGTGGGAGAAGCTTGAGATCGCGCCTTCAGGAATCGATTCCTCGGTGGTCGAACTGATGCACCGCACCACCATGGGCGTTGACCATAACTATCGTCACTTGATCATGGGCGGCCTGAAGTGCAGCTTGGCCGATGGCTGGGTGGGTTCGATGATCGCCACGACCGTCTCCGACATCCTGTTCGGCACTCCCAAACCGGTTCGCGGCCGGGTCAATCTGGGTGTGCTCGCCGAGGATAAGGTCAACATCCTCGTCCATGGGCACGAGCCAGCGCTCTCCGAGATGCTGGTTATAGCTACGCAGGATGAGGAATTAGTGGCCTACGCGCGCTCCAAGGGCGCGAACGGCATTAACCTCGCCGGTATCTGCTGCACGGCCAACGAGACTCTGATGCGTCACGGGATGCCGGTGGTCGGCAGCTTCCTGCAGCAGGAACTGGCGATCATGACGGGCGCCGTCGAGGTCATGGTTGTCGATGTGCAGTGCGTCATGCCCTCCTTGGCACAAGTCGTCAAGTGTACCCACACCGAACTGGTCAGCACCTCGGAGATTGCGCAAAGCATGGGTGCCGAGCAGATCACATTCGAACCGAAAGACGGCTACAAGCAGGCAGCTCTATTGGTGCGCAAGGCGATCGACAACTTTGAGCGTCGCGATAAGTCGCGTGTCCACATTCCGAAAGAGTCGATGGAAGTGGTGGCAGGTTTTTCCAACGACACGATCTTTAACATGCTGGGCGGGCGTTTCCGCAGGACCTTCCGCCCGCTGAACGACGCCATCATCGACGGCCGCATTCGCGGCGTGGTGGGCATTGTCGGCTGCACCAATCCAAAGATCCAGACCAACAGCGCGCATGTGAAGTTGGCCGAGGAACTGATCAAGCGTAACGTTCTGGTGCTTTCTACCGGCTGTTCTGCCGTTGCCTGTGGTCAAGCTGGATTGTTGACGCCGGAGGCTGCGCTCGAGAAGGCCGGCGAGACCCTGCGCGAGGTCTGCGACGTGGTGGGTATTCCCCCGGTGCTGCATATGGGCTCTTGTGTGGATAACAGCCGCATCCTGATGGCTGCGACCAACGTGCTGCTCGAAGGCGGGCTCGGCGAGGATCTTTCCGATCTGCCGGTGGCGGGCGCAGCTCCCGAGTGGATGAGCGAAAAGGCAGTTACCATCGGCCACTATTTCGTGGCCAGTGGGATCTACGTTGTGCTGGGCCATCCACTTTACGTGGAGGGCAGCGAGAACGTCGACCGTCTGCTGCGCGAGGAGATGGAGGGCATTACCGGCGGCAAGTTTGAGTGGGAGCCGGATCCGGTGGTGGCTGCTGACAAGATTCTTGCACACATTGAGAAGAAGCGCGATGCGCTGCGCATCAATGTGAAGAAGGAACGCAAAACATTCGATATGAAAGAGAGGCGTGAACTGAAATGAGTGTGAACACAAAGCTCATCGCCGCTTCCGCCATTGGCGGAGCTCATAAGGTTGTAGCACAGGCGAAAGACTATCTGGCGCGCGCCATCGCAGCTAAAGGGGCTGACGCAGCTGCGGCTTTCCCGGATACGAACTACGCCTTGCCTGTGATCTATTCGATGCTCGGCGAAAAGGTTAGCAAGCTCTCCGACCTGCAGGGCGTCATTGGCGAATGTGACCGGCTGTTGCCTGCCATTCCTTCCGAGAAAATCTGGCTCCCATACCTGGGGGACACGCTGGACGCAGGAATGGCGACACTGTTTGCTTTCGAGATCATCGAGGCCTGCAAGTATCTGATCGGGCCGAATCCGGTCAATGGGATTTGGCTCGGAGCTGCATCCGACGTCATCATTCGCGAGCGCGGCATTGAGTTCGTCGACGGCTCGGCTCCCGGTTTCGCCGCAGTGGTAGGCGCCGCTCCAACCAAGGAAGACGCCGTCCGCATTGCCCGCCAGTTGCAGGAGAAGAACCTCTACACGTTTATCGCCGGCCACACCAACGGAGTTTCGTTCGCCGAACAACTGGAAGAGGCCGGCGTGCAGACAGGCTGGGAAACCCGCCTGGTGCCCTTCGGCAAGGATATCTCGGCGGCCATCTATGCTCTGGGCTTCGCCAACCGCGCCGCACTGGCCTTCGGCAATATCAAGCCGGGCGACTACGAGCGTAATTTGCACTACAACAAGGACCGCGTCTTTGCCTTCGTTATGGCGCTTGGCGAAGTGACGGACGAGAAATACGCGGCTGCCGCGGGCGCCATCTCGTATGGCTTCCCGGCCATCGCCGATACGGATATACCGGAG
>Ga0181527_1002389_pt1 | contig 17815 bp, 14 predicted proteins | sample PEATcosm2014_Bin_30_FD_119762 | JGI IMG/M metagenome (GOLD analysis project Ga0181527, IMG submission 119762) | Peatland microbial communities from MTU Mesocosm Facility, Houghton, MI, USA - PEATcosm2014_Bin06_60_metaG | ecosystem: Environmental > Terrestrial > Soil > Wetlands > Peat | place...
ATCTTCTTCGCGATGGTGCGATTGTTGAGGAACGCGACGGCGTAAGCTTCGGTATAGGCAACGCGGGGATCTCTGGCGCACAGTTTCTGTAAATGAAAAGCGGTCTTGAACTCGTCCCACATGCGCGGAGTGTAACCGTCTGAACCCAAGCCCACCATGACTCCGCGCTTCATGGTTGGGACTGTGCCCAGACAACCGAGTCAGCGGAGACAAAGTACTTGCTCGAGGGACTCGCCACGTACTCAACCGTGCGGCCACCGCACTGCGACTGGGGGCTTCGACGTTGCTGCGCAGCCAGACCTATCTCGGCGCCCAGTACCGACGCCTGCGCACCAAGCTCGGTGCTCCCAAAGCCATCACTGCCATGGCTCATCGGCTTGCCCGACTGGTCTATCGAATGCTGGAGTACGGTCAGCAGTATGTCGACAAGGGTGCGGAATACTACGAACGAAGAAACCGCCAACAACAAATCGAGTTCCTCAGAAAGAAGGCGGCCCGACTCGGCTTACAGCTCGCACCGGCCCATCCGTGATAAAGAAGTTTCTGGAGAGTCGGCAAACCGGGTGCGCCGTGAAAAGGTGATGGTCCACAGCGGGGGTAAACCCGCCCGGGAACTGGTTCGCTCCACCCGGTAGCAATCAGAGCAGCAGTGGAGGCAACGAGACTGCTGAAGCCTCTGGTGCAGAAGGTCGCTAGGCGACTTTGGCGAGCGTGCAGGCCGTAACGTGAGTAAACGCTGAGCAGGCCTCGAAAAGACTAATGCAGGAGCCGACCCGCCCCGGTTTCGGGGAAGGCCGAAGTTGGTGGAATCGTACGAGCGAACAAATTTCCATCAAACCTGCCGGGGTATTGGCGACGGCATGCAGGCAAAGTGGACCATACGCAACACGGGAAGTCCCAGCGGTGATTGCAAGATGAATCAACTGGCAGCTCGTGAGAGAAAGGCCGGGCCGACTGGGATGGCGGAGAGGCTCGTGGTACCGACGAAGCCGGGTAACTCCGGTGGAGGGAAGGGGCTTCAGTTGAAGGCGGACGCAAGAAGCGACGACAGAAAGGGAGATTGGCGATAAGCCTAGCAACTCCCGCGCTGTTTTCAGAAGTTGCGGACAGCGTCACATACAATGGCCTCGGCGATTGTGTGAGTCTTCTCCGAGAGCCGGATGCGGCAAATCCGCACGTCCGGTTCGATGAGCGGGGTGTGGAAACGGAAGCATGGCGGGACTAGTGAGACACCGACAGACGAAAGGGTCGGCACCCGATAGGTCCTCCCTAAACCACCGCGCCACACCTCGACTCCACACATCTTGGTACTGGGACCCACACATTATAAAAGGGCGCCCCGTTTGGAGTAGGTTTTGAGTGCTTTGCTCATCCCCTCCAGAAAGGAACACCCTTTATGACCAGCACTAAATATATCGGCATGGATGTGCACAAAGAAAGTATTTCGATCGCCGTGATGAACTCCGTCGGCAAGGTAGTCATGGAATGTGTCATCGAGACCAAGGCCAGCACGATCCTGCAGTTCATTGACGGGCTGCGCGGAGATTTGCACGTTACGTTTGAAGAAGGAACCTGGGCGGCCTGGTTGTACGACCTGCTGAAGCCGCACGTCACCGAAGTTGTGGTGTGTAATCCGCGAAAGACTGCTCTGCTGAAAGATGGCAGCAAGAGTGATCGGATCGATGCACGCAAGCTGGCCGAACAGTTGTACATGAACAAAATCAAGTCGGTCTATCACGGCGAACACGGCTTGCGAACGTTGAAGGAGCTGGCGCGCAGTTATCTGACGATCACCAGGGATGTCACGCGGGTCATGAATCGGCTCAAGGCGTTGTATCGAAGTTGGGCCATTCCCTGTGTTGGCAATGAAGTGTATGCACACCGTCACCGTGCGGAATGGCTCGGCAAGATCAGCGAAGCCGGCGTCCGGCGACGAGCGGAACACTGCTACCAACAGCTGGATGTCTTACGTCTGTTGCGCCAGGAGGTGCGACGGGATCTGTTGCTGGAAGCCAAGAAACACAAGACGTGGAAATTGTTGCGCCAGATTCCGGGGATCGGACCGATCCGGGCAGCCCTTTTGATGGCGCTGATGCAGACGCCGCACCGGTTCCGCACCAAGCGACAACTGTGGACCTACAGCGGTCTGGGATTAGAAACGCATGACAGCGCACAATACCGCGTTCTGGAAGGACAGCTGCAACGTTCCAAGAAACCCGCGACAGTTCGTGGTCTAAATAAGGACCACAACCACGACCTCAAAGATATTTTCAAGGGTGCGGCGATGAGAGCCAGCTGCGCTGCTGGGCCGCTACAGGTTTTCTACGAGGCTTTGTTGGCAAAGGGGAGAAAGCCCACGATGGCGCGCCTGACCTTGGCGAGGAAGATTGCCGCGATCACCTTGATCGTCTGGAAGAAGGAGGTACGTTTCGACGCCAACTATTTGAAACCGCAAGCAGCTTGAGCGTCCCTGGCAGAGAGTCCGTTCCATCCCTGGAGACCATTCCTGGTGGTGGCCGTCGGGTTCTTGAGACGCTCGATTTCGAGGGGAAGTATCAACCGTACATGTCAGGCCCGTGCCTTAAGCACGCGAGTCTCCGTACCCACCCTATGCCCCCTCGGACAATCGAAGAAAGTCATAGGCCACGAGTCTCCGATAGGACCATGTATTGCCACTCATCCAGTGGACAACCGCCAGACTTGTTCTTTCAGAAAACGATTGGCGCCGTAACGACAGCGAAATGGAACCACAGAGGAGAGGAAACGTATCCCCGCTTCGCAGGCGGAGACGAAACAGGGCACTCGGCCTGAGGAAGACCACTCTCGGAATGGGAGTGCACGTTCAAAGAGTTGGGCTGAATGGCGAGACAAAATAAGGACCGGCATCGAGTCGAAGGGGAGGTCTTTCTCTTGACATTCCCTTTTATAGGACTTGTACGGTAACTGCGGTGCATTCGATAGGTCGATGCAACACCATCTAAGAACTGAACTGTTTAAGGATGGTGTTTATGACCCAAGGGAAATGGTCGAAGCTTTCGCCCACCCAGAAAACCGACATCTGGAAGCGTTGGAAGGCCGGGCAGACTCTGCATGAGATCGGGCGTACCTATGGCAAGCCGCATACCTCCATTCGCGGTGTGTTGTTGCCTCGCGGCGGCATCCCTCCCGTCGCGCGCCGCCGCTCGCGGTTAGCCCTCACACTCGCTGAGCGAGAGGACATTTCGCGGGGGATCGCTTCCGGTTTATCGATTCGTGAGATCGCCCGACGTCTCGAGCGAGCCGCCTCCACGGTGAGCCGGGAGGTCACCCGCCATGGTGGCCGTCTTGCTTATCGTGCTCAGGATGCGGACCACCAAGCCTGGAACGCGACGTTGCGACCGAAGAGGTGTCTGCTTGCCCTCAACCGCAAGTTGCGGCACATCGTTGCGAGTAAACTGCTCCTGGACTGGTCGCCGGAGCAGATTTCCGGATGGCTGAAGACTCAGTACCCTGACGACGGGAGCATGCGCGTGTCCCACGAGACCATTTACCGCAGCCTGTTCATTCAAGCACGGGGAGTGTTGAAAAAAGAGCTGATGGACCACCTACGGTCGAAGCGGCGCATGCGCCGCTCGCGCCATGCCAGCGAACACGGACAGTCACGGGGGCAGATCGTCGATGCCCTCTCGATCCGGGAGAGGCCCGCGGAAGTGGAAGACCGGGCGATTCCTGGCCATTGGGAAGGGGATCTACTGAGCGGTGCAAAGCACAGTTACATTGCCACCCTGGTGGAGCGCCATTCGCGCTTTGTCCTGCTGATCAAGGTGCCGAGTAAAGACACGGAAGCAGTCGTTGCTGCCTTGAGCCAGCATGTTCGTAAACTTCCGGCGACCCTGCGGCGCTCGCTGACGTGGGACCGCGGACTGGAGCTGGCGAAACACAAAGACTTTACGGTGGCGACGGATGTGCAGGTCTACTTCTGCGATCCGCAAAGTCCCTAGCAGCGCGGCACGAACGAAAACACCAACCTGCTGCTGCGGCAATACTTCCCGCGAGGCACCGACCTGTCTCCCATCTCTCAAGCGCAGCTCGACCAGGTCTCGCTGCGCTTGAATCAACGCCCGAGAAAGACCCTAGGATTTCAGACTCCTGCGGGTAGACTTCAAGCAAGTGTTGCGTCGACCGTCTGAGCCGGCAGCGTTTACCAGGACTTAGGTTGACTTATCCACGTTTGACTTGCTATGAGGCGCACCCTAACATTGCCAGACATGCTAGGCACCGACTCGCTCATCGGCCGGACCATCTCGCATTACCGAATCGTCGAGAAGATCGGCGGTGGAGGGATGGGGGTCGTATACAAGGCCGAGGACGCACGCCTGCACCGCTTCGTCGCACTGAAATTCTTGCCTGCGGATATCGATAGGGACGCTAACGCTCGAGCGCGTTTCCGAGTTGAGGCACAGGCAGCTTCTTCTCTGAATCATCCCAACATCTGCACGGTCTACGACATCGGAGAGCAGGACGGCCATTCCTTCATTGTCATGGAGAACCTCGAAGGCAAGTCGCTCCGCGACCTCATCACTGGACAGGCCATGGCGCTGGACACGCTGCTGCCACTGGCGAGCCAGGTTGCCGACGCACTAGAAGCAGCACATTCAAAAGGCATCATTCATCGGGACATCAAGCCTGGCAATATTTTCGTGACGAACAGGGGCGACGCCAAGATCCTGGACTTCGGGCTGGCGACAATTTCCGGCAAATCAGAAGGCGGCACAAATTCGGTGACCATTGACCTAGCCGAACATCTGACCAGTCCCGGTTCCGCTCTCGGAACTGTCGCCTACATGTCGCCCGAACAGGTCAGCGGCAGAGAGTTGGATTGCCGAACTGACCTGTTTTCGTTCGGGACGATGCTATATGAGATGTGCACCGGGGTACTTCCATTCTATGGGAATACCACCGGGCTGATTTTTCACGCCATCCTGGAGCGTACTCCTTCCCCTGCTTCGCAGCTCAATCCTGCCATTCCCGCCAAGCTCGATGAAATTATCCTAAAGGCGCTGGAAAAAGACAGAAGCCTGCGGTACCAGAGCGCGGCCGAGTTGCGCACTGATCTGCAGCGGTTGAAGAGGGATAGGGAAAGCGGAACAAAGAAAATTGTGGCGGCCGGCCATAAGGGAACGTGGGCTGGTGCATGGGTAGCCGTGCTGGCAGTGGCCCTGCTTGGCACTGCAGGTATTGTTTTGTATCAGCATTTTGCAGGACAAACAAAAAAAGAAGCCCGGGATTGGCAACAGCTTACGTTTTACACAGACTCGGCCGTGTATCCAGCGTTGTCACCGGACGGAAGAATGCTAGCGTACATTCGAGGCGAAAACACATTTTTTGGCGCAGGAGAGATTTACATAAAACTGCTGCCAAATGGCGAACCGATTCAATTGACGCGCGGGGACAAGATGCTAAAGCTAGCGCCCGAGTTTTCGCCCGACGGGACCCGGATTGCCTTTGGAACGGTGGACCCTTGGGACACGTGGGAGGTGGGGGTACTTGGCGGCGAGCCCCGAATCATTATGAAGAATGCGTCGTCACTCACGTGGATCGACTCTGGGAAAAAGCTGCTGTTCAGCGAGATTAAGAGCGGATTGCATATGTGCGTGGTGACGACGGATGAGGCACGGGGGCAAAGCCGGGATGTGTACGTGCCGGCAGGTGAAAGGAGCATGGCGCATCATTCCTACTTATCGCCGGATGGCCGCTGGGTGCTGGTGGTGTTGATGAATTCCCTTGGGAAGTTGACGCAATGCCGGGTTGTGCCGTTCGACGGAAGCGGCCAGGAGCGGCTGGTTGGGCCGACGGATGCGACGTGTACCACGGGGGCATGGAGTCCAGACAGCAGATGGGTGTATGTGAGCGCGAATAAGGGAGGTTCGTTTCATATCTGGAGGCAACGGTTTCCAGATGGGGAGCCCGAGCAAGTGACGTCGGGTCCGACGGAAGAAGAAGGGATCGCCATGGCGAACGATGGGAAATCTTTCATCACCTCAGTCGGATCCGGAGACGTAAAGGTGTGGATTCACGACAAGAATGGGGATCGCCAACTGTCCTCGGAAGGAAGCGCGTTTCAGACTACATTTTCGAGTGACGGCACAAAACTCTTCTACTTGAAACGCAGCGGAGGCAGAGGCGCGGCAGAGCTATGGAGAACCAACTTGGCAAATGGACAAAGCGAACAAGTGCTGCCCGGGTATGAAATAGAAGTCAGCACCGAAGGAAAAGATTATGCGCTGTCGGCAGACGGCAAGCGCATCGTGTTTGTCCGGAAGGATGAGAAAGGGATTTCGCATTTGTGGATTGCGCCGACGGACCGGCGAAGTTCGCCGCAAAAGCTGGACTCGAAGGAGAGTGAGGATTCACCGTCTTTCTTACCGAATGGAGATCTGGTTTTCCGTGGGAGCCGTGACGGGAGCAATTACCTATTCACGAGGAAACAAGATGGCAGCGGGGAGAAAAAGGTACTCGAGCAGCCGATCCTGGACTTTTTTGCGCTGTCACCGAGCGGGAACTGGGCGATGATCGGACAAAAAGAGAGCAAAGATGAGGATCGCCCGTATCGACTGCTCGCTTACCCCATGGGAGGAGGGACGGGGATGCCACTTTGCCGGTCGATCTGCACGGGAGGTTGGGATCCCAGCGAAAAGCATTTGTTTTTAAGTTTCCTGGAAGGCGGCGAGGAAACCTACTTCCTGCCCATGGGGAACCATGGTGAATTGCCGAAGCTGCCAAAGCAGGGTCTGAACAAAGGGGAAGAGTTGAAGGGAGCACCTGGAGTGACAATTGAGCCACACTGGGTGGAATCGGCAATGGCTCCCCATGTGTATTCGTTTACGCGCGCGACCAACCGGAGAAATCTTTACAGGATTACTATCCCCTGAGATTGAACACTGGCAAGCTGGCGGGCTGTCTGCTTTGTGACGCTTCCACTTTATTGCATAACAATTCATCGGAACCACGCCATTCCAGAAGCTAACTCCTGATTAGCCCCGACTGCGTTTTTGAAGCGTCGGCAAACCGTACCATTACCCACGTGTCCGGTTTGTGCGTTAGTCAGGACTTGAGCGATCGAAGGTACCTCGCCAGGCGGTTTTGAGGCTATAATTCCTGCCCTTATGCCCTTCGCTCCAGGCGCAAAACTCGGACCGTATGCAATTCTTTCCCCACTCGGCGTCGGGGGCATGGGCGAAGTGTACCGTGCGCGCGATTGTCGCCTGGGCCGCATTGTTGCGTTGAAGGTTTTGCCCGAACGGCTATCGCAGAATGTAGAACTGCGCCAGCGGCTCGAGCATGAAGCGCGCACAGTTTCGAAACTCTCCCACCCCAATATCTGCACCCTGTACGACATCGGGCACGATGAAGGTATCGACTTTCTGGTGCTGGAGTTCGTCGAAGGGCCGACTCTGCGTAGGCTGATAGCCGACGGCATTCCCCCAATGCGCAACGTAATTTCCATCGCCGTGCAGATTGCCGAAGGACTTGCCAAGGCCCATGAAATGGGCGTCATCCACAGAGACTTAAAGCCAGAGAACATCATCGTCTCTGCTGAGGCGGTCAAGATTTTGGATTTCGGCCTGGCTAAACTTCGGCTGGATAACGAAGAACAGTGCGACACTTGCGACAGTGCCACGATGCACTCGGAGTTCGGTGCAATCTCCGGAACACCGCGCTATATGTCCCCCGAACAGTCAAGCGGGCGTCCGCTCGACTTTCGTTCGGACCAGTTCGCGTTCGGTCTCGTGCTGTACGAATTGGTTACCGGAAAGCACGCCTTTCGAAGGGCAACACGGGCACACACGCTATCGGCCATCGCCCACGAAGAACCCGAACCAATCAGCTCGCTGAACCCCCAGGCGCCTCCGCCACTCTGCTGGGTCATTGAGCGCTGCCTGGCAAAAGAGCCTCAGAAACGTTATTTCTCGACCCGTGACTTGCTGCGAGATTTGACCGCAATCCGTGACCGACTCTCGGACCTTAACGCAAACCGCAAGGACACTCGTCCGAGCAATTTGCCCGTGCCAACAACTGCGTTCATTGGACGCGACAAAGAACTTGCTGCGGTGAAACAGTTGTTGACCCGTCCGGATGTGCGGCTGGTGACAGTCACCGGGCCCGGCGGAATTGGCAAATCCCGTCTGGCGATTGAGGTTGCTCGCGATCTGGCGGAGCACTTTGGTTCGGGCGTGTATTTCGTTCCACTCTCTGCAATCACTGATCCTGGGCTGATCATTTTGACGATCGCTCAGACGTTGGGTCTTCGCGCTACGGGCGGAGAGGCACCGATGGACACGTTAAAGGAACGCTTGCGCAATTCCTCAGGGTCGGCGACGCTTCTGCTGATTGACAACTTCGAACACCTCGTTGAAGCCGCGCCACTACTCGCGGAAGTTCTGGCGCTGGCCCCCAGTCTTAAACTTTTGGTCACCAGTCGCGCGGCACTGCACGTTTATAACGAACACGAGTTTCCCGTGCCGCCACTCGCACTGCCCGATGCTAAATCGGCTGTTTCCGCCAACGAACTCGCGAAGTTTTCGGCGATTTCGCTGTTCGTTCAACGCGCAGCGGCCGTGAGGCCTGATTTCGAAATCACCGAAGAGAATGCGCCCATTGTGGCGGAGATTTGTGTGCGGCTGGATGGCCTTCCTCTAGCCATCGAACTTGCCGCTGCCCGGATCAAACTGCTGTCCGTCTCAGCGATGCGGGCACGACTGGCGAGCCGCCTCCAGCTCTTGACCGGCGGTGCGCGCGACTTGCCCGCACGACAGCAAACTCTTCGGCAAGCGATGGACTGGAGCTACGACCTTCTCGCCGAGCCCGAGCAAAAACTTTTCAGAAGGCTTTCTGTTTTTCTTGGTGGATGCACGCTGGAAGCTGTGGAAGCGGTTTGCGACACCAAGAAGGATCTCGGCGTGGACGTGCTCGATGGTATGTCCTCAATGGTGGACAAGAGCCTGGTTCGCCAGACAGAACAAGCCGACGGTGAGCCGCGTTTTGTGATGCTCGAGACGATTCGTGAGTATGCCTTTGTTAAAATGGCGGAATGCGGCGAAGAGCCGCTGACCCGGCGTGCCCATGCCGCGTACTGTCTTGTGCTGGCGGAAGAAGGGGCTACCGAGGATGCAGGTAAGAACCAGACCGTCTCGCTGGATCGATTTGAAATTGAACACGACAACTTTCGCGCGGCCCTAGACTGGCTTACCGAAACCGGCCACGCGGAATGGGGTCTCAGCTTAGGCGTGGCTCTGTTTCGTTTCTGGGAAATGCGTGAACACCTGAGCGAAGGCCGCGAGCGGCTTGGAAGGCTGCTTAAACTCGAAGGTGCGTCAGCACCGAGCAACGCCCGGCTGCGGGCCCTATTCGCCGCTGGAGTTCTAGCTGGAGAGCAAGGCGACTTCGCGGTTTCCGACTCTCTTCTGAAGGAGAGTTTGGAGATCGCGCGGAAATTAGGGGACAAGCAGAGTATCGCGGTCTCGTTGAACGCATTGGCTGTCAATGCGCGCGACCAAGACGACTTGCCTGCGTCGCGAGCGCTATCCGAAGAAAGTCTGGCACTCTGGAAAGAGCTGCATGATTTACGGGCTGTCGCGCGAGCTCTGAGTAATCTTGCGAACGTCGTGAAGCTACAGGGCGACTTTTCCTACGCTGGAGTTCTCAATCAGGAGTGTCTATCGATTTTCAGCCAACTCGGCGACGGAACGGGATACGCTTGGGCGCTAAATCATCAGGGAGATGTGACACGCGACCAGGGCGACTCCGTTGCCGCACGCATACTTTACGAACAGAGCTTAGCAAGTTTTCGGGAGCTCAACGATAGCTGGGGAGTCGGCGGATCACTCGCCGACTTGGGAAACCTCGCGAGAGAGCAACAGGATTACCGTACCGCCGATACGCTTTACCGAGAGAGCCTGGCGATTTTCTGGAAGTTGGAGCATAAGCGAGGGATTGCGCGACTTCTGGAATCGTTTGCCTGCTGCGCGGCGGCACAATCGGAATCGGAGCGCTCGTTGCGTTTGGCGGGTGCGGCGGCAGCGCTTCGGCAAAGTATTGGTGCGCCGCTTGTGCCCGCAGAACAACTTAAGTTGGAACAGAGTCTCGAGACGGCTCGGAGGGCCTTGCCCATCGCAGTCGGCAGAAATGCGTGGCTGGAGGGTTGGGTGATGCCAATCGAAAAAGCTATTGAGGATTTGCTTCGTCCTGCTTCAGGCGCGAAGACAACAGCAGATTGATTTCGTGTCGTGCGATTGGTGGACGAGTCTGGTGATCGGGTCCCACGGAGAGAATCGACAGAAAATTACTCTGCCGTGGTGGGATCGATGAGTCGCCGCACGGCGGATATGCGATTCGCCGGAAAGCCTCCGCGTCTTGCGTGTTCTCGAATGGTGGCCTCGTCGGGAGCGAGGTACACGCAGTACACCTTGTCACCCGTAACATAGCTTTGCAGCCATTGAATCTCAGGACCCATTCCCTTGAGAACTTCCACGGACTTCCGGGCGATTTCCTTCAGTTCTGCATCCGACAGATTTCCCGCTCCTGGTATTTCTCGCTCGATCACGAACTTCGGCATATGGTAACCTCCGCGCACGGGAATGAATGCTAGCAAGCCCAGAGACTTGCTACAATACCGTTTTCATCCGCCCAGTCTTGGAGGTTGTCGTGGATCTGAAGTCTGTACAAAAACCGTTGAAAGAACAATACCGGAATGATCCGTCTGCCTCGCGGATCACGCTGAAAGCCCGGGGCGGACAAACCGAGACGCCAATCGCCTGCTCGGTAGCGATCGGACGGAGCATCCATAATGCCGAAGCTCACCCAGGTGTGGGAGGTGCTGGTACCGCCGCTTGTTCCGGCGACATGCTGCTCGGCGCATTGTCGGCCTGTGCGCAACTTACTTGCCAGATGGTGGCCGCGGCGATGGGAATACCGACGGAACGCGTCGAGGTGACCGTCGAAGGAGATTTGGATCTTCGAGGCACGCTCGGCATTGCAAAGGATGTACCGGTTGGATTCGAACGAATCCGGTTACGATTCGATATTGACGCGCCTAAGGCAACACCGGAGCAGTTGCGCAGTTTGCAAGAAAAGACGGAACAATATTGTGTCGTTATGCAGACCTTGGTACAACCACCACGACTGCAAACCGATTGGGTCCACTCGAGATAACCTCAGCGGAGTGGCACGCAACACATCAGAATTAAAGGTCAACTCCCGGTAAGCCTTAACTGCGTCTTCGACGCGTCGCTAGTGCCAGAAACTTGTCTAGCGGCTGGCCCCCTCTTCGAGCCTGGCGCATTGAGTGCAACGGTCGGAAGGACCCTGATCGTCAGGCTGGAGCCACATTCAAGCGCTAGATCGTGGATCTTGGTGCGAGTCTCATTCAATAGCCAGAGTCCATTTCCCGCGGTGCCAATCGGCTCGCTTCGCAACCCCAGGAATTTCAACTTGCATCCCGCACTTTCGGAGGAGACTTGCAAGCTTTCCCCGCGGCGGGCGAGGATCGCATTGGCTGTCTCGGCCAACTCGGCGGCCCGCAACGTAGATCCTCTCCCGTTGTGACAGCTTTGGAGCAGGGCTTTTAGGACGGCGGATTCGAGCCCTGCGACCGGTCAACCTGGCTCTCTTGTTCCTGGCTCTGCAGGAGCGGAACGATTTCCGATTGCAGCTCCTCGTCTTCGACAATGCAGGCGGCGAGGCTGTGGGCAGGATGTAACGACTCACGTGCACGTAAGCACAAGAAACTTCTCAAGGTCAGCCTTCCGCAGTCAGGTCCAGAGCCAAGTCCAGATGAAGGTCGCCCTGCTTCCCCCTCTTCCGCCGCCCTTATGAGCCCGGCATCGCACTAGATACTAGACAGCGCTTGACAAATCAATTTGTGCGTCCTACTATGACAGGACGTGGACATTCGTACGGTGCTGTTATACCAGGACAATTATAACTAAATGTCCTATTTAAACAGGACGACAAGATGATGAATGTCCTAATATAGCAGGACAGAGAGCCGTATATGAGAGACGACTTCAGAGATCTTCGATTGAGCCAACTGGCCCGTAGTCTATCTGCTTTCAAGGCAGCTAGGCAGGAAGCGCGTCCGCAGCGTGGTTGGCTCCGAGCTATTCGTGAAGGGCTGGGTTTGAGTCTCGAAGACGTAGGAAAGAAGCTGGGACAATCTCGGCGGCGCATTCAAGAGTTCGAAAAAGCTGAATCGAAGGACCGAATTACGCTACGGAGCCTGAGGCGCGTGGCCGCCGCACTGGATTGCGAGTTGGTGTATGCCATCGTCCCAAAATCAGGCACGATCACCGAACTAGCTGAGCGACGCGCGCGTGCCCAAGCCACAGAAGACGTTCTCGATGTCGAGCACACAATGGCTCTCGAAAACCAAGCAACGGGAAACGTTAAGGAATTGATTGAGGAAGAGACAAAACGCCGACTCAAGAGGCAATGACCACAATCCCCAATCTGAATGAGACTCCCGGGAATACACCGCTTCACCCGGACGATGCGGCACAGTTAATTCCAAACCTTGCGAGCAGAAGAGAGTTGGACGAGTGGGAACGAACAAATATTCTTGTAGCGCAGAGGTGGGCCTTCAATTCCAGGGTCATGAGTAGTAGAGATCCTCTGGATGAGCTCTATTTGCGAGAACTTCATCGACGAATGTTTGATGAGACTTGGAAATGGGCCGGTAAGTACAGAATAAGAGATGTGAACATCGGCTGTCCCTTCGCCGAAATCTATCAGCGAATTCCAGTCCTCCTGGGCAATGTTCGGTTCTGGATAGAAAACAACACTTTCGAAATCGACGAAATCGCAGTTCGCTTTCATCACCAGTTGGTCTCAGAGATACATGCTTTCCCTAACGGGAACGGGAGGCACGCAAGACTCCTGGCCAATGTTTTGGCCACGAAGCACGGACGGCCTAGATTCACATGGGGCCGAGCCAATCTTGTGAATACCGGGCCGGCGCGCGATACGTATTTAGAGGCTCTGCGCGCTCTTGACGCTGACTTCAAGAACATCCGACCACTACTAGAATTTGCACGATCCTGATCCATCGTCAACCATGCCGATCACCATCTCCATGGTTGCCATCGTTATCGCCATCAACATCGTCCTCATGATCACTATCGTCGGAGGCGTCAGCTTCCGTGCCGCTGCCGCTGAGGAAGCCAGCTTCCCGGAAGTATCCGGTTTGACGCGAGAAAAACTCTTCCCCCTTGCCTCTTACGGGCACGTCGTCCCGCGGAAGTAGTCGCGGTGTTATTGCCAAGTGAAAATTCCCCTGGTTTTGCCGGAGTAAATTTCCCCAAGTCTGTCCGTCCTGAGACCGCCTCCTTTCTGAACTGGGGCCAGGCTGGGGGGAGAGCCCGGCCCCGCGCCCGGATCTGCTAACTCGCTGTGGTGTTTGCTGATTTGCTGATCACCCCGGCCTTCTTCTTATCCTTCAACCGGTAACTTTCGCCTTTGATGTTGATGGTGTGCGAGTGGTGCAAGAGGCGGTCCAGGATAGCGCTGGCGATCACGTTGTCGGCGAAGATCGTGCCCCAGTCCCCGTAGCTCTTGTTTGAAGTCAGGATCATCGAGCCATGCTCGTAGCGATCACTCACGAGTTGGAACAAGCAGGTAGCGCCGAATCCGTCCAGCGCCAGATAGCCGATCTCGTCCAAGATGAGCAACTTCGGCTTGGCGAAAAGGGCCATCTTCTCCTTCAACCGATTTTCCTCGCGGGCCTTGGTCAACTGCACGATCAGGTCCGGCATGGTGATGAAGTACACGCTGAACCCTGCCAGGATGGCTTCCACGCCCAGGGCGATGGCCAGATGCGTCTTGCCCACGCCGGGCGGCCCCAGTAGGATCACGTTCTCCTTCTGCTCCAGGAACCGCAGGTTGGCCAGTTCGCGGATCTTCTTCTCATCAATCGAAGGTTGGAAGCTGAAGTCGAACTGGTCCAGCCGCTTGCTATAGGGAAAGTGCGCCCACTGGGTCTTCAGTTTCACATTGCGGTCATACTTCGCTTGACTCTCGCTTTCCAGCAGTCGTTCCAGAAAATCCAGATACGGCAGATTCTTCGTTGCGGCTTCTTCGGCCAGTGTGGCATAGCACTGCGCCAGGTGGGTCAGCCGCAGCCGCTGCATGTGCGAGAGTAACCGTTCAGACTGCAGCGACATGGTTCACCTCCTCAGCGAACTCATAGACCGCCAGTGGCCGCACCTCCACCTCGGGAACCTGGAAGTGCCGACCCACGCCGGGGCCGGCGACCAACTCCTGACGGACTGGCGCTGCTTTCGGCGGTCTTCCTCGGGGACGCCGAAGTAACCCGTGATAGTGTTTCGGCTCGATGACCATCGCACCCTTACCGACCGCTAAACGATGTTCCGCGATCTGTTCCTGTTGGTGACAGATCACGATGCGGCCGCCTTCCACCGGTTCTTTCACCACCACGCGCTTGCCCGCAAAGCGATGGGGGGCTGAGTAGCGGTTGCCACGATAGGAAATCAGGCAGTCCTTAGCCACTTCACGATAACTGACGTAGCTGGTGTCGTAGTCCGGCTGATCGGCAATGCCACGTAGCTTCTCACGTGCGAACCGTTCATACGGTACTTCGCGCGTGGTGCTGTGCATCCTGTGGTTCACTTCTTCGATCCATGCCCAACCCTGTTGATTCAGCGCCGTGAGAGAGTTGAGGGAAGAAACGGGGAGCCCCGGCCAGAAGTTGCCTCTCACAAAACCAACGGTGCGCTCGATCTTCCCCTTGGTCTCAGGCCGGTAGGGATGACAGGCGCGCGGCACGAAGCTGTAGTAGCTGGCGAAGTCCAACCACTTAGGGTTCCACTGCACCTGTCCCGCGGCCCGGCCGAGCACCGCCGTCTTCATGTTGTCGACTAGCATCGTCTCGGTAACACCGCCCAAATAGCGGAAAGCGTGAATCAAGCAGGTGAGCAGTGTCTCCAGATCCTGTCGCTGCGTGAATTCCATGTAGCGCATCCGCGAATAGCACAGCGTCAAAACGAACAAGTAAAGGCGGCGTCCCAGGAAGTTGCCGAAATGCGCCCAATCGAGCTGACTCTGTTCCCCGGGGCCGGTCTCGAAACGCACGAAGGCACGCTCGCCCTCTTCTTCCCGCCAGCCTTGGAGCAGCAGACGCAACTGCGAGTAGCCACCCGGATAACCCCGCTGGCGAATCTCGAAGAACAGTTTATGGGCGTTGTGCACCCCTTGCTCCCACCGTTCGCGCAGGTAACTGCGGTAGGGGTCAAGCTTGCTCGTTCGCCTCTTTCGCGGACCAAAGCTCTTCACCGGTGCGTACAGATACTTCCGCACCGTCTTGCGGTCCAAAGCCAGCCTTTCGGCGATCTGGCTCTGGCTCATACCGATCTGATGTAACTCATGGATATTCATCCACTCCTCCAGGTGAACCATCGGCCTCCCCCCTCGGCCGATGGTAAATGTGTTCGGGAACCTGTTCGGTTCCAGTACTCACCTGGGGAATTTTCAACCGGCAATTTTGGGGAATCCTATACTGGCATTAACAGTCGCGGAAGCGAACGGGGCTGCTTGTTCACCTCGTCGAATGGGCGCTACCTTCAGCGCGTCGGCATGTGCTGAAGGATTTGCCAGCGTATCAACGCGATGCTGAAGCCCAACAATCCCACTGACCCGCGTCACCGAATCGTCGGCTCATGGCCCATGATCTGAAACTTGAGGACCCGCGTACCTGAGCCATCGAGCCCTATTCACTTCGCCGAACCCACGAGGGCAACGTTGTGTTGCACGCGGTGCGGTCGCAGAATCAACAGCATCGTTCGTACCAGGTTGATCGCATTCGTGGGCGCGTATCACCCAGCAGACATTCACGCTTCGCTATGTGGTTGAACTGACGCCGAGTGGTCCACTGACTCTGGCACCGACAACAACTGCGCGGCTGTTGTCCGGACCAGGCCGCTCGATCGTAACGAAGGTGTAGCCCGCCAAGCCGATCTTGAGAGAAGAAATCCGCCGTAACATTGCGACATTCTGATCGCCAGTTTAGCGCCGCTTAACTTTCCCATTGTGAGCCCCCGGCGCCGTGACCATTCCATGAGTCCTTCCCTGAGGCGAAGCTCAAACTCATTTATCCCCTCGTCGTTGCCAGGTTCCAGTGGAATGTGCCGAATGGTTATGGAATTGTGCATGAGTTTTTGTTACTCGATATTGGTCCAGGCACTGCTGGATTTTGACTCTGTCACTATCCTTCTCCCGTAACCAGCCACTCCATTGACCTTCCAAACTCACGACTGATTGCGAGCAGGACTTCCGCTCCGCCTTCGTTGCGTCCTTGCCACCGGCGCATTGACTTTCGCAAACTCGACTATTTCTTCTTTTTCCTTCTTTGGCCCGGCAGAAGGGTTTCAAGGATCGAAGCAACCTGTTCGGCCAGTCGCCCGGACTCAGCTACTTTGTTCAGTTGAAAATAGATGTCGGCGACATCCCCGGCTTTCCGTGGTCCTACAGCACAAACTACGACAATCTTCCTCTCCTGGGGGAGAATCTGATAGATCAACCGGTGGTTTGCGAACTCGTGCTTCCAATAGCCGGATAAAGGCGACCGAAGAGGTGTTCCATATCCTTCCGGGTGGACTGCAATTTTCTTCTTGATGACTCTTGCAAGTTGCTTCTTCACGCTACCATCAAGAGCGCCAACATCTCTCCTGGCATCCTCCGTGAAGACGACCTCATATATTGGCGCGGGTGTTCCTTCGCTCGTCTTGCCTGAATCTGTCATCCGAGGACTTCATCCAGGGTGTAGAATTTGGCCTTTGAAAGGCCGCTCTTCTTCAGTTCCAGCAGGCGATTGGTCAGTTCGCGATCAGCAAGGATCTCCAGGGTCGCGAGAATGGACTCCCGCTCTTCCACAAGCCGATCCAAATATTCCCGATCGACCACATACTTTGCAACCTGGCGACGGTTTTCAATCAGCAAAACCGTGTTGTCCTTGACTGTTTTGAGATGTTCCTTCAGATCCTCCCGAAAGTCCGTCGCAGACACCTTCCTAATCCTGATCGCCTGTGCCATCGACATTGCGCTCTCCCGCTTTACCTCTCGACATGAAATCGTACAATTCGATAAATGAATTGTACGATTAAAGTCAGCCGGGGTCAAGTGCTATCGCCGCTCTCTCCCCCCATCCAGTTTCTCCCGGACGCAATTGCAGACAGGGAGCATTGGAGGTTGTTGTGGAGAAAGGCTCTTCCTTGCGAGCCGCCAGCGCTCGCTTTTGGTAAGCCAACGCGACCTCGAACTTTTCATTTCTGTCGTGCAGCAGGTTGGGTCGAAAGGCAACAGACGCTAGCACCCAAAGAGGGAACCTCTACCAAGAAAAAAAGCAGATCAACATCCGTCAGTGCGGTGGCGCCTAGTCGCGGCACCGACAGCCGGGGAAGTTGCAGGTACTCCGAAAAGTATCCTTATCTCTATTCTTGACGCGGCGAAGGTGGTGGATGCCCTTGCCATCAATGCATCGACAAGGTTGTTTTCGCCGGAGTCTGATCATGACCCGAATGCTAGCACGGCGCAGAGGGTGATGAACGAGGATGGCGCGGTTTGAATGGACGGTTGAGGGACCTGTTGCTACACACGCAGATCTATGGCATATTCATATATAGTATAGCCCAATCTTGAGTAACTCTCTGATTTCGATACTCTGAATTGGCCCCATTCGATACTTTGATTTGGCCCCACCCTACTGAAAACCATATACGCTGGACTCTGCTTCGGGCCTAACCGCCCCAAGGGAGGACCGGGTGGATAG
>Ga0181527_1002392_pt1 | contig 17810 bp, 18 predicted proteins | sample PEATcosm2014_Bin_30_FD_119762 | JGI IMG/M metagenome (GOLD analysis project Ga0181527, IMG submission 119762) | Peatland microbial communities from MTU Mesocosm Facility, Houghton, MI, USA - PEATcosm2014_Bin06_60_metaG | ecosystem: Environmental > Terrestrial > Soil > Wetlands > Peat | place...
ATTTCATGATGCCGATCGTCGAGAACGTGGTCGGGTCCGACCGGCTGCCGGGGGCCCGCGACGGCGGCCGCGTGCTGCTCTCGGCCCTCGGAGACGACGCCGTGGTGCTCGGCGCGGTCGCCCTGGCCCGCAAACGCTCCGGCCGCAGCCCCTTCAAAAAGCGCTTCGCCGTGCGGCCCAGGTACTTGGACATCACGCGGGTCGCCTTCGGCGAGGTCGTCGTCGGACGGAAGAGCTACACCCACGACATCTACATCCCCGTGAGCGGCAAGGTGAAGCCCCGCGACAAATCGCTGGCCAAGAAGGAGTACGGCGACGCGCATGTCATCGGGCCGAAAGAATTGGAGTTGGTCTGCAAGGGCGGGCCGGAGGTGCTGTTCGTCGGCGCCGGCAAGGAGGGAAAGGCGCATTTGACCGACGACGCGCAGCGGTACTTGAGCCAGCGGGCGATCCGTTGTGAGATTCTTGCGACGCCCAAGCTGGCCGAGGGCTACAATCGCTCGAAGCAGCGCAAGGCGGCGCTGGTGCACGTGACCTGCTGAAATCGGCCTTGCTCGGTCGGCTGTTCTCGGGGATGATGACGGCCGCCATGCAATCCCCGACGGCGAGTGCCTCCGATTCCAATGGGCCGGCGTGCATCGCTGGGGGGGGGGTCGCTCGCCCCCTCCGCCCGGCGGTTCTTACCCGGACCCCCTGGGAATGGCTGGGCTGGGGAGTGCTCGTCGCATCGCTCTTGCTGGGCTTTGGGATTGCGGTGGCCCGGGTTGTCGGCGACGGCTGCACCGATTTCACCGGGTTCTGCAAGGCCGGGCGGTACGTACTGGAGTACGGCAGCCGCGATCCGACCTCCTGTTTGGCCCGCTACTGGCCATCGGCAGACGTGCCGTGGATCCTGTTCACGTTCCTGCCGCTGCCGCTGGGGGCCGCAATCTGGTATGCCGTCGGGACTTGGAGTTGGCTCGCGCTGTTGCGGACAATCCACGGCCAACTGCTCGCCGGGGACGACCTCGCCAGGCGGCACTCCGTCCTCGTGGCGGGCCTGCTCGCGCTGCCGCTGGCGGTCGATGGCCTGTGCCTGGGCACCTTCCATGTCCTGATGGTCTGGCTGATGCTGGCCGGGCTGTTGCGGGCGTGCCGCGGACGAACCTGGTCCGGCGGGCTCCTGCTGGGACTGGCCTCCTGGCTGAAGCTCCTGCCGCTGTTGGGCGTGGGCTACTTGCTCCTGAAACGCCGCTGGGGCTCCGCGGCAGTGGCCCTGGGCTTTGCCGTGCTCCTCGATGTAGTCCTGTCGCTGGGGGCCTTCGGTCCCGCGGGGGCCTGGCGCGAACACGCGGCATGGTGGCATCGCGGGGTGACCGGCACGATGCTTCGGCAACTGGCCCGTGAGCGGGTCGGGGACGAGGACCGGCCGACGAACCAGTCGCTGGCGGTAACCGTCCGCCGCCTGCTGTCGTCGCACGGCGACCCGGCGGACACCGCCCGGCGGCGCGTCGTCTTGGCCGAGCTGACGCCCGAGCAGCTCCAGGCAGTGTTTCTGGGGGCAACGGCTCTCTTGGCTGTGGGGGTCGCCGCGTTCTGCCGGCGGGAACGGAAGGGTGCGCCGGCACGGCAGGGGCCCGACGAGCTGCCGGCCCAGATCGCCCTGGTGGTGCTGGCGACGCTCTGGTTCTCGCCCGTGGTCTGGAGCTACCACCTGACGGCGGCCACGCCGGCCCTGGCGGTCGTCCTCTACCGCTGCCGGCACCATCAACCGGCGGCCTGGGCCGTGGTCGGTGCCTGGCTGACGGCATTGGGCCTGCTGGCCTGCCCGGTCGCCAGGGCTGCCGGCATTCTTCTCTGGCTGAGCCTGTTGCTGGGGCTGGCGCTGGTGCGGACGCGACGGGCGGAGCCGGAGGCGGAGTTGGCGCCCGGCGATCTACCGTAAGTCTCGGTCGGTGTGGTTGCAATTTGTTTAGCGGGCGGGCTTGATCGTGATTTATGGGTGCCATGCTTGCTAAGCGAGCGCAGCGAAACAGCAAGCATGTTCGCTGCCGAATCATGCCCACGGCAAGCGTGGGCATGGCACCCCGCCCGCTAAACACGGTTCCACGCACGACAAGTAGAACTAGCCAAGGCGGATTTGCCCCTGGCGGACCGCGGCGCGGGCTTCGGCCAGGCGCTCGCAAGAATCGACGGCGAATCGCCGGCCCGTCAAGGGAAACGCGAACAATCGGCCCGTGGGCGCCAAGCGCGTGAAGATGTCGCGGGGCAGGTCGCAAAAGGTCTGCGATGGGATCTCGCGCAAGAGGTCCGGATCGCAGATCGTTACGCCGGAGAAGGCCCACGTCGAGGGGACCGCCGCCCGCTGGGCCTCGCTGGGCCGCTCGAGGAAACCCACGATCCGCCCGTCGGCGTCCATGCTCACGGCGCTGTTGGACGCGCGGCGGCAATGGACCAGCAGGGTGGCCAGGGCCCGGCGCTCCTGGTGGAAGCGGAGCATGGCGGTGAAATCCTGGCTGGTCAGCACGTCGCCGTATTGCACGAGGAAGGCCCCCTGGTCCGCCAAGAAGCCGGCGACGTTCTTGACCCCGCCCGCCGTCCCCAGCAGCTCCGGCTCGTACGAGTAGCTGAGCCGGACTCCGCAACGGGAGCCGTCGCCGAAGTAGTCGCGGATGACCTCGGGCATGAAGTGCAAGTTGACGGCGATCTCGCGGAAGGCGTGCCGCGCGAGATGGCACAGGAGGTATTCCAAGAGCGGGCGCTCCCCCAACGCGAGCATCGGCTTGGGGACCTCCCGCGTCAGAGCGCCCAGGCGGGTGCCGTATCCGGCACATAGGACCATCGCCTTCATCGTTCCCCCAGTATCCACGCGGCGGCAGCCGGCAGGTCGGCACACGTATGGTTCGGGCGGCAGACATCTTCCCCTCTCCCTCCGGGAGAGGGGAAGGGGGTGAGGGCCGTGACAATGGGCGGGGCATCGTGCTGGCCGGTCTCCAGCAGCACGGTGCGGCAGCCGGCCGCCGCTCCGGCGGCAATGTCCGTCATGCGGTCTCCTATCATGAAACTAGCCGCCAGATCAAGCCCGTGCTCGCGGGCGGCCCGCAGCAGCGATCCCGGCCGGGGCTTGCGGCAGTCGCAGACCACGCGGTACTGCGGCAGGGCGGCCTCGGGGTGGTGCGGGCAGAAGTAGGCCGCATCCAGCGGCGGCGCCCCGGCCGCCTGCAGCAGGCCGCGGATGCGGGTGTTCAGGGCGTCCAGGTCGCGCAGGCTGATCAGGCCGCGGGCGACCACCGCCTGGTTGCTGACCACCGCGAGGAAGAAGCCCGCCTCCTTCAGCTTCCGCAAGGCGGCCGGGACGCCGGGCAGGATTTGGATCCCGGCCGGGTCGACCAGCAGGCCCCGGTCCTCGACGAGCACGCCGTCGCGATCCAGGAAAACCGCCGCCCGCGACAACTTCATGGTCCGTCCTTAGCGTTTGCTACCGCTGGTGGGCGGCGTTTGCAAGGGTCGCCCGGTCAGCGCCAGTGTGCCCCCCCTCTCGGGAAGGGCCGCGCGCCGGCCGCAGGGCATCCGCCATAACGCACTGGGAGGCTACAGATGGGTTATGTTATACTCCGTGCGGTCTGAAATGACACGCGCCGCAGCAACGGGTTAGGCCTCGTATCGTGGTGCGTGTCCTTCCGGCCCAGCACAAGCCTAGGGAGCGACGACGCATGCGGATTGCCGGGTTGGCTCTTGCCCAGTTTTCTATCGCCTTTTTCGTTCACTGGCTGCTGTGGCGGATCAGGGTCCCCAGACGGCAGACCGCCGCCCTGTTGGCGATCCTGCTGGGCATGCTGCCGGTAGGGCTGGCCGCCATGTCTTGGGGGCCTGGGGCCAGGCTGGCGGGGCCGCTGGGCCCCTGGCAGTGTACGCACATTGCCGTGTTCCACGTGGCCTTGTCGCTGGCCTATGTCGTGGCCTACTCCGCGTTGGAAGAGCAAAGCCCGAGCATGACCTTACTGCTCGACGTGGCGCGGGCGGAGCCGGAGGGACGCACACGGGACGAGTTGGCGGCGTTGTTGGAAGGGCGCTCGCCCGTCGAAGTCCGCCTGGATGCCATGCTCCGCGACAAGATGGTGACGCAGGCCGGCGGCAACTACCAACTCACCGCCAAGGGCCTGCTGTGGGCCGGGACCTTCTCTTGCTGGCTGCGGCTGCTGAAGATGGACAAGGGAGGATGAGCCGCCGTGCTGAACGACGATGCACTGCTGGCACTGGCGCCGCTGGCAGGCCTGGCCGCGTATTGCCTGGCCCACCTGATTGCCTGCCGGGTGGCGGGGCACCGCGGCCCTTACCCCCCGCTGCTGGCCGGCTTTCTCGCCGGGTTGGTGGCCGGCGTAGCGGTCAGCCTGTGGGCTTTGCGGCACATGGCGGCGTCCCCGGCCGACCTGGCCGCTCTTGCGGCCATGAATCTCGTGGCCTATCTGGCGCTGGCGTTCGGCTACTTCAATTTCATCAACCTGAACGTCGCCTCGCTGCGGATCCGCATGTTGCAGGAGCTGCTGGCCTGCGGCGGGCGGATGTCTAAAGAACAGTTGCTCGGCGGCTGCGACGCCCGCGAAGTTGCCGCCCTGCGGATCGCCAGGCTGGTTCGCGGCGGGCACCTGCTGGAAGAGCAAGGCCGGTTCAAAAGCGGCAAGGTCGCGCGGTTCCTCTGGCTGGCTCGCGTCTTCGACGCCGTGCGTTGGATCATCCTGGGAAAACGCTATGCGTCGGGGCCGGCGGCCGCCCCCGTGCGCCCGACGATCAAGGAAGGCTCGCCATGACTGTTCCCCCGGCCGAAACGGCCCACGCCTGCGACATCACGCTGTTCGTCGCCTGCTACAACGAGGAGCAAGGCGTCATCGCGTCGATCGAGACGGCCGTCGCGGCCGCCCGGCAGGCGGGCCGCACTTTCGATGTCGTGGTCGTGGACGACGCCTCGAGCGACCGCTCCGTGGAGTTGGTCCGCGCTTACATGGCCCGGCACCCCGACATTCCCGTCACCCTGGTGGTCAACGAGAAGAACCAGGGGTTGGCGAACAACTACGCCGAGGCGGCGTTCTGGGGTCGCGGCAAATACTATCGCTTGATTTGCGGCGACGACGTGGAGACGCAGGAGACGCTCTTCAGCGTCTTCCGGCGGTTGGGCGAGGCCGACATCATTTCCACCTACCATGCCGACGCCGGCGCCCGGCCGCCGGCCCGCAGGTTCATTTCCCGCTCCTACACGACCCTGATCAACATTCTCGGCGGTCATCGACTGCGGTACTACAACGGCGTGGCCGCACACCTCCGCTACAACGTGCTGCGGTGGCACTCCAATGCCTATGGCTTCGGCTTTCAGGCGGACCTGCTCACGCGGCTGCTGGACATGGGGGCGACTTGCGTCGAGATTCCCGTGGTCCCCAAGGAGCGGACGCAGGGCGCGACCAAGGCCTTTACGCTGCGGAACTTCTGCTCGGTGGCCCACACGCTGCTGGAAATCGTCATTCGCCGCGCGGGAAAACTCATGTACCCGGGAATCGGCATGAAGCTCCGGCACGGAGTAAGAGTTTACCGGGCCGCGGGGCCCGATCAGCCGGTGCCTCCGCTGCGGTAGCGCTAGACACCCGGCGGCACGTGATAGACAACGCCGGGACGGGCCAGGCGGCGCGAGATCGCCTCGGCCAGCGCGGGAGGCTGAGGGATGAATACTGCGCTCCGCTCGGGAACCTGGCTGGGATGATGGACCGGCCGGTCCAGGTACGTTTTGCCCACCCGGCCGGGATCCTCGTCCACGAAGAAGCGGACCGCGCCGTCGAGCTCGGCGAAAAGCCAGCCGGCGGCAATCGACGTGCCCAGCAGGCCGAGGTCCCCTCGGGCGGCCAGTTGCTTGGCAGCCGCAGCCGTGGCGGCCAGCCAGCCCAGCGCCCCTGCGACGGTGGTGGCTGGTGGCTGGTACCCTTCACGCCCCCTAACCCCGCGACGCAGTCGCGGGGCTTTGTCCCTGACCCTTGTCCCTTGACCAGGGCGGGCCACGATGGAGAGTTCCTTGGGGATCCAATCCTCCGCCGCAACAAGCACGTCGTAGCCAACCGACTGCAACAGCCCCGCGGCGGTGGCGGCCGTGAAGTGCGTGCAGTGATCGGCGATCAACAGCTCGAAGGGATTGGCCGCATGGTGCGGCAGCTCCAGCACGAGCAGGCCCCCGGCCGCCATCTTCGGCAGCAGGGCGGCCAGAAACGGCCGGGGGGCGGGAATGTGCTCTAAGACGTGGATCATCGTGACTGCGTCGAACGATCCGGGCACCTGGTCGGGCGGGCAGGTGTAGAGGGCTTCGACGCCCTGGAGGGCTTCCACCTGGCGGCGGCAGCGGTCGTCCAACTCGGTGCCCACAAGAGACCATGCCGGGGCGATCCGGCCGAACGCCCGCAGCGTGGCCCCGTTGCCGCAGCCGATGTCGAGCATGCGTCCTTGGTTGGGCAGCGTGACGGCGTCGCGGAGCGCGCTGAGCAAGCGGAGCGAGCGCGGCAGAGCGGCGCCCGACGACGGCTCGAACACGGCCTGCTCGGCGCCTTCCGCCTGGTGGTAGACCGCGTAGCCTGCGTAAATGTCGCGGACTTCGCGGCGCCAGGCGGCATCGACGATTTTCTGCACCATCCCGCAATGCCCGCAGACGCACAACCGCCCCCCCGCCGGCCACGGCCGGCAATCGGAGGTGACGCGGCGGAGGAGCCGAAACTCGCGGAGCTCCTCCAGGGCCGGCCGCCCACAATGCGGACAAGGTGTCGCTTTTCGCGGTTTCGTGCCCATTCCACACCCTACGAACACGATCAATTCAGGGATTCATTCCCAGGTCTACCGCCGCCCACGGGTCTGGGGGCGTCAAGCCGAGTTCCGTGCGAAGTCGCGTGGCGTCCAGCGTGGTGTGGGCCGGCAGGTGTTCCAGGCTCAGGCCGGATGCCGCCGCTGTCAGCGGTTGAACCAAGGATGGGGCGGCTTGCACGCGGCGGGCGATATGCCGGGCGGCCTGCTCGTAGGTGATGTCTTCCGTGGCGGAGACCTGGACGATGCCTTCCAAGGGCGCCGCAGCCAGCCGCAACAACACTTCGACGACGAACTCCAGCGGCACGGGCGCCATGCGCATGTCGGCCAGCGGCCGCACGGTCCGGCCGGCCCGCAATGCGGCGGCCCACTGCGCCAACAGCGGCGCTCCCGCCCCCAGGACCTTGGTCAGCCGCACGATACACGTGCGGGGCAGCTCGCCGAGTTGCCGCTCCACGTCCGCCTTCTGCCGGCCGTATTCGCATTGTGGTGAGAGCGGTGCGTCCGCCCGCTGAAAGGCCGCCGCACCGTCCAGCACGAGATTGCTGGAGAGGAAGACGATCCGCGCGCCGGCGGCGGCCAGCGTGCGGGCCAGCGCCAGCGTGCCTTCGACGTTGACCGCGCGGCTCTCGCGGGGATGCCGGCGGCAATACTCCTGCGACGTGATGGCGGCGCAGAGGTAAGCCACCGAGACCGCTTGCGGAGGGTTCCAGTTTGCGGCGTCGCGGGCCAAATCGAGGATCTCCGCGCCTGCTTCCCGGCAGAGCACGGTCCGCAAGAGCGGGTGTTTCCCGCGCGCCAGCCGGTCCGCCAAGGCCCGGCCGATCAGGCCGTCCGCCCCCACGACCAAGTTGGCAGCTTCGTCCGGCATGAGATGCTTTGCTCAGCGCGGGGGCAACAGGGCCATCCCCCCATCCCCTTATCCCCTTAGCCCTTCCTATTGCAGCACAGGGCGATGAGGTAGTGGGCCATGGCATAAAAGCCCGTGTGCACGACCTCGTCGTTCATCGAGAACAGGAACACGTTATGGAAATACCGCGCGGCCAGCTCTTTCAGCCCGCGGGCGTCCTTGCAATTGACGTGCCCTTCCTTACTGGGCGGCGAGGCGTAGGCCTGGGAGTGGATCGAGGGGGAGCCGAGGATGAGCACGCCTTGGTCATTCAGTGAAGCGGCGATATTGCCCACGAAACGATCTTCCTTGTCCGCCGGGATGTGCTCCAGGACGTCCAGGGAGTACGCCCCGTCGAAGTGCCCCTCGACCGGTCCGGAGAGCATGTCGTGGACCCGCAGCTCGATCGGCCAAGGGGCGTCCGGGCGGCCGCGGGCGTCGTCGATGAACACGGGGTCGAAATCGACCGCGGTCACGTGGGGCACCTCCTGGCGGACGATCCGCGTCGCCAGGGCGTCGCCGCAGCCGACCTCCAGCACGCGCTCCATGCCGTTGAGCATCTTGGCCACGAACTTGTAGCGGGCCAACACGAAGAGCAGGCGTTTGGGATCGTCCCACCAGATTTGATTGGTCATCAGGCCGAGACTCGCCCGGCCCGATTCCCGCAGGATGTCGAGGCAGCGCTGGTATTGCGGTTCGCGGGTCTCGGCCATCGCGTGGTCCTCTGAAGGAACAGGAGGAAACGGAGGAAACAGAGGGAAAAGGAAAGTGAAGACGCATGTCCCCTTTCTCTGTTGTCTCTGTTGCCTCCTGTTTCTCTTTTCTATAAGGATCGGTTTAGAGCACTGGGACTGGTATTTTGGATCGGGCACCGTGCGCGACTATGCTTCGCACGGTGCCCGGGTCGCGGATTTCGTGCTTTGAAGCCAGCAGTCGTCACTCTCCCGGGGCGATGCGGAGGACGGCCCGGCCGGCGAGCGCGCCGGTGCGCAGGTCCTGGATCGCCTGGTTGATCTGGGCAAGGCCGTAGCGTTTTCCCAGGCAGGGCCCCAGATCGAGCTTTCCTGCCTGGCAGAGGCGCACGTAGTTGGGGATATCCACCTCCGGCCGGCAGCGGCCGCCGTGGGAGCCGGTCAGGGTTTTTTCGAAGTGCAGGGGCAGGGTGTAGATGGCCGCTGCGCTCTCGCGGGGCGGCACGCCCACCAGGACCGTGCGGCCGGCCGCGCCGGTCAACCGGTAGGCCATCTCGATCACTTTCACGTTGCCCGTGTTGTCCACCGCCACGTCGACGCCCGCGGGGCCGGCGATCTTGCGGACCTCGCTCTCCGCATCGGCTTTCGCAGAGTTGATCAGGTGCGTGGCGCCGAGCCGCCGGGCCAGCTCCAGGCGGTTGTCGTAGAGATCCAGGGCGATGATCGGATGGGCCGAGACCATCGCCGCCGCCTGCACGATGCTCAGCCCGATCCCGCCGGCGCCAAAAACGGCGATCGACTGGCCGATCTTCAGTCGGGCGTCGTTATTGACCACGCCGAAGCCGGTGGTTACCGCGCAGCCGAGCAGTGCCGCCGCCTCGGGATCGAACGCGTGCGGGATGGCGGTCAGGCGGTTCTCGGAGACGAGAGCGACCTCGTTGAACGTGGTGACCCAGCCGGCGCGGACGTTGCCGAGCTTGGACTTGTAGACCGGCGTGGTCGATTCCAGGCCCGCCCCTTTCCGCCAGTGCAGCACGACGCGATCGCCCGGCTTGACCGTGCGCACGCCTTCGCCGCACTCCAGCACGGTGCCCGTGCCCTCGTGCCCCAGCAGGTGGGGCAGGAAGCGGTCGGGGCCCTTGACGCCGTCGATCTCGCCGAGCTGCGAGCCGCAGATGCCGCTGGCGAGCACCCGCACGAGGACCTGCCCCAAGGCCGGCGGCGGGACCTCGATCTCCTCCAGCACGAGCGGGGCCTTCTGCTGGACGAGGATCGCGGCCAGGCCTTTCATGACTGCTCACTCGAAATAAATGAACGAATAGTCGCCCGTGTAGCCGGTCAACTGGAACCACCACTCCCATTCCTGCGGCGTGCAGAACATCTCGCAGGTGAACTGCCAGTACATCAAGTTCACCTTCTCTTCTTCCGTGCGGTAGGACTCGACGCAGAGGTACTTGTGCTTGCGGCCCACCCGCTGCATCTCTTTCAGGGCCTTGTAGAGGTCATAGCAATAGAGGTTGTGCAGGGTCGTGATGGAAACCACGAGGTCGAAGCTGCGGTCCGGGAAGGGCAGCTCGGCGGCGCTGGCGACTTGCAGGTACGGCCGGACTTCCTCCTTGGCGTGCTCGATGCCGTAACGCGAGACGTCGATTCCCGCCACTTCGACGCCGGGAAGGGCCTGCGTGAAGTCGTAGAGCAGGAAGCCTTTGCCGCAGCCGACGTCCAGGATGCGGTCGCCGGGGCGGAGGCCGTAGTGGCGGACCATCGCGTCGGCGACCTTCCGCCACCGCCCGTCGTAACGGTAACCGCCATAGCCGGTCTTGCGGTCCCCGTCCCAGTACTCGACGTCCCATTTCTTGGCGAGCTTCGCAGCCTCGGCCTTGGGGAACTCCGTCACGCGGCCCAGGTAGTCGCGCTTCGTGCTCTTGTGGATGGTCGAGAGGAAATCGACGTAGGGCATGGCTGCCTAGATTTTTCGCAGGGCGTCGCCGGCCTTTTCGAGCTGCGCTCGCTGGCGGCCCTCCTCGCCCCGCGCGTCCCGCGCAAACGAGCGCCGCCGGCTGTCGGCAGGCAAGAAATCGTTCAACATGATCGCGCACCATTTTACCCGATACACCGGTAACAACAAGCCGATCCGCCGCAAGTGCCACGGCGGATCGGAGAGATCGGCAACCACTGCCCGGGCAAAGTCCTCGGCACAGCACTCGGGCACCGGCAGGGCGGGCTGGCAGAAGAAGTCGCAAACGGTCTTGGCCGGGTCGTCCCAGCCGGCATACTCGAAGTCGATGAACCGCAGCCGGCCGTCGGCGGCGAGGATCGCGTTGTGGAAGCCGAAATCGGAGGGCGAGAGGCACTCGTCCTGCGTCGCCAGGGGCTCGTCCGGCGAGAGCCCCAAGCCCGCCGCCTGGGCCTCCGCCCGCCGGCGGACTTTCTCCCAGGCGGGCGCCAGGCCGCCGTGCACCAACTCGGCGGCTTCCCGCCCCAGCGGCGTGACATCCTCCAGGCGCATGAGCCGCTCGATCCGCCGCTGGACGCACGCCACGTGCGCGCCCAGGCTGAAGCAGGCTTCCGAGCCGGGGGGCAGCGTGCGGGCGGCCGGCGCGGACTTGTGGCGGTTCAGCTCGCGGTAGAAGTCGGCGGCCTGCCCGACTTCCCGAGGGCCGATTTCCGCCGCCGACAGCATCCGCCCCTCGATGAACTCGTAAAGGCCCAGGTCGTAGTGGCGGTCGCACGCCACGCCACGCGGCAGGCATCGCAGCCCGCAGTCCCAGGCAAAGCGGCAAAAGGCATACTCCGCGGCGAGGCGGTCCCGCGGGTCGTCGGGATGGCGAAAATAGGCCTTCAGCAGGAGCGACGCCTGGCCGCAGTCCACGCGATAGACGCGGTTGTTGGCGCCCCCCGGGAGCGCGGCCACCTGGAACTGGCCCGCCAGGCCGGCCTCGGCCAGCATTCGCGCGACGGCTTCTCTAGGCGGCTCCGCGAGCACCGGGTCACGCCTCCTTGGGCAGCAGCAGCCGCCCGATGGCTTCCCAGGAAGCCAGCGGACGGGCCGCCCGGCAGTTCGGGTACAGCCCGCCGGGGTCGAAGAGGATCCTCTCGACGCCCTTCGGGAAGGCGGCCTCTTCGAGGAACTCGGGCAGGTCGTCGATGAAGTGCGTACAGCCCACCTCGGCAATCCGCGCCAGCTTGTCTTGCTTGCTCAGCTCCAGGCACACGCGGTCCGGGGCCAGGGCGATGCCGTCCGGATCGCCGAAGCCGTAAATCGCCATCCACTCGCGGGCCGCCTGGTGCAGGTCGCGCGGCTCGCCCAGGTACGGGTACTGCGTGCGGTGGCTGATGATCCACACGGGCACCCCCGCCCGGCGGCAGCGGAGCAGGAACTCGATGGCCCCCGGGAACGGCCGGGCCTCCGGCATCCTGGCCCCGTAGACGTAGCCCTGCAACTCGGTCCACAGGTCCTCGCGGCCGGTTCGGCGGAGGTGATCGCGGACCGCGCCCTTCGAGGCCGGGATGCCCGGCGGCACCAGGCCCCGCTCCAGGGACACCTTGCGGAACAATTCGTCGTAGCAGACGACGGTATTATCGAAATCGACGCCGATTCGCAAGGTGGAGACCTCCGTTTTGGCGGTTATGACAGTACGGCGCTAGTTCGTGCGAAAGTGTTTAGCGGGCGGGCTTGCCCGCCGTTTCTGCCTCGGCGGGCAAGCCCGCCCGCTAAACTTACGGGACGCCGTACGCCCGCAGCACCTCGGCGGCGATCGCGTCGGCGGTCAGGCCGAGGGATTTTCGGAAATAGGGCTGGCTGCCCGACTCGTGCAGGAAGACATCCGGCGTTGCGAAGCTGAGCAGCCGCGCGGGAGGGTAGGGGTTTTGCGCGGCCAGCCACTGGGCGACCGCGGCCCCCAGCCCGCCGATCCGGCTGTGTTCCTCCACCACCGCCACCAGGGCGAAGCGAGCGAAGCACTCGCGGAGCAAGTCTTCGTCCAGGGGCTTGGCCGTGTGCATGCTGACCACTTGGGCCGAGACGCCCCGCTCCTGCAAGAGCGCGGCCGCCTCGACGGCCGTGGCGACCATCGTGCCCAGGCCCAGCAGGCAGACGTCGCTGCCCAGGCGAACGGTGATGCCGCGGCCGATGACGAAGGCGGGCCGTTGGCGATGGACGGGCGGCTCGCCCTTCTTGCCCAGCCGGATGTAGGCCGGCCCGGGGATCGTCAACACGGCCGCAACCGCCGCGCGAACCTCGGCGACATCGGCCGGACAGAGCACGGTCATGTTGGGCAGCGTCCGCAGGAAGGCCACGTCTTCCAACGAATGGTGCGTCGGTCCCAGGGAGGCATACGACAACCCGCTGCCGGTGCCGACGATCGTTACCGGCACGTTGTGGTAGCAGATGTCCACGCGGATCTGCTCCAGGACACGGGTGGTGCCGAAGGGAGTAATGGTATAGGTGAAGGGGCGCAGGCCGCACAGCGCCATGCCGGCGGCCATACCGGTCATGTTCGCCTCCGCCACGCCGCAGTTGTAGAAGCGGTCGGGGAATTTTTCGCGGAAGGCGTCGAACAGCCGGTTGCCGATGTCGCCGGAAAGGACAACAATCCGCGGGTCGGCGGCGGCCAACTCGGTGACGACGGCGGCGAAGGCATTTCTCATGGGCTTGTCCCCTCTCCCTTTGGGAGAGGGGTAGGGGGTGAGGGCGGTTGCGAAGCCGCAAGCGGCGTGTCGGCCAGCCCCAGCTCCCGGCGGGCGGCCAGCACTTCGTCGCCCGTGGGGATGCGGTAATGCCAGTTGTTGTCGTCCTCCATGAAGGAGATCCCCTTGCCCTTGACGGTGTGCGCAATCAGGGCCACCGGCTTGCCGGAGCCGTCGGGCAGGGCCGCCAGCGCGGAGCGGAGGGCCGCGAGGTCGTGGCCGTCCAGCTCGTGGGCGGACCAGCCGAACGCCCGCCACTTCTCTGCCAGCGGGCACAATGCCATGATTTCATTGCTCCGCCCGGTGGCCTGCCACTTGTTGTAATCGACGACAGCCAGGACGCTCTGGATCCGCTGGGCGGCGGCGAAGAGGGCGGCCTCCCACACGGTGCCCTCCTCGCACTCGCCGTCGCTCATCAGGACGAACGAGCGGAACCGTGGGCCGCGGATCCGCTGGGCCAGGGCCATGCCCAGCGCCAGCGGCAGGCCGTGCCCCAGCGAACCGGTCGCCGCTTCCACCCCGGGGACGCACTGCAGGCTGGGGTGCTCGGCCAGCGCGCCGCCGTCGCAATTGAAGCGCTCCAGCAACTGCGGATCGAAAAACCCGCGGTAGGCCAAGGTCGCGTACAGCGCCGTGGCGGCGTGCCCCTTGCTCAGCAGGAACCGGTCGCGGCCGGGATCCAGCGGCTGGGCCGGGTCGATCCGCATGGCCCCCCAGTACGCCGCAACCAGGATATCGACGCACGACAGCGCCGAGCCCAAATGGGGCGTCTTCGCCGCGTGCGACATCTCCACCACGCGGCCGCGGATCTTCCGCGCCATGGCGGCCTGCGTGTCCAGCGGCGGGGATGGCGAGCAATGGTCCATTGCAATTGAGTTTAGCGGGTGACCATGCTGCGCACGGTGCCCTGCCCGCCGTGTTGCGTTGGCGCGCGGCGGGCAAGCCCGCCCGCTAAACAAACTACTCCCGGTGAACGTATTCCGCGGGCAGCGCCCGCAATCGCGCGAGGTTCTGCTTCATCCACTGGATCGTGTCGCGGACGGCGTCCTCGACGGTCCGCCGCGGGACCCAGCCCAGTTGGGTACGGGCCTTGGTCGAGTCCAACAGGTACGCGGCGTCCTGCCCGAGCCTTCCTTCCACTAGCTCCACGCAATCGTCGAAGGCAGCCCCCATCTGCCGGCAGATTTCCTCGACCAGCGCGCGGATCGTCTGGTTCCGCTCGGTGGCCAAGTGATAGATCTCGCCGGGGGCGCCGCGGCGGGCGATCTCGAGCGTCGCTTCGACCACGTCGTGAATGTGGATGAACGAGCGGACGCTCTGCCCGCCCCCCTCCAGCCGCAGCTTCCTGCCCGTCAGAATCAAGAGGATCGTCTTGGGGATGATGCGATAGAGCTGCTGGCCGGGACCGCACACGTTGGCCGCGCGGGTCAGGGCGACGGGCATTCCGTACGTCTTGTGGAAGGCCAGCAGGTTCATGTCGCAGGCGGCCTTGGAGATGGCATAGGGGGTGCTCGGGCGGAACGGCGCGTCCTCGCGCACGAGGCCCGACGTGCTGCCGTACACCTCCGGCGTGGAGGCATGGACGAATTTCTTGAGGCCCGGCAGCCGCCGCAGGCGGTCGTGCAGCCGGGCCATGGCCAGCGTGTTGGTCTGGTACCAGTGTTCGGGGCGGGTCCAGCTTTGCGCGACCATGCTTTGAGCGGCGAAGTTCACCACGTAGTCCGGGGCGAACTCGCGGATCGCCGCTTCCAGGGCGTCCAGGTCGCGATTCAGATCGAGCCGGCGGAACGAGAAGCGGGCGTGGTCCATCCAGCGATAGGGCAGCATCGCGGCATCCGGCTCGGCAGAACGGCTCACTCCCAGCACCTCGGCCCCGGCCTCGAGCGCCCCGGCGACAAAGCTCGCCCCGGAAAACGAGTTGCTCCCGATCACGCAAAATCGTTCGCTTGACATGGCGGGCTAGTGAAGGTGGACCTGTTTCATCAGCCGGATATTGTAGTAGCGGGGGTCGGTCATGGCATCCGGGAGCTTTCCCGAGCGAAACGCGCGGACGAGCTGGCCGGCCGCATCCTCGATGGTCCGCCGCGGCGTGAAGCCCAGCTCCCGCCGGATCTTGTCGGCACAGATGTGATAGGAGCGCGGATCGTCGGAGGGCGTCGTCACCACGGGGATCTCCCCCTTTTCCGGCATTTCCCGGCGGACCACGCCGCGGACGATCTCGGCGGTGCGGGCCACCGTGTAGTTCTGGTAGCCGGCGTTGTAGACCTTTCCGCCCAGCCGCGAGTCGGGAAGCTCCAGCAGCAGGAGGTAGAGATCGACCATGTCCTGGATGTGCAGATTCGGCCGCATCTGGCTGCCGCCGAACACGGTGATCTGCGGCGCGTTGACGGCATGGTTGGTCAGGATGTTCACGGTCAGGTCCAACCGCTGCCGCGGAGAGCACCCGCAGATCGTGGCCGGGCGGACGATCACCGGCAGCATCGCGGAGGTTTCCTCCTCCAACAGGACGGCTTCGCACATCGCCTTGTACTTGTTGTACAGGGAGATGGGCACGAGGGGATGGTCTTCGGTGACTTCGGAGGCCTGGCTCACGCCGTAGACGCTGCCCGAAGACGCGAAAATGAACCGCCGCACGCCGGACTGCTTCGCGCGGCGGACCAGCGGGCCGAAGGCCTCGTAGTTGACCGAACGGCTTAAGGCGGGATCCAGCTCAACGCTGGGGTCGTTGGAGATGCACGCCAGGTGGATCACGCTCTGGCAGCCCTGCAGGGCGGAACGGACCGCCTCGGCGTCGCGAATGTCCCCCTGGACCTGCTCCAGGCGCGGGTGATCGCCCACGGCGTCCAGCACGTGCCGGCCGTAGAGGTACAGGTCCAGCACGCGGACCCGGTAGCCGCGCTCGAGCAACTTGGGCACCAGCGCGGCGCCCACGTATCCCGCCCCGCCGGTCACCAGGACCTGGTGGTCAGTAGCTGGTGGCTGGGCGCTCATCGGGTCGAGTTGCAGGAGGTGTAGTTCATCAAGGCGTCGATCTGGCTGGCCAGGGCGTCGCGGCCGATGACGCTGCGGTTGCCGACGATCTCCACCGCCTGGGCCCCCACGGCATTGCCCACGAACCCGATCAGCTCCATGGGGGCGTCCTGGGCGGCACACAGGGCGGTGACGGCCAACAGCGCGTCCCCCGCCCCGATCCGGTCCACGACCCGATTGGTAAACGGCGGCACGGCCACGAACCCCTGGCCGGGATGGTAACAGAGGCAGCCCTCGCGGCCGCGGGTGATCAGCATCCGCTTGCAGGAGAGCTTTTCGGCCGTCTCGGCCATCAAGAGCCGCAGGTCTTTCGAGCGGTTGCGGGCCTCCAGCCGCAGCTCCTTCTCCGAGAGGCAGATGTAGTCGGCCCGCCGGTACTTCGACACGGTGTTGAAACCCTGGTTGGCCGCGTTCGTCTGCGTGTTGATGGCCAGGAAGCGGTCCTGGCTGCACAGCAGCTCGATGATCTCCGGCGTGAGCATGCCGTGGCCATAGTCCGTCACCACCACGGCATCGTAGTTCGGCAGCAGGGCCGCCAGCCGCGCGTAGAGGGACTTCGAGACCGTCTCCGCCACCTCCGGCTCCATGAAGTAGATCTCGAACAGCTTCTGGAAGGGGTAGGTTTCCACCAGCCGGCGCTTGAGGATGGTGCGGGCGCCGGGCATGAAGAGGAATGTCGTATCGATCTTGGGATCGAGCTTCTCGCGAATGAACTCCTCGTGCGACTCCTGCGAGCCCAACAGGGTGAGCAGTCCCACGTGGTCCGAGAAGGCGGCGGCCTGGTTGGCGGTGGCGAGGATGCCGCCGGCGAACTTTTCAGCCGAGACGTAGCGGACCGCCAGAATCGGCTCCTTGCCCGACTTGCCCAGTGTCTCGCAATAGTGATACTCGTCGATGATCGCCTCGCCGACCAGCAGCACCCGCAGCGAGTGGGTCCGCTCGAGCCATGCGAAGACTTGCTCCGCCGAGTAGCGGGAACAGAAGGAACTAAAGAAACCGCCGGGGTCGCTGGCGAGCGCCGGCAAGCCGTGATGGGTGGCCCCCACCTGAAGCACGTCCAGAACGCCGTGACTGGGCAGGGCGCTTTCTGCCTCGGCTGGTACCGAGAGCAGCGCTCCCGCAAACGTCACCAGGGGTTGGATCGTGCCGTCCGTGGCCATGGCAGGCGTATTATGGCGTAAATGGCCCACCCACGCCAGAACAGAAATTTCGGGGGTCAGTCCGCCAACCCCTGTCCCCTGACCCCCCAGAACGGAGGACCATGCCGACCGTGCCGACCAACGCGACCCGCAAGCGGGTACCCCGTCGGTGCTCGATGGTGCCCCCGGTGCCTGCCCGGCGCGCTGAACCGGCCGCTCACGCCGATCCCCTACTTCCTGCGGCGGCGGTGGCGGGGACGGCTTGCGGACGCCCGGCGGCCTGCCACAGGACGCTCTTGCCCACGACCCGCCGGCGGGGGGGCCACCGGGCGGATCTCCCAGCGCTGCCGGTATCGAGCAGTCAAGCCGACCAGCACCATCCAGCCGAGCCAAATCAGTACTGCCAGCCCGGCGATCCTCGCTCCCCAACGAAAACTGGCCGGCTCGTAGCGCCACTGGAGCGTCTGCTGGCCGGCGGGAACCACCACGCCGCGCAGGGCGTGATTGGTCCGCAAGATCGGCACGGGCTCGTCGTCGAGATAGGCCTGCCAGCCTTGGTCCCAG
>Ga0181527_1002396_pt1 | contig 17792 bp, 14 predicted proteins | sample PEATcosm2014_Bin_30_FD_119762 | JGI IMG/M metagenome (GOLD analysis project Ga0181527, IMG submission 119762) | Peatland microbial communities from MTU Mesocosm Facility, Houghton, MI, USA - PEATcosm2014_Bin06_60_metaG | ecosystem: Environmental > Terrestrial > Soil > Wetlands > Peat | place...
CCCGGCGACAACCACCTGCTCTTGTTGGCCCAGGTCGGCGTGGGGGCGATCGACCCGCGGCGGATCGAGGTTTGCGGCCTGCCGCTGGGGAAGGCCCTGTTCCCCTTCAACCCGAAGCGGCTCCCGCTGGACGAGCCGGCCGCGTTCTATGGGCCTTGTTCCACCGCGCGGCGGATGGCGTGAAGATTGGCTGCCGGGACCTCGTGGGGATCGAACGTGCAGCCGGGCGCGACCAGCAGCGGGCGATCACCGGCCTGCCGCACGGCGTCGGCCAGCTCCGCCGCGCAGTCCTGCGGCGAGCCGCGGGGCATCGTTTTGAGGTTGTCCAGACCGGCGCAGAGCGCCGGCCGCACCCAGCCCGCCACCTCCGCGATGCTCGGGCCGGCCGCACGGTCCGCCCAGTGCAGGACCTGCACCGGGTAGTCGGCGAACCGCCGGAAGTCCAGCGCGCGGCCGCAGGCGTGCAGAAAGTTGAACGTCCCCCCCTCCGCCCCGGCCAGGATCGCCAGGTCCCCCGGCCGAACCAGGCGGTCGTAGGTCCCCGCACCGTTGGCCGGCGTATCGACCCAGTCGTCGCGGGCCGAGAGGTACACACCCTGCGCTCCCGCCTGAAGGCAGTTGCGTGCGAAGCGGGCAAGCGAGGTGGCGATGGTCTCCAGGGCATGGGCCACCGCGGCCGGGGCCTCGCGCAAGAATCGCGCCAGCACCGCGTCGCGGGGGTCGGAGCTCGGTCCCAGTGTGGGCGGGCCGTGCGCATCGCTTTGCGGGGCCAGCAGCCTCCGCAGCGTGCTCCAGGTGTTGAAGATCGTCGTGGTCATCCACACGCGGCCCGCAAGCCGCTCGCGCAACCGGGCGATTAACTCCAACTGCCGCCCAAAGCCGTCCTCGTCGCCCGCCAGCACGGGCAGTTTCTCCAGATCGCGCGGCGCGCAAATCGGCTGCGGGATCGGGTAGCGGTTGTCGTTCATCACCTTCAGGAAGTCCAGGTCGTAGGTCTCCAGGTGAGCGAGATGGGCCTCGACGGCCCGTGGCCCGGCGACACAGTCCGGGCTGAAATGGAACCAGAAGCAAAGCGGCGGCCGATCGGGCCGTCGCCCGGCCAGTACCGCCTCGACGCGCTGGATCTTCTCCATGGGGCACCTCAAAAAAGAACTGCCGCCCCCGCAAGCGAGGGCGGCAGTCGTGAAAACGGCCGGGCAGGGCACATCACGGCGCATCCGGATGGTACGGATCGCCGCCGTTTCGGGTGGTCATGAACCAAATGGCGCACGGATCAATCCGAATGCTGATGCCTTGCACCGACCCGTCCGCGAACAGGTGGTTCACCGATCCGCGGTGCCCGGACGACGGCCCGTAGGCCACCTTCTGCACTTGTTGCAGGGTCTTCGTCGTGCCTAGGAGTTGGCCGTTGTCCTCGTACGCGCCGCAATCCTGTCCGCCGTTCGGGCTGAAGTTGTAGGCAATCCAAGGCCGCATCGGAGGCTGCTGTGCAGCCGCACCCTGGCCGTTGAAACTGCCGTCGTACCAACTCCCCTGGGGGTGGTAGTACGAAAAAAGCCCGGTGTTTACCGCGTTCTCGACGACCGCGTTCGGCACAGCGACCAGCGTTACGTCCGTGCCGTACGTCCAGCGGCTGTACGTGTTGTCGATCGTCTCGCACACCATGATCGTGTGGGCGGTGCCGTCGACCAGGTCGGCGACCCCCAGGCCGCTTCCCGGAAAGAGCGCGCCGTCGGGAAAGACGCTTGAAACGGGGGTGCTTTGCGGGAGTTGATACGGCCCCTGCTGCTGGCCGACCAGTACCGTGAGGGCGAGCCAACAGCTCGCGCCCATGCCCTTGTAGTTCGTAAGCATCATCGAGGATACCCCAGATCCCGAGGACGCGGTCTCAAAGGTCGCGGTCCCGTCCTGGTTGACGAACTTGACATTGGGGTTGCTCGGGCACTGGAACTCCTTGATTGCGGTGTTCAAGGCCGCAAGCGAGGCCTGGTGGTTCGGGTCGCTCGTGTCGTCCGGGTCCTTGGACATATTGAGCGTCGAGTACAACGTCCCGTACTCCATGTACGGCAGGATCTGTACCAGAAAGCTCCAGCCGTGCACGACGAAGGGTTGCCCCTGCTTCCCCAGCGAGGCTGCCGCGGGGAACTTCTGGAAAGTGCTGTTGTAATTCTGCATCCCGAGGCCGATCTGGTGCAAGTGGTTCTGGCAACTCGCACGCCGGCTGGCCTCCATCGCCGCCTGGACGGCGGGCAACAGCAGCCCGATCAGAACGCCGATGATGACGATCACCACCAGCAATTCGACGAGGGTGAACCCTCGCCTTCTCCACCTTTTCCTAGACGTGTCCATAACACCACCTCCTTCGATAAAAGAGATAAGGCAAACCCGGCGGCGACCACCGCCGCCGCAACCGAAACACGCGCAAGATGACACGGATAAGACAAGCCGCGGCCCTGGGGCCGCACGCCTCCTCTCGCCACCACAACGCCCATGATTCTATCAGATTATAGGCAGCCCTGTCAAATGCCCCAGTGATTTTTATCTGACTACCTCGCCGGCGATAATCAGCATTTTCCCGTGGATTGTAAGGTCTTGGCAACGCGGCAGTTACGAGCAGGGCGCGCAGGCAGTATGGTGGGTGTAGGTCTGTGGGCTGCGGCGGATGACCGGGTAGATGGTAGGCAGGAGGTGGTAGGTGGGAAGGGCACCGGCTATCCGTCATCGTCGGCAGGCAGCGTGACCCACGGACCAGCCGTGCCGGCGGGAAGCTGTCCCGACATCCCACCTACCATCTGCCACCTACCTACCCGACTGGCGGCACCAGCCGCAGCAGGGCTGCCAGCAGGGCCTCGGGCTGGCCAAACCGGTGCGGCCCGCCGACCCGCGGCCGTCGCAGGACCACGACGCGGCATCCCTCGATCCGCGCTGCCTCGAGCTTCTCGCGCGTGCCGCCGGCCGCTCCGCTGTCCTTGGTCACGAGCACGCCGATGCCGTGGGCCTGGATTTGGCGGCGGTTCTGTTGTACGGAAAATGGGCCGCGGCCCACCACAATCGAGCCCTCCGGGATGCCCGCCAGCCGGCAGGCCTCCAGCGACCGCCGGTCGCCCAAGACGCGGGCCACGAAGGGTATGCCGGTCCGCCGCGATCGCTCGGCATACGGGGCCAGGTGCGTCGAGCCGGTCGAGAGCAGGACGGCTCTGTGGTAGGCGAAGGCTGCGGCAGCCGCGGCCGCATGGCCTCGCGCCAACTCGACCCCCGCCTGGCCAGGCATGACGATCGCGGGACGCTCGAACCGCACGCAGGGAATCCCCAGCGAGGCGGCCACGCGGATGGCCCGCCGGCGGATCGACGCCGCGTAGGGGTGCGTCGCATCGACCAGGCCGCGAACGCCGCTGCGGTGGATGACCTCAGCCAGCCCGGCGTCGTCCAGCGGCCCCCAGCGGCCCTCGATCGCCGGATGATCACCCACGGCCAGCGGCGTATCGGTCGCCTTCGAGACCAGCACGCGATAGCCGGCCTGCGCCAGCCGCAAGGCCAAGGGGGCCGCATCGCTCGTTCCGCCCAAGAGCAGGATCATGCCCATCTCCCGCAAGAAACAGAACTCAAAGCACGAAATCCGAATCTCGAAATTCGAAACAAATTCAAAGCACGAAATCCCAAACTTCACGTCGGCGCCGATGTTTTGGTCATTGGTGCTTATGTGATTTGATATTATTTCGGATTTCGGATTTCGGATTTCGGATTTCTTCAGCGCGCCCTGAGGCCCCTATGCAATACCCCCGTGGTGTCACGAGCCGGCCGCGCAAGACCCGCGTTGCGCTGTTGCCGACGATGACCACGCTGTGCATGTCGACCTCCTGCCGGGCGAGGTGCTGCAAATCCGTTATTACGACCGACTGGCCCGCCTGGCCGGCCGAGGTGACGATCCCGACGGGCGTGGTTGCCGCCCGCGCCGCGCGGAGGATCTCGACGGCCTGTTGGAACGGCCGCACCCGCCGCCGGCTCTTGGGATTGTAGAACACGAGCACCAGGTCGGCGGCGGCCAGGGCCTCCAGCCGGCGGCGAATCGTCTCCCACGGCACCAAGAGGTCGCTGAGGCTGAGCACGGCGAAGTCGAGCATCAGCGGGGCCCCCAGCGCGGCCGCCGCCGCGCTGGCCGCCGTGACGCCGGGGATAATCTCGATCGGCACGCGGAACCCCTCGGCCTCGGCCAGCTCGATGGCCAGCCCGGCCATGCCGTAGATCCCCGGATCGCCCGAAGACACCAGCGCGACCGTCCGGCCGGCCGCGGCGTGCTGCAGGGCCTGCCGGCAGCGGGCCACCTCCTGGCTCATGCCCGAGGCAATCCGCTCCTTTCCCGCCGCCAGATCGGCGATGGCTTCGAGGTACAGCGTATAGCCGACGATCAGGTCGCTTTGGACGATGGCCTGGGCGGCCCGGGCGGTGCGGTGCTCGGCCCCGCCGGGACCGATGCCAACGACCAGCAGTCTTCCCGGGCCACGGCCACCGTCACGCCGCCGAAGATTTGCTTGGGAAGTAGTAATCGCGTCCTCCTTCCTGCCAACAGGGCGGCCGGCTCGGCGACCGCGGGCAAGTCAATCTTCTCCTGGGCCAGCGGGGAAGCTTGGAAGGCGTACACCGTGCCGCGGATCTCGTCCGCGGCCACCAGTCGCAGCGGCCGGCCGAGCGTGCGGGCCGCTTCGACCAGTCCCGCCTCGTCCGCCTTGAGGTCGGCGGAGGCCAGCAGCCGCACGGCCGCCAGCTCGCAGCCCACCGCCGCCAACGCCTGCCGGACGGCCGCAACGATCGCCGCCGCGGGCGTGCCCCGGCGGCATCCCACGCCGACCACCAGGTCCCGGCCGGCCTCGCTCGTGGTAGAGATGACCGGCTCGGCCCCCAAGAGGTTCGCCACGTGCATGGCCAGGTCGTTCGCGCCGCCTTCATGGCCCGACAACAGGCTGACGGCCCAGCGCCCGCCGACGTCCACCACTACGACGGCCGGGTCCGAGGTCTTGTGCGTCACCAACGGCGCGATCGCCCGCACCACCACGCCCGCCGGCGCGACGTAGACGATGCCTTCGTATTGCGAGAAGATCTCGCGCGTCAGGTCGGCGATGCGGTCGAACCGCGCCGCGGCGGGCATCTCCGTAACGCCCGCGTGCAGGAACACGTCGCACGGTCGAACACCGCTTGCGGCTTCGCAGAGCCGCGCCGCCAGCCGCGCCCCCGCATCGCTTAGACTGACCAGTGCGAGTTTCATACCGTTCAGAGCCTGGTTGTCGGTCGTCAGTCGTCAGTTGTCAGTCGTCAGTTTTTAGTTCGACTGACAACTGACCACTGACAACCGTTCTCACCCTTCTTCCCCAACGCTGCGGTAGCCGTGCCCGAACGCCTTGTTGTAAAGCTGCGATGCATGCGGCAGAGGGCGCCCCAGCGCGTGTCCCACGAGCAACATCGCCGTCCGCCGCAGCCCCTCCGCGCGGTCGCTATCCGCCATCTGCCCGGCAATGTTGCTGAGCGTGCCGCGGATGATTTTCTCGTCGGGCCACGAGGCGTGATAGACCACGGCGGCGGGGCAGTCGCGGCCGTAGAAGCCGGTCAACTGCTCCGCCAGCTCCGCCACCCGCGGGGCCGAGAGGAAAATGCACAAGGTGGCCCGCGATCGGGCCAGCACGGCGAGTTGCTCGGCCGGCGGCATGGGGGTGCGGCCGGCGGTGCGGGTGAGGATGACCGTTTGCGCGATCTCGGGGGCCGTCAGCTCGACCCGCAGCGCGGCGGCCGCGGCCTGGAACGCGCTGATGCCCGGCACCACCTCGTACTCGATCCCCAGCCGGTCGCAGGCATCCATCTGCTCGCCGATGGCGCCGTAGAGGGCGGGCTCGCCCGCGTGCAGCCGCACCACGTCCACATTCCGCTCGCGGGCCCGGCGGAACAGATCCACGATCCCCTCCAGGCTCATGCGGGCCGAGTCGTGCCGCTCGGCCGACGGCGGCAGCAGGCCGAGCACCGCGGGGCTCAGCAACGAGCCGGCGTACACGCACAGCGCGGCGTGCTCCAGCAGCCGCCGGGCACGCAGCGTCAACAACTCGGGATCTCCCGGCCCTCCGCCGACAAAATAGACCTTCATCCGTCATCCTCCGCCGACGAGAGCCCCCGGACGCCGGGTACCCGGCGAAGCTGGGTGGGGGGCTTTGATGAAACAGACCTTCATCCGTGATCCTCCCCCGCGCGAACGATCAAGGTCGCCAGGTAGCCGGCCTGCTGCGGCTGGTCGCGGAGCCGCCCGAGGTCGGTCTCCACGCGCTCGTCGGGCATGCCGGCGTGCGAGACCAGCACGCCGCGCCCCAGCAGGCCGCGCTCGTGTAGCAGGTCGAGCACCGCCTGCAACCGCCCGCCGATCTTCATCAGCACCACCGTGCCCCCGCGCCCCAGGGCCTCCGCCAACGGGGCGAGGTCGTCCGCAGCGGGCACGATGGTCACCGGCTCTTTACCCCGGCCCAAGGGGAAGTTGGCCAGTGCCGCCGCGGCGCTCATGGCGGTGATGCCCGGCACCGTGGCCACGTGAACGCCCGGGTCAAGAGCCCGCAAGTGCTCCAAGAGATAAACGTAGGTCGAGTACAAGAGCGGGTCGCCGAGAGTCAAGAAGCAGCAGTCGTCGCCGCGGGCCAGGATGGCGTGGACCTCGGCCGCGGCCTGCCGCCAGCTCTGGCCCAGCACGGCCTCGTCGGTACTCATCGGGAAGGCGATCTCGTGGACCACGGCCTGGGGGTGCAAGTAGGTGCGGGCGATTTCCAGCGCCACGCTTCGGCCGGCCCTCCGCGATCGGGGCGCACAGACGTGGCGGCAGCCGGCCAGGATCCGCACCGCCTGGACGGTGATCCACTGCGGGTCGCCCGGCCCTACGCCAATACCGTAAAGGGTCCCCAAGGGCATTACGTTCTCCTGACCAGCAGCACGATCGCCAGCGTGTAGGGTGGGGCTCGCTTCGCTCGACCCCCCACCTCGACACATCGCTACTGCGGCGGCACCACCACCTCGAAAGCCCCGCCCTTGATCTTGCGGAACTCCTCGTGCAGCACCGGGATGCGCAGATCCGGGGCCACGGAGATCGCCCAGTCGATGCCGTTGTCGGCCACGAACATGCCGTACTTCTTCAGCCCCTTGAGGATCGCCGTCACCTCGGGCGAGAAGCCGGAGATGTCGAAATCGCGGCGGAGCCGAATCCGCTCGCCCATCCGCGGCAGGTCTTCACTGGTATGCGGGCTGGCATAGTGCGTGGCCGGGGCGACATAATCCCGCCGGGTCTTGACCACGGTCACGCGCATTGCGTGCTCGACCATTCCCCGCTTCAATTCGTCATAGCGGACGGTGGCGGGGAAGAGGGGCAGGCCCGCCGCGTCGGACGAGGTCCAGCCGTCGGGCCGCAGCTTGTTGCTCTTCAGGTCGAACACCGAGGCCTGGGCCACCTGCCAGCCGTGGTCCGTCTTCTTGGCCGCGTAGAACTCGTACAGCATGCGGTTGACCGGATCGACCACGACGGCGTGCCGGTCGCCGCCCTGTTTGAGCTTATCGCGCTGCACGTCGTCCAGGGTCAGGGTCTTGGTCGCCGGGTTCCGCGCGTAGTCGGCCGGCCAGCCCTCGATCGGCATGTTGTCGGGGATGGGGAATGGGCCCTTGTCCGACTCGCCCGCATATTCCAGGGTGGCCAGGTCTATCCGCTTCTGATTGGGCGGCACCAGGACGAACCCCATATCCGCATTATAGCGAAACACCTTGCCCACCCCGATCGAGGCGATGATCCGCTGCGAGTTCGGGTGCAGCGGCCAACTCTCGACCACCTGGTTCCACGGGTTGTCGGGCGGATAGACCTCCAAGGCCGAGCAGATGGCGTCGGCCTCGGGCGTATTGAACATCACCGGCTTGGTGATCGGCGGCATTTTGGCGGCGCGGATGCGGGAGAGCCGGGCCGGGTCCGTGGCCACGGGCGGGGTACCCGCGCGCGGGTCCGGTGCCGCGCCGGCCGTGCCCGGAGGCGGTACACTTCCGCCCGCCGGCACCAGCCAGAAGTCGCCGAAATAGAGCGGCGGAGTCTTCTCGTCCTGGGTCAAGACGTACCAGTGCGTGACCAGCGACAGATCGGGCGCCGAGCCGTTGACGTTGACCATCTCGTCCAGATTGAGCTTGATGGAATTCTTCCCCGGCTTGGCCACGAAGGGCACCTCGATCCGCGTGGGGTATCCCGTGCTGCGCTTGTGCTTGACGTTCAGCGCGAGGCGCAGCTCGCTGCTGCCCGGGTTCAACACGTCGAACTGCAGCGTGAGGAAGGGCTTCCAGTCCTTGACCTTCACCCGGGTCTGGCCGAAGCTGTCCGCGCCGGCATAGACCACCTTCAGGCACTTGCCGCCCAGCTCGGGTCGCTGGTCGATCGAGAGCGCCGTCTTTTCGCTGCCGGTGTCGTTGGGCAATTGGTCCTGGCTGGGGCGCAGCAGGCCGACGGCCTGGGCCTCGGGCTGGGCCGCTGCCGGCGCGGCCGCGGGCGGAGCGCCCGGCGCGGCCGCGACCGTACCGCCCTCGGGTCGCACGACCAGGTCCACGTTCATGTCGCCGATCTTGCCGGTGACGCGGAAGGTGCCGCCGCTAACGGCGAGGGCTGGGCCGGGGACCGCCACTCCGCCCACGGCCACGCCTGGCGCAGTGCCCGCCGGAGCGTCGTCGCCCACCAGGAAGATGTCGCCGAAGTACAGCGTCCGCACCTTGCCGTCGGTGCAGTTGATGTACCACCGCTGCACGTCGCTAAGGTCTGGCGCCGAGCCGTTCACGTTGGCAAGCTCGTCCACTCCGACCTTGACCGAGTTCTTCCCCGGCTTCAGCGTGAGCGGGTGCTCCACGCGGGTCTGGTAGCTGGTCGTCCGCTTGTGCTTGACGTTGAACTGCAGGCCGACGTTGCCTTGTTCCGGATTGAAGGCGTCGAACTGCAGGAAGATGTACGGCTTCCAGTTCTTCACCTTCGCGGAACGGACGCCGAAGGAGTCGCCCGCGGCAAAATCGACCTTCAGGGCCTTGCCGCCAAGCTGGGCGCTCTGCTCGATCGTCATCTTCGTGGCGCCGTCGCTGCCGGTGTCGTCGGGGATTTGCCCTGCGGTGACGCTCAGCAGGGGATCTTGGCGCGCGGCGGCTTCTCGCGCAGGGAAAGCCAGCAGCAGGGCCACACATCCCACCAGGCACAACCAGGTCGTTTTCATCATCGGGTCCTTTCTTCTTGAGGTAACGGGGGAAAACCGGGCAGCGCGGCCGGGTACCAGCCACAATACTTTGCCGGACGGCGGTAGTCAAGCAACGGCCCCCACGCAGTGGGGTGTTGCAAGTTCTCCGGTCGGATAGGATAATCGTTGGTGCTATCTTGGGCGTCCACGACACCTCTGGCCGCGAAGGCAGGCGATGGCCGTCAGACGAGCAACCACGGCACTCCGTTTGGTGGCGGCCGCCGTTCTGCTCCTTTTCGCGGGAGCGGCCCGCGCGGCCGAGTTCTGGTGGGGTGTTTCCTATGGCGACTGGTCGGTGCCATCGAACTGGAGCGGTAGCACAACGCTGCCGACCGCCGGCGACGACGCCTGGATTATCAACGGCGGCACGGCCACCGTCACCGTACCCGGGGCCACAGCCAGCACCCTTACGCTTGGCGACACGGCGGGCACCGGGACGCTGCAGTTGATGGCCGGCGGCAGCCTCTCCGCCGCGGATCAATACATAGGCGGCAGCGGCGCGGGCAGCCTCATGCAGACCGGCGGCACCAACACGGTCTCGGACCTCGTCAGCGTTTGGGACAACTCGACTTACAATCTCGGTGGGACCGGCGTCCTCTCGGCCGCCCGCGAAACGGCTGGCGGCCTGTTCCAGCAGACCGGTGGAAGCAACGGCGTTGGCTACCTTTCGGTTCTTTCGAGCGGCGGGCGCTATCTGCTCAGCGGGGGCACGCTCCAGGTCAGCGGCGGTTTGGCCAATGCCGGTGTGCTCGATGGAGGCAACGGCGCGGGCGTCCTGAGCATCGGCGCCGGCTCGCTGGTAAACTTCTCGCTGGAAAACTTCTCGCCGGGAAGCATCGTCAACGCCGGCTCGATGTCGGTCACCATCGGCCCCGGCTCGCTGGTGATCGTGCCGACGAGCTTCAACAGCAATGTCTTCGGCAGCTTTAGCCTGGGCACCGGCGTCTTGGTGCACACCGCGGGAACCACGCTCGGCATTGCCCCCGGGCAGAGCTTCGGCGGCTCCGGGCAGATCGACGACTTCGTCGCCTGCCAGGGAACGCTTTCCGCTGCGCCCGGCGGGTTGATCAATCTTAATGGTGGCCTGAGCGTCTCGGGCACCGGCACGGTCAACCTGGGCCTCGGCAACCTCACGGCCGGCGCGTCCGACAGCGCGCCGAGCAGCATCGCCGCCGGCACCGTCCTGAACGCGGGAGGCTTCGGGGTGGCAGGCCGGCTTGATGTCAACGGCACCCTGAACGTTTCGGACTACGCCTACTCCAGCGGCACCTTGAACTTCAACGCCGGGGCTGGCGGAGACGTCGCTACGCTCCGCGTCGGCGGCGGCACCACGACCCTGGCGGGCTCGCAAGCGATCGGAACCGCGATCGCCAGCGGTGGTCTACTGAGCGCGGCCAGTGGCCAAATCAACAGCCTCACCGTCTCCGGCGGCACCGCCACGCTGGCCGGCGGCCAGAGCATCAGCCTGCTGACTGCGACTGGCGGACAGCTCAACCTCGCGCCCGCCGCCTTGGTAACCGCCGCCACGGCTGATTTCTCCATCGGCGCGCCCGCGGTCAACACGAACCCCGCCAGCGGCGGCCGCCTGGCCATCACCGGCCAATTGACGTTGCCGGGCCCCTACGTCCTGAGCGGTGCATTTACGATCAGCGGCAGCAACCTGGCCGATAACGCTCTCAGCCCGCGCACCGTCACCTTGACCGGCGGCACCCTCGGCATCGCTTACCCTTCGGCGCTGAGCACGGACGTCGGCGGACCGAGCATTCCCGGCTCTTCTTCCTACAATGCGGCCAGCGGCGTTTGGACCGTCGAGGGCAGCGGGGCCGACATCTTTCCCTACTCCGGCGACCAGTTCTCCTACGTTTACAAACGGGTGTCCAACACGCAGAGCTTCGACGTGACGGCACGTGTGCTGTCGCTGGCGAACTCGGACGGCAGCCCGCTGAACGCCAACGCCAAGATCGGCATCATGGCCCGGACCTCGCTCAGCCCCACGGATACGTTTGCGATGATCGACCTGGAACCCGGCAGCAGCGAGTGGTTGCTGCGCTCCGCCCCTTACAGCTACGCTACGTTCCAGAATGGCCCGTCCTGGACAGCGCCCTGCTATATCCGCTTGACGTACAGCTACAACGCTGCCAGCGGGGTCGGGACCTTCACCGGCTACACGTCGCCCACGGGCACCACTTGGACGCTGGTGTCCAGCGGCTGGCTGAATACGATGAGCGGGCCCTTTGATCTCGGCCTTGCCGTCTGCTCGCACGACAACAGCAAATTGCTCGTGGCGACGTTGGACGACGTGACTTTCCTCGCGCCGAACACGCTGATCAATCTGCCGGCAACCAATATCGTCGTCAGCCAGGCCTCGACGCTCGATGTCGGCGGGGCATCGACCGCGATTCTCGGGAACCTGAGCATTGCCGCGCCCCTGACCCTCAGCGCGAGCCAGAGCGCCACGCCCGTCAGCTTCTCCGGCATCTCCGCGATGGCCAGCGGCAGCGTGCTGAGCGAGCCTGCCGGCAATGCCCAACTGGCCGTCCGCGGCGGCGGCACAGTGGACGTGGCCGCCGGGCAGACGCTCACCATCGGCGTGCCGGTGGTGGACGGCACGAGCGCCACCGCCCTGGTCAAGACCAGCCCCGGTACGCTCGTCCTAACGGCCAGCGGCGGCTATACGGGCGGCGTGTCGGTCGTCGGCGGGGTGTTGGCGGCCGAAAACGCCTCGGCGATCCCCAGCGGGTCGCTATTGTCGATCGGCCCGGACGGCTCGGTGGTGTTTGGCACGCCAGGGTACCCCGAGCTTGGACTGCTTCCGGGCGGCGGGCCTGCGGGCCCGTTGGCATCGCGGCCGGCGGAGAACGGCGGCGGGGTCAAAGCGGTGCCGGAGCCCGGCACCATGGCCCTGTTGGCGGCCGCGGTCGCTTGCGGGCTGGCCGCCGCGCGAAGGATGAAGATGAAGGATGAAGGCGGAAGGCGGGGATAACACACGCCACATCGCCGCACCGCCGTAGGTCGGATGCACCGTCCCAACCGCCCCACCCTCGGGCACCCGCGCAGATGGCCGTTCCTGGCGGGCGAGGGGACCGCGGACGCGGTCACTCGTCTTCGAGCACGGCCCAGGCGGTCTCGATGTTGCCCAAGGGCGCGCTGACTTGAATGCCGGCCCGAACTCCCCCGAAGACCGTGGTCCTGCGTTTGCGCCATCCCAAGTCCGCGCCGATCAAGAGCGTGACGGTCAATGGCGGGGAGTGGAAAGACTTCCACAAGGACAAGGAGACGATCGAACTGAGAGGTCTGACCGGCACGGTCGCCGTGACGGCCAAGTACTGAACCCGAGAGGACAACGCATCACGACAAACACGGGAGTGAAGACACAGGGAATGGGGGATGCGGCCGGTCCGCCAGCAGGACAGATTCCTGCCGGGCGTGCTTGTAACCCCTTGTTCTGCATCGCCTTGCATACTCCGGTTTTCATCCCGTTCGTCCGTATCTGCCACGGGCTGACGAAAAGGCCGGCCGGGTGCGCGTTCATGGAAAAGGAGGCCGGGTAGATTTCGGGCGTTTCGCCCCGCTCTGGGCCAGTCCCCTTTTGGCCGCCAGGAAATCCCGCCGCCCGCCGCCGCCACCGATTGACACCTCTCGGGCATCGCGCGAGAATAGCGAGGGCTTGGTCCCGGCGATCCACCCTCTACCCCTCTCGTGAAGGAGTCTCGGCAATGGCCAACGGGATATCGAATCTCGGTAGCCTGGCGCAGTCCGCGCGGCAGAAGCAGTTGAAATCGGCCCGCTACATCCTGCTCTTCGTCGGCGTCCTGACGATCGTGGTGAACGTGGCGGTGTTCGCCATGATCGAGGGCCAAGTCGATGACCTCATCAATAAGGAGCTGCAAGGGCTGCACCAGCGCGGGTTGGTGGAGAACCAGGCGGAGGTCGCCAAGATTCGCGCCCAGTCCATCCGCTTCAGCCAGCTCATTGCCGGCGTCGCCGTTGTCCTGGGTGTTGTGTTCGTCGTATTCGGCCTGGTCATCAACCGCTTTCCGGTTCCGATCACGATTACGAGCCTGGTGCTCTACGTGGGGGCGGCGGCCGTTTTCGGGCTGATCGCTCCGGCAACACTACTCCAGGGGATCATCGTCAAGGTGATCGTTGTCATCGCGCTGGCGAAGTCGATCCAGTCGGCGATTGCGTACGAGCGCGAGAAGGCGGCGGCGCCGACGGCCGCAATGCCCGCTTGAGAAGCCTCGAAAGCGACTTCCATGAGTGTTGACCCCGCGAGCGAATCGGCGGCACTGCCGGAGCGGGAGGTCCCGGCGAGCCTCTGTTGGCGGTGCGGCAAGCCGGTCGCTGCCGCCGACGTGCGCTGTCCCCTGTGCCGCGCGCCCCTGGCCCGCCAGGCCGAGCCGGCGGCACGGGGAGAAGAAGTTGCCGAGGGGGCGGGCGTGCCGCTGCAGGACCTGCTGCGGACCTTTGCCGCGATGGGGATCATGCTGCTGGTCTCACTGGTTGGGGGGCTTGCCGTTCGCACCGCCAGCTCGGCGGGCGACGGCTGGAGCAGGCCGACGATCAACAAGGCGCTGCCGCCGATCGTCGCGCTGGAAGCGATCGACACGCTGGTCGTGCTTTGGGCCCTTTGGCGGATCCGCATCCGCCCCGCGATGCCGCGCAAGGCGTTATCGTCGCGGCTGCTGGCCTGGCCGGCGTTCGTCCCGGTGCTGCTCGCGCTGCTGGCCTTCAACTGCGGCTATCACTGGCTGCTCAGGCAGGTCGGTCATTTCGACCTCATCGAGCCGCAGTGGCTGGTCGCCCCCGGCACGGCCGCAGCGTGGTTCGTGGCCATCTGCGTGCAGCCGGCGATTGTCGAGGAGCTTTTCTTCCGCTATCTGGCGATCGGCGTCTTGCGCGGGGTGACGGGCGTGCACGCCGCGGTCATGATCAGCTCGGTCATGTTCGGCATGGCCCACCTTGGCGTGCCGTTGAGCATCCCGGTGCTCATCGTGCTCGGCGTGGGGTTGGGCTACGCCCGCATCGCCAGCGGCGGCCTGGCCCTGCCGATGGCCATGCACTTCGCGCACAACGCCGCCGTTTTGGGCCTGGCGGCGGTGTGGAGCACTTAAGGGGCAAGTTCACGATGGACCGGCAAGTGATTTTTGCGCGGCGGCGGCCGCCCGTTTTCGCGGTGCTTTGGGGGGTCGCCACCCTTGTGCTCCTGGTGGCGGGCATGGCGCTGCGCAATCCGCACCTGGAGCTGCTGGCGCTGGCGGCAGCCGCGCCGGCCATCGGCCTTTGGTGCTTCCGCCCCGCCGAGTTCCAGGCGGAGTTGACCGAGGCGGGGCTGTGCCTGCCCCGGCCGCAGCAAGAGATCGCCTATGCCCGCATCGAGTCGGTCACGCTCGCCGGCCTGCCGCAAGACCCCGAGGGGAAGCTCAAGGAAGGCCCCTTGGTGGTCATGCACGAGGACGGGGTCCTCGAAATCCCCGCGCGGCTCAACCTGCCGGCGGCGGACCTCTACCGCATGCTCGTGGCGCGTGCCGGCGGCGCGGGCTCCGGCCGCATCCATCCGGAGCTGTCGGCGTTCTACGAGAACGAAGTCCGCCTGTTTGGGGCCCCGCGCGTGCGGACGTTCGCTGCGCGGCGCCACCTGGGGCGAAAACCCTCCACGCGCCGCAGCCAGGCCTGTTTCGCCCTGTGGGCGCTGGTGGGGGTGTCGTGGCTGGTCCTTCCTTTGGCGCTCCTGCAAGGCCCCAGAGACGACGTTGCGCCCTGGATTGGGTGCGGCATCCTCTTGCTCCTCGTGGGAGGGTTCGGCTGGCTGATCGCCGCACTCCGGCAGCGGAATCTGGACGCGAAACTCGCCCGCTGGCACGAGTCGAGCATCGTCGTCGGCCCGTCGGGGATCGGCCTGGTGCAAGGCGATCTGAAAGGCCAGTTGCGCTGGGACGAGCTGGTCGACCTCCGCGTGGGCGTGAAGACGAGGCAGTTCGCGCTGACCAGCGGCCAATTGGTGCTGCCGGGTCTGCACCTGATCGTTGCCGGGGCGGAAATCCGCATTGCCGACGTCTACGATCATCCGCTGCCGCAGATTGCGGCCCTGCTGCGCCAGTACTGGCGCGGTCCCGCCCCCAAGTAACCGCCGCGGAAGTTCCCAGCGCGGCGGCTCTGAGCATGAGAATCGGCGATCACTCCTCGCGCAGGACGGCCCAGGCGGTCTCGATGTTGCCCAAGGGCGCGCTGACTTGAATGCCGGCCACCCGCGGGCGGACCCGCGCGACCGACTCCCGCGCCACGGCCACGCCCACGGCCAACTGCTCCTCGCGGCCGGCCACCGCGGCCATCCGCTCCAGCACCGCGTCGGGCACGACCACGCCCGGCACCTCGTTCCGCATGAACAGGGCGTTGCGGTAGCTCACCAGCGGCCAGATGCCGGCGATGATCGGGATGCCCAGCGGCTGGACTTCGTCGAGCATCCGCAAGAGGGCGTCGGGATCGAAGACCGGCTGGGTGATGGCAAATTCCGCGCCCTCCTCGACTTTCTTGCGGAAGCGCTCCAGCTCGCGGCGGCGGTCCAGCGCCGTGGGGTCCAGCCCCACGCCGATCACGGCGAGCGTCTGCGGGTCGATTGCCTGGCCGCCCAGGTCGATGCCGGTGTTCAGGCGGCGCTGCACGGCGACCATGCCGATCGAGTCGGCGTCGAACACGCCGGTGGCGTGCGGGTAGTCGCCCAGTTTGGGCGGATCGCCGGTCACGAAGAGCAGGTTGCGGATGTTGCAGGCGGCGCAGGCCAAGAGGTCGGCCTGCATGCCGATCAGGTTGCGGTCGCGGCAGCAGAAGTGCAGGACGGCCTCGATGCCGGCCTCCCGCTGGATGCGGTCGGCGGTCACCAGCGGCGAGATGCGGGAGCTGGCCCGCGGACCGTCGGGGATGTTGATCGCCGAGACGCCCCGCTCCCGCAGCGTGCGGCTCTTGGCCACGGTCGTACTCAGGTTGTAGCCGCGGGGCGGCACCAGCTCGACGGTAGTGACCCACTCGCGCGCGGCCAGCCGGCGGCCGAGCGCGGATTTCGCGGCCAAGGGCAACGGTGCTTTCTCCGGCACCGGCTGCTGGGACTTCCCCAGCGGCACCACCCGCGGACGGCTGAGCGGCTTGATCGCGCGGGCCATCTCGCGGATGTGCTCGGGCGTGGTCCCGCAGCAGCCGCCCACCGCCGAAACGCCCAAGGCCACGTAGCGCTTGGCATATTCCGTGAGGTACTCGGGCGAGCAGAAGTAGATCCGCCGGTAATCGACTTCCCTGGGGATGCCGGCGTTGGGCTGGACCACCAGCGGCAGCGCGGCGACCTTGACCGCCCGCTCGACGGCGCTGAGCAGTCCATCCGGCCCGCTGCCGCAGTTGATGCCCCAGGCGATTGGCGGCGGGCAGTCTGCGGGCAAGGGGGCGAGCATGTGCTCGACCGGCTCGCCCGCCGCCGATTCGCCCGGCGCGACAATGGCAAACGAGAGCACGTAGGGCACGCCGGCCAGGCGGCGCATGGCGGCGGCCGCGCGGAGCAGGGCGGCCCGCGTGGGCTGCGTCTCGAAAATGATGAAGTCGGCTCCGCCCTCCCGCAGGCCCTCGACCTGCTCGGCGATCATCTCCTCGACCAGCGCGTCGTAGGGCGGCTGCGCGGGGAGCGGGCCGACCGAGCCGGCCACCAGGACCGCGCGGCCGGAGGCGGCGGCGACCCGCCGGGCCAAAACCGCCCCGGCCCGGTTGATCGCCCGCACCTTGTCCTCCAGGCCGAATTTGGCCAGCCCCACGCGGTTGGCCCCGAAGGTGTTGGTGGTCAGCACGTCGGCCCCCGCCTCGCAATACTCGCGGTGGATGGCTTCGATCAGCTTGGGCTCGGAGAGGCACAGCTCGTCGAACGAGCGGTTGGTGAAGACGTGGTGGCGGTAGATTTCCGTGCCCATCGCGCCGTCAAACACCAGCACGCCGCGTCCGCGGGCCTCGGAGAAAATCGGGAGAGCATCGCGGGCGGTTTGCAGCGTCATCGTCCGCAATTTTAGCAGACTCCAGGAGATTGACAACGCCCCGGCCGGCGACCACAATATGGCCAGCCTTGGTTGTTGCCTCTTTCCGATCGAAAGGGTTTTGGCATGAGCGCTCAGAGTCGAAATGGCGGCATGGTGTCTTCGCGGCGGGAGTTTCTCGGGCGGTCCGGCGGTGCCCTGGCGGCCGCGGCGCTGGCGGGTCAGTTGACCGCCCGCGCCTACGCCGGCGAGCAGAACACGATCAAACTGGCCCTGGTGGGTTGCGGGGGACGGGGCACCGGCGCCGCCGCCGAGGCCCTGTCAACCCAAGGGCCCACCAAGCTCTGGGCCATGGCCGACGTCTTCCCGTACCGGCTCGAGGGCAGCCTCAAGCACCTCTCCCAGCGGTTCTCCAAGCAGGTCGAGTGCCCGCCGGAGCGGCAGTTCATCGGCATGGACGGCTACCGCAAGGCGATCGACGCGTTGGCGGGCAGCGACGTGGTGCTGCTGGCCACGCCGCCGG
>Ga0181527_1002397_pt1 | contig 17786 bp, 9 predicted proteins | sample PEATcosm2014_Bin_30_FD_119762 | JGI IMG/M metagenome (GOLD analysis project Ga0181527, IMG submission 119762) | Peatland microbial communities from MTU Mesocosm Facility, Houghton, MI, USA - PEATcosm2014_Bin06_60_metaG | ecosystem: Environmental > Terrestrial > Soil > Wetlands > Peat | place...
GACAAAATCTTGATAGGACTACCGGCCGGCCATCTTTTCCATATGTTCAGGATACCGGTCACCTTTGACTGGCGCTTTCGCTGCGGCTTCGTCGATGTTGCCGAGATCTTCGGGCGTGAGTTCGATCGCCACTGCTCCGATATTCTCCTCCAGACGCGAGAGCCTGGTTGTGCCGGGAATCGGCACGATCCATGGCTTCTGCGCGAGCAGCCAGGCGAGCGCGATCTGAGCAGGAGTCGCCTTCTTCCGTTCTGCCATGCTGCCGAGCAGTCTAATCAGAGCCTGATTCGCCTTGAGAGCCTCCGGCGCGAAGCGAGGCAGGGCGCTGCGGAAGTCGGAGCTGTCGAAGGTCGTGTTCTCATCCATCTTGCCCGTTAGGAAGCCCTTGCCCAGAGGGCTGTACGGGACAAAGCCGATTCGGAGTTCTTCGAGGGTCGGTATCACTTCCTTCTCAGGGGTTCTCGTCCACAGCGAGTATTCGCTTTGGAGAGCAGTGAGAGGCTGGACGGCGTGTGCGCGACGGATGGTTTGCACGCCCGCTTCAGAAAGGCCGAAGTGCTTGACCTTTCCCGCCTGAATCAGTTCCTTCACCGCACCGGCGACATCTTCGATCGGCACGGCCGGGTCAACCCGGTGCTGATAGAGCAGGTCGATGGGCTCGACCCTAAGCCGCTTGAGCGAACCCTCAGCAGCCTGCTTGATGTGCTCCGGCCGGCTGTTCAGGCCCGGCGAACCCTTCATCCCACGGGGGTCGAAATTAGGATTGAGGTCGAACCCGAACTTCGTGGCGATCACCACTTGCTTGCGGAAGGGAGCGAGTGCTTCGCCCACAAGCTCTTCGTTTATGAATGGGCCGTAGACCTCGGCGGTGTCGAAGAACGTGACGCCGTGCTGGACGGCGGCCCGGAGAACAGAGGTCATCTCCTGCTTGTCCTTGGGCGGGCCGTAGGAAAAGCTCATTCCCATGCATCCGAGCCCGATGGCCGACACTTCCAAGTTGCTGCGGCCAAGTTTGCGCTTCTGCATTGTTTCTCCTTTCAGTCGTCGCGTCGGTTACTCTGATTTGAGAGAAGCCATGTCGATCGAGAAGCGGTACTTCACATCGGACTTGAGCAGCCGCTCGTAGGCTTCGTTGACCTTCTGGATGGGAATGACTTCAACGTCAGCGGTGATGTTGTGTGCCCCGCAGAAGTTGAGCGTCTCTTGGGTTTCGGCGATGCCGCCGATGTTCGAGCCGGAGAGACTGCGGCGCCCCACGAGGAGGCTGAAGGCGGTGACGGCCAGGGGCTTCTCGGGCGCGCCGACCAGGGTGATGTTGCCGTCGCGGCGGAGCAGGTTGAGATAGGCGTTGATGTCGTGATCGGCGGAAACGGTGTCGAGGATGAAGTCGAAGCTGGCGGCGTGCTTCTTCATCTCGTCGGCGTTGCGGGAGACGACGACTTCGTCGGCGCCGAGGCGGAGCGAGTCTTCCTTCTTGCTGGGTGAATGGGTGAAAACCACGACGTGGGCACCGAGCGCATGAGCAAACTTCACGCCCATGTGGCCCAGTCCGCCGAGACCGACAATGCCAACTTTCTTGCCCTTCGTGACGCCCCAGTGGCGCATAGGCGAGTATGTTGTGATCCCGGCGCAGAGGAGCGGGGCGGCTCCGGCAGGATTAAGGTTGGAGGGGACGCGCAGAACGAAGCGTTCATCGACGACGATGCTATCGGAGTAGCCACCATAGGTCACGCTTCCGAGGTGCTTGTCCGGGGAGTTGAAGGTGAAGGTCACTTTCGGGCAGAACTGCTCGAGGCCGGCCTGGCACTGGGGGCAGGTGCCGTCCGAGTCGACCATGCAGCCGACCGCGGCGAGGTCGCCGGGCTTGAACTTGGTGACCGCGGAGCCGACTTTGGTGACACGGCCGACGATCTCGTGGCCGGGGACAATCGGGTAGACCGTGGGGATGACGCTGCTCCATTCGTTCCGCACCTGGTGCAGGTCGGTATGGCAGATGCCGCAGAAGAGGATCTCGATCTGTGCGTCGCGTTCGGTCGGCTCGCGCCGCGGGATCGTGATGGAGGCCAGCGGCGACGTCGCACTGGCAGCGGAGTAGGCCTTCGCTTTGTACATGGATTGATGCTCCGATTGGCTTCCTTTTCGGCCTTCAGTCAGGCCAGGTATTGCTCGTCACTCACCTGTTCCATCCAGTCGACCGTTTTGCCGTCCAGTTGCTCCTGAATGGCAATACGGGTCATCGCCATAGTTGCCGTGGCCCCATGCCAGTGCTGCTCGCCCGGCGGGAACCAGACCACGTCACCCGGCCGGATTTCCTCAACCGGGCCGCCCTCGCGCTGGACACAGCCGCAGCCGGCCGTGACGATCAAGGTCTGGCCGAGCGGGTGTGTATGCCATGCGGTACGGGCGCCGGGCTCGAAGGTGACACTGACACCGACAGCACGCGCCGGAGCGGGCGGATTGAACAGCGGATCAATACGCACCGTGCCGGTAAAACAATCTGCCGGCCCCTTGCCGGAAGGCTGTGAACCGCTTCGTTTTATTTCCATTGTATTCAACCTTTCCGCGAGGCGACAGCCTGGGCGCTAACAGGCTCTGACAAAACCCTGGTGCTTGCCTATTCTTCTCAGGTTCCCCAGAGGTTCTGTCAGAGTCTCTATGGAAAAACGCAAGAAACCTGCCAATATTGGGTGGCGGCAATGCGGCGAGCGGCCCGTTTTCGGCGGCGATGGGCCTGGGCTTCGCGGGGTTCTTCTTCCCGCTGCTCCAGCCGATGCTCAGGATGGGCGGCCACTCGGCGATCCGGCAGCAGGGTTTCCAGAGCGGCGGAGTCGGTGGGCGCAATCCCCGGTACCCGCTGATGTAGCCGGTGATGGTCGACATGGGAGCCGATGTGACAACAACCCGGCCAGCAGCAAATACTACCTTTGGGGGTCAAAATCTCCAATTGGAGAAAGCGGCTCCGATTGAAAGTCGTGGAGCCGGCCGCTCAAGCTGGAGGTCGTGGGAACGACGGCGCGAACTGGAAGCCGTGGTGACGGCGAGTCCGATCGGAGGCGGCGGCTTCGACCTGGCCTGTCGGAGAATAACTCCGACAGCGATTCCGGCTCGCCGCCAGCCGCCGGAGATCTAATCAACGACAATAAGATTCGGGGCCTCCGGCGGGCAGGTCGTGGCACCCGTCCGACCGTACTTTTTGTTCTTATGATGAAAGTTTGATCAGCCGACGCCAGGGGGGCGGTAGAAGGCTAGCAGCCCGTTTAGTGATTCAACGATAATTAGCAGGCGGTGGACATCGCCCGCGGCCAGTGGCCGGCCTCGAAATTCCAAACGGTGTTGATCGCCGGACTCAGTTAGCTTTGCTCATGATATAATCCCGCACGAGTATGCCTGAGGGCTTGAGCATGGCATCGGTCCAGGGACCCGTTGGGCTTGCGCCGGGCTTGAATGCAGCGGACGTTTCGCCAAGGGCCGCAACCGACCAGTTCGCTGAACCGACGTTATTCGCATCCAGCCAATCCCACCACAATTTCGTTTCTGCGGGGTCATAGGCGCCGCCTCCGGATGCCGAGCTGGTCCCATATTCGGTAGCAAAAAGTGCGATGCCGTTCTTCAGCGCAGTCGCCCCATTCCTGCGCAGCGACTGCCGATGGGTCGCGGCGTAAAAGTGGATTGAATAGGCGATGTTCTTGGAACTGGTGATGGGATTCTGCGATGCCTCGGCGCACTCCTGATCCCAGTGCTTGTTGCCGCAAATGATGATACTGTCGGGATCGATGGACCGGATCTTGGAGATGACCGCTTCATGATAGGCCTTGATGACCGGCCACGACTCCTGCACCGGCTCGTTCCACGGTTCATACATGATGTTGGGAGTCTTTCCGTAGGCAGTCGCCAATGTGGAAAAGAATGCCTGTGACGACGCGACATCTTTTTGAGCGCCGGCCATCGAATGCCAATCGATGATCGCATAGACCCCATTGGCAATGCACGCATCCATTACGGTCATGACTTTGTCTATTTCCCGCGTGGGATTGCGCTTGTACGCGCTGGGCAGGATTGCGATGCGAATAACGTTGCATTTCCAGTCTTGGGCAAGGTGGTTGATGGCACTGGTATTGAAGAACTGCGTTCCCTGTTGGGCCCAGCAGTACAGCGACATTCCATGCAGGGTCGTGGGATTGCCGTCCTTGTCGACGATCTTGTTTCCTTTGACGCTGAGCCTGCCGTGCTTCTGGACGAAGGTCTCTTCGGCCGACAAGGACGCGGCCAGCGCGAGGCAGGCACACGCCAGGGCAGCGGTTTGAGCCAGCCGAGTGGCGCCGAAACTTCGAACACGGATGTTCTGGGATGTCTTCACTTGTTTGTGGACGGCCTTTCGCCGGTGATTCATGGATGATAGGTAATTACACTCACTTTCTTGGTTTGTTCTTCACGGAGTTTCACCTTCTCAACACGATGAAGCGGGCTTCGTGGCCCGCGAGTTTCAACGGCACGGCCACACTGCCCGCCAGCGCCTTGGCCCCGTCCAAGGGATGAATCGTCCCGCTGGCGGCATCCCACACTTCAGCCCGGCCGCTGCCGGCCAGGGTCGCAGCATGCGTCTGGGCTTGGCTCGATTCGTTGAAGAAGAAATAGACGTCGCCGTCCGCAAGCGCGCGATGGAGGTACTTGATCGGCGGGCAAGCGGTATCGAGCTTAACGTCCGGCGGCGGCAGGGCCGCGACGACGCGGGCCGTGATCTCCGGACTCGGTTCGAGGGTGGCAAAGCTCAAATCCGGCGCACCGCCTTCGGGATGCAGGAAGGTCCGGCCCACCACCATCGTCGGTGTTCGGCCGACGAGTTGATAATCGACGACGAACTTCCCGTCCGGGCCCGTCCCGCCGCCCTCTTCATCCCAGACCAGGGGGCGGCCCATGACATGGGCCGCGGAGGCGGCCAGCTTGGGAAAATCGGCCACGAGGTCCGGCTTGATCTGGTTGAGATTATCGACCACCGTCGGCATGACAACCTGCCGCCATGGTTGGTCGGCGTGAAGCGGTGCAGCCACAAGCAGGGCGAACGCCGCAACGAGTAGACTGGTCAAAGCCACAATCCGGACTACCCATTGCCTGATGTTCTTCATGGAGATACCGTTTCCTTTATGCCTCTACTTCTTCCAAGGGGTCACGGTGCCACGCACAGTGTTGAACACCAGACTGCCAATGGAGTTCCGCCCCGAACGCTGCTCTTTTCCGAATTGATCAACGCCTTTGGGATAGTTCGTTGACGTTGCCCAGATAGAGCTTTTCGACTTGCGGCACCTGGGGTCCATCGTGTTCGCACGGGCTGCCGGGCTGCAGGGATGTTGCGCCCGTTCTTGCGGCGGGGGAATGGTCTTGCAGATCGCGATCCAACGCGGCGCCATCGAAGGGAACCACGATGATCTTGCTGCCGTGCGTGTCGTTCCCGTGCTGCTGTTCTTTGGGAACATCAAGAACCGCGAAGGAAAAATGTGTGACGTGGCCGTTCTCCAGAAGCACACCGGGGCGTTCCATCTTGTGCCAGTGGTTTACGGTTCCATCCGTGTAGCGCACGATCCGCCCCAGCCGCTATGTCCCTTGGCCTGGTCCCAGCGACTGGCGAACAAGTGGTATTTGCCCTCCGGGCCTTTGATAATCTGCCCGTCCCAGTAATACCATTTCTTCACGGTCGCGTCTTCCAGGCCGTATTGTGGATCACGTGGAAACACGCCTGGTGCGCCCCAAACGTTGGACGTAAGCGGACCCACGATAGGTGTGGGAAGAAAGTAGTCGATCAGGGTCTTGTCGGCGGCATGCGCTGTCGTCGAGGGTGCGATGGCGACATCGCAGAACGTCAGCGCGGCAATGCCGTTGACCCCGATCAGGAGCTTGTCCTGACTCCAGTTCATCTCCTTGAGATACGTGATCGTCTTGGCCGGGGAAGGCTCCTTCAGCTTCAGCGTGACCACGTTCCCGGAGACGGAGCCCGAGACAACCTTCTCGGCAGCTTCCTCCAGATAGAACTGGCCGGTCAACGAATCCTTCCAGACCACGGGCTGGTCGAACTCGAGGGCAATCCGGTCTTTCGCACTGTTGGTGTAATAGGCCTGCCTGAGGTTCGGCGCCGTGATGGACATGGCCGCTGTCTTGGCGCAGAGGTCTCGCTCGACGAGGGGTTGTATCAAGCGGGCGAATTCGGCCCAACCGGTCAGCGGATAATGGCAGGGCCCGGGCGGCTTGATTCCCACGGTGGACATGATGTCCATGTTCGAGTAATGGCGCGGCAAGGTCCTTTGCACCTCGCGCAGCATGTCGCCATGGCCATTGCCCATGCCGCAGGAGTTGGGCCAGATCTGGAACACATAGTAATGGCGGATATTGGGCATGTCCTTTTTCCAGGCGGCCGACATGTCGAGGAAGTAGCGCTGGTACGTTTCCCATCCGTAGCCGCCGTCGGGGCCATCGCATCCCTGGTCGCTCTCGCCCTGGTGCCAAAGCACCGCGCGAATGCCGTGAGTCAGCCGGGCCTGTTCGACCCGCCAGAGCATGCGGCCGTAGATCGTCTTCAAATCGGCGTGGTTCTCCGGTGTCGGCTGATGCTCGTCGATTCGCGTGCCGCCGACGGCCCCGTTGATGACGAACACCGGCATCTTCCGGCTGGCTACCAGCCGTTTGGCAAGTTCCATGCCCCAGTAGCCCAGCTCGGCCTTCTCGCCTCGTTCCGCCTTCCAGACGGGGCAACACCAGAGGTTCGGCCGCGCGAGCCCGGCCCGCTCGGCTTCATGCATGCGATCGCGGACCCAGCCGGTCGCGTCGCCTCGGCCGGTCGGTCCGCCGTAACTGCGAATCCACGGACTGGTCTTGGGCGGCGACTTCTCGCCGGTGTCGGTGGCCAGGGCGTTCGACTGGCCGTCGATGAGAAAGGCGTCGCCGCACGCCAGGTTGCCCACCGCGTCCAGCACTTTCTCCCGGTCGCTGGTCTTCGTGCCGAACTCGACGCGGTACGCGATCAGGCCCGGCTTGAGCTTCACGGTGCAGGCATAGGACTTGTCGGCCGGGAGTTGCTTCGTTTCCGTCGCGAACAGCTTGTCGTCGGCGTAGACTTTCAGGAACACGGCGCCGGCCGTGGCGTCGAGCCTGCCGTTGTAGTAAAGCGTGCCCTCGTTCTTATCATCGCGGGCGTAGAACTGGCCTTCCTCGGGTTTCTCGTCTTTTCCTGGCGTCCGGTTCGTCCAGGGATCGGTCTTGGGCTCATTCACGGCGATTTCGACCACCCGTGTGACGGGCGGCCCGCCGTTGCTCGCTGCAACCGCAACCTGCAACTTCCCGCTGTTTCGGGAGCGTTTGAGGACCAGCTTGCCGGGCAGGACGTCCTTGGCCTCGACCAGACTGGGAACGGACCAGTCGTAGTGCAGCGAGCCGGCGCCCTTCGCTTGCATCGCCTCAAGATTGGATAGCTGCGGCACGATCTCGACCGTCTCGCGGCCATCCCAGTTCGTCGGTGCCTGCAAAGTGAAGACCGGGTCCGGGATGACCTTCCGGATGGTCACCGGAATGTCGACACTCCTCACTCGATCGGCGTAGACGGCCTTGAACCTCAGTGCGAACGACTGGTCTTGCGCCACGCGGCCCGCGTCCAGCGCGAAGTGGAACCGGTCGACCGCGACAAGGGTTTCCTGTTCGCCTCGCTTGACGATCCAATAGAGTTTCTGCGCGCCGCCAGCCCGGGCGGTGACCGTCAGGCCCTTGCCCTCGTCGATTGCGATTGCTGCTGGCGAGACCGCAAGCGTGGCGCCGGGCTGAACGAGTGGCCCGACCAGGGTTTGCAGAGGTTTCTGGTTCTCGTACTGAAGTCTTATCCAGTCGGCGGAGCGCGCGACGTTCGAGACTCGCACTTCGTCCAATGTGCCAGTGAAGCCGTGGCCGATCTGCAGTCGCACCGGGGTCAGAATCTCAATTGCGGACGGTGCGGGGGTGGGGGAGGGAACGTCGAGCCGACCGTTGACGTATATCCGGCCGTTCTGGCCGTCGTAGGCGTAGGCCACGTGAACCCACTGTGCCTTGCGGACTGGGGCGGTCCCGTGAATCCTCGTCCGACCACTCTCGACAGCGATGTGCGCCGGCGTGGGCGTCACCCGCAGGCTCACCATATCCTGTTTGCCCCAACTCAGAATGGTCGAGTTGAATTTGTCGGCCTTGAACCAGGCTTCGGACGTGTGAGGACTGGATGCGAACGGATACGTGCCGATTTGTTCTCCGCCGCTGATCCCTTTGCCGCCGCCAAAATATCTGCCCGGACCAATCACGGCGGAAGAGGATGTCGTGTCGAGATCCTCCGAGTGGACCGTACCGGCGTCATCCCGGACCGGGTCGTTCATGTGCCAGACGCTCAAGTACCCATTCGATCTGTTGAAGACTGTTGGGCCGCTGGATCCGCTCTCCGCGCCGGCGTTGCCCCAGTACATCTTGATTTCCTGCCGTGCATTGCCCTGGATTGCCGGCAGGCGGACCCAGATGCTTGCCGTGCCCGTTGCAGCATCCCACTGGTCGATCTGATAGGCCAGCGGCACGCCGTCGCTTGTGGCAAAGCGGATGTCCTCGCCGCCGGACTGCGCCTGGCCGAAGTCGAACCAGTCCTTGTCGAGCCGCACGAGCACGGGGAAATGCTCTTCCGAGGCGGTTGCGGGCAGATCCGCCCCTTCCGCCGTCGTGAGCAAATAGAGCGAACCCGAGTGCCGCCAGGATTTGTATTTCACCGTGGCCATTTCGCCGGGCGGAAGCGTGGCGGCCCGCACTTCGGTCGAGTTCAAAGGAGGGTAAGCCGTGTCGATCCCGTACTTGGCCGCCAGGTAGCCGCCGACCCGCGCCTCGTCGGCCGGCGAAAGCATCGATCGGTAACCGAGCATCTCAGCAACGTCGAAATCGCATCCGGCCAGCCCGTCGTTGTTGCCCATCGCGTAGGCCGCGTCGGTCTCGTTGCCGGCGTTGACGATGATCTTGAGGATCATGAATCGTGTCAACGGCGAACAATCAAAGGCCGGTCCGGGAAGCACGATTCCATTCCTGGTGACGGCTGCCGGAAACTGGTCCTGCCAGAAGCCGGTGTCGTTGCCCCAGGTGTTGTAGCTCGATCCGCGGCCCTTGAGTCGGCCGAGCAGGCCACCGGCGCCGCTCCACTGCCGTAGGGGAGATCGCACGACGAGGTAGTGTTCCTTGGCGAGGAACGTCCCGTCGAGGGCAAGCCAGCCTCTGCGGAACTGGACTGCCGGTTTGGAGCCGATCTGACGGGACACAAGCACCGCGGCTGCGCCGCCGCCCATTCTTGCGTGATGATCGTTGCCGGAGAGGTCTTTCCACGTTTGCACCGCGCCTCGGTCGTTTGCTGCAACACCGACCGCCGCATCGAACCAGCAAGCCAGACCTTTGCTCACCGGAAGCTTCGGCAGCGAGCCGGGCGCGGCCCCGCCGCTGCGGAAGTTGCGGACTGCGGTGGTTTCCGCCGGTTTGGGAAGAGGGTTCGCCGGGGCCTTCCATCCCTCCGCCGGCCAGGCTGTGGCAATTCCGTACTTGGCCGCCAGATAGCTGCCGACCGATGCTTCCTCCCCAGGCGAGAGCGCGATCTGGAAGCCGAGGATCTCGGCAATGTCGCAGTCACACGAGGCGCCATCGGCCATGGCGATCTGGTAAGTATTGTTGCTCATGTCGCCGTCGCTGACGTCGATCTTGAGGATCATGTACTCGGTGATGGGCCCGATGTCAAAAGGGGGCTCGGGGACCTTCTTGCCGTTTCGCGACACGGCTTGGGGGTATTGGTCGCCCCAAAACCGCGTCGAATCGCGGCTCAGGCGATAGCTCGAAGCCCGCTTCCATCGGCGGCCCAAAAAGCAGCCGTCGTTGTTCCACGCGGCGTTGGGCGAACGCACGACGACATACTGCTGCCCCACAAACATCGGCCCCAAGACGTTCAGCCCGCACGGGCCGGAAAGCGTTCGGAACCGGACTGCCGGCCGGGAATTGACCTGGTTGGCGGCAAAAACCGGCGCGCCGGCGGCCGTGAGCGCGTCGTGGCCGTTGCCCGAGCAGTCTTTCCACTCCCGCACCACGCCCCGCTCGTCCAAGGTGACACCGACCGCCGCATCGTACCAGCAGACCAGTCCTGAGTGCAGCCAGGCGGCGTGCTGCCCGAAGACCGCTTGCAGGGGCAAGAACAACCAGACGATCGCAACCGGGAGAGGCTTGAACATGGAAGTAGTGCTGGGCGGAATGGGAGGGGGAAACCGTATTCTGTCATGGCGGCCGGGGCTGGTCAAGGATTGGAACCGGTCGGTTTCAACGTGAGCCCGCCCCATTGTGCCATTACCTTTCAGGCGGCGGCGGGTGGGTGCGATCCCATAACAAATTATCGCAATGCCGGCATACGAATCCTGACCACACGCTTCACGTAATCGTAACGCTATGACCGGCTGCCCATTCCTGGGATAATGGCCGCGAACTCCAACACGCTTCGCGGAAAGCACTTGAATTCGCCTGGGTCCGAGTAAAGGCCGCGTAGTAGGCCGGACAACGGAAGAAGCATCCTGGTGGGCGGTTGTCCTAACTTGAAGGCTCAGGATGCCTCGCCTACAGCGTAGGCAGCAACGGCAAGGACGACGGTGGAAAAGGCTACGCCGACCGTAAGGACGGAGAAGGCTGGGACGACCTGGCCGTCCGCGTGCCGGCGGGAGGAAAGTAAAGAGCTCAAGCTGAGCCCGGCACGACCGTCTTCGCAAGACATGGGTGAACAGGGCATGAGTTGCTGTGCCGGCAACCGCAGGTTATGCTTACGGTCTGCAAAATGGACTTGTGTGGTTCCGGGAGGAACTGGCCGTGGAGCCCCGGACGTCAGCCCGGGGATCGGTGTTAGGATAACCGGCGTCTTGCGAAGAATTCGCGCCATCCCCGGCCTGACGCCCGGGGCTCACCATGTGTGCAGGCTCCCAGGAGCGTGAAAGTTCATCAAGACGGAAAGGGAGTAAAGATGAGGCTGTACGGGTTGCTCTTGGGCGGGCTTGTTTGCACCTCCGCGTGCTGCGGGCCGTCCTCCGCGGCAGATCAGAACCAGACGGTCCTCAAACTCGCCGAGTGGTGCGTGGTCAGCATCCCCGCCGGGCCGTGGGACGTCGGCATGAAGGTGCCGATCACCATCCAATACAAGGGTTTGCCGAAGACCAGACTGTGTTGCCATCTGCACGGCTGGCGCGCCGACCGGAGCATGCTGCCCGGCGCCTTGGCCGTGGACCTCAAGCCGCCGGAAGTCTCCGGCGATGGCCGGTGCACGGTACTGCTGCCGGTGGATTTCAAGCCGGATCTCCACTGGGCCACGATCTACATCTTCACTTCGCGCAACGGCGAGTGGGAGGCCCGCGATCGCGACTGCGCCGGCCCGCAGATCGAGATCAGCGCGGCGAGCCTGGCGCGGTTCCTGCGGCTCAACCCGCAGCCGCCCAAGGGCATCACCTACGCCAAGAGCTGGTACTGCCTGGACGATGCCGCCGCGAAGCGACAGATCACCGAGGAGGGCCAGACGATCCGCCTCCCGCTGGATTATTATCTCGATCCCAGCGAGGATTGGGGCGGGACCAGGCTGAAGATCTACGCCGCCGGCCCGTGGATCGATTGCCCCGACGGCAAGTACACCAAGACCCGCCAACACATGGGCGGCCTCGGGCTGCGGGAAGTCGCCCTGCGGCCCGGCCGCGGCCACGAAATCGTCGAGTTCCCCCTCCCGCCCAAGCTCGCCGAGCGCCGCACCGGCGTCCTGTTGATCTGCACACTGGTCGGGGCGGGCGACAAGACCTGGCCCTGGGAGACGCGGTATGGCGGGCTGTGGATCAAGACCAAGGACCCGCAGTTCGACCTGGAGACGCAGAAACCGGGGAACCTCTTCACCTACGACGAGCCGCTCGCCATCGACCTGGTCGTCCGCGGCGAGTTGCCGCCGGGCCAAACCCGGCAGGTTGCCTGGAAAGTGCTCGCCCCGGACCAGAAACAAGTCGCCGCCGGCACGACGAGCTTCGTCGCCGACAAGCCGGGCCAGCGCGTGCCGCTGCCCCTGGGCAAGATCGATCGCCGCGGCATCCTCCTGGCCGTGGTCGAGGTCGCGGGCTGGGGCCGGCGCGAGATTGCGCTGGCCCGCATCCCCGACCTCGCCGGGATCGTAAAGCCAGGCGAGCGCAACGCCTTCGGCATGACCGTCGAGGGCTTTTACGCACCCCAGATCAACGAGCAGGTCTTCGCCATCGCCCAAAAACTGGGGCTGACCAACTGCCGCATGTTCTTCAACGTTCGTGGCTACCACCCGGCCCCCGGCGACTGGCGGCTGGAGGGCTGGGACGGGCTGCTGGAGGCCGCCCGGCGGCACGGCGTCTCGCTCTGGCCCTGCCTCTGCTCGCCGCCGGTGTGGCTGATGGACGGCAAGGTCGCGGACGTGGGCTACGAGCCCTTCCCCTTCAAGCGCGAGCTGTGGAGAGACTCGATCGCGCAACTGGCTGCGCACTGGAAGGGCAAAGTGTGCGGCTGGGAATGGCTCAACGAGATCGTGCCCGGCAAGCTCTGCGACGATCCCGCCGCCGAATACCTGGAGTTCTGCCGCATCGGCAGCGAAGAGGCCCGGCGGGCGGACCCGCAGTGCGAGTCGATTCTCGCCGGCGGGCTGTGGCCCAGGAACTTCCGCAACGCCCTGCTGAAGGCCGGGGCCGCCCAGTACGTCAACGTCCTGCCCGTCCACTACGCCAACGCCGATCAGGTGGCCGACGCCCGCGGCGATCTGGCGGCGGTCCGGGCCGAACAGGTCGCGGTCTGGGACGACGAGAGCGCGGCAGGAATGTCGGTGTGGGGCGCGCCGCCCGCCGAGATGATCGCCGAAACCGTGCAAAGCGCCTGGGTCCTGGATCGTTGGCCCGACGAGCTCCAGGCCGGCTGCCGACGGATCGTGTACTTTGGCGGCTGGCCGGATGCCGCCGGCAACTGGAGCTATCTGCTCGACGACCGCCAGCCGCGCCCGGTCGCCGTGACCCTGGCGGTGCTCGCCAGCAAGCTGCACCAGGCCCGGCCGCTGGGGAGCTTCTACCTGGGTGCCCGCGGCGTGTTCCACCTCTTCCAGCAGGGCGGCAAGCCGCTGCTGCTGGCCGCCAGCGCCCAGCCCGGCGGCGAAAAAATCGAGCTCACCGCCGGCTCCGACTCTCTTCGCCTGACCGACTACCAGGGCAACGAAACGACCCTGGCGACCGTCGCCGGGAAAGCCGCGGTGCAACTGGGCGCCCTGGGTCAGTTCATCGAGGGCGCACGCCTGGACGTTCTGCTGGGCTACGTGATGCCCAAGATGGTGCAGCCCGATGGCGTCGCCGCCGCACGGCAGACCTGCCAGGCCGTCGCCGACAAACAGTCTCGCACGGCAAGGCTGAGGTTCCAGGTGGCCAACCTCCACGGCCGGGCCCTTTCCGGCCGCATCCTGGCCGACGCACCGGCCCCGCTCGACGCGCACGGCCAGGCGCCCTTTGCCGTCGCGCCCGGCGCTGTGGCGGAAGTCGAAGTCTCCTTGGCCACCGGGGCCTCCACTCCCCCGGGCAACTATCCCCTGGAAGTCCGCGTGCAATACGACGACCCCGCCCTGCCCGTCGTGCCCTTGCGGGTGAACCTCTGCCTGACCTCCCAGACCCTGGCGGGGAACCTCCTGGTCAATGGCGATTTCGAGACCGGCCATTTTTCTCCCTGGCAGCCGGGCCAAGGGGCCGTGCTCCAACCTGCCGAAGGTTTGGGACTGGGGCTGGGCCACCAGGTGCTCAAGATCCAGGCCACCGGCGACCGCTGGGTCCACGCCAATCAGAACCTCGAACACCTGCCCCCCGGCCAGGCGTATCTCTACTCGGCCTGGATCTGGAGCCGCGACATGAGCGCCGGCAGCAACGTTACGCTGTTGGACACCGCCGGCAAATCCAAGACGTTGACCATCCCCAGCGTGTTCAGCACCCCCGAGAAGATGCCGGGCTGGGCCCTGTTCTCGACCGTCATCCGGCCGCCCGACAACCTGGCACGCCTGAGCCTGACCCCCGTGGCCAGCGGCCGCGGCCAAGCCCTGTTCGACAACCTGATGCTCACCGTCTACGACGGCAGCAGCTTCGCCGCCGAGTGCCGCCGCGCGAAGATCCCGCACGCCATCGACGGCAAGACCGACGGCTGGCAGTTGCGATCGCCGCTGCCGCTGCTGGCCGAGAACCAGCTCACCAAGCTGTCCAAGTCCTACCGCTGGACCCCTGAGAACCTCAGCGGCGTGGCCTACTTCGAGTGGGATGAGCAGAACCTGTACGTGCTGGTGCAAGTCCGGGACGACAAGATGGTGCTCGGGCCGACCGGCGAGGATTGCATCCAGGGCGACAGCCTGATCCTGGCGCTCGATCCCGGCAACCGCGCGGCCGGGAGCGACGCGCGAGCAATGGTCTTCTACGTTTCGGCCGCGGCCCCCGGCGGCAGCGGCAAGCATACGCTCTTCCGGCCAGCGCGGCACAGCGGCGGATTGCCCGCCGGCCAGCTTGCCCGCGATTCCTCGACCTACGACCTGTGCGTCACGCGCCAGGGAACCCTCACGAGCTACCAGTTGCGATTGCCCATCTCCGAGCTGGGCGGGTTCCAGCCCCGGCATGGCCTGAAGATCGGGCTTTCGCTGGCCATCAACGACTCGGACGGCAAAGGGGTCGAGGCGGTCATGTGCTGGGGCGAAGGCCTGCTTCCCTCCTGGAACCCCCGGCTCTTCGGATCGCTGACGTTCCTGCACTAGTGTCCAATTTCGGAGCGGGTGGCCCCGGCAACCCCGCACCTCGTCGATGGAGAACAACGCTTTCATCGCTGTGGCCAACGCCAACGTGTTTTTCTACAAGCATGCCGCAGGCAGAGGCCAAACCGCCAAGTCCCAGTACGCGCGCACGTGAGAAGCAGCAAAGACAGGACCAGGGCGTTAAACCAATCGGGACAAAACGTCCAAACAACCTCCACACCCGCTGCAAACACCCGTAACCGTCATGCGTGACCAAAATTCATTTTTCTATTTCTAGAAATCGAAATCATTTCTTGAACGACCCCCTGACGCTTATCGAAAAACCTGAAGATCACAGGTCCTTCGCGCGCCCGGAAAGCCAAGGGACATTATACCTGGCGGAGGTGGTGTTAACGATCATCAGCGCCCAGAGGCTGGGCCCGCGAGCCTCAGCTTCGGCAGGCGAAATGCGTCGGGCGAGCCCCCCACAGCGCCCAACGAAAAGGGCCGCGAAGGTAAGCCGAAGCCCTCGGGACGGCGGGCGTCCCGCACTTCGCGGCCGCGGGGCATTGCACGACGAGGCAGATTGTCGACGGGTTGTCACTCCGGATTGAGCCGGACGCCGTTTGCACCGCTGCTGATTGTGTAGAGCTTGCCTCCCCGGCGCAGGTGCAGCAGCTTGCCGGCAAAACCACGCGGAACGTCCGGGGCGAATAGCGCAAGGTCTTCGTCCAGCTCCGGTCGGAACCCGAATAAGGCCCGCAGAATCACGTCGGCAAAGGCCGCCGTGGCGATGGCGTTGCAGTCCTCCGAGCCGCGATGGGCGATCCGCGCGCGGGCATCATGTCCGCGGCCCAGCAACTCGTGCGACTGCGCAAAGGGCCCCTCGTAGGTCAACTCCTCGATACGGTGCAACAGCCCCAGCGCCTTGTCCGTATACCCAAAGCTCCACATCACGTCGATCGTCTCCGCGGCCCACGCATCGTACGAACCCATGGGGCCGTGGTCGGGCCTGTCGGACTTGGCCGCGGCAATATCGGCCAGGGACTGTGCCCGCAACCAGTTCTTCGTGAGCAACTCTCGCTCCACGAACGCCACCATCTGCTTCTTCATGGACGGTGTCAGGTCTTCGGGAATCGAACGGCCGACGGTGGCGAAGTCGTAGATGTGCCGCAGCGGGACCTTGCTCCCGTCGCGATGCAGGCTGTACCACACCCCATCGCCCGGCACGTACAGATCCAACACGGCGGGAAGAAGGCGCGCCGCCTCGCTGCGCAACTCTTCCGCGCGGACCTTCTGGCCCGATGCTTCCAGCAGCCGCGCCGCGCGGCGCAGCATCCACACGTTGGCGGCATTGAGCGAGGGCACCCGGTGAATGTAGGTCGGCACGCACTCCAGCAAGTTGTCGGCCCCACCGTAGTCGCCCAACGGGCTGCCGGGACGGGCCAGCCGCTTCCCATGCAGCGCAATCGCCTCGATATGCTGGAGGACCGTCTTCCCGGCAACCTGTTCCCTCAGGAAGGCCCGCTCGCCAGTCACGTTCAAGTAGGCGTCCAGGCAGCGAAAGACCATTAGATCGTTGGCGCCATACCAGGGACCAACCGCGTGCCCGCTGAGATAGTCTCGGGCGTAGCACGAATGCAAGTCCATTGCCAGCCAGCCCTTGAGGTGCTCTCTCATCGCCACCGGCTCCAGGAGGGCCCAAACGTGCGGCTGAAGGCCCGTATCCCAAAAGTACTCGAGCGTTACCGCCCATTCCGGCCCGCAGGTGACGAAGACGCGATTGGAAATGGGGTAGTTGGTCCGCTCCAGCATGAGCACCGAGAGCAGCGACAGGTAGTACACGCGTCTGAGCTTCCGGTCTGAAGTAACGAGCGTGGGCAGGTGGCCGGAGAAGTGCCGGTTGCCGGGGGTGAATGCCTCGCGCCAACGGGCTTCCCAACGGTCCTTGGCTTGCTGGAAGGTTGCCTCGAACGTCGCCGCCCAGCCCGCCGCCAATTCGACGGCGCGGCGATCGTCCCCCGCAATCGCCAGCACGCAGTCGACCGTCCGCTCCGCGCGCGGCGGCAGGGTGATGCTCCAGTCGGCCTCTCCTTTCTCGCCGTTGGCCTGTAGCCGGTCCGGCGGCCGGGCAAAGGCATACGCCGAGCGTGCGGGGCTCTTGGCGTCGCGCACCAAGAGAACCTGCCCCTGCTGTGCCATCGCGGCCGCAAAGGCGCCATCGCTCGCGTGAGGATAGGGATAAGACCACGTCTCGTCGAATCGCCTGAATCGGCCGTCGAGTTCGAGCTGCAGGTCCAACGTCTTCGGCTCCGCGGTGGTGTTGGTCAATTTCAGGCGAAACAGAACACCCTCCGCCTCGAAGACCATGCGCGTGGCGCACTCGATCTGGACGCCGTCGAGCATCGTCCGGCGGAGCAACTGGTAGGGATACCAGCGGCACCAGGCGGCTTCATGAACCCGCCCGCCGATGCGCAGAACACCGCTGCCGCTGCCTTGGGAGAAGGGCGGAAAGTTCAGCGAGGTTACCGATGCCAAATCGCTCCCGATCTTCAGCCCGCCATGAAAATTGTTCAAGGCGGGCAGGTTTCCCAGCGAGGCTGCTTCCATCCAATCTCCCGCCAGATCATCGAGCGCGGGAATTGCCTCGGCCGCCCGGACATAGCCGGCGGTCGCCGCGCACAACATGGCTATCCCCACAAATACGCATCGCTGCATGGATCGTCTCCTTCTTCACGAGTGCTTCAGCAATTGCACCATCCCGGTGGGCGTCTGTGTCTTTCGTCCAACGGGTCGGCCCGAGCCGGTCAGCGTGAAAGGCGAATAACCCGCCGAAGCCGGCCCGAGCCGTTTGGCCATAGCGTAGCTACCGCTGGCGGCCGTCCCGATGGCCTCATTTTACCATTTGCCACGGCAGCGGGGGGTCACGAGGCAAATTCGGCTGAGAAAAGACGCAGACCATTGCTAGGAGCCAGCCGGCCGCCGCCGCCCCGCCCCA
>Ga0181527_1002399_pt1 | contig 17776 bp, 14 predicted proteins | sample PEATcosm2014_Bin_30_FD_119762 | JGI IMG/M metagenome (GOLD analysis project Ga0181527, IMG submission 119762) | Peatland microbial communities from MTU Mesocosm Facility, Houghton, MI, USA - PEATcosm2014_Bin06_60_metaG | ecosystem: Environmental > Terrestrial > Soil > Wetlands > Peat | place...
GCGCGTCGTGTCCCTGAGCGTCGATTGCGATCAGGACGCGATTCTGCTCGAAGTGGAGCCGGGGGGCGACGGCAAGGCTTGCCACACCGGGCGTAAATCCTGCTTTTATCGCAAGCTTGAACGCGGGCCGAACCACCGCCTTGTTTTTGTGCGGTAGGCGCCTCGGGCGCGGGCGCCATTAACGCATCCGCTACTTTCGAAGAGCAGGCTGCTACATTAAATCTAAAAAGAGGCGAATCGCCTCTTCCGGGTCGGGGGGACCGCATCTAGGAGCGGCGCCATGTTCTCGTTGATGCGAAAGAGTTTCGATATGTCTGGCGAACGCGGCGCGGTTTCGATCTCGCCTCCGTCCGAGGGGCAACGCGCCGATGTCCCGCGCGATCCTCGAGGCCCCCGAATTGGCTTGGCGCTGGGCGCCGGCGCGGCGCGGGGTTGGTCGCATATCGGCGTTTTGCGCGAGCTCGCGGAGAACGGCATCAAGCCGGATGTGATCGCCGGCACATCGATCGGCGCGGTCATTGGCGGCTGTTACGCCGCCGGCAAGCTCGACCAGATCGAACTCTTCGCGCGCTCGCTGACCAAGCGCCGAGTCTTCGCGATGATGGATCTGTCGTTCTCCGGCATGAGCCTTATCACCGGCGACCGTTTGAAATCCGCGTTGGAAAAGGAGATTAACGGCTTCCAGATCGAGGACTTGGCGATGCCTTTCGCGGCGGTCGCGACCGAGGTCGGCACGGGTCACGAAGTCTGGCTGCAACGCGGCCCGCTCGATCTCGCCATCCGCGCCTCCTATGCGCTGCCGGGCATTTTCGAGCCCGTGCGAATCGGCGACCGCTATTTGTTCGACGGCGCGCTGGTCAATCCGGTGCCGGTCACCGTCTGCCGCGCGCTGGGGGCGGATTTCGTGATCGCGGTCAATGTGACGGCCGACACGATGTATCGTTCCGCCGTGATTCCGAACCAGTCGGCGGCGGCGACGCCGACCGAAGCGAGCGCCAAGGGGCCTTTCGCCGGCCGGGTCGGGGCCGCGCTGGAAGGCGGCCTGCTTCCCCGATATTTCGAGCGGCGCGCCGGCGACGCGCCGAATGTCGCGACGGCGATGATCGACGCGTTCAACATCATTCAGGATCGCATCCTTCGCTCGCGGCTCGCCGGCGACCCGCCGGACGCCACGATTCACGCGCGTCTTGAAGATGTCGGCATGTTCGATTTTCACAAGGCGGACCAGCTCGTCGCCGCTGGACGCGCGGCGGCCAAGCGCGCGCTGCCGAATATTTTCGCCTACATCCCCGCGCCCGGCGCGTCGGCCTGAGCGCTTTTCGCTCGCATGAAATCATGCGAGCGAAAGGAACTTGCTCTAAGCGCCGGCGCCCGAAATTACAGCAGCTTGCCGGGATTCAATATGCCCTTGGGGTCGAGAGCGGCCTTTATGGCCCGCATCGCCTCCAGCGCCGTCGGATCCTTGACCCGCCGCAAAAGGTCGCGCTTGAGCTGGCCAATCCCGTGTTCGGCGGAAATCGAGCCGCCAAATTTCTCCACGACGCCGTGCACGATATCGCCGACCTCGTCCCAAAGCGCGAGAAAGGCGGCTCGATCCGCGCCGACCGGCTGCGAAATGTTAAAATGAATGTTGCCGTCGCCCATATGGCCGAAGGCCACGGGCCGCGCGCCGGGAAAGCGGGCGGTCACGAGACGGCTCGCTTCCTCGATAAAGGCCGGGACATCCTTCGGCGCGACCGAGACGTCGTGCTTGATCGAGGCGCCCTCGCGCTTTTGCGCCTCGGACAATAGCTCGCGCAGACGCCAGAAGTCCGCGGCGTGAGCGAGCGAATCCGCGATGGCGCCGCCGCCCAAGAGGTGCTTGGCCGCGGCTTGGCTCAACATGTCGACGACCGCGTCCCTGAGACCTTCCTCTTCCATCGCGGCGAATTCGACGAGCGCGTACCAAGGGTAGACATGGGGAAAGGGATCGCGCGCGAGATCGCCGTGCTTAAGCACGAGCTCCACGCCGATACGGGGCAGCAGTTCGAAGGCTTGCAGGGCTCCGCCCATTCGCGACTTGCAAAAATTCAACAACTCCAGCGCTCGGCCGGGATCGGCCAGTCCGACAAACACCGTGACGCGGGCGCGCGGACGCGGGAACAGCTTCAGCGTCGCCGCGGTGATCACCCCGAGCGTTCCCTCCGAGCCGATCATCAGCCGCGTGAGATCGTAGCCCGTATTGTCCTTGCGCAGCTTGGAGAGGGCGGACAGGACGCGCCCGTCTGCCAGCACGGCCTCCACGCCGAGCGCGAGATCGCGCGCCGAGCCATAAGCGATCACATGCACCCCGCCGGCGTTTGTCGCGAGATTGCCGCCAATCGTGCAGGAGCCCTCGGAAGCAAGCGAAAGCGGAAAATAGCGGTCGACCGATTCGGCGGCGGCTTGCGCGCGCGCGAGCGTGACACCGGCGTCCACGGTCATGACGTCGCTGACGGGATCGACGTCGCGGATGTGGTCGAGTCTCGATAGCGACAGCACAATCTGCCGCCGCGCGTCGTCGGGCGTTTGGCCGCCCACGAGGCCGGTATTTCCGCCTTGAGGAACCACGCCGGTTCCGCTCTCATTGCAAAGAGCGAGAACCCGCGAGATTTGCACGACGGTCGTTGGTCTGACCACCGCGAGCGCGCCTCCATAAAACAGGCCGCGCGGCTCCTGCATGTAAGAGATCATTTCGTCCGGATCGGCGAGGACGCTTTTTTCGCCTACGACCGCCGCGAGGCGTGCAAGCAAATCCATCGCGCCTTTCCGACTATCTGAAAGAACTGGCGAAATCGCTCTCGCCTTCAACCTTTCTTTTGTTAAGGTCAAGGGCTTAAGTCAACGACGCCGGCTAGATCCTCTGTCGTCGCGGCGGACGCGGACATAAGCGGCCTTGACGGCGGGGGCGCAGCTTAGGACGATACTGCACAATGCCGCGGCGATAAGCGCATTCATCATGACCATCTCCTTCCAGATTCGCGGGGAGACCAAGAGATTTCCCCATTCACGCTGGACTATGACGCAAATGCTATGCCGGATTTTTCAAAGCGGCAAGCGAAATAACCTAGCCTCCCCCTCAGGCGCCTTTAAGGCCTTCTCGAACTGATATAGTCGTCACAACAATGTTACCCAGTCGTTAACCCGCGAGATTTTTCGCATTTTTTGTAAATTATTTCGCGCGCCGGCTTTATCGCGACAGCAGGCTTCTTTTGCGAATGGGCCGCGTCGTGCGCGAAAATGTCGCGACCAGTTCGACATGCGGCGAGAAGCGGAACTGATCGATTGGCGTGACCTCTCCGAGCGCATATCCGCCGGCGATCAGAATCCCCGCGTCGCGCGCGAAGCTGTGGGCGTCGCAAGACACGGCGACGATCTTGTCGACGCTCGATTTAGCGAGTTGCTCGGCCTGGGCGGCGGCGCCGGCGCGCGGCGGATCGAACACCACGGCGTCGAATTGCGAAAGCTCCTTGGCGTCGAGCGGTTTGCGAAACAGATCGCGCGCCTCGGCCATCGCCAGCCGCGACCCGGCCGCCGCGCGCGCCGCCTCGGTCAGAGCGGCGATCGCTTCGGCGTCGTTGTCGTAAGCGCAAACGCGCGCACGGGCGGAAAGACGCAACGCGAAAGCGCCGAGGCCGCAAAACAGATCCGCGACCCGCTTCGCGTCGCCGACGGCGGCTAACACATGACGCGCGATCTCTTCCTCGCCCGCCGTCGTCGCTTGCAAAAAACTTCCCGGCGGGAGCGCGACCACGGCTTCGTCAACGGCGACGCGCGGCTTGCGGCGCAGCGCGACGACGCGGCCGTGATTCGACAGCCGCGCCAGATCGCAGCGCTCGGCGACAGCGATCACCGCCTTGGCCTCGTCCTCGGACAGCGCGCCGGGGCCGCGAAGGTCGATGTCGAGACCATCGAGCGTCAACGTCGCCGCTATGTCGAGCGGCTTGCCCTTGCCGGCCAAGGCCTTGGCGAGCGCCCTGGCCGCCGGCAGCGCGGGCGCGAGGCCGGGTTCGAGCAAGGGGCAGGCGTCGATTTCGACGATCTCATGCGAGCGCGCCTGCATGAAGCCGACCCGCGCCCGTCCTGCGGCGCTGCGCCCGTGAAAGGCGACGCGGCGCCGGCCGGCGCCATGCGCGTCGATCAGAGGCGCGATCTCGGCCGAAACGCCGGCGTTGCGTAGCGCCGCGACGACAAGGCCGCGCTTCCACTGCTCATAGGGGCCGGGCGCCAGCGCCTGCACGGCGCAGCCGCCGCAGACGCCGTAATGCCCGCAGATCGGCGCGATGCGATCCTTTGAGGGCTCGAGGATTTCGATCATCCGCGCGTGATCGCCTCGCACCTCGGCGGCGACGCTTTCGCCGGCCAGGGCGTAGGGGACAAAGACCAGACGTTCGCCCAATCGCGCGACGCCTTCGCCGCGATGGCCAATCCGCTCGACGACAAGTTTTTCCGTGCTCAAGATTTTTGTCCGCAAAGGAGAAATTCGCGGTTCCCATCGCCGCCTTCGATCGGTGACGGGCAAAGACCGGCGACGCGCCAGCCAAGCCTTTCCGCTTCTTGCGCGATGCGCGCGCAAACTTGGCTTTGCACCAAAGCGTCGCGCACGACGCCCTTTTTCACCGCCGCGCGCCCCGCCTCGAACTGCGGCTTGATCAGCGCGATCAATGTCGCCTCCGGCGCGGCGAGCGCAAGCACATTCGGCAGAATCAGCGTCAGAGAGATAAAGCTCGCGTCGCAGACGACCAGACTCGGGGCCTCCGCGAGACGGCTTGGCTCAAGCGCGCGGGCGTCGAGCCGCTCCAGCGCGGTGACGCGCGCGTCGCCCCTTATGCGCGGATGCAATTGCCCGTGTCCGACATCGACGGCGACCACATGGCGCGCGCCGCGCGTCAGCAGCACATCGGTGAAGCCGCCCGTCGAAGCGCCGACATCGAGGCAATAGCGCCCGCTCGGGTCGACGCCGAATGTCTCCAGCGCATGCGCCAGCTTGACGCCGCCGCGCGAGACCCAGGGGTAGGGCGCCGCCGCGCTTAACTCCGCGTCCGGCGCGACCTCCTCCGAAGGTTTCTTGACGAGCCGCCCGTTGGCGCGCACGAGCCCGGCCTCTATCGCCTCCCGCGCCTTGGCGCGGCTTTCGAACAGTCCGCGCTTGGCGAGGAGCGTATCGGCGCGCGGCGCCATTTATTCTCCCGTCTGCAACAGCGTCCCGGCCTTGCGCGCGCCCGCCAGCAAGCGCGAGAAGGCGAGCGTCGCCACGGCGAACAGCGCCGCGTCGATGGCGAGAGCTTGCATCATCAGATCGATGCGAAACACATGGTCGATCAACACGCCTCGCAGACCCTCGAACACATAGGTCGGCGGCAAGGACCAGGCGACGGGTTGAAGCCAGGCGGGCAGCGCCGCGACGGGATAATAGACGCAGCCCAAGGGCTGCACCGCGAACATCAGCGACCACGCGAGGTTTTCGGCGCCGAGCCCATAGCGCAGCAGCATGCCGCACACGAACAGGCCAATGCTCCAGGCGAACAGCGCGAGAACGACGAAAAACGCCCCGAAGGCGAGGCCCAACGCCCAGAGATTGAAGCCGAAGAACCAAATCGCCAAGATCGTCACGGGAACCACGCCGACGACGAGGCGCACGAGGCTCATCGCCATCAGCGACACCAGGAATTCGCTGGTTCGCAAAGGGCTCATCAAGAGATTGGCGAGATTGCGCGACCACATCTCCTCGAGGAACGAAAATGCGAAACCCTGTTGCGCGCGCAAAAGAATGTCCCACAGCAGCACCGCGCCGATCAGCGTGCCGGCCAGCTTGCCGGTAAAACTCTGCGCGCCGCCGGCGGCGGAAAAATAGCTCTGGAGGAAGCCCCAGGTCAGCATTTGCACCATTGGCCAATAGGTCATCTCGACGAGGCGCGGCCAGGATGAGCGCAGCAGATAGGTGTAGCGCAGCATCATCGCGCCGACGCGGGCGAAGGAAAAACCGCTCACGAGACCGCTCCGCTCGCGCGCCCGCGCGCCACGTCGAGAAACACCTCCTCCAAATTGTCGCGGCCATAGCGCTCCAGCAGCGCGGCCGGCGACGCGTCGTCGACCAGCGCGCCCTCGCGCAGCATCAGCACGCGGTCGCACAGACGCTCGACCTCGCCCATATTGTGCGAGGCCAGAAGGATCGTGCAGTTATGCGCGCGGCGATGGTCCTCGATGCGCGAGCGCACCCAGTCCGCCGTGTCAGGGTCGAGCGAGGCGGTGGGCTCGTCGAGCAGCAGCAGCGCGGGATCGTTGAGCAGCGCCTTGGCCAGCGCGACGCGGGTCTTTTGTCCGGCGGAGAGCCGGCCCGTGGGGCGGTCGAGAAAGTCGTTCAAGGCGAAATCCTCGGCGAGCCGGCTGATTTTCTCCTCGCGCGCGGCGACGCCATAAAGCATCGCGAAAACCAGCAGATTTTGCCGCACCGTGAGCCGATGCGGCATGTCGACATAGGGGCTTTCGAAATTCATGCGGCCAAGCACCTTGGCCCGGTCCGTCGCCATGTCGGCGCCGAGCGCGTTAATGGCGCCCGTGGTCGGTTCGATGAGCCCCATGATCATGCCGATCGTGGTGGTCTTGCCGGCCCCGTTGCCGCCCAGCAATCCCGTCACCGAACCTTGGGCGAGCGCGAAGTCCAGCGGCCCGACGACGCGCCTGCCGTCGTAGGATTTGGAAAGCCCCCGCACCGTGAGGGCTTCGTCGGGCCGGGGCTTGGTCATGGCTTGGGTTTTACTCTTGCCCGAAGCGCCAGAGCAAGCGGGAGGCGAGGGCGCCAACATTGAAATCATCTATCGTCTGACTTGAAACGCCTATTGATGTTTTAGAAACACAAAGAGCGGGGACGGCGCCAGCCTTTCCCCACTCTTTGGTACCCCGTCCTTGACCGGCCTAAACGTAACTGGCCCGGGCGTCTTCGCGCCACTGAAACCAACCCCGCGCCGTCTCTTTGCGAAACCGTCACGCGGTCGAATAGAACCGGCGTCCTCCCCGACTTGGACCGTAGCTGGCCTTGAGCTCCCCAACGTCAGCCGCGTTAAGGAGTCACCCAACTTACTTGGCGAGCGGACATTATGACGAAATCTGGGCCCTGTCATGCAAAATTATGCAGCATGACGTGAAATCGTGCGATCAAGTCGCAAAAAAAGGCACAAATATTCCACGCCCGGCCCAATCGATGGATTGTGATCGCCGAAGCGCGGGTTTGGCGCGAAAAAAGAGAAGCTCCTTGGCGCGACGGGCGTCAGCGCCTGAACAGCCAGATCGCCGCCGCCAAAATCGCCGCGATTCCCAGCAGCAGGGTTCGGTCCGAACTCCGCCGCGCCCGCGCCAGCGCCTCCAGCGAAGCCGGCGAGAGTTCGACGCCTTGCGAAGCCTGCCTCCCCAGCGCCGTCAGCACGCTTTCCGCGTCGGCCAGCACCTTGGGCAAGTGAGTCGCCAGCTTGGCGATTTCCGTGAAGCTGCGGCCGGCGTCCTCGATCTTCGCCCTTGGGCCCAGATTGGCCGTGATCCAGTCGCGCACCACGGGGTCCGAGGTCTTCCAAATGTCGAGCTTGGGGTCGAGCGTGCGCGCGACGCCCTCCGCCACCACCATGGTCTTTTGCAGCAGCACCAGCTCGGTGCGGGTGCGCATGTCGAACAGCGCCGTCACCTCGAACAGCAGGGTCAGCAGCCGCGCCATCGAAATGTCGGCGGCGTTGATCGAGTGCAGCGGTTCCCCAATGGCGCGCAGGGCCTGGGAAAACTCCTCGACCGAGTGAATCGGCGGCACATAGCCCGCCTCGAAATGCACCTCGGCGACGCGGCGATAATCGCGGGTGATGAAGCCATAGAGGATTTCCGCGAGGAATCGGCGCTCCTTGAGGCCGAGTCGCCCCATGATGCCAAAGTCGATCGCGACGATTCGTCCGCCCTTGTCGACGAAAAGATTGCCCTGATGCATGTCGGCGTGAAAAAAGCCGTCGCGCATGGCGTGGCGCAAAAAGGACTGCAACACGTTGCGCGCCAAATCCTTGAGGTCGTGGCCTTCCCGCGCGACGCGCGCGAGGTCGGACAAGGGCACGCCCTCGATCCATTCGAGCGTCAGCACTTCCTTGGCGGTGCGGTCCCAATCGACTTCCGGCGCATGGAAATCGTGGTCATTGGCGACATTGTCGCGAAACTCCGAGGCCGCCGCCGCCTCCAGCCGAAAATCCGTCTCCAGCTTCACCGTGCGGGCGAGCGTGTCGACAACTTCGATGGCGCGCAGCCGCCGCCCTTCCGAGGAAAAGCGCTCGGCGATTCGCGCGATCACATACATGTCGGCGAGATCGCGCGCGAACTGCCGCTCGACGCCGGGCCGCAGCACCTTCACCGCGACCTTGCGTTCACCGTCGTGGTAGCGGGCGTAGGCGATATGCACCTGCGCCACCGAGGCCGCCGCGACCGGCTCGCCGAAGGACAAAAACACCTCGTCGATCCTTTTGCCCAGCGCCTTTTCGACGATGGCGACCGCCTCGGCGTGTCCGAAGGGCTCCATGCGGTCCTGCAAGGCGGTCAGCGCATTGGCGATTTCGCCGCCGACGACATCGGGCCGCGTCGCCAGAAACTGCCCGAGCTTCACATAGGTCGGGCCGATCTGCGAGAAGGCGCGCACCAGCGCCTTTGGACCGCCGCCGACATCCTTGCGCGCGATGAGATTGGCGAGCCGCACCGGCAGCGCCGCCGCCGGCGGCAGCAAGACCGGATCGAGCCCGGTGAACACGCCCTCGCGCGCGAGGATATAGCCGGCGCGCGCCATTCGCAGAATATGCCCGAAACCTAAAAACACGTAGGACCGCCGTTTCTATATTTAGTTCGCGGGATGGCTCGATCGCCCCCTCTTCCCGTTTACGGGGAGAGGGCCGGGGTGAGGGGCTTGGGGGAGTTATCCCAACCGTGCCTCGCGCCGACGAACCGCTGGCGCGATCGACAGTCGGAGCAATATCCCGAGCCCCTCACCCTAACCCTCTCCCCGCACACGGGGAGAGGGGACAGCTTACGGCTTCCACCCCGAATGGATCGCCACCACGCCGCCGGTCAGGCGCTCGTAGCCGGTGCGTCGGAAGCCCGCCTTGCGGATCATCCCCTCGAATTCGTCGGCGCGCGGGAATTTCTGGATGGATTCGACGAGATAGCGGTATGGCTCGCCGTCGCCCGCGACGATTTTGCCGACCATCGGAATGACGTTGAACGAATAGGCCTCGTAAATCTTGTCGAGCACGGGGATAGCCACCTGCGAAAATTCGAGGCACAGGAAGCGCCCGCCAGGCTTTAGCACGCGAAACGCCTCCTCCAGCGCGACCTGGATGCGCGGCACGTTGCGGATGCCGAAGGCGATTGTATAGGCGTCGAATTCGGCGTCGGGGAAGGGCAGGGATTCGGCGTTGGCCTGCACGAAGTCGAGTTTGGCGTCCAGCCCGCGCTCGCGCGCCCGGTCGCGGCCGACCTCCAGCATGTCGCCGTTGATGTCGAGCACGACGATTTCAGCGTCGGCTGGGGCCTGCTTGGCGACGCGAAAGGCGATGTCGCCAGTGCCGCCGGCCACGTCCAGATGGCGAAAGCCCGGGTGGTTCCTGGCGTTGACCTTGGCGGCGAATGTATCCTTCCAGAGGCGATGCAGCCCGCCGGACATCAGATCGTTCATGATGTCGTAGCGGCGCGCGACCTTGTGGAACACGTCGTCGACGAGTCCCTGCTTTTCCGCCAGCGGCACCTCCTCGAAGCCGAAATGGGTCGAGGACTCTTGGTCGGAACGGGGCTGTGTCATCGTGAACTCACGTTAGGGGAATGCGGGGACGGTATAGCCGCTCGGCGCGCCCAAAGCTATATGGCCGGAGTTTCGACCGTTCAGCCGCTACCGATAGCCGGCGGCCTGCAGCTCGAAAAGCTCGGCGTAGCGGCCGGGGCGGGCCAGCAGTTCCTCATGCGTTCCCTCCGCCTCGACCGCGCCGTCGGCCAGGACGAGAATGCGGTCGGCCATGCGCACGCTCGAAAAGCGATGCGAGATCAAAACGGCCGTCTTGCCCTTGCTGAGCTCCTTGAACCGCTGAAACACCTCGAATTCGGAGCGGGCGTCCAGCGCCGCCGTCGGCTCGTCGAGGATCAGCACGTCGGCCTCGCGCATATAGGCGCGGGCGATGGCGATTTTCTGCCATTCGCCGCCGGAGAGTTCGACGCCGTTCTTGAACCGCTTGCCGATCATCTGATCATAGCCGCGCGGCAGTTTGGCGATGACGCCATCGGCCCGCCCGCGCCTCGCCGCGCGCTCCACGCGGGCGCGGTCATGGCGCGCCTCGATCCGCCCCACCGCGATATTGTCGCCGGCGGAGAGATTGTAGCGGACGAAGTCCTGGAAGATGACCCCCATATCGCCGCGCAGCGCGTCGAGCCCATATTCGCGCAGGTCGTGGCCGTCGAGCAGAATGCGGCCCTCGCTCGGATCGTAAAGACGCGCGAGCAATTTCACCAATGTCGTCTTGCCGGCGCCGTTTTCGCCGACCAGCGCGACGACTTCGCCGGCGCGCAGGGTGAAGCTCAGATGGCGCACGGCCCAACGCTCGGCGCCGGGATAAATGAAGCCCACGTCCTCGAACACGAAGCCTTCGCGGATAGGCTTCGGGAAAGGCAGCGGATTGGCCGGCGAGAGAATTTTCGGGCGAACGTCGAAAAACGAGAAGAGATCGTCGAGATAGAGGGCTTGTCCGGCGATGGAGGAAAAGCTCGACAGGAGATCCTCGAGCAACCCGTGCAGGCGCCGGAACGATCCGGCGAGGAAGGTGAGGTCCCCGACCGAAAACGCCCCGGCCAGCGTCCGCCACACGATATAGGCGTAGGCGATATAATACCCGGAAGCGCCGATCGCCGTGAACAACCCGCCCCACCACGCCCGCCGCACCGCCAGCTTGCGATTGGCGGCGTAGAAATCGGCCGAGAGACGCAGGTAACGGTCGATCAGAAAGGCGTTGAGCCCAAAAATCTTCACTTCCTTGGCGGTTTCGACGCTGGCGGCGGTTTGCCTGATATAATCGAGTTCGCGCCGCTCCGGCGTGCGGCCAAAATCAAGCGAATAGCTCTTGGCGCTGAAATGCGCCTCGCCCAGAAAAGCCGGCGCCAAGGCAAGAACGAGCAGCGCGATGAGCCAGGGCGCGTAGACCACGAGGCCGGCCGCGAAGCTCGCCACCGTCACCATGTTCTGCGCCTCGCCCAACAACTGGCTCATTAGAGTCATCCGCCCGCTGCTCTGGCGGCGCGCCCGCTCCAATTGGTCCTGGAATTCGGCGTCCTCGAAAACCTCGAGATCGAGCGTCGCCGCGTGCTCCATCAGGCGCACGCTCGACGCATTGGTGACGCGTTCCGACAACAGGCCGTCGACGAGCGAGACGACTCGCCCGAGAACGTCGGCCATGACAGTCAGCGCGAATTCGGTCAGAATGAGAAGGCCGAGGCCGGTGAGCAATCCGCCGTCCAGCCATTGCTGGAACGTCTCGGGCCTGGCCGGCGCCTGCGCCAGCCGCACGACGTCGTCGATGATCAGCTTGCCGACATAGAGCGTCGCGACGGGCGCGAAGGCGCGAACGAGCCGCAGCGCGACCGAGGCCGCGGCGAGACCTGGGCTCGTCCGCCACACCATCGCGACGAAGGGCCGCAGGTTCCGCAGCGCGCCGACCCGCTCCCTGAAAGATCTGATATTCGCCAAGCTCGATCCGCTATGATTATGGCAGCCGGCCGACGTTATCCCGTCGCCGGCCCTCGCGGTAGGGTTTTGGTGCGTCCTTCGATCCGCCCCGCGATCAAGCTGGATCGCAGATGTTCGAAGGCCGCGTCGAGACAGCTCAGGCTCGCCGGGCTGGGCTCGGCGCCAAGCTCGAACGCGCGGCCTGGAATCGTCAGGAGCCACGCCTCCGGGACGGTCTGGCCCAATCTTTCGGCCACGGCCAGAAGGCAAGCGGGCGACAGCGCGTGCGTGCTGTGAGTCGCGTCGAACTTGGCCGCCAGCGGCCCAAGCTCGAAGGGAGGCTCTGCCCTGACGCTGGCGTCGACGAAAACCACGACATCGATGTCGATCAAATCGAGCGCGTGCTCGACCTGCCATTGGAAATCCGTCAAACTCGCGGGCGCGACGGGCAATTCTCCGGCCGCGGCGAGCCACGCGTCCAAACGCTCGATGAACAGCGGCCCCAGCGCATCGTCGCCGCGGCTGGGGTTGCCGACGCCGAAAACCAGCCAGCGCGGCCGCGTCATGCGTTTCGCACGAGACGGTCGATGCTGGCGCCGCCCGCGTCGAGCAGTTCGACGATCAGCGGCATTTTTCCAAGCGCGTGGGTGGCGCAGGAAAGACAGGGGTCGAAGGCGCGAATGACGATCTCGATACGATTAAGCAGCGCCTCGGTGACGCGCTGTCCGTCGATATATTGGCGCGCGACCTGGCGCACAGCCTCGTTCATCGCCTGATTGTTGTGCGTGGTGCTGACGATGAGATTGCACATGGTGATCAGATCGTCCTCGCCGACTTCATACTGGTGGATCAGCGTGCCGCGCGGCGCCTCGATGACGCCGACGCCGCCGCGGCCGCGCGCGCCGGAGCCCACGCGCTCGCCCGCCAGCAGATCGGGATCGTCAAGCAGATCGCGGATGAGTTCCGCCGCGTGCAGCATCTCGATCATCCGGGTCCAGTGATAGGCGAGCGGCGCATGGCAAATTTTTCCGCCGGAGGCCTCAATGAAGGCGCGGCGTTCGGCCTCGGCGAGCGGCGTCGAAATAAAATCGCAATTTTGCACGCGCGCGAGCGGGCCGACCTTGTACCATCCGTCATCGCGGCCGAGCTCCGTGAAATAAGGGAATTTCATATAGGTCCAGGATTTGACCTCCTCGCGGATCAGCGTGTCGTATTCTTGATCGCTGACATGATCGAACATCAGCGCGCCGTCGGCGTCGCGCCCGCGAAGTCCGCCGTCGTATAATTCCAGCGCCCCATCCGCGCGAACGAGCGACATCATGCTCGATCGAAACAGGCCGAATTGTTCGAATTGCGCCCGATTGGCGTCGACGAGCCTCTTGATCAGCTCCACCGCGTCTTGCGACCAGGCGACCATCTGATCGGCGTTCGCAAGCAGTTCATCGCGCTCCGCCGCGCTCAGCAGCTTGTTTATGCCGCCGGGGATCGCTCCCGTTCCATGCACGCGCTTGCCGGATGTGAGCCGAATGGCTTCCTGCCCCCATTTGCGCAGCGCTATGCCCTGGCGCGCGATTTCCGGGTATTGCGCCGCGACCGCGAACATGTTGCGCCGGTCGATTTCGGCGTCGAAGCCGAATAGAAGATCCGGCGAGGACAGAAAGAAGAAATGCAGCGCGTGCGACTGCAATATCTGGCCGTAATGCATGAGCCGGCGCATCTTCTCGGCGCTCGGCGGCGGCGGGGTCGCGCCGACGACAAGATCCAGCGCCTTGGCGGCGGCGATCTGGTGCGACACCGGGCAGATGCCGCAGAGCCGCTGCACCATGACGGGCGCCTCCCAATAGGGGCGTCCCTGAATGAATTTTTCGAAGCCGCGAAATTCGACGATGTGCAGGCGCGCTTGGTGAACACGGCCGTCGTCGCCCAGCAGCAAGGTGATCTTGCCATGGCCCTCGACGCGCGAAATCGGGTCTATCGCGATGCGCCGCAGATTTTCCGGGTTCGCGGCGGTTTCCAGATCGAATGCCATGGCGTCGCCTCAATCGAAATGGCGCAAGGGATAGGGCAGGCTTGGCGTTTTGCCCGCCAGCAGATCGGTCAGGAATTTCCAGATCGCGTCGCCCGAGGGCGGACAGCCGTCGAGAAAATAATCCACGCGCACGACTTCGCGGATCGGACGCACCTTGTCGAGCAGCAGCGGCAGTTCCGGATCGCTCGGAATCCGCCCGTGTTCGGCGTCGAGCGAGGGGCCGGTCTGATAGACCTCGATCAGAATATCTTGCAGGTCGAGATGATTGCGCTGCGCCGGCAGGCCGCCGTTGATGGCGCAGGCGCCGATGGCGACGAGAATTTTGCAATTGTCGCGAAACTCGCGCAGCACGTGAACATTCTCGGCGTTGCAGACGCCGCCCTCGACGAGGCCGATATCGCAGGGTCCGCAATGCTTGATGTCGGTCAGCGGCGAGCGGTCGAACTCGACGAGTTCCACGAGTTCGAGCAAGCGCTCGTCTATGTCGAGAAACGAGGTGTGGCAGCCAAAGCAGCCGGCGAGCGATGTCGTCGCGATGCGCAATTTGGGTTTGGAGGTCATTTGCCTGCCTCCTCATCGGCGAGATCGAGTTCGCTGATCGGAGCCGCGTCATAGATCCGGGAACCAATGGGAACCGCGAAACCCACGCGCTTATGCAGGATGACGCCGACGGGGCAGATGTTCGCGGCGAGGTCGCTCAAGGAAATGTCGGTGTCGCCGAGGCGCCCCGACTCGGACTTCACGACGAGATGCTTGTTGATGCCGCGTTCGCTCAGAGCGAAAATATCCTTGCCATCGACGTCGCGGCTCGCCCGCACGCAGAGTTCGCAGAAGATGCAGCGGTTGAAGTCGAGCAGAATATCGGGATGCGAGGCGTCGACCGGGCGGTCGGGAAAGAAGCGGTTGTGGATCGGCGCGAGCAGCTGGAGATCATAGGCGAGCGCCTGCAATTGGCAATTGCCGCTTTTCTCGCAGGACGGACAAAAATGATTGCCCTCGGCGAACAGCATCGCCAGCAACTCGCGGCGCGTGTCGAGAATCTCGGCGATTTCGCTCGAAGCCTCCAGCCCTTCGCGCGCCAGCGTCGCGCAGGCGGAGACATGTCTGTCGCCGATCTTGACGACGCACAGCTTGCAGCTGCCATGCGGCGGAAAATCCTTGTACCAGCATAGATGCGGGATGTAATGGCCGGCTTTCCGCGCCGCCGCGAGAACGGATTGACCGTCTTCGAAAGGAATCGCCCGCCCATCCAGCAGAAAGGTCTTGCTCATGATCGCCGCTCCGAAAAATGGGCGGAGGCGTCGTCGCGTCCGGTGAGTTGGCGCGCGCGCGCCAGCGCCGCGTCGAGGTTGAAGGCCGGCTGAAATTCCTGGTTCGGCATGCGCGCGTCATAGGCGGCGCGAAAATTGCGCAAGCCGTCGAGCACCGGATTGGCGGCGGCCTGTCCAAGGCCGCAATGGCTCGTCGTCTGGAGCAGGCGATCGAGGCGGTCGATCTCGACAAGATCGAGCGGCGATCCATGTCTGTCCTGGAGCTTGTCGAGGCAATCGCGCAGCAGCGCCGTCCCGACCCGGCAGGGCGTGCAGAAACCGCAGCTTTCATGCGCGAAGAAATGCACGAAATTACGCGCGACCGCGAACATGTCGCGACTCCTATCAAAGACCATCAAGGCGCCCGCCGTGGGCGCGTCCTCGAAAGCCACGCGGCGCCGGAATTCATGCGGCGCCAGCGTCATTCCGGCGGCCCCGCCGAGCTGGACGCCTTGCGTGTCCAAGGCGCCGCAGGCGTCGAGAACTTCCGCGATCGTCACGCCGAACGGAAATTCGTAGACGCCGGGCGCGGCGCAATCGCCGGACACGGACAAGAGCTTCGTGCCGGTCGAGAGCTTCGTGCCTATCTGAGCGAACCATTCGCCGCCGCGCGCCGCGATCATTGTCACGAGCGCCAGGGTTTCGACATTGTTCACGCTGGTCGGTCGGCCCAAATAACCCCGCGTGGCCGGGAACGGCGGGCGTATGCGCGGCGTGCCGCGCTTTCCTTCCAGCGATTCGATCAGCGCGGTTTCCTCGCCGCAGATATAGGCGCCGGCGCCAAGATGAATGTCGATGTCGAAATCGAAACCGGCGGCGCCGAGGATGCCGCGGCCAAGCAGTCCGCTCTCGCGCCGCCGCGCGAGAACTTCTTCGAGATGATCGCGCAGATAGCGATATTCGCCACGCAGATAGAGAAAGCCCTTGCTGGCGCCGGTCGCGAGGGCCGCGAGCGTCATGCCCTCGAAGACATGATCGGCGAAGCGGGTCAGCAACACGCGATCCTTGAACGTTCCGGGTTCGCCTTCGTCGGCGTTGCAAACGATGACGCGCCCGCCGCCATCGGGCGTCGGCGCCTCTTTGCAGGACGTCCATTTTTGCGCGGTCGCGAAGCCGGCGCCGCCGCGCCCGCGCAGATTGGCCGCCTTCACTTGCGCCAGCAGCGCGTCGGCGCCCATGGCGACCGCGCGGCGCAGCGCTTCGCCCGGCGCGAGGCGGTCGTTCAGTAGAATGTCGCGACGGCGAATATTGTCCGCGACGGAGAAAAATTGCCTGGGCCATGACTCGAGTGAGATCTGGTCGCGAATCAACTCGGCCAAGGCGTCGATGCGTTTTTCGTCGAGGCCGGTGATCGTGACGCCGTTCACCAGGGCGGACGGCCCCTGGTCGCCCATGCCGATGCAGGAGGTCGCGTCGACGCTGACCAGCCCGTCCTCGGAGACCTTTCCGGGCTCGATCCACAGCCTTTCGCAAAGGCGCCGCATCAACGCCGGGGCGCCTTGCATCTCTTCGACGATATTGTCCGCGAACAGCACGCGATAACGCCCGACGGGGCGCGAATACAGGAAACTGTAAAACCCAACGACGCCCTCGACGCGCGCGCGCGACAGGCCGAGGGCCGCGGCGAGGCGCGTGACGGCGCGCGGCGGCAGCCAGTCGAGACGTTCCTGCGTGGCGATGAGGATTTGCAACAGACGCGAAGGATCGGCGCCGTGCCGCGCCAGCGCGTCGTCCACGGCCTGGTCGAGATCGGTTATCGCGCAGGTCCGAGCGAGCTGAGACATAGGCCTATTTACCCTCTTCGCGGATGATACAGGTCATCCCCGATAATATCGAGAGGCGCGACGCGCGTCCCGCTTATAGCGCGTCGATGTGACGCGCGATCTTCGTTGAAAAAAGGCTTCCACTTCCGTCATTGCGAGCCGTAGGCGAAGCAATCCAGGAGTCACATGCGGCTCCTGGATTGCCGCGTCGCTTCGCTCCTCGCAATGACGAGCCCACGCGCCGTTGCCGGCGTGGCTTGGAATTAAGGTGACATGACACCAATTACCTGTTCTGCTCGACCGCATTCGGCTTTCCGCCGGGTCGCTTCGGCCGGACGGCTCGTCCCTAGATCGCTTCGGGCTTTCTTTATATGTAATGAGTATCACGTCACCGTAATCTAAAGTACATAACGCCCTCTAGTGAATATCTTGCCGAAACAGGTGCCTTCGGGGAACGCTTCAACCTCCATCACATCGATCGCATCTCCAACGGCGGCCCGGTCTACGACCTGAGCAATCTTCAAATTGTTTCGCCTAAGGTGCGCGATGGTATACACTATGGACCCGGATTCTAGTGGAGACGGACGGAATGAACGCGAAATTGACCAGAGATCGATTGCTTGAATTGTTAGATAAAATTATGCGGCCGAAGGTATATGGGCTGTCGGAGAAGCAAGGCGATGAAAATCTCCTGGCGTTTTGTGCTGGTTGCCCAGACCCTGTCGGAGCGAGGTGGCTGGTTGTGGAGTGCCTCGACCCTATGACCGATGAACAACTCGTAGATCGCGCCATGAGTATGCCGGTTCGTAAAATGGATGAATGGCTTATCCCCTTTGCTCCGGCGATTGGACGCGCGGACGGCTCTCGTCTATAAGAACAAAATGGCAACGCATCCCCAGGTCAGCCGCTGGAAGCACGACCGCCCGCCCTCGCTCCA
>Ga0181527_1002401_pt1 | contig 17768 bp, 13 predicted proteins | sample PEATcosm2014_Bin_30_FD_119762 | JGI IMG/M metagenome (GOLD analysis project Ga0181527, IMG submission 119762) | Peatland microbial communities from MTU Mesocosm Facility, Houghton, MI, USA - PEATcosm2014_Bin06_60_metaG | ecosystem: Environmental > Terrestrial > Soil > Wetlands > Peat | place...
ACAAGACCACGCAGACCTTCACGGTCACGGCCGGCCCGCCGGTCGTGACGGGCGTGTCTTCCACTGCCGCCGCCGGCTCCTCCCACAAGGCCGGCGACAGCATCCCGATCACGGTGAACTTCAGCGAGCCGGTCACCGTGAGCAAGAGCGGGGGCACGCCGCAGTTGGTGCTCAACGCCGGTACCGGGGCAGTGGCCGCCTACACCGGCGGCAGCGGCACGTCCGCGCTCACCTTCACCTACGCGGTGGCCGCGGGGCAGAACGCCTCGCCCTTGGACTATACCTCGGCAGGGCTGAGCCTCAACGGCGGCACGATCAAGGACAGCGCGGGCAACGCCGCCGTGTTGAGCTCGCTGTCCACCGGCGGCGTGGACGGCCTGGCGGCCGCCGACATCTCCGTACACACGCCGGCCACGGTGACGAGCGTGACGCCCAGTGTCCCCGTGGTGACCGTCGCCAACGCCCTGCAAAGCAAGCCGTTGACGCTGGCGGTGCTGTTCAACGAGCCGATGGATACGGCCGTCGCGCCGACGATCAGCTTCCCGACGTCCGGCGAGGACCCGACCGTCTCCCCGGCGACGTTGACCGCCGCCGGCGGCAGTTGGAGCAGCGACGGCAAGACCTACACGGCCACCTTCAACGTCAGCAACCAGGGGCTGAACTTCTCGAGCATCGACGTCGAGGTGGCCGGGGCTGAGGATGCGGTGGCCCAGCCCATGGCCAGCGCCTCGACGACCTCCAACGTCTTCAGCATCGACATGCTGGACCCGGCGGTGCTGAGCCTCACGCCCAACCCGAACCCGCTGACAACCGCCGACACCGGGACCGCGGCCTTCACCCTCACCGTGGTCTACAGCGAGGCGATGGACACCGGCTTGAACCCGACGATTACCTTCCCCACCTCGGGCAAGGATCCCACCAGCGGCGGAACGCTCACCTTCGACTCCGGGAGCTGGAGCACCGACGGCACGACCTACACGGCCTCCTACGACGTGGCCAACCAGGGCCTCACCATGTCGGGCATCGGCGTCGAGGTCCAGGGGGCCAAGGACTCGTCCGCGACGGATACCCAGGTGCCCTCTACGCAGTCCGGTGTCTTCAGCATCAGCATGGCCACCAGCACGCTCGCCGGAGTCGTCTCCTTCGGGTCGAGCAAGCTGGGCATCGGCGGCGTGACGGTCCGCCTGCTGGAGGGCAGCACGGAGGTGAGCGGGGAATCGCCCATCCAGACCGGCTCGGACGGCTCCTACACCTTCACCGGCCTGTCGCAGGGAACCTACACGATCGAAGTCGTCCCCTCGCCCGACTACAGCACCTGGACCGCCACCACAACCGGCAGCAGCCCTAGCGGGACGGCGTCCGGGCAGGACGAAATCCAGGTGACCATCGGCTCCGGCGTGCACGGGACGGGGTACGACTTCAACGCCCAGAGCACCTCATCGACGATGCTCTCCGCCCAACTGTTCCTCGCCTCCGCCCCCGCGTTGACGCAAACGGTCCAGGGCAGGCACACCGCGCCCACGGTCAACCTGTCGGGCGGCAGTGCGACCGCGTTCGCCACGACGTACCAGGCGGGCGGCTCGGCCGCGGCAATCGCCTCCTCCAGCGCGACGATCACCACTGCGGACAACAACCCGCTCGACACCCTCGTCTGGCTGAAGGCCACGATTACCAACCCCGACGACGGGGCCTTGGAGACGCTGACGGCCACCATCCCAGCCGGCAGCCCCATTACCCAAACCTATGCCGGCAACGTGCTCACGCTGTCCGGCGTGGACTACGTGAGCGACTACCTGGCGGTCCTGCAAAGCATCACCTACAGCGACACGGCGTCGGCGCAGCCCGGCGACCGCAAGATCACCGTCGTGGTCAACGACGGGACCGCCAGCAGCCAGGCGGCCACCGCCACGGTCACGGTCCAAGCAACCGCCACCGCCAACACGCTCAGCACGCTCGCCGGAGTCGTCACCTGGGGGTCGGCCAAGCTGGGCATCGGCGGCGTCACGCTCCGCCTGCTGTCGTCGGGCGGCACGGAGGTGACCGCCGGGCAATCGCCCGTCCAGACCGCGACCGACGGCTCCTACACCTTCAACGCTGTGCCGCAGGGAAGTTACACGATCCAGCTCGTCCCGTCGCCCGACTACAGCACCTGGACCGCCACCACGACCGGCAGCAGCCCTAGCGGGACGGCGTCCGGGCAGGACGAAATCCAGGTGACCCTCGGCTCCGGCGTCAACGGGACGGGGTACGACTTCACCGCCCAAGGCACCCCGTCGACGATACTCTCCGCCCGGCTATTTTTCGCCTCCGCCCCCCCCATGACGCAAATCGTGCAGGGCCTACACACCGCGCCCACCGTGAACCTGTCGGGCGGCAGCAGCGGGACCGCGTTTGCCACGACGTATCAGGCGGGCGGGTCGGCCGCGGCGATCGCCTCCTCCAGCGCGACGATCACCACTGCGGACAACAACCCGCTCGACACCCTCGTGGGGCTGAAGGCCACGATCACCAACTCCAAGGACGGGGCCTTGGAGACACTGGCGGCCACCACGACCAACACCCCCATCACGTCGATTTATGCCGGCAACGTGCTCACGCTGTCCGGCGTGGCCTACGTGAGCGACTACCTGAAGGTCCTGCAAAGCATCACCTACAGCGACACGGCGTCGTCGCCGCAGACCGGCGACCGCAAGATCACGGTGGTCGTCAACGACGGGACCGCCAGCAGCCAGGCGGCTACCGCCACGGTTACCGTGCAGGCAGCCATTACCGCGTCGGCCGCCACCGACAGTGCACTGGCACAAACCAGCAACTGGCTCTAGTCCTGAGCCGTCCTCTCCACAGCGGACCGCCGCGCAGGTATACTACGGGGGCAAAGGGTGCCCGGTCCCCTTTCCCCCCAAAACGTGCCTGTCCACTTTTCCCGGCACCCGTCGGCCGGAGGGTCGAGCGACGTGGAACCAACGAGTTCTATCGGGCGAGGTCCGGCGCTGTGGGTGTTCGCTCTGCAGGCTGTGATTGCGGCCGTCCTGGCCACACCCGCTGCCGCCAAGGACTGGCCGCAGTGGTGCGGGTCCGACGGTAAGAACATGGCGTCGGAGGAGCGGGGCCTGCCCGACGCGTTCGTGCCCGGCAGGAAACTCCCTAACGGGACGATCGACCTGGCAACCGCCCAGGGCGTGAAATGGGGGGTGAAACTCTGCGACGCCCTCTATTCCACGCCTTCGATCGCCGCGGGAAAGGTCTTTGTCGGCGGGGTCCAGTCGCGCGACGGGATCCTGGCGTGCGTGGATGCGGCCACGGGCAAGCTGCTCTGGCAATGGCGGGCGCCGCCACGAAAGGTCCCCGCGTCCATCGGCGGCTTTTCCATCGGCATCAGCAGCATTCCGGCCCAGATGGGCGTCTGCTCCTCGGCCGCGGTCGAAGCGGACCGCGTCTATTTCGTCAGTAATTGCTTCGACGTGCTCTGCCTGGACGCCAACGGTCAGCCGCCCGGCCCGGAGGCCGGCAAGCCGCGGGTCCTCTGGTCTTTGGACATGTTCGAGCAGTTGGGCGTGTTTCCCTGCGATGCCGCGAACGGTTCTCCGGTCATCGACGGCGAGTTGCTCTACGTGCAGACCTCCAACGGGGTGGACCGCAACTCGTTCGGCGATGCCTCCAAGGAGCGGCACCGCAAGTTCCCGGCGCCGCGGGCCCCGAGCCTGATCGTGTTGGACAAGCGCAGCGGCCGCCTGGCGGCCACGGACGACACGCGGATCACAGATCGCCTGCTGCACGGGCAATGGTCGTCGCCCGCGCTAGGCCAGGTCGGGGACCGCAGGCTGCTGTTCTTCGGCGGCGGCGACGGCCGCTGCTACGCCTTCGAAGCACTCCCGGCCGTCCCGGAAAAGCCCGTTCGCTTGCACACCGTCTGGTCCTGCGACTGCATTCCTGCGGAGTACAAGAGGACCGACGGCCTGGACTGGATCACCCGCTACTGCCTGGGCGACAAGCGGGTCAAGAACACCTGGAACAAGCACGACGGGACGTTCGTCGGCGAGAGCGAAATCGTCGCCACGCCGGTCTTCCTCGACAACCGCATCTACGTAGCCATCGGCCGCGACCCTGCGCACGGCCGCGGGCGGGGCGCGCTGCATTGCATCGACGCCACCCGCAGCGGCGACATCACCCGCAGCGGCAAGATCTGGACCTACCAAGGCCTGGACCGAACCCTCTCCACCGCGTCGGTCGCCGACGGCCTGCTGTACGTCGCCGACGTGGGCGGCCGGCTGCACTGCCTCGATTGCCGGACCGGCCATTGCTTCTGGGTTCACGATACGCAATGCGAGGTTTGGGGCTCGACGCTGGTGGCGGACGGGAAAGTCTACATGCCCACCCCCAAGGGCCTGTGGGTGCTGGCGGCCGGCAAGAAGTTGCGCGTGCTCGGCAGGATCAATCTCGGCGCGAAGATTCTGGCCTCGCCGGTGGTGGCCAACGGCACGCTCTTCGTCGCCGCGACCAACGGCTGGCTGTATGCCGTCGGCCGCCCCGAAACGGCGCGGGCGGAGCCAACGCAGGTTACCCCCCCGCAGGAAAAGCCGTGAAAAACCTGCGGCGTTGGCTGTTGTCCGGGCGACCGGGCGCTCTATAATGGGCCGTCCCATCCAGGAGGAAACAGACGATGGCAACAGGTTTCGGCATCATCGGCTGCGGCATGATCGCAAAGTTCCACGCCCGGGCCATCGCCGACGTCCACGGCGCGAGACTCGTGGCGTGCTACGACACGGCTGCGGCCGCCGCCGACCGCTTGGCCGAGACGACCGGCTGCACGGCTTATCACGACCTGGGCGCGATGCTGGCCGACCCGGCCGTCGAGGTGGTCACCATCGGCACGCCCAGCGGGGCGCACCTCGAGCCGGCGCTGGCCGCCGCCCGGGCGGGAAAACACGTCGTCGTCGAGAAGCCGTTGGAAATCACGCTCCGCCGCTGCGACCGGATCATCGAAGCCTGCCGCGCGGCGGGCGTGGTCCTCTCGACCGTCTTCCCCTCGCGGTTCCACGACTCCAGCCAGGAGCTCAAGCGGGCAATGCTGGCAGGCCGCTTCGGACGGCTCACCCTCGGCGACGCCATCGTCAAGTGGTACCGCAGCCAGGCCTACTACGACAGCGGCGCCTGGCGCGGCACCTGGCAATTGGACGGCGGGGGGGCGCTAATGAACCAGGCCATCCATAGCGTCGATCTCCTGGCGTGGCTGATGGGCCCGGTGGCCGAGGTCCGCGGCAGCACGGCACTGCTGGCCCACCAGCGGATCGCGGTGGAGGACGCCGCCGTGGCCGCCGTTCGCTTCGGCAACGGGGCCCTGGGCACGATCGAGGCTGCCACGGCCGTTTATCCCGGCTACCTGAAGCGGATCGAGATCCACGGCACTGAGGGCTCCGCCGTCATGGAGGAAGAAGACCTGGTCAAGTGGGACTTCGCCAAGAAAAAGCCGCGCGATGCGGCCATCCAGCGGAAGATGGCCGGCCGCACCAGCAGCGGCGGCGGGGCGGCCGACCCCGCGGCCATCGGCCATCACGGGCACGCCCGGCAGTTCCGCGACGTGCTGCAGGCCATCCGCAAGGGCACCGCCCCGCTGGTGGACGGCCCCGAGGGCCGCCGCTCCGTCGAGATCATCCTGGCGATCTACAAGGCGGCCGAGACCGGCCGCGCCGTGCCGCTGCCCCTGGCCGCCGACCCCGTGCTGCGGGCCAGGAAAAAGGGGATAGGGGCCTAGGGATTAGGGATTGGGGTTGGGGATTTGAGCAAGGGTGGAGGGGGAAAGGCGGAAGGCTGAAGGATAGAGGATGAAAGCCGCTTGCGGCTTCGCGAGTCACCACCCTCCGCCCTCCGGTTCCCCTTCCACCGGCCGCCCCCTCCGGAGCGCAATAACCCGCGGACGCAGTCCGCGGACGCAGTCCGCGGGCTTTTCAACGCCCCCTGCCCACCGCCGGCGCTCCTCTAATCCCCAATCCCTCTTTTTCCTCTTGGCTCGTCCGGCCGTTTTCGGGACAATGGCGGCATGTCCCGCAAGCCTCTGCTCGATTATCTGGCTTACGTCCTGGTCCGCATCCTGATCTCGATCGTGCAGGCCCTGCCGATCGCCATGGGACGGGGCGTGGCCCGCTGGCTGGCGTGGCTGGTGGGCGACGTGCTCGAGCTGCGGGCCGACGTGGTCGACGAGAACCTCGCCGGCGCCTTCCCGGAGCTCTCCGCCGGCTGGCGGCGGTGGTTGGCCCGGCGGATGTGGGAGCACCTGTTCCTCTTGGCCGTCGAAGTGACGCACATTTCGCGGAAGATCCACCAGACCAACTGGCGGCAATTCGTGCGATTGCGCGACGTGGCGCCGCTGGTGCGGCTGCTCTTGAGCGGGCGGCCGGTGATCATCGTCACCGGCCATTTCGGCAACTTCGAGCTGGGCGGCTACGCCCTGGGGGTGCTGGGCTTCCCGACCTTCACCGTCGCCCGCAACCTGGACAATCCTTACTTGGACCGTTTCCTGGCCCGCTTCCGCGGCGCCACGGGCCAGTACCTCATCCCGAAGAACGGGGGCTACGATCAGATCCTGCAAGTCCTTTCGCGCGGCGGGACGATGGCCTTTCTGGCCGATCAACACGCGGGAGAGAAGGGCTGTTGGGTCGAGTTTTTCTCGCGGCCGGCCTCCGCCCACAAGGCGATCGCCCTGCTGGCCCTGGAGCACGAGGCCCCGCTGGCCGTCTGCTATGCCCGGCGGCTGGACCAGCCCATGCGCTTCGAGATGGTCGCCTCCGCCCTGGCCGATCCGCGGCAGACGCCCGAGCTGGGCACGGTCCGCGACCTGACGCAGTGGTACACCCGCAAGCTGGAGGAAGCCATCCGCTCGGCGCCGGAGCAGTACTGGTGGGTCCATCGGCGGTGGAAGGACCCGCGCAAGAAACGCCGCGAAGTGAAGAGGGCGGCGTGACGCCTGCACCCCAAGATCAGCTCTCCTTCCGCAGAACACTGCCGTGAGCGACCTGCCGGAAGCCCAGCTTCCGATAGAGTCCCAGGGCGGCAATGTTATGCTGCATGGCCTGGACCTCGACCAGCGCGATGCCGTTGTGGAGGAAGTGCCGGAAGGCCTCGCCCAGCAGGAACATGGCCAGTCCGCGGCGGCGGAACGACTCTTCGACCCAGACGTCGATCAGTCCCAGCGCTGCGGGCCGCACGGCGCCGGCCAAGAGGTCCATGCCGCGGAAGGTGGCCGCGGCCACCGCGGGGCCGCCGCTGCGGGGCACCGCCTCCAGCCGCGTCAGCTCGAACGCCCCCAGCGTGCAGGCCTCCCACCAGTTCCGCGACGGCGGGTCCAGCACGATCTCCACCAGCATCTGCCGCCGAATCTGCATCTGCCGGCGATCGACCACGGCCTCGAACGTGGCCAGATCCCGCTCCAAGAGGATCGTGCGGTCGATCTCCCGATAACCGGCCGCGGCGAAGGTCTGCTGGGCCAGCGCGTCGGACTCCAGCACGCCGGGCAGCTCGCTGCCCCCGTAAAGGCCCAAGTAAAAGCTGTTCAGCGGCTGGATCCCCCCGCTGTAAAGCACTTTGGCCCCGCGGTTGCGGAGATAGTCTTCGGAGTGCTCCAGGAGGGCCCGCGTGATTCGGGCCTCGTCGCAGTCAGGCCGCACCAAGACCAGGTAGGTTGTTCCCAGCTCGGTCGATACGCCGTCGCCGCTGTCGGTTGCGCCGAAACCGGCGTGGGCAAACCCGACCGCCCGGCTGCCATCCCAGGCGAGGATCAGCCCCGGATAATCAAAATAGAGCTTGGCATAGACGTGCTGTTCCAGCAGATCGGTGGAGACGGGCTGAAACAGGCCTGCCTGCCCGGCACGGCTCGCCCAAATCGAAGCTATCGCCGGCGGATCGGTGTTGTGAAACGTTCGGAACGTCAACATCGCCCCTGTCCCTGCGTCCGAAAAAGGGGACGGGCGCCTCTTGCCGCGACCGGGGCACCAACCGCAGGTTGCTCCCGGCCGAAGGCTGGTCGCGGGAGTCGTACAAAGGCGCCAGTCACCTGTTTCACGAGCCGCATCTGATTATAAGCAGCCTGGCCGCGGTTCGCCAGCCGGCGACTGGGCCGGCGGACCAGGCCGACCAGGCACCGTGCCGCATGGCCTGGCATGCTGCCCGCTGGGCATACCCGCACTGCCCGGCGGCCCCTGGGCAACCGCCTCCAGCACGGCTGCGAGGCGCGGGCCCCATTGTTGCACACTATACTCGTCGGTCACGCGCTGCCGCGCCGTGGCTCCCATGCGGTTTCGCAACGCGGGATCGGCGGCCAGGCGGGTGATCGCCCGAGCCCACTCGGCAGGCGTCTCGGCCAGGAACCCCGTCACGCCATCGACGACGAAGCAACGATGGATGCCGACCGGGTTGGCCACCACCGGCAACCCGGCCGCCATGTACTGCAGCACCTTCAGACCACACTTGCCCAGGCTCCACAGGTCGTCGACCAGCCAACTGATCCCGATGTCGCTCTCGGCCAACTCGTCCCCCTCGGTGGCCGAGGACCATGGCCGCAGGACGACCCGCACGGGGAGGTGAGCCGGAGCGACGTCACAGATCAGCCTGAGTTGCAGGCCGGGCAGCGCCGCCGCCGCCGCGGCCAACTGCTCGCCGGCGCACGCCAGCGAAGGGAGTACCGCCCGCTGGCCAATCCACGCCAGGCGGACCGTCGGGCCGGTTCGGGCGTGCAGGGCCGGCCGGTACCACGCGGGCTCGACGCAGGTGGGGACCAGGTAAACCCGCCCCGGATCGGTGTGTGCGGCCGCGTACTGCCTGAGGTAGTCGTTGCCGGCCAAGACCGCGTCGGCGGCGCGGACGATTGTGCGGAACCGCCCTAACCGCATCGAGCTGAGGTTCCCCCGCGGGCTGAAACTGTCGCGGCGGAACATGGCGTCGTCCACGTCGTAGACCAGCCGCCCGCAGAGCCGCCGCAGCAAGCGCAACTGCCAACGAGGCAACAACCTCCGCTGCAGGATCACCAGGTCGGCCCGGGCCGCCGCGGCCAACTGGCCCAGCCGTGGGAAAAGGCGTTTTGCCAGCGGCATGGCCTCCAGGTACAAGCCCCGCTCGGCCATCGCCCACGCCAGCGCGTTGAGCCGATAGCGGAAGCAGACGTGGTCGGCACTCTCGATCAGGGCCAGAACCTTCATGGCCGGGATAGTAGCAGAATCCGCCCGGCGCAAAAAGACCAAACCGGGTGGACGGCGGAGTTTAGGAGCTTGGCAGGTCGGCAGCGGAGTTTAGCGGGCGGGTCTGCCCGCCGCGCACCACGGCCAGACCGCAAGCGGCTCATCCCGCCCTAGAACAGCCGCTGCTCGGTGGGGCGGCCCAGCACGTGGGCGTCGTGGCCCAGGTCGCGGAGCCGCTCGGCGAAGCTGGCCGGGCCGTGGGTGCAGAAAATGGTCCGTGGCTTGACCCGCTCGACCGTTTCCAAGAGCTCGGGGTAATCGGCATGGTCCGAGAGGGGGAGGGCGTAGTCCACCCCGAGCCGGTACTTTGCACCCGGCTGGACGGCCCAGCCGGTCAGGGCGAAGCGAACCGCGCCCGGGATCCTGCCCAGCGGTGTGCCGACGGGCACGATCACCGCCTGGCCCGGCTCCGCGCGCCCGGTGAAACACCCATAATCGCCCAAGTGGACGCCGAAGGACTCGTAGACTCGGCTGACCTCGTAGATTTTGCGGTGCTGCAGCACGCCGATGCCCTGCGAGCTGAGCAGCCGCGTCAACTCCTGGCCCTTGCCCAAGACGTAGCCCAAGATGACCGGCACGCCGCCGGCCTCCAGCGTGCGGCGGACCAAGGTGAAGAACTCCCCGAGCACCTCCTCACGTGGCGGCAAGCGGTAGTGTGGATCGCCGTACGTGCTCTCGATCACCAGCGTGTCGGCATGGGGCAGCTCGGCCGATTCGGCGGTGGCCGAAGGCCCGAGCTTGAAATCGCCCGTGTAGAGCAGCGACTGGCCGCCGTCTTCCGCCAGCAGCATGGCCGACCCGAGGCAGTGGCCGGCCGGATAGGTCGTCAGACGCAGACCTCCCCAGTCGATGGGCATGCGGTAAGGCAGCTCGAAGGTCGGGCGCGGACCGAGGCGAAGCTGATACAGTGCGGCGGTCGCGGGCGTGCATAGGGCGTACTCGTGCCGGGCAATGTGGTCGCTGTGGGCGTGCGAGATGAACGCCCGGGGCTGCCGCCGGCGAAAGTCGATCGCCAGGTCGGCCTGCGTGAGCTTCAACCCGCGGTCCCAGTGGAAGAAGGGTTCCGGTACGCTCAACCTACCGTCTGCTCAAATCCGAAATCCGAATCTCGAAATCCGAAACAATTTCGAATTACCAAGGAAGCCAATGACCAAAACGTCAGCGACATCCGTCAGCGATCCCTGGTACTGTCCCGTAGCGTCCGGAGTGCTTCGTTTCGAACATTGGAATTTCGTATTTTGGATTTGTTTCGGATTTCGGATTTCGAGATTCGGATTTCGTGCTTCAATCTTTACGGCAGCGGAAAGTCGCTGAGGGCGGCGGAGGGGATCGGTCGCCGCTCGGAGGCGAGGCCGGCCGCCCGCCAAACCTTCTCCATCGCATCGCCTACCTGCCTGACGATGACGTCGCGGCGGCGGCTCTGCAGCACGCCCCGCGACGGCTTCGGCGTAACCGGTCCGTCATAGCCGACTTCCTTGAGGAAGACCAACAGGGTGGCCAGATCGATCCGCGGGTTGTCGGTGCTCGGCAGCAGCCGGGACTTCTCGTCCAAATCGCTCAATGCGACCTCGGCCGGCATGTCGGCCGCCTGCACGGCCACGATCTGGGCCGGATCGATCTTGCGAACGCTCTCCAGCGAGCCCCCTGAGGCCACGATGTCCCACAGGTCGAGCACCAGGCCGATATTCGGAGCAGCCACCATGTTCAACAGCAAGAGCAGCGCGTCCAGGTCGTGGATGAACTGGAAGGCCTGGCTCTTGCGGAGGTACTCGGCGGCCTGGAAGGCCACCCCCAGGCGGACGCCGCAGGGCTCCAGGGCCTTGCAAATCTCCTGGAAGCGGCGGCGGTGGAACTCGAAGTTCTCGTGATAAGGCCGCTTGTCGCCGGCGGGGGCCAGCGTTGCCGTGGCCCGCGTACAGCCCACAGCCGCCGCCGCCTGGGCATACTCCGGCAACTTCTTCAACTCCCGCTGGTAGCTCTCCTCATCAGCATCCCAGTCCACCGGCAGTTGGAACGTGCCCAGGCGGATGCGGGCGCTCTTGATCAACCGCTGGGCGTAGGGCATCCCTTTCAGCCTTGCCCGCGTGGCGAAGTCGGTCACGTTCAAGTCCATTCCCCCGAAACCGTAAGTCAAGGCCAGCTCGATGATTTCGCTCTGATGACCGCTAATGCCAAGGGCCGTTGGACTCAGGTTCTTAAACATGGAAGGGCTCCGTGCAACTCGGGGAAATCGACGGCCAATCCGCCAAGCCTCGATTCCAGCCCGGCGGGAAAACGGGCAATTATGGCATCTCAACCGCAGTTTTCCAAGGGGGGGCGCCGGAACGGCCCTGTTCGGCGCGGGTCTCTGACCCCGCCGAGAGTCGCCCGCCAGGTGTCCCAGGCAGCGAAGGAGACCTGCGGTCGCGGCAGGGGCGTGGTCGGAGACCATGCCCCAACGAGGGCGGGTTTAGCGGGCGGGCGGGCACCAGCCGCGAGCCTGGTCCGCCGTTTCCTGCCCACTACCAATAATGCCGGCCGGGATTCCAGGGCCAGTAGGCATGGTGCGGCCCGCCGAAGCGAATCTCGGCCCCGGCCGTCAGCGTGGCGTTGTGCAGCGTGTCGATGCCCTGGCCGCCGACCGCAATGTCGTCCGCGCACTCGATGCGGAAGGCCAGCCAGTCGGTCAAGAGGTACTTTGCGCCCAACCCGACCGGAAATGAGGGGGCCGCCCGATAGTAGGTCTTCTCCAGCAAATCCGAGAAGTGGACGCTCGTCACCCCCAAGCCGACGAACAGGTAGGGGCGCCAGGGGCGGTCGCCGCAGGGGTAATAGAGGAGGTCGACGTCCCATTGGAACATCTCGCCGTAGCGGTTGGCGGTCGGCAATAGGCCATTGTCGCCCCGGGCGGCGGCAAGCCGGGCCAAATCGCCGTCGTAGAGCCCGACGGAGGCGAAAGCGAAGCGTGTTTCCACGCCGCAGCAGGGCGTGGCGTCAAAGTTCAGGCCGAAACCACCCAGAAACCCCGCTTTCATCCCCACCCAATTGTCGATCAGCGGCGAGCCCTCGACCACGCCGGCAAACCAGTCGACCCCCAACGGCCGTTGCGACCAGCCCTGCCACGGCCCACACGGGGACGCCTCCAGCCCGCCCCCGAAAGGAGACTGGCACGGCTCGGCTGGCGGAGGCCCGCCGGGAAACTCCTGCTGACCGCCACCCTCGCCGGCGGCAGCCCCTTGGCCGAAGAGCGTGGGGAATCTCAGCCCTGAACCAGGCATGGCTCCTGGTGGAGGTGACGACACGTCTTCCTGGGTTGCCGCCTGTGCCCAGAACCCCCCAAACGCCAAGACCGCGGCCAGCCCGCAGCAAATCGCAAGGTATTTGCCGCAGTCCCGAGTTCCCTGCACAGGGGCACTGTCTGGAACCGGTTTCACAACCCGACCCTCGGATCCCGACGAGAAGGGCGGATTATGTCCAGCGGAGCGATGGCTGTCAATGCGGAATCGACGAGGCGAAGCTGTAAGGGCGGGTGCCATGCCCCACGCTTGCGTGGGCATGCAAGGCTTCGTGAGACATGCTTGCTGTCTCGCTGCGCTCGCTTAGCAAGCATGGCACCCGGCGCTCGCTTAGCAAGCATGGCACCCGCCGCAAGCGGGCCCGGGCGGTCAGGCGGACGCGCGATTCAATGCCGCCATCCGTCTCCGCATGGCCGGCTGATGGTTCAAGAAGCCGGCGATGCGTTGCCAGTCGAAGGCCTCCGGCCCCAGCGCGTCGTAGATGGCCAGGGCGTGATCCCAGTCCTCGTCGCCCTCCAGCGTCAGCCGCACGTCCTCGCGGTCGATCTCGGCCGGGGCCGGGATCAGGTGGACGCAGAACCGCCGCGGATGGCGGTAGAGGTAGCGGGTGACCTCCTCGCGGTCCTGCCGGTCCTTGGCCGCCCGCTGGGCCCGGTGGAGGGCGTGGGCGCGAAACCACTCCGCGTAGACGCCCACCGGCGAGAGGATCGCCGGCCGGCCGTCCCGCGAGCCGTAGGTTGCGTAATCGCACTCCCCAAATGACTCGGCCGCGGTGACCAGGCGATCGATTAACGCCGGGTCGATGAACAAGTTGTCGCCGCGGACCCGCACGGCCGCCTCAGCCGGATACTCCTGCAAGGCGGCGGCGAAACCGGCCAACAGGTCCGGGGCGTCGCTGAACCACACGGGAACGTCGCTGGGCACCAGCCGGCCGAGCGCACGACACTCGCTGCGATCGCAGGCCACCACGATCACGCCGTCCAGCCGCAGCGAATCGGTCACGCGGCGGACGACCCACTCCAGCAGCGACCGGCCCCCCAGCTTCCGCGCGGCGTTGGTGCGGAAGGTCGCCGAACAGGAACAGGCCTGGACGATTCCCAAGGTCTTCAACATCCGGCGCATCCTTGGCGGCAGACGAGCATCCTGAAAGCTATGATCCCAGCAACCAGTAATCTAGCACGCCCGCAGGGGATTCGTCAAGAGGCCGTGCGCGGCCGGCGTTCGTAGTCCCGCCTTCAGGCGGAAGTGGAATCGCAGAGATCATCTGCAAGACCGCCTAAAGGCGGGACTACGAACTTAAGGTGGGACTACGAACGGACGCAGCTATCACTGCATGCACTCAAGCCCCAGCACGGCATAGAGGCGGGGATCGGCCAGGCTCTCGAGCAGCAGGTTGGCGGAGCTGAAGTCGTGCCGCCGGCTGTGCTCCCCCGGCACGGCCACGGTGAATGCCCCGGCGGCGGCCGCCGCCAGGCACCCGTTCTGGCTGTCCTCCAGCACGAGCATCTCGGCCGGCGGCACGCCGAACCGCCGCGCCGCTAATTGGTAGACCTCCGGATCCGGCTTGCCGCGCACGATGTCTTCCGAAGTGAGGATGAACTGGAACCGCCGCGCCAGGTCGAAGGGCCCGAGGCAAGCATCGGTCAATTGCCGGCCGCTGCTAGTGGCGATCGCCTTGGGAATCCCGGCGCGCTCCAACGCCCCCAACAACGGCAGCAGCCCCGGCAGCACCTGCAGCCGGTCGCCCAGCAGCCCGAGGAAGATCTCGTTGGACTCGCGGGCCAGCGTCTGCCAGTCCTCCTGCAAGCCGTGCCACTGGATCATCAGGCGGAAACTGGCCTCGGGCGGCAGCCCCATCATGGCGTCTTTCAGCTCAGCGGTGAACCGGCGGCCGCGGCGCCCGAGCAGCTCGCTGCCGGCCACGGTGTAGACATCCTCCGTGTTGAACATCAAGCCATCCATGTCGAAGACAACCGCGCGGAGAGGCATGGAGGAAAGGGATTGGGGATTGGAGATTGGGGATCAGGGATCAGAGTTTAGCGGGCGGGCTTGCCCGCCGCTTGCCCGCCGCTTGCGGCTTCACACGGTCATTGTAGCCGATAGATGATATACGAATCGTTCTGGAAGACGATCGGCAGCGGCAGCGAGGGTTCCGTCAACTCGGTGATAACGTACTGCGCATGGTAGTGCGCCCCGAGTTGCCGCAGCCGCTCCGCGCCCGACTCGGCCAGCGAGGCGTACCACCGCTCGGGCGGCTCCTGGCCGGTGGCATAAAGGTCTTCGATCCGCCGCCACCAGCGGACCAGGCCGGCCGCGTCCTGGGGCGTTTCCTTCCACACGGCCAGCTCGCCGCGAGCGGCGTACCACTTGAAGGTTTGCGACATGCGTGGCGTGAGAAAGCGGGCCGAGGGAGGGATCCGGCCGGATTGGGCCACCCACGTGCATGCCTCCTTCCAGGCGGGGAAATCTGCCAGCCGGTCTGCCCGCGGCTGCCGCGGAAAGCTCGGCCCCCCGCCCCGCCCCGCAAGCCACGCCAGCGCCGACCGCCAGGCGGCCGGATCCGGCAGCCGCTCGTCAAAGGGTGGCGCCGCAAACAGCCGCAACACCACGCAGTCGGCCTCGTGGAGCATCGCCAAGAGAATCATGGCCGCCAGGCAAGCGCGACGGAACCGCGAAACCAGCAAGCGGCGATTCTCCTGCGAAGCCGACGAGCGGCCGACGGCCAAGAAAGTCACGCCCAGCGGGACGGCCACGTCCGCCAGCCGGAACCAATAGAACCGCAGCAGTCCCGCCGCCAGCTCCTGGTCATACTCACCCAAGACCCGCAGGGCCAGCCCGACCCCGGCAATGAAGATTGCGGCATGCACGAAACCTGCCAGCAGGGCGGCAGGCTGTAGAGGGCTCGTTTCGCCGCGTGCGGCTTCGCGCGACCTCCCCAAGGCCAATAGCAGCCACACGCCCGTCAACAGCAGGAACGAGACGACCTTGTCGGCCGGGAAGCGGAAGGGGTCCAGGTGGTGGGGAAACCGCTCGAAAACGTAGATGTCGTGGGCCTGTCGGACCTCGGCGCGATCGGTGTGCCAGTCCAGGGCTATGGCCGGCAGGAGCCCCGCGGTGGCCAGCAAGAGACCCGCCGCCATTGCGGGCGCCATCGAGCGGAGGGAGGGCACGCAGCGCGGAGGGCAAAGCCCCCGGATTGCATCCGGGGGTTCACGCGAAGCGGAAGGTGTAGCCGCTCGCGGTTTCGCGCACCGGCCCAACAGCCAAGCGATCCCGGCGGCAACGGCCGACCAGCCGCCCACGAGCACGTGCATGGCCGAGGCCGCGCCGAGCCAGAGCCAGGTCCGGTTCCATTGGCCGCGGACCAGGGCCTCCAATCCCAGGAAAACCATCACGTAGGCGAAGCCCTTGGCCTCGGCCCCGCCGACGACCCATTCGCCCGCCATGGCGAAATGCTGGAGGAGGAAGAGGAACAGCGTCGCGGTCAACAGGGAGAACCAGGGCCGCGGCACCAGGGCGACGCTCAGCCGCCGCCACGCCCAGGCCAGCAGAGCCCAGGTGATCGTCCGCAGCGTCCACGCCAGGGCGGCCGGCGGGAGCCACAGCGACAGCCAGCCCAGCGTCCAGTAGAAGACCAGGTGCGAGTCGGCCGTCTGCAAGAAGGCGTCACCGGCGGCCCAGGCGGGGTTCCAGAAGTGGATGGCCTTGCCCAGGTAGTACGGCTCGTTGACGTCCGGGACCGGCCAGGCGCCTTGCAGGCAGAAGACGGCGAAGACCAGGGCGGTCTCAATCAGGGCTTGGCGGCGGGACATCAGGAGAATGGAGGCTCAACCATCAGGGGCGAAGGACGAATCTACAACCAACCGTCCCCATAATCTTCGTTTGCGGGCGGTGGCGCGTCAACCTGACCCAAGCCCTGGAGCTGCGCGAGCGGGCTTGCCCAGCTTGTGACCGCCGGCTATTCTTACAGGGGGCGATCACACCGGCAGACGCAAGGCGCAATCATGAAATTCAGAATCCTGATTGAACAGGATGAAGACGGGCAGTTCGTTGCATCCTGCCCCACACTACCCGGTTGTGTCTCCGAGGGCAAGAGCCGGGAAGAAGCCCGCGTGAATATGGCCGATGCCATTGCCGGGTATCTTGCCAGCCTGCGCAAACACAACGAACCCATTCCCCCCGCGATCACCGAAGAGTTGATCGAGGTGGATCTGTGAGCAGACTGCCGGTTGTCTCCGGCCGCGAAGCTGTTACCGCCTTTGGGAAGGTCGGCTACGAGGTGGACCACCAAACGGGCAGCCACCTTGTCCTGCGGCACCGGACGGCTCCCCATCGGCGTCTTACGATCCCGAATCATCGGGAGCTCGCCAAGGGAACCCTCCGGTCACTCATTCGCGAGTCTGGGTTGACCGTCGACGAGTTCGTGGCGCTGCTGTAGCCGACCGGCCTATCCTTCCAGCGCCGCGATCGCCTTGAAATCGTCCTTCAACGAGCGGTAGAGCTGCTGGTAGATGGGGAACGCCTGCCGGTAATAGCGGGTAGCCCGCCGGTTGGGCGCGGTTTGCTGGACGACGCGGATCGTGGCCTGGCAGGCCTCGACGATGTTGTTGAAGGCCCCGGCGCCGACGGCGGCCAGCAGGGCCACCCCGTAGGCCGGGCCCTCCTCGCTGTTGATCGTCACCACCTTGCGGTCGAACACGTCGGCCTGGATCTGCCGCCAGAGCGAGCTGCGGGCCCCGCCGCCGGAGGCGCGGATCTGCCGGATCGGCACATCCAGCCCCTCGAAGATGGCCAGGCTCTCGCGCATCGAGTAGGTGACGCCTTCCAGGATGGCGCGGATCAAGTGTCCGCGGTTGTGGGAGAGGGTCAGGCCGACGAAGCAGCCGCGCGCCGTCGGGTCGGCGTGCGGGGTCCGCTCGCCGGAGAGGTAGGGCAGGAAGAACAGCCCCTGGCTGCCCGGCGGGACCCGGCCCGCCTCCGCCGTCAAGAGGTCGTAAACGTCCACTTTTTTCTTCTTGGCCGCGGCCACGTCCGCCTGGCACAGGGCGTTGCGGAACCATTGCAGCGAGCCGCCGGCCGAGAGGTTCACGCCCATCATGTGCCACTTGCCGTGCACCGCGTGGCAGAAGGTGTGGACGCGGCCCGCCGGGTCGATCTTGACCTGGTCGCTGTGGACGAAGACCACGCCGGAGGTGCCCAGCGAGGTGGAGAGCACGCCGCGCTCGACGATGCCGTTGCCGACGGCGCCGGCCGCGCAGTCGCCCGC
>Ga0181527_1002404_pt1 | contig 17756 bp, 21 predicted proteins | sample PEATcosm2014_Bin_30_FD_119762 | JGI IMG/M metagenome (GOLD analysis project Ga0181527, IMG submission 119762) | Peatland microbial communities from MTU Mesocosm Facility, Houghton, MI, USA - PEATcosm2014_Bin06_60_metaG | ecosystem: Environmental > Terrestrial > Soil > Wetlands > Peat | place...
CCCGCAGCTTCCGGACGATCTGTTCCGGTGTGTGCTTCCTGCCCTTCATGGGTCCCTCCTGGCCTCGATGGCCCTGGTGGAACCCTCATATCACGTGGACCAGTTCCAGGGGGTCAGGTCAGATGGGCTCGCCGGACCGGTCTGTTCGGAGAGAGTGGTGAGCGCGCCGCCAGACCTCGACGGGATTCATGTCGGGTCGATTGTCGGCTAAGGCGCCGGCCGACTGACGGGTTTGATGCTTCGCTCAAGTGATGGTGAGAGCACCCTGGGTTGGCCCATTACCTCGGAATCACCCTCGAGAACCCGCGCGGCGGCCCATTCAGGGGTCTCGAACGCCGAGGCTCGGGTACCCAGGTCCGTGAGCGCGCCGCCGACGCATATCTTGCCGCCGATCGCCCGAACGAGATGGGTTGCCCACGCTCGAAGCGGCCTTGGGCGCAACCTGCAAAACCGCTCTTGAGCTGCTCCCATCTTGCGGAACGGGCTACCGTGGCCCTGCCCGGTCCTCGCGGGCTGCGCGTGCACAGCAAGCCGCGCAGGTCAGGCTCGGCCGAGATCGCAGCCGATCCTTCCCCGGTGCGCTTGTGAGAGGATCGGAGGGATGCACCGACGTGGGTCACGGTAGGCGCAGGTGATTGCCCGAACTCGTCTGGTGGCCTGTCTGGCGAGCGGACTGGCGGCCTTCGCAGTAGCCATCCTGCTCAGCCCTTGGCAGATCGCCGACCTGGTCGGCTGGGACGTTGCCGGGGCGGTGTTCGTCGCGTCGGTGCTGGTGAGCACGCGAGGGAAGGATCCTGCGCAGACCAGAACTATGGCGGTCATGGAGGACAACTCGAGGGTCGCCGCCGACGCCATCCTCATCGGCGCTAGCATCGCCAGCCTGGTCGGTGTGGGCCTTGCTCTTGTCAAGGCTGGAAGCGAGCAGAACCCCGCCCACACCCTCATCACCGCGCTTGCGTTTCTGAGTGTCGTGGTGTCCTGGTCCTCTGTCCACACCGTCTTCACCCTTCGCTACGCCCGGCTGTATTACCAGGCTGGGGGCGGTATCGACTGGCATTCCGGTGACCTGCCTGACTTTGGTGACTTCGCCTACATCGCACTGACTCTCGGCATGACCTTCCAGGTCTCTGACACGGACATCAACTCCAAACCGATTCGCAAGGCTGCCCTGCGCCACGCGGTGCTGTCATACCTCTTCGGCGTGGTGATCCTGGCGACGACCATCAACGTGGTGGCCAGCCTCCTTTCCAGGTGAACGTGCCCCGCGAGCGGTATTCCGAGTCATCGGCGTCTCACGGCCCAACTCGAGATCGTCGAGGCCCCTGAAGATCAGTCCGTGTCAGCACAACGCATTGGCCGCTTTGCAATTCGACGATTGTTCGCCGTGCGACCTCGCTGAACCCGTGGCCGTCGGTCGTGTCGCTCCAGCGCTCATAGGCGATCCGCAAGGCGAGCGCACCCGGCTCCGCGGCCACAAGCGCGGTCGGGTCGGGAACGCCGCGCTGCTTGAGCGCGCCGGTCATGGAGAGGCGAGCGCGACTCCTTTCAGCGCCTCGCGCTCCTGCAGTTCCGGGTTGGCCGCGATCACCGCCCGCCAGCGAGCGCTGAATTCGCGGAGACCTGGGCCCTTGGCACTTGACGATTGTGGCAAGTTCGATGCGCCGGGCCGCACGCTGCCCCATCTGACCCGCGCCGTCTGGTGGGCCCCGTCATGCACGCCCGGACCGGTCGGGCAGGGGAGGCGCGTTGGGCTTCCCTCCGGCCCTCAGGAGGGTGACCGGCTGCCAGAGCATGGCCAGCAGCACCACCGCCCAGACCGCGAAGCCGGCCCAGGTCCAGATGCGGGCGAATTGGCTGATCGGGGCGAGCCCGAGGGTGCTGCCGATGGCGAAGCTGCAGGCGGCGTACATGCCGACCGGGAAGACCGTGGACCACCGCCTCACGCCATAGGAGCCGCGTGGCGAGATCAGCTCGGTGACGAGCAGGACGGGCAGCCAGCAGGCCGCGGAGACCCAGAGGACCAGGGAGGCCCCTCGGAGCGCGGTCCCCCCGCCCAGCAGGTGCAGCGTGTTCGCCACCTGGGCCGTCCCGGCACAGGCCAGCGCGGAGATGGCGAGGGCTCCGCCCGCCACCCACTGATCGCCGCGGCCGACCAGGAGCTGGTGGAGGTCGAAGCGCCAGATGACGAAGCCGTAGAAGACGATGCCGAGGGTCAGGGGGACGACGCTCGCGAACACCAGCCACCCCACGCGGCCCGTCAGTCCGAGAGCGGCCAGGAGGACCGCCAGCGACTCCGTGGAGACGCTGAGCAGGAAGGATGCGCCCACGGTCGCGGTCACCCGGTGGCGCAGCTGCGGCCCCAGCAGCCCGAGCCACAGCAGCAAGGCCAGGACGAGCAGGGCCGCTCCCGCCCAGCGCCAGCCGAGAAGCGTGAGCCGGGTCCCGAGGACCGCGGTACCCGCCACCGCGGAGAGCCCGGAGGGACCGCCGCCTTCAGCGGTCGGGAACCGGCTGCGGCGCCGGAGGACCTGGGCGCCGCGGAGCACGCCGAGGATCGCCCAGGCGAGAGCCGCGACGGCCAGCGTGACCAGGGAGAGCAGCTCCTGGCCGGTCATCTCCAGGTCGATGGAGACGGTCCCGCTGCCCATCACCACCGCACCCGATCCCGCGGGGATCGCCCCGGCGACCCGGGCGCGCCCCGACGCGGCACGGTGTTCCTGATGGTTGACCGAGGGCGTCATCGGCATCCCGAGAGTAGCCGCGGGGGGAGCCGGCCCGGTCGGAGACGGCACTCGGCCGTGCGACCGCATCAGCCTGCCAGACCCATACCCGGCTAGGATCGTCGGCGTGCTTGCCTGGATGGACCTCGAGATGACCGGGCTCGACCCGGGCCGGCACGTGATCGTGGAGATCGCGACCCTGATCACCGACGACGACCTGGCAGTCGTCGCCGAGGGCCCCGACCTGGTCGTGCACGCCGACAGCGACCAGCTCGACCGGATGGATTCGTTCGTGCGCGCCATGCACACCGGCTCCGGCCTCCTGGCCGCCATCGAGAGCTCGCCGATCTCGATGCGTGAGGCGGGCCGGCAGACCCTGAACTTCCTCCGGCGGCACATCCGAGAGCCGCGTACCGTGCCCCTCTGCGGCAACTCGATCGGGACCGACCGGCGCTTCCTGGCGGCGCAGCTCCCCGAGGTCGAGGCCTTCCTCCACTACCGGTCGATCGACGTCTCCAGCATCAAGGAGCTCTGCCGCCGCTGGTACCCCGACGTCCTGGCCGCGGCCCCGCCGAAGGCGGAGGCCCACCGCGCGCTCGACGACATCCGCGAGTCGATCGCCGAGCTCGCCTACTACCGGTCGACCATCTTCGCGCCCCCCCTGGTGGGCCTTCCTCGATGAGTGCTCGGAGCCGGCTGGCCGCCTCCGTGGGTTCCGCCCGCGTTCCGGTGCGGCTCCGCCCATGACCGCGCCGGCGCGAACGCTGCGCGTTGCCGTTGCCCAGTACCAGCCGCGCATCGGCGACCCGGAGGGCAACCGGACGGCGGCCGTCGCGTGGGTGGAGGCGGCTGCGGCGGAGGGCGCCCAGCTCGTCGTCCTCCCCGAGCTCGCCTCCTCCGGGTACGTCTTCAGCGGCGAGGAGGAGGCTGCGGCGCTGGCCGAGGATGCCGACTCGGGGGTGACCGTCGCCGCCCTGGTCGAGGTCTGCCGCCGCCGCGGCCTGCACGTCGTCGCCGGGCTGGCCGAGCAGGGCGACGGCTGCCGCCACAACAGCGCCGTGGTCCTCGGGCCCGCGGGCCGGCTGGCCACCTACCGCAAGCTCCACCTCTTCTACGACGAGCAGTCCTGGTTCCGGCCAGGGGAGGAGCTCGTGGTCGTCGACCTCCCCACGGCCCGGGTCGGGGTCGCCATCTGCTACGACCTCTGGTTCCCCGAGGTCGCCCGCGCCCTCGCCCTCCGGGGGGCCGAGGTGATCGCCGTCCCGACCAATTGGGTCGCCTCCTTCCGGCGGCGCCTCCACGACGAGCACGGGTACTGCCAGGGCGACATCATGGCGATGGCCGCGGCGGCCGCCAACGGGACCGCCGTCGCCTGCGCCGACCGGGTGGGGGAGGAGCGGGGGGTGACCTTCCTCGGGGCGTCGATCATCGTGGGGCCCGACGGCTGGCCCCTTGCCGGCCCGGCCAGCCCCGACGCCGATCAGCTCCTGGTCGCCGATCTCGACCTGGACGCGGTGGAGCGTGCCCGCTGGCGGACGCCCCGCAACCACCTCCTCCGCGATCGGCGGCCCGACCTCTACGCGAGCGACTCGCCGCCCGAGGTGCGGGGCCGCGCCTCCACCGGGGCCGACGACGGCCCGCGCGCCGGCGGGACGCCCGGCTGAGCCAAGGGCCGCCTCAGCGGCGACAACATGATATAGTCACTATAAGGTGATGTGATAGTTACTTCTGGGTCAGGGGGGCTGGCGCTCCGCTCCCGCCCGGTGGCATCACCAGGGAGGTCCCGCATGGTCGCTCTGCTCCTGTTCCTCCTGCTCGTCCTGCTCCTCTTCGGGGTGGGCACGGCAGCTCACCTGCTCTGGTGGATCGCGATCATCCTCCTGGTGGTCGGGGCGGTCGGGTTCCTTGCCCGTCCGCGCGGGGGCCGCTGGTACTACTGGTGATCGGCGGCTGATCCAATCAGTCGCCACGGCCAGGCGCTCCGTCTGACCCGCCGGCAACGGCCAGCCACCGTCTTAGATGATCTGGTACATTGGTACCATGATCACAGTTGAGCGGGTTCAGACGGGCGTCCGGATGGAGCGCCGGATGCTCAAGGTCCTCAAGGGCCTGGCCGAGTACCTCGACATCTCTCTGGGGGACCTGCTCGAGGGCATCGTGCTCCACGCCTTCGAGCAGAAGGTCCCCTTCAGCGACGCGACCATGGTGGTTGTCGGCCGGCTCAAGGAGGTGTACGGGCTGGACCTTACGGCCGCCGACAGCCACCACGTCACCAGCCTGGACGAGGGAGGCGTGGGGTGACGCCTTGTTCGCACGTCCAGGTGACCGGCAGCTTCCCGCTGGCCTTTGCCCCCGATGAGGCCTTCCCCCTCTTCACCCCGAGCGGCGAACGCTCGTGGGTGGATGGCTGGGACCCTCAGTTCCCCAGCCTGACGGCGGACGAGACCGAGCCCGGAACCGTCTTCACGACCGCCCACGAACCGCATCTGACGACATGGGTCGTGGCGCGCCACGAGGGATGCCACCTCATCGCCTACGCGAACGTGACCCCCGGCGAGCGCGCCGTGTTGATCACCGTTGGCCTCGAACCGACCCCGACTGGGTCCACGGTTACGGTCACCTACGACGTCACCGCGCTGGCCCCGGCCGCGAACGTCGAGGTTCAGGAGTTCGCCGCCGGATACGTCGAATACCTGGACGGCTGGCGGGACCGCATTGCCCGCCGCGGTGTCCCGGCGCTGGTGGCCGGCCGCTCCTGACCGTCCTCTCCGGACCCGTGGTCCCGACGGAGGTCGATAATCGGCGCATGGGGTCCGATCGTTCCGGGTGGGGCAGAGCCGGCGAGCAGCCCAGCCGGGGGCTGGGCACGGCAGCTCTGCTCCGGCACACCCTCCTCTGGGCCTCCCGGCGTCGGGGCGTGCAACGGGTGGTCTCCCAATCCCCGCTGACCCGCCGGCTGGTCCGCCGCTTCGTGGCCGGCGAGGGCCTGGGCGGCGCGGTCGACGTGGTCCGGAGGCTGACGGGACGTGGGCTCGCAGTCACCATCGACCATCTCGGCGAGGACACCCGGAACGCGGAGGACGCGCGGGCGGCCGTTGCCGTCTACTGCGCCTTGATCGCGCGGCTCTCCGCGGGGGGGCTGGCGCCGCGGTCCGAGGTCTCGCTCAAGCTCTCCGCGCTCGGCCAGAGCCTGGACCCCGAGATGGCCTTCGAGAACGCGCTGGAGGTCTGCCGAGCGGCGGCGGCGGCGGGGATCGCGGTGACCCTCGACATGGAGGACCACACCACCACCTGCTCGACGCTCGAGATCGGCCGCCGGCTGCGGGCGGAGCATCCCTCGACCGGCCTGGTGATCCAGGCGTCGCTGCGCCGCTCCGAGGATGACTGCCGCGCCCTCGCCCATCCGGGCTCGCGCGTCCGGCTCTGCAAAGGCGCCTACCAGGAGCCGGTGGCGCTGGCCTGGCAGGCCCGCAACGACATCCGTGTCGCGTACCTCCGTTGCCTCCGGATCCTGCTCGACGGCGGCGCCACGCCCCTCATCGCCACCCATGACCCGGCCCTGATCGATGCCTGTCACCGGCTCCTGGCCGCACGTGGGGACGCCACCGCTCACGAGCACCAGATGCTGTTCGGGGTGCGCGGCGACGAGCAGGCCCGGCTGGTCGCCGCCGGGGAGGAGGTCCGCATCTACGTGCCCTTCGGCGAGCGCTGGTACCCGTACCTGATGCGCCGGATGGCGGAGCGGCCGGCCAACCTCGCGCTGGTGCTGCGCGCGATGGCTGGCGGATAGGCAGTCCGCCCGACGGGCTCACCGGGTGACTGGTCCTCCACCTGGGACCGGACTACACGCGCCGCGACGGCCGCCGCGGGGGAACGGTGGCCGGGCGCAATAATCCCGAGGGATGAGCAGGGGGGCCGGCGCCGCCATTCGCGTCTCGTTGGAGACGGGCACTCGGCTCTCCTTCGCCTCCGCGCTGGACTGGCCGGGCTGGTCCCGTTCGGGGCGTGGCGACGAGGCTGCGGTGGAGGTCCTCCGCGCCTACGCGCCCCGCTATTCCCCGGTAGCGCGCGGCGCCGGCCTGGAGCCGCCCGACCCGACGCAGATCGAGGTCGTGGAGCGGCTTCCCGGGTCGGGAACCACCGACTTTGGGGTTCCGGGGGTCATCGGGCCGCTGGACGGCGAGCCGCTCACCGCGCCCGAGGCGGCGCGGCTGGTGCGCCTCCTCGAGTCGTGCTGGGAGCTCTTCGACCGCGTGGTGGCCGACGCACCGGCCAGTCTGCGGAAGGGGCCTCGCGGTGGGGGGCGGGACCGCGACGCGGTCGTCGACCACGTTGTCGGCGCCGAGGTGGAGGCGTACGCACGGAAGCTGGGGATCCGGCTCCCGCGGCCGGCATGGGACGACCTGGCCGCACGGGCCGTGGAGCGCGACGCCATTGCGGCCGTGCTGCGGGCGGCGGGCGGGGCTCCGCCCTCGGAGCCCTCGGGGAAGGGCTGGCCGGCGCGCTACGCCGCCCGCCGGATCGGCTGGCACGTGCTCGATCACGCCTGGGAGATCGAGGACCGGAGCAGCTGAGGAGCCCCTTCCCCAGGGTGATCCACCGATCGGCGCTCGGGTGAGCAGGCTCGCCGAGCAGCGGGGCCGGTGGTGCGGCGAACTCGCGAGCAGTGGGGGGTCCGTGGTGCCGCGAACCCGTTAAGGACATCTGCGTCCTTAACCGCCCTGGAGGGTGAGAGGTGCTGGATAGGGCTCGCCGCAATGGGCGGCCGGTTGCCCGGAGCACTCAGCGCGGCGTCACCGCGGCGGGCGGCTTCCCTTCGACACGTAGTCGAAGAACCGCTCAGTGGCCCCGTCCGCGGTCCAGGCTGCGCGCAGCCGGGTCCGTCGCTCCTCCCGGCGCATTGCCGAGAGCAGGTCGCGGTTGAGCTCGCGGGCGCTTTCGCCGGTGAGCTCGATCTCGATGTGGAAGCCGTCCGCCGTCGCCGTGACCCCGGTCGGGAGCAGCCGGTCCATCACCGGGCGAATGCGCTCGGGGTCGTCGCTGCTCACGTCGGCGACGAGGCGGAAGGTCGGCATCACGGCGGAGGGTACACGCTCGGGGGCGGAGGCGGGTGGCCGTCACGGGAGTGGCCGTCACGGGGGTGGGCGCCAGGTGGTGGCGGCCGGCGGGGGGCCGGCGGCCTCAAAAGGGTCCGATGGTCGCGAACCCGACGACGAGGAGCACCGCTGCGGTGACGCTGCCGGCGAGGAGCGCCCGCCACAATCGACCCGGCACCCGGCCCAGTGCGTAGATGGAGAGGAGACCGAGGGCGACCAGTGGAAGGCCGATCGAGAACGCGCCCAGGATGCCGAGCACGAGCCCACCGAGGGTGGTGAACCCGTAGGCGAAGGAGCGGACGCCGGGTGACGCGACCAGCAGGCCGGCCATACCCAGGCCGCCCAGGGCCGCGATGAACGAGGCCACGAAGAAGACGCGGCTGTCGGCGGGCCCGCCCTGACCATACAGGGCGAGCGCATAGGCGGCCTCGTCGGCCGCCGCGATGACCACGACGAAGAGGCCGGACAGCGTGCCCGGCCTCGTCCGACGCGGGGAGACGGCTGACATCCTCACCAGGCTACGCCACCCCGGACCATGGGCCTCCGGTTATCGAGTGACCGCATCCGCCTCCCGGGGCGGCCGGCCCCGGCGGGGGAGGGGACCCGCGGTGGACGGCAGCCGTCCCGCCGCCTCCAGCCCCCGCCGGAGCATGAACTCGATCTGGGCATTGCTGCTGCGCAGCTCGTCGGCGGCCCATCGCGCGATGGCGTCGTGGACGGCCGGGTCCAGCCTCAGCAGGATGCTCTTGCGTTCGGCCACCGGGTCAGAACCCCAACTTCCCCAGACTCGCTGCTCACTGGTAGAGCGTGCCGGCGTTGACGATGGGCTGCGTGTTCTGCTCGCTGCAGAGCACCACCAGCAGGTTGGAGACCATCGCCGCCTTGCGCTCCTGGTCCAGCTCCACGATCTCGCGCTCCTCGAGCTTGGCGAGCGCCAGCTCGACCATGCCGACGGCGCCCTCCACGATCGTCTTCCGGGCTGCCACCACTGCGCTCGCCTGCTGCCGGCGGAGCATTGCCTGGGCGATCTCGGGGGCGAAGGAGAGGCGGGTGAGCCGCGACTCGATGATCGTGACCCCGGCCGAGGCAACCCTCTCGGCGATCTCGGCGGTGAGCTGGGTGGTGATCTCCGCGGCGTTCTGCCGCAGCGAGAGCTGACCGTCCTCGTGGGCGTCGTAGGGGTGGGTGCTGGCCACGTGCCGGACCGCCGTCTCAGTCTGGATGTCGACGAAGCGGGCGAAGTCGTCGACGTCGTAGAGGGCCTGCGCGGTGTCCTCCACCTGCCAGACGACCACCGCCGCGATCTCGATCGGGTTGCCGTCGGCGTCGTTGACCTTGGCCACCTGGGTCTCGTAGTTGCGGATCCGGGTCGAGACCTTGCGCCGCTCGGTGAAGGGGTTGACCCAGCAGAGGCCGGGCCTGCGGATGGTGCCCATGTAGCGGCCGAAGATCTGCACCACCCGGGCCTCTCCGGGGACCACCGGGGTCAGCCCGCGGAAGGCGATGGAGTCCGCGATGGTGACGAGGAACGCGACGCCGATGAGGATGCCGCCGGCGGGCTCGCCGCCCGAGCGGTTGGAGAGGATGACCCCGAGGACGTAGAGACCGACGTCGAGCAGCGCCACCACGATGATCGTGGTCAGCGCCTGCGCGCCCCGCGTGGCCGGCTTGACCCGCTCTTTCGTCGTCGCCCGCGCCCGGGGCAGGGCCTCGGTGGGGATGGTGTCGGCTGTCATGGTCTCTCCTTCGGACTTCCTCTTTCAGGTTCTTCCCGCCGCTGGACTCTCGGGGTCGGCTCTTGCTACTATCATAGTGATATCAGATTTCGGGAGGCGGCGCAAGTGGTGGCCGAAGGGGTGCTGGAGATCGACCGGTTGTCGAAGCGCTACGGGAGCGTCCTGGCCCTGGACGAGGTGAGCTTCGAGCTCGGGGTGGGCGAGCTGTTCGGCTTCGTCGGGCCCAATGGCGCCGGCAAGACGTCCACCATGCGCATCGTCCTCGGCGTGCTGGCCGCGGACGGTGGGGCGGTCCGCTGGGGAGGCGAGCCGATCACCTTCGCCATGCGCCGGCGATTCGGCTACATGCCCGAGGAGCGCGGCCTCTACCCGAGCATGGGGGTGACCGAGCAGCTCGTCTACCTGGCCGAGCTGCACGGCATGCGTGCCCCTGCCGCCCGCGCCGCGGCGGCCCACTGGCTGGAGCGGCTCGGCCTCGGCGACCGGGGTGGCGAGCAGCTCCAGAAGCTGAGCCAGGGGAACCAGCAGCGGGTCCAGCTCGCCGCCGCCCTGCTCTACTCCCCCGACGTGCTGGTCCTCGACGAGCCCTTCTCCGGGCTCGACCCGGTGGCCGTCGACGTGATGAGCGCGGTGCTCCGCGAGCAGGCCGACGCCGGTATCTCGGTCCTCTTCTCGAGCCATCAGCTCGAGCTGGTCGAGCAGCTCTGCGATCGGGTCGGCATCATCCGCGCCGGCCGGATGCTGGCGGTCGGCTCGGTGGCCGAGCTGCGCGCCGGGTCGGCCCCCCGCTACTGGGTCGACGCGCCCGACGCGCCCGCGGGCTGGGTGGCCTGGGTGCCCGGAGCCACCCTCATCCGCCAGGAGGGTTCGCGCGTGCTGGTCGAGCTGGCCACCCCGGCGGGCGATCAGTCGCTGCTCCAGGTCGCGCTCACCACCGGGCCGGTCCGGGAGTTCCGCCGGGACCTGCCGTCACTCACCGAGCTCTTCCGCAGCGTGATCACCGAGGAGCCGGGCATGAGCGTCGCCACCCCCGGCCGCGTCACCGAGAAGGCCGCACGATGAGTAGCGCCGTCCCCGACCGCTCCGCGCTGAGCCCGCGGCGCGCTGTCTACCTCATCGCCCGCCGCGAGTTGCTGACCCGGATTCGTGGCAAGGTCTTCGTCATCGGGACGGTCGTCGCCGTCGCCCTGATCGCGGTGTACGCGCTGCTCCAGCTGCTGGTGATCGACAGGATCAATACGACGACGACCTTCAAGGTCGGTTTCTCGGGCCCTGCCACGGTGCTCGCCCAGCCGGTCGAGGCGGCGTCCCCGGCGCTCGGGTTCAAGGTGCACGTGAGCGAGATCGCGACCGACGCGCAGGGCCGGTCGGATGTCCGCGCAGGGAGCCTCGACGCGCTCGTGGACGGCACGCCCGGCGCTCCCCAGGTGGTGGTCAAGACCGGGATCGACCCCACCCTGCAGGCCGCGCTGGCCTCGCTTGCCAAGCAGCACATGCTCTCCACCGACCTGAGCGCGGCGGGGCTCAGCCCGGCGACCGTCGAGAGCCAGCTCAACGCCGTCGCGCTGCGGATCGACACCCTCCAACCGGCGACGGCCGCCCAGCTGCAGGGACCGATCATCGGCTTCGTCATGGCCTTTGCCCTCTACATCTTCATCGGCATCTACGGGGGGGTGATCGGGCAGGGGGTGGTCGCCGAGAAGGCGAGCCGGGTGGTGGAGATCCTGCTCTCCACGGTGCGGCCCGGTCAGCTGCTGCTCGGCAAGGTTGTCGGCATCGGCCTGGTCGGCCTGATCCAGCTCGGCATCATCGCCCTCTGCGGGCTGCTCTTCACCGTGCCAACCGGCGTGCTCGCCCTGCCCGGTGCGGCGATCGGGGCCGTCCTCATCGGCGTGATGTGGTTCGTGCTCGGATTCATCCTCTACGCGCTGATGCTCGCCGCCACGGCGTCGCTGGTCTCCCGGGTCGAGGAGGTGAGCAGCGCGACCGTGCCCGTCACCATGCTGCTGGTCGTCACCTGGCTGCTCGCCTACGTGGTGGCCATCCCGGCCATCGACGCGGTGACCGGGGGCGGCGCGGCGCCACACGGGCTGGCGACGCTCACCACCGTGCTCTCCCTCATCCCGCCCTTCACCCCCGTGCTGATGTCGATCCGCATGGCGGCCGGCGAGGTGCCGCTCTGGGAGGGGCTGCTCGCCATCCTCCTGGTGCTCGGCAGCATCGCCGGGGTGACCTGGCTGGGCGCGCGCATCTACGCCAACTCCGTGCTCCGCTTCGGTGCCCGGATCAGGATCCGCGACGCGCTCCGGCGCTGACCCCCGATCTCGCCCAGGGTCGCGCCGCCCGTCTGCAGATGATCCCGTCCGCCCGGTGATGGGGGACCTCCGGCACCCCACCGGCGGCTCAGTGGATAATCGCCGCGCCGTGAAAGCCGCCTCCGACGAGTGGACCTTCCACGTCGACCACCTCGTGAAGCACTTCGGCACGGTGGCCGCCAATGACGGCATCACCCTGCAGATCGAGCCCGGTGAGGTGTATGGGCTGCTCGGTCCCAATGGCGCGGGCAAGTCGACGCTCGTCAAGCAGACCATCGGCCTGCTCAAGCCGACCTCGGGCCGGATCACCCTCGGCCGCTGGGACCTGGTGGAGAATCCCGACGCCGCTCGCCAGCTCTGCTCCTACTTGCCCCAGGCGCAGATGCCGATCGAGTCCTTCCGCCTGCGCGAGGCGATCGAGCTGGCCGGCCGGATCCGCGGCGCCGACATCGGCCGGGTCCGCCGCCGGACCGACGAGCTCATCGAGGCGCTCGAGCTCGGCGAGTGGAGCAGGACGCTGGGCGCCCGTCTCTCGGGCGGCGTCAAGCGGTTGGTGGGCTTCTGCATGGCGACCATCTCCCCCGGCCACCTGGTCATCCTCGACGAGCCGACCAACGACGTCGACCCCCTGCGCCGCCGGCTGCTCTGGAATGAGATCCGGGCCCTCGGGGCGCACGGCTCCTCGGTGCTCCTGGTCACCCACAACGTCTTGGAGGCGGAGAAGGCCGTCGACCGCCTGGCTCTGATCGCGAGCGGCCGCCTCGTGGCGGAGGGAACGCCGTCCTCCCTCAAGGCGGCGGACCGGGCCCAGCTGCGCCTGCAGGTGATGCTGGTGCCGGGAGCGGAGACGCCCGCGCAGCCGGGGTGGGCGGGCCCGCCGGTCCGAGTTGGCAACAACCTGGTCACCACCATCGCCGAGAGCGACGCTCCCGCCGGCATCACCTGGGCCGCCAGCCTCATCGACTCTGGTGTCGCGGAGGAGTACGCGCTCGGCGCTAGCACCCTGGAGGATGCCTACATCCGGCTGACCTCCGACATTCCGGCCGACGGTCTCCATGGCGACGAGTGACGCCGCGGGCCTGATCCTTCCCTTCGGCACCGTCCAGCGCGGCCTGCGGCGGTCGCTCCGCGACTACGTCTCGATGGTCCGCTGGCACCTCGCCGGCCTGCGGATCTGGCTCATGCTGCTCGGCTCGGTGCAGGCCCTCTCCGGCGTCGGTTTCGTGCTCGGCATCTCGCTCTTCTTCCGCCACATCCCGACCAGTGCCGCGCTCTTCGTGTCGACCGGCGTGCCGGTCATCAACCTGGTCATGGTCGGGCTCGTTTTTGGCCCCCAGCTGGTGGCGAGCCAGCGGACCGCCGGCAGCTACGAGTATCTGCGCACCCTGCCGATCAGCCGCGCGGTCACCGCCGCCGCCTGGTACACCGTGTGCCTCATCAGCGGCATCCCGGCGGTGGTCGTCTCGCTCGTTGTGGCCCAGCTCCGCTACGACCTGCCCCTCCACATCTCGTTGATGATCGTCCCCGCCATCCTGCTCACCTGCCTCACCGGCACCATGCTGGGCTACGCCCTCGGCCACGCCGTCGGCAATCCGATGGTCACCCAGCTGGTCTCCCAGATGCTGGTCTTCATCATCTTCGGCTTCGCCCCGATCCTCTACCCGATCCAGCAGATGCCGGGCTGGCTCGGCGACCTCAACTGGTGGTTTCCCTTTCGCCACATGGCGGTGGTGATCCGCGCCGCGCTCACCTCATCGGCGGACCCGGCGGTGCCCACGGCCTACGCGGTGATCGGGGTCTGGGCAGTCGTCGCGGCGGCGCTCGCCGGCTGGTCGCTGGGGCGGCGGCCGTGACCGGGCTGGTGACCTCCGCGGGGCTCGCCGAGCCCCTCTGTCCGCGCGATGACCTGCGCTCCGGGTTCCCGTACTGGCTGGACAGCTTCCGCGCCATGCTCCGCTATGACTGGGGGCGGCTGCGCCAGTGGGTCGGCATGATGGTCGTGATCCAGACTCTGATGGGGGCCGGGATGGTCCTGATGTACGGCTTCTTCTACCCGTCGATAACCCCGGAGCGCGCCCTCTACATCGCGACCGGTGCCCCCACGCTGGCCCTGATACCGCTGGGCTTGGTGATGGTGCCCAACGGGGTGATGCAGGACAAGCTGCAGGGGACGTTCGACTACGTCTGGTCGCTGCCGACGCGGCGGAGCGCACAGATGCTCTCGACATTCACCCTCTACACGTTGATGGCGCTGCCCGGCGCGGTGCTGGCGCTGCTGATCGCGTTCTGGCGCTACGGGGTGCATCTCTCGCTCTCCCCGATCCTGCTTCCCGCCGTGCTGCTCTGCGCCGTGATGTCGGTCACCGTCGGATACGCCCTGGCCCTCGCCATCAGGAACCCGCTGGTGACCAACGTCATCGTCAACGCGCTGATCTTCGTGGTGCTGCTCTTCTCGCCGATCGTCTACCCGGCGTCGCAGCTTCCTGGCTGGCTATTCGACGTCCACCGGGTGTTGCCCTTCGAGAGCATGGCCCAGGTGATGCGGGCCGGGCTTACCACCGGGCTGGCGACCGACGTGGGGCTCTCCTTCCTGGTGCTCGGCGCCTGGACCCTGGCCGGCTGCGCCGCGGCCGCGTGGGTGGTGGGCCGGCGCCACTGAGCTCTGCAGGCGGTGGGCTCGGGGTCGGGAGCCCGCGTTCCGGCGCATGTCAGGGTTGACCGCCTCGGCACGCCCGCTGGGCGGATCAGCCCTCCGGGGCCTCCGCCCAGAGCACCACATCGATGCGGGGCTCGCTGGTGTCGGAGCCGTGGCTGCGCTGGCGGCGTTCCAGGAGCAGGGTGCGGAGGCCGGGGAGCGCGTCGCGCAGCACCTCCTCGGTGTAGAGGCGGGCGGGGTCGGACGGACCCTCGGACCCCAGCGAGTCGAGATGGTGCCCGACCAGGAGGAGATGGCCGCCGGGCCGGACGGCTCGGGCCGCGTCCTGGAGCATGGCCGCCCGCTGCTCGGGCTCTGGATGGATGTTGGCGATGACGATGAGGTCGTACCTCTCGCCCAGGCTGAGGAACTCGCCGATGTCGGCCCGGACGGTGACGACGCGCAGCCTCGCCGCGGCCGCTCCGGCCTGCACTCGCTGGAGGGCGACCGCGGAGCCGTCGACGGCGGTGACCTCCCAGCCCTGGCGGGCGAGCCAGAGGCTGTTGCGTCCCTCGCCGGCGCCGAGGTCCACCCCCCGTCCGGGCCGGAGCGGGGTGGCCAGCTCGACCAGTGCCGGGTCGGGCTCGGACGAGAAGAGCCGCTCGACCGCCGCGTACCTCTCGTCCCAGCTCTCCGGACGCTCCGGCGGGCCATCCCCCTCCGATGGCTCGGTACGTCCTCGACCTCTGTGGGCCACGGTCAGCCGTCCACGCAGGCGCCGTCGCTCACCGCGGCGGAGTGCCCCTGAGCGGCCTGGACGTCGGAGCCGATGTCGGAGGTCGCCAGCGCGTACCCCTCGTTGGAGGTGGTCGTGCTCATCGCGAAGGTGACCCCGATGACCTGGCCATCGAGGTCGACCAGGGGGCCGCCGGAGTCCCCGGGGATCACGTCGGCAGAGATCACCACCGTCTCACGGGTGACGTAGCCGGAGTAGTAGATGTCCCAGGTGGTGGCGTCCTCGGTGCCGCGCACGGCCGCCGCGACCGTCGCCTCGGGCCCACCCTCCGGGTAGCCGATCACCGCCCCCTGGGTTCCCGCCGCGGGGTAGCCGCTGGCGATCGGGAGCGGGGACATCCCGAGCCCGGGGACATTCAGGATGGCGACGTCGATGTCGGGATCGAAGACCACCACCTGGGCGGAGAGCGGCTGCCGGCCGGGGGGCTGCACCGTCTGGCTGTAGGAGCCGGCGACCACGTGGGCGTTGGTCAGCATCAGGTCGTCGCCTACCGGCCAGGCCGAGCCCGCCACCGCTCCGCCCGGGCCCCCGCAGCCGTACGCGATCACCCGGGAGACATCGGCCTCGGCGGCGCGGACCCCGGCGGTGTCGGTGCTGGCGGGCAGCGGCTCGAGCGGTAGCGAGGGCATCAGGCCGCTGAAGGGGTTGGGGAGGTCGCTGTTCTGGAGGAACTCCTGGACCTTGGCGAGGAAGGCCGGTGGCTGGGGGGCGATGGTGAGCAGGGCTCGCTCGATCGCCGACTCGTTGATCTGGGTGTTGACCACGCTCAACGAGCTGTTGGCGAAGGTGTAGCCGAGGAACCAGGCGACGAAGAGCACCCCCAGGCAGCTCGAGACGCTGCCGGCCACCGAGTCCCAGGTGGCGAGCCGGGTCTTGAGGGTGAGCACGCGGGCTCGGTACCCGAGCGTGCTGCCCAGCCCCTCGATGACCAGGATGGCCACGATGAAGATGCCGGCGGCGATCAGGGGCTCGTCGGCGCTCCCCGGGTGGGGCGAGAAGAACTGGGTCAGGGGAGGAGCGATCAGGGCTCCGACCACGGCGCCCACCACCAGCCCGAGCATGGCCAGTCCGCCCCAGGTGAAGCCGCGGCGGTACCCGGAGAAGGAGAGGACCAGGATCAGGAGCAGGATCAGGGCGTCGAGGATGTCCATCCGGTCCGGAGTCTGACGGGTCGGGACCCGGCCTCGGGAGTGGGCGGTTCCAGGGGGGTCCGCCCGGCGGTGGCCGAGTTGGCAAGGATCGCGTTTGCGGTCTGGGGCGTGGGGCCTCATGCTGGGGGTTGCGCCCCATCTCCAGCGCCAGGCGCAACGCCGCCCTGAGGAGCTCCAATGGCTGACGTCGTCCGCGTCCATGTCCACAACGGCCTGAACCGCGAATTCGCGGCCACCAACTTCTCCCTCTCTCCTCACGGGCTGACGATCACCCGCCCGCGATCCGATGGGCAGCCTGGCGAGGAGATCGTGGCCGTGTTCGACCACGGCAAGTTCGACTGGGCCGAGCGGGTCCCCGAGGGGACGGCGCTCGCCGAGGAGCAGACCCCCTTCGACGCCTCCGAGCTCGGACGGGCCAGCCGCAACAAGGGGTGATCTCAGTCCGGCCCGACCCGCCGGGCCCGCGCCGCCCCGATGGGTGCCCTATCCTCTAGCGATCGGGGCGTGGCGCAGCCGGTAGCGCGCTTGCTTTGGGAGCATGAGGCCGCGGGTTCGAGTCCCGCCGCCCCGACCAGTGGGTCGTTCGTAGTCAGTTCCGAATTCACCGAGAGCACTTGCTTTGGTTGTGGCCAGGTCCGACCGGGGACCCGGGGCAGAAGCAAGTGCTGCTCTGGACCACCAGTTCACAAGCAAGGTCTCTATCACCACGGCATCGGCAGGCTGGGTCCGATCGGCGCCCTGGAGCCGCCCTCAGGCGCGTGGTGGCGGTCCGAGAAGGTCGAGGAACGTCTCCGGATCGGGTGTCTCGCTCAGCGCCTTCCGGATGGCGGCGACCTGCGCGCTCATGGCGATGAGATACGCGCTCTCGGCGCTGGAGCCGGCAGCCTGTCCGGCTCGGATCACCGCGCTCCCCAGTGACTCGCTGAGGGAGCGCCAGCCACTCTCGATATCGCGCGCCCAGGTACGCGCCGCCGTGTCGACGGCCTGGACCGCGGCGTAGCGGAGCCGCCCGGCGAGCCGGTCAGCGTCCTCCCCGGCGCGCTTCTGCCGGTCGCGCTCCCGCCAGCGGTGCCCGAAGGCGCCGGGCACGTGTTGCCGCAGCTGTCGGACCCCCATGGCAACCGCCCCCGGCTCATCCACGGTCTCGATCCGGATGGGCGGGATGCTCAGATCCTCGCGGACGTCGGGCGGCGGCGGCAGGTCGACCCCGAAGGCCGCTCCCGTGCCCTCGACAAAACGCTCCAGCCGCTCCTGAAGCCGGTCGGCATGACGGGTGAGGGGATCAGCCAGGGAGCCGGAGAGCTCAG
>Ga0181527_1002406_pt1 | contig 17736 bp, 15 predicted proteins | sample PEATcosm2014_Bin_30_FD_119762 | JGI IMG/M metagenome (GOLD analysis project Ga0181527, IMG submission 119762) | Peatland microbial communities from MTU Mesocosm Facility, Houghton, MI, USA - PEATcosm2014_Bin06_60_metaG | ecosystem: Environmental > Terrestrial > Soil > Wetlands > Peat | place...
CTGCTCCCACGCCTTCCAATTGCACATCCCTCACTGTTCCTGCTTGGAACAAGTGGTACCCGCCACGGTCCATTGCATCAATCTGCGCATATGGGTCCGTTCCCAAAAGGTTGACCGCAACTGTTTCGTCCCACATTACGTTCAGCCATTCACCCAAGTTCTTCCGGTCCTTTATGGGCAGTTGCACGAACACAGTTTCGTCAATGGTAGTTTTTTCCTTTGGCCTGACCGGAGTATATCCGTTGTATGTAAGACTTAAGAGCCGGAACGCAATATAAGCGTCGGTGATTTTGAGCCCGATGGCTGCCTCGTAGCCCACAATTGTGAAGTCCACGATTAATCGGTTGCCTTCGCGTCGTACTCGATCGGCAGGGAAGTGCGTTTTCTTGGCGGGGTAAGCTAGCTGTAGTTCGTTATCATACGGACGGTATTGCGTCACGTTGAACATTGGTATTTGTACATCCCTCGCCAGACACTCCTGCCCGCTAGGCTTATGGACCAAACTTCTAGCTGAGCCGCTGGAACCTATTACCAGACGCATCTCGGCGTTCTCAAGCACTATGGCCCCGGGTTCCGCTTGAAATGCCCCATTTTTAGACGAACCACTCACATCTTCGCTACGCGGCTGAACGCGCAGAGTTTTAGCCCAGGGAAGAAGGCTCAAAAATCCTGCATCTTTCATAAACGCTCTTCGGTCACTCATTGCGATCTCCTCCTAGTAAATACGAGGGTTCCATCTGTGAATTCCGCTTTGTCCTGTCAGAAGAAGCCCAGGAAGCGCTGTGACACACGCCAGTATATCAATTAATTAACTCTTTATCTGTCCCACATAACTCTGCGGCTGTCTAACGGGCAACAATCATGTTCACCCTGCCGAATCTCCACCTGTACAGTTCCGCCCCGTAAATTCACGCTACGGCCGCCCGCTCGGCACAATAGGCCAGGACGTGTTCCGTAATAATTTCCCGGAAGTTGATGTAAACTGCAAGATCTGTGAGCATAATTGAGGCAGACCGGCTTTGGACCTTCATCAATGCGGCCTGTCATGATTGGAGGTACTTAATGCCCTCGCGCCGTAGGTTCATCAAGACTAACCTCCTTGGCTTAGGGTTGTCCCTTGCAGGGCGTGACACTTTCGCGGCCGCTCACCTGCCCGCTACCGAGACTTTTCCGCCAGAGCAAGACGAGCGCGACTATTGGAACGACTGGCCGCGCTACGTTACCGCCAGGATGAACGAGGCTCGGGCCCGGCGCCTCGCGGAGTTGGGCGCGATGCAAACTGAAGCTGCTGTTCGAGCCCGCATCGAGAAGATACGCTCCACGGTGTGGAGGCTTATTGGCGGCCCACTCGAGAAGACTCCTCTGAAACCACAAATCGTTGGAACAATCGACAGAGGCGCCTATCGAATAGAAAAGGTTATCTTCGAAAGCCGCCCAGAGGTCTTTGTCACAGCCAATCTCTACATACCTAGCCAGCATCAGCCGCCTTATCCGGGAATTATTCATCCGCTCGGTCATGCTGAAAATGGTAAGGCGATGTATACTTATCAATACGTATCTCAAACACTGGCGAGAAAAGGGTACATGGTCTTGCCTTTCGATCCTTTCGGGCAAGGCGAGCGGCTGCAGTATCTCAACGCTCGCACCGGCAAAAGCCTTTACGGAGCAACCGGTGAACACGATGAAGCGGGGCGCCCGATGTTGCTCGTTGGCTCGCAGTTTGCGCAGTATCGAGTCTGGGATGGCATCCGTGCCGTCGATTATCTTCTCTCCCGCCCAGAGGTCGATCCCGAGCGGATAGGCTGTACGGGACAATCGGGCGGAGGAACGATGACGATGTATCTGGCGGCACTGGAGCCGCGCATAAAAGTTGCCGTGGAGTCCGACGGAAACTCTGAGAATGTGGCCGGCCCGTCCTATGCTCCTCCGGGCGCGCTCGATGACGCGGAACAGGACTTGGTAGGCAGCCTTCCCGAAGGCATCGACCGCGGGGATTTACTCTTGGCCTTTGCCCCTAAGCCACTCCTCATTTTATATTCGCGGACTGACTCCGGCCTCACCTACTCGCCGACCTACGTGCAAGGAACGAAGGAGGTTTACAAAGAGGTTCAGGCCGCCTACAAGCTGATGGGCGCCGCCGATAAGGTGGGCATTTTTGGTTCTCCTCTACCGCACAGTTACGAATTCTTTAATCGTCGAGAAGCATACAGATGGTTTAATCGCTGGCTGGGCAGAGAGGAATGGGGGACCGAGGAAGCGGAGTTCGATAAATCGGCTCCAGATGCTTTGAACTGCACGAGCACCGGACAAGTACTGACCTCCTTAGGCGGACGCTCCGTCGTCCAACTGAACAGAGAGCGCCTCCGAACGCTTGCACCGGTGAACTCGCCAAGCGACACACCGAACGACGCAAAGGCCTTCCGCGAGCGTGCACAAAGAACTCTCAAGGAAGTCCTTGCCCTCCCCACCGAGCGAACTCCCCTCAACTCACGGATTATTTCGTCGAACATTTGGAGAGGGGACATAGCTATCGATGAGTTCTCGTCGGACTCAGAACCTTTAGTTCGGGTAACCGGCTGGTTCCTCAGACCGGCCAAAGGCAATTCGCCTTTTCCTGCCATCGTTTATGTTTCCGAGGGGGATAGGAATGAAGTTGTCCAAGAGACGTCGGAGATCAGCGATCTTGTCCGAAAGGGTTTCGCAGTCTGTGCGATTGACCTCCGCGGTCTGGGCGCCTCCACTCCTCACTATCCCGCTGCCGGACCAATCTACTATCGAGGCGAGCGTCTGCACGAGCGTTACGCTTGGGCTTGTTTCGCCCTCGGGAAGCCAGTATTAGGCCAGAGGGTGTGGGACTTCCTCCGTTGCCTCGATTACCTCCAGTCGAGGCGTGATGTGGACCAGACCAGAATCCACGGACTTGGCGAAAGGGCCGCCGGGTTGGCGGTCCTACTTTCCGGAGTGCTTGACGACCGCCTGCACTCCACGTTGCTTGATACTCCCGTCGCCACGTACCGGTCAGTCGTTGAGTCCGAAGCCTACTCCCTGGAATTTTCTTGGTTCCTTTACGGTGTTCTAAAGCACTTTGATATACCAGACTTGGTTGGTTGCCTGGCCCCGCGACGGTGCTGGATCCTTAACGCTACTGACTCAGAGGGTGAGGCGCTCGCAGAGTCCGAGGTTTTGTCTCTTTACAAACGCCCCATCGAAATGTTCAAACAGTCCAACGCGGGTGGGCAAATTCAGTTCATGGTCTATCCGGAGCACGAAAAACGGAAAGTCTATTCCTCTTGGCTGCAAACTGCCTGATGTACAGGGTGTAGGCACACCAGTCGCCCGCAAGAATCTGCTGGCCCCGCCTCAGCGTGATTGAGGTGGTCGCGGGTCGGGGCTTGGGAGGAGCTAAGGTGCAAAGACGCGATTTCTTAGCCGTGACGGCCGCCGCCATGGCGGAACCATCTGCCAAGGGTTCGGCCGAACAGGGTAACCGTACGCCGTCAGGCCGCCAATCCAGCGCTCTCCTTAAATTGGCCGGCATGAGCCTGCCGGAACTCCGCAAGCGCTACCAGGCGGAGCTCTTTGAGGACTACCTCCCGTTCTGGGATCGGTATGGAATCGATCATAAGTACGGTGGGTTCATGTGCGCCCTCGATCACGACGGGACCTTGGTGAATGACTACAAGTTTCACTGGTTTCAGGGGCGCGGCATCTGGGTCTACTGCTTCCTCTTTAACCATTTCAGCAAAAACCCTCAGTACTTGGAAATTGCGAAGAAGACGAAGGATTTTATGCTGGCGTATTTCCCGCAGAAAGATGGGATGTGGGCTGAACTGGTGTCCCGCGACGGGAAGATGCTCAAACCCTTCCGCGGCGACCTCTTCGGAATGTACTTTGCCGCTGAGGGCCTCCAGGAGTACGCCTACGCCTCAGGGGACGACGAAGCTCGGGAGATGGCTTTCCGGCTCATGAAACAGCTCTTCGCCAAGCTGAAGGATCCTGCCGTGCCGGACCCGGAAACCGGCATGATGGGCGTGCGGTCTCAGGGAGTGTGGATGATGACGCTTCGGACCGCCACGCAGATGTTGAGAAGATGGCCCGACAGCGAGATCGCCGCGATGGCTGACCAAAGCGTTGATGCGGTCATCAACAAGCATTACAATCCTGAATTCGGGCTCAATACCGAGACGTTGAATTTGGATTACAGCCGCCCGAAAGAATTGGCCAACGTAACGGTCTGCGGCCACTCGGTTGAAACCTTATGGATGATCCTGGATGAAGCCCTGCGTCGCCAAGACCAGACCCTTTATGACCTGTGTGCCGAGCGGTTGCGTCACCACCTCGACGTGTGTTGGGATCACATCTTTGGAGGATTGGCCGATTCCATTAATGTCAACCAGGGAGCTTATCAATGGCCGGTTGATACGCCGGTGGGCACGAACTACCAATTCCGCGAGGTAGGCGAATACAAATGGAACAAAACTTCGTGGTCGTTCGACGAGGTTCTCATTTCGACGGTGAACGTAATTGAGCACAAAAGAAGCGAGTGGGCGATGCGCTATTTCGACCTTGCACAGGACATCTTCGACAAAAAGATGTCTTTGAAATCGCATGGGTTTCCGCTCTTTATGGGTTTTGCCGAACGCGAGATGGCTTTCCAGCCGCACGTGGTACGCCAGGAGAACTACCACCACGCACGGCAACTTATGCTTAACCTGCTGGCGCTGGACCGAATGATCAAAGGGGAGGAATCTGCTGCAAAGGCCATTCAAAACGGCGAGAAAGGCGGTTGACATGAAGACTGGGTTGATGCGGGCTACCGCTGCGACGGCTCTTATGGTGGCAGCAGCTACACTTGCCCTGAGCGCGGGACCACCTCCGCTGCCTGTTCGCGGCCTCTACCTCGGTGCCCCGAAGCCGGACGAAATCCCGCTCGTCGTCAGCTTCATTCGCGAAGCCCTTCCCAAAGAAGGCGTCAATGTCCTGGTCATGGAATTCGACTACCGGTATTCCTACACCAGCCACCCTGAGGTGGTCGACGCCGACGCTCTTTCGAAAGCCGATGTCAAGGCCCTCGTTGCGGCGTGCCACGCGGCAGGAGTGCGGTTGATCCCTCTCCTTAACCTTCTGGGGCATCAGTCCTGGGCAGAAAAGACCTTCGGCCTGCTGCGGGCGCACCCGGAGTTCGATGAAACACCGAAGAAGTACGAGAGCAACAAGGGTATCTACTGCCGAAGTTACTGCCCGCTGCACCCGGCCCTCCATCCGGTAGTGTTCGCACTGCTAGATGAATTGGCCGAGGCTTGTGAGGCGGATGCCGTCCACGTGGGCATGGACGAGGTGCTCATCCTGTCTGATCCTGATTGCCCGCGCTGCGGGACACGCAATCGGGCTGAACTCTTCGCCCAGGAAGTGCGTGTACTTCACGACCACCTCGCCGAGTCACATCGCGAGATGTGGATGTGGGGCGACCGGCTGCTCGATGGTAACGTAACCGGAGTGGGGGGGTGGGAAGGCAGCCAGAATGGAACCGCCTGGGCCATTAACATGGTGCCTCGTGACATCGTTATCTGCGACTGGCACTATGATTCGGCACCGCCCACCGCCGCTTATTTCGCTGTGGAAGGATTCCGCGTCTTGTATGCACCGTGGCGCAAGAGCGATGTTGCCCTGGCTGAACTGGACTTGGTCCGGTCCGTTCGCGCCCACGCGGATGCGGTGACCGCTCCGCGCCTACAGGGCGTCCTCCAGACCACGTGGGGAGACACAAGCAGCTTCATTAAAGCATACAACGGAGACGCCTCGGCTCCAACCGAAAGCGCAGAAGCAGCAGCCACTTTCAAGGCCCTCTTCAGCGCTATTCGCGCCATGCAGTAGGGACCGCCCGGCCGTGCGGGTGGGGGCTACATCTACTCAAACATGTGACCGTAGCAGGTGCCATCGGTTCGAAGCATGCGTGACGATTTCCCGACGCGAATCAAGGGGGTTTTGGCTGCCCGAGCCGGGCATCTTTGCTCGAACCCGGAGTGCCAAAGACCAACCAGCGGCCCTAACTCCGACCCCGCACAGGCAATAAACGTTGGCGTCGCGAGCCACATTAGTGCTGCTTCGCCAGGGGGCCCACGCTTCAACCCGTCACTCACACCCAAGCAAAGGCAATCAGTAGAGAACGGCATATGGCTATGCCAACAATGTGGGAGTGTCGTTGATAGTGACGAAGGATGGTACCCAGTCAAACGGTTGTTGGAGTGGAAACAATTGGCTGAGGATCGCGCCCTGAAAGAGATCGAGAGCATCTTACCCCACATTTCCAATTTGAATCATATTTCTGAATCTTCGGATCGTCCCCATCATCAACATTTATGCGGGTGTGAACGCGATAAAGACGCCCCGGAGGTCAGCACCCTATGGGTGAGAAACAAAACCAGCCATTTCAGCTCTCTTTCAACAGTTCCTTGAAAGTCGATTTCCAGGGATCGCGAGTCACGTCGGACAGTGGCCTGATTCTGGTTCGTGAGTTGGACGAACGTTTGGGCTTCGGTGATCTCATCGCCCAACACCTGACCGACTCCCGGCGCGGGAAGAACACCCAGCTTCCGCTGGCCGACCTGTTGCGCCAGTCCATCTACAGTCGGATAGCAGGCTATGAGGATGTCAACGATGCCGAGCGACTTTCGCAAGACCTTACGTTCCGCCTGATCGGTTCCGAGAAGATCTGGGAGCGCGGGGCGGCGCTGACCTCCCGGTTGCAATCCTTCGAGACCGAGGTGCTTGCCCAGGAAGAGAATTTCGCCGGGCTGGGCGCGATCAATCGCGAGTTGATCGGTAAAGCGGAAACCATCGAATCTCCCCGGCGGGAGGTACTGGACATGGACTCGACCGAGATTCCGGTCTATGGGCAACAGGAGCAGAGCGCCTACAACGGCCACTTCGAATCCACCTGCTATCACCCGCTGCTCCTATTCAATCGGGAGGGCGACTGTCTGGGGGCAAAGTTGCGTCCCGGCAACGTCCACAGCGCCGACGATTGGGAAGAACTGCTGTTGCCGGAGATCGAGCGGCAGCAGGGCATGGGAAAGGAATTTGCGTTCCGGGCCGACGCCGCCTTTGCCAAGCCTGAAATTTACGAGGCGCTGGAGGAGGGGGGCGTGAAATATGCCATCCGCATCCCGGCCAACGACAGCCTGGAGCGGGACATCGCGGAGTTATTGCCGCGGCCGTTGGGAAGGCCGAGCCACAAGCCAGTGGTTCGGTACAAGAGTTTTCTATACCAAGCCCAGAGCTGGAAGACGGCACGGCGCGTTGTGGCGAAGGTGGAGTTCCACTGGGGAGAGTTGTTTCCTCGTGTGGGATTCATCGTGACCAACCTGGAGACCGACAGCCGGGCCGTGGTCCGGTTCTATAACAAGCGCGGGACGGCGGAGCAGTGGATCAAGGAGGGGAAGCAGGCCGTGAAGATGACGCGGCTGAGTTGCCACCGATTCCGGTCAAACGAGGTCCGGCTCTGGCTGAGTGTGATCGCGTACAATCTGGGGAACCTGTGGCGGCGGCTGGTGCTGCCCCGGAGGATCGCCAACTGGTCCTTAACCAGCTTGCAGCAGCAACTGGTGAAGACGGGCGGCCGGTTGGTGAAGCACGCCCGCTACTACTGGCTGCTGTTGGCAGAAGGACATCTGACGCGGCGCCTGTTCGCAGCGATGGTGCGGCGGACGACGGCGTTGCTCGTGCCAGCGGGGTAGGCGAGCCGCCGACCATAACGGATTTCAGCGACGAGGCATGTGGGGAGAAGGAGGAGTGTTGGAGGCATCGGTCGAAAGAGAGGCAGCTTCAGGCTTTCGTCTTGTCAGGAGTAGTAAAACTGGCCCCTTTCGTGGGCGCCGGAGGGTCTGAAGGGACAGGCCGGTTGCCTTGGCAAGCGGTTATGTGTATGCTGCCAGTTAACCGGAAAGTTAAAAGGGAAATTCTGGCTCGGTTATGAGCTGCTGTCCGCGGGATGGATGTCTAAATGAACATACCCGCTCTCTTTGAGATTGTTGGCCTGCGATATCGATTGCTTTGGGCCAAAGTGCGTTTAAAGCGGGGGAGGGTCGTCCTTCTTGTGGGCGCGTACTTCCTCGTCCTGCCGGTGCTGATTGTCATGTTTACAGGCGGAATCGGCTCCGCCCTGGCTGCCGTCAGTTCGGGAAAGGCCGAATCGGTTGCGGAAATCGTTCTCGGTTGCGTCTATTTGGACGCGATTCTGATCGCAATCCTTCTCGGAAGCGGCACGAGCCCGGCATTTGCGTACTCTGAACTGCGCCGCTATCCGCTTTCACGCCTTGACCGCGCAGGGGCGTGTGAACTGACAGCCTTTCTTGAACCGATATGGTTGTTCGTTCTTGCCCTCGACCTTGGCATAGCCGTGGGCTTCCATGCGTTTTTGGGCGCCTCCTCGCTGTTGCTTGCCGTCCTTGCTGCCTTTTTGCTGGTGGTGACGAACTTTCTTCTTGCCCGGATTGTTTCGGTCCTGGTGGATTGGGTCGCCTCAAGGCGCGTTGGATCGCTTCTCGTAGCTATAGTGATGTCCCTCGGAATTGTTGCCCCACCCATGTTCCAAAACCTGAGGCGTTCTGCTCCGTTGTGGAAGAACAGACTCTTCCCCTTGGCATTGGGTTGGCTGAAGTTCACCCCTCCCTTTGTCGCCGCGGGAATAATGACTGAGGCCTCTGCTCTTGCTGCCTTGTACCGGTTGCTTGCCCTGCTTCTCTGGTGCTTTCTTTTCGCTGCCTTGCTTGCCCTATCGGGGCGGCTGCCCTCCGCTACACCCACCGTGGCGGGAGTGCGGACCCCTTGGGATGGACCATGCGACCGCATCGCGGCGCCGTTCGGCTCGTCGGCTCCCCTCGTCTCGAAAACTTTGCGGTATTACCTTCGCTGCAACCGAGCGCGCACACTCTTCCTGATGACGTTGCTGATGTTTCTGTGCTTGCTGTTCTTGCATGTCAACCCCCGCCACGCGGACGGTGGCCTGGTTGTTGCGATCGGAATGCTGCCCTTCGTTGGCTGGGGCGGTGCAATGGGTATGGGGGCGAATGCTTTCGGATTCGACGGCTCGGGTTTCCGGCGGTATTTTCTCTCCCCGGCAAGTCCCTCCTCTGTCCTGCGGGTGGCGAGTCTTGTTCCCCTGTGCCTCAGTGCCCTGCTTATCCCCCTTGCTTTATTATGCTGCCGGCACTTGTTAGTAGGTCCTGTCAATTACGTCGTTTGGGCAATGCTGGTTTCGAGCGCCCTGGGGGGACTGTTTTTCTTTAATGCGCTTGCCGTTTGGACCAGCCTGCTCATGCCCGGAAAGTCAGAAATTACCGCTGCCTTTGCCCGAGAGGTTGCGGGAACGAAGCTGGTGGCATTGGTGGGGATCGTTCCCCTCTTCCTTAGCGTGGCGCTTGCAGGCATGTTGGGGGTGGCCACGCTCGTCCGCTACTGGTGGGTGCTGCCGGTGATGACGGTTGCGGCCGCTTGCTTCTATTTCGTAACGCTGGGCGTGGGCGCCCGGGTGCTCAGCGAGCGGCGCGAGCGGATACTTTCCATGGTTGAAAGAGGCTATTGACCTATGTCCACCGCTATTGAGATGACTCACTTGCGAAAACAATACGGCCAAATCACTGCCGTCGCAGATCTCTCGCTCGCCGTGCCTTCGGGATCGCTATTCGGCTTTCTCGGCCCCAACGGTTCTGGGAAAAGCACAACGGTCGGCTGCCTGACCGGATTGCTCGAACCCACGGGAGGGGCAATCCGGCTACTCGGCGAGCCTTTTGACTCCAATTGCGTCGCTCTGAAATGCAGGATTGGTGTGATGCCGGAGAACCTCGGCTTGTTTGAGGCCCTTTACGCGGGTGAGTTCTTGGCCTTCCAGGCGCGGATGTATGGCCTCGATGAACGCACCAGCCGGCAGCGCGTTGCCGAGCTTCTCGCGGCCATGGAGTTGTCCAACCAGGGCAAAAAGCCGCTCGCCGCATTCAGCGCCGGAATGCGCAAGCGTGTTGCCTTCGCCGCCGCGGTCGTCAATGCTCCGGAAATTCTCTTTCTCGACGAGCCCTTCGAATCCATCGACCCGGCCGGTGTCGTAGTGATGAAGCAATGGCTGCGGCATATTGTCGCGGAAGGACGCACCGTGTTCATGACAACCCACGTCCTCGAAACGGCCGAACGACTGTGCGACCGTGCGGCCATCATAAGAAGTCCCGGCCAACTGGTTTGGCAGGGCGACATCAGTCAGCTCGCTTCTGGGCGTCCGATCGCCGTTGATGGTGAGGAGTTTCCAACTTTAGAAGCTCTCTTTATGCACGTTGCCGGCAAGCCCTACGCCGCCACACTGAGTTGGCTTTAATTGACGGAAATCCATGATAAGGGGATCGATTCCGCCCTGGTTCTCACAATCGCCGACCCGCGAAAAATAATTCCCAAAGTCGGCTAACCCCTCTGAAAAGCGCGAGTAATTTGCGATTCCTGCTTCATCGTAATTGAGGTGGACGTTGCACGGAGAGTGAGCGCCCGATCCTCGCAAGAGGGCAGATAGCTTGAGTAAACCTCTTTGTCTCCTCGCCGCCTTTTCCTTCTCAAAGTATTCCGACCTCATTTGACGCAAAAAACATCTCAGATTACTTTTCGCAACTTACCCCCTCAGGTAGCAACCGAAAGGGGAAAGAGAGTGAATGCTGCTGAGTTCCGGTCGCTCGTCGCTAGCCGTATGGCACTGATTCAAAAGTTGAGTACAATAACTGATCGTGACAGTAAGCTAGAACGTCTTATTAGTCAATGCCTCAACTGCGGCCACCTGGATGTGGCCCAAGAGATAATCCCGCGTCTGAGCACGATCACAAAGAGATGCTTGCTATTGGCAGTTGATTAAGCTCCACATATCGGAGCATCGTGCGGATGCGGCAGAAATCATTGCCCTAAAGCTGTCGACAATTATGGACAGAGACAAAGCGAGGCAGATGATTCTCAGAAGGTAGCGGGTAGCCGGGTACGGTGCGCAGGCAATCGTGAACCGAAGGGTACAACCACCGCGCACCCAAAGCCACTCACTTCCCCCGGCGCTTCGTCCGTCAACTCGACTTTAACGTAATCGCCTGTCTCGTAGGTTGCCATCAGATTCTCACATTCTAGATTTTGCGATGCGTCAAGCCCTCAGGGTGCCGCCGCTTCAGTTCAAGCAGCACTGGCCGCAGCAGGTCACTCTGCGGTTCTATCTCTCAGCGTGGCTACCACGGTTATTCCTGCCAGCGCCAGAGCTAGATCGTCTCGTCATCGCAACCCGAGGCGCGGTTACCCCCCCTCGGGGCTGAAGGCGACAGACCATCGTCAGATCGTCAGTCCACCCTATACGCAAGAGTGCTCCAGCTCGGGCGAAGCAACGGGAGGGCCGGCCCGACGAGGTCGGGGCAGTTTCCGATCCTCCCCTACCAAAACGGCATCGAAAAACGTTCCCGTTTTTGCAGCCGGGGAGTAGAATGCGCACAGTTCCCGGCGGGGGTGTTTAGATGAACAAATGGGGCGTATGCGTATCCTTTCTTTTGTGTGCGACCGTGGGGGCCGTGGCAGCCCAAGGGCCTATCCAGGTGACCGCGGAAAATCTCGCGGTGGGCAGCGAGACCGTAGTGATCTTCCGCGACACCTACGGCGTGCCACGCATCTTCGCACGGAGCCTTCACGGACTCTTCATGGGCAATGGCTACGCGGTGGCGCAGGACCGCGCGTGGCAGATGGAGAAGTACCGGCTGGACGCGACGGGGCGCTTGGCGGAGGCCTTCGGCGAGAAATTCCTCGAGCACGACAAGGAAGTGCGCCGCGACGGCATGACCCGTGAGGAGTGGCGGGCGGAATTTGACCACCTCCCGGCGGACGCGCAGGAAATATTCCGCTCCTACGTCGAGGGCGTCAATCGCTATCTCGAAGAAGCTCAAAAGAACGGGACCCTGGCGGAAGATTTCGCCAAAAGCCACTGGCAGGCTGCCCCTTGGAGCGTTGAGGACGCGATGGCCATCACGGGGATGATGGGCCGGCGGTTCGGGGCCAGCGGGGTCGATCACCTCCGCAATGAGGCCGTCATCGAGTATCTTGCGAAACGTCTCGGCTCGCGGCAGGCGGCGCGCAAGGTCTTCGACGATATTGCCTGGACCGACGACCCAGCGGCTATCTCGACCGTAGAAGCCCGCGCGGCGCGCCCAGTTGCCGAAGCGCCAGCTTCACCACCGCACGCTGCTCTCGCCTCCCCGGCGGGGTCTCTCGCCCGCGAGCAGCTTCTGAGTCTGCACGACCAGATGAACTCCGCGGCCGTCTATGCGGCAGCAAGGGAGTTGCAGCTGCCGACCCGGTGGGGGAGTTATACCTGGGCACTCGCTCCCTCGAAGTCGGTTACTGGGGACGCCTTGCTTCTCGGCGGGCCGCAAATGGGTTTCAGTACCCCGCAGATCGCTCACCAAGTTCAATTGACGGGTGCGGGTTTCGACGTGATCGGTATGGGGTTTGCCGGAGTCCCGGGCGTCCTGATCGGGGCCAACGATCATCTGGCGTGGACTTCGACTTCAGGAGCATCCCACAACGAGGACGTATTCGTCGAAAAGCTCCATCCCGGTGACGAGCACCAGTATCTGTATCAGACGACCTATCACCCGATGGAACATCGGGTCGAACATATCCTGGTGAGGGGAAAGCCGGCACTCGACTACGACGTTTATCGCACCGTGCACGGGCCCGTCATTTCCTGGTCCCCCGGGAAGGACGTGGCCTACGCCAAGCAAATGGCGTACTTCGGAAAGGAATACAACACGGCGGAGGCATTCCTGAAGCTCAACACCGCCGCGCGCCTTCAGGACATCCCGCCCCTGGCGGCGAAAATCGCCTCCAGCCACAACCTGATCGCGGCGACGCAGGATGGGGACATCGGCTTCTGGCACTGCGGTTACTTTCCCGTGTATGCCAAGGGCGCGGACCCGCGGCTGCCGCTCAAAGGGACGGGGGAGGATGACTGGCAGGGCTTCGTGCCTTTCAGCCGGCTACCGCAAGTGGTTAATCCTCCTGGCGGCATTATCTTCAATTGGAACAACAAGCCCGCGCCGGATTGGAAGAATTACGGGGGCCCTTCCTGGGGCGTGGCGCTTCACATTTCCAACATTCGCTATGTCCTCGAGCGCGAGCTGAGGGAACACGGCGGAAAGCTCAGCTTGACGGATATCGAGCGGGTGGCCCCCGAAATCGGGCAGCGGAATTACATCGCGGACTGGCTGAAGCCAGGCCTCCTGGAGGCGGTCGCGCGCGCGGGGGCAAAGCTCGGCCCCGAGGCCCGGCACGCGGCCGATTACCTGCGCCACTGGGACGACCAGTTGGCGGACGGGAGCGTCGCGCAAACGATCTTCGACACCTGGTACGAACACCTCCGACAGGATATCTTCGCGGAGACCTTGGGCGACTTGGGCGGGAAAGCTGTCTTCGATGAGTTCGTGAATTCCAGTACCGTCTATCACGCCCTGGCGGGGGCGCAATCCAGCGTCCGGCTCTCGCGTAACTATCTTGGAAAACGGACTCCGGATGAAGTCCGGCTGAAAGCCCTGGACGAAGCCCTGGCGCAGCTTCGCCAGGAGCGAAGCGCGGACATGGGCTTCTGGGGATATCGCGCCGAGTGGATCAAGTTCGATCCCTTGCCGCCGATTCCCTGGTACAGCAGGGGGACGTACATCCAGGCCGTGGTGCTCTCCAAGCCTCAGGTTCACGGAGTGTACATCCTGCCGCCGGGGCAGAGCGAGGACCCACATTCGCCTCATTACAACGATCAACTCTCTTTGGCGGGTTGGTGGATGTTCGCCCCGATGGAATTGAAGAGAGAACCGCCAGTGGGGGGCATTCTTCAGCCGGAGAAAAAGCAGTAGGCAGTAGACGGTAGGCACTGGGCAGAAGGCGGAAGGCAGAATTACTTACGATGGAAGGCATGGCGCAGGATTCTTTGGACAGTGACCAGCAAATAGAAGAAGAAGAGCACCGCAGAGATGGCCAGGATGAGGCAAGCCACGACCATTGTTTTCCTCAGCCAAGCTGCCAATTCTGTCAGGAACAGGGTAACACCCGGAACTATTTTGCCCCGGCCCAGTGCACTTGCAGGCCTTGGCTTCGCGGACAGCCTATGGGGAGCGGCCGCGACGGGCAATAGCACGGGGGTAGTGGTACTTCCGGCCCTCCTCATCCTCATGCAAGCTGAGGAGTTCCGTCCGCTCATTTGGGCAAGAGCGTTGCCGCGCTGGGGGGTCAAAGGCAGGTCAACCGAGGGAAGAAAAGCACTCGTGGTCAGTGCGTTGCGCCACCGAGGGCCGAAGCCATGAGTTCAGTGGCAGCACGCAGCTTCGGGGCATCGCCTCCGTCATGCGGCCGACATCTCCGTACTTGAAGGCACTGCCGCTTGCCCACTCTACCACTTCACCGATAGCTTGCTTCTTGGTCGTGGCTACGCGCCGTGCCGCTGTCAGGGACTCGTTGCGAGGCTGGTTGAATCCAGAACTTGCAGCCGACCCATTACCATTATTGGGCACAGGCGAAGAAGGGGTCTCACAGGCGCGTGGCTTGGCAAACCCCTTCCCGCCAGAAACCCTGGTACCGTTCCCAGAGGGCGGAGTCCCGACTGGCGAGTTCAAGGGAGCGCTGCTGGGAGTTGTATTCGCAGGAGAAGCGGCTTCGGTGGCTTCGGGCGCAGAAGAGCTATTGACAGACGCCGGATAGAACTCAGCCGCGACCTCCGGCGCCTGCTCTTGTTCGTCCTCTACCACCTCCAAGACCTTGCCACCCGAGCCGAGCAGCTTTCGAGTCTCAGCGAACAGCCGGGCGTTCTCCGTCAGGTTAGCGATAAGTTTCCGCATGTCGTCGCCTTCAACCTCTAGCACCTATGCCGCCGATGACAAGCTCCCGGTCTGTGCCCCGCTGCATGACGCCATTTTTGCGGCCGCACCTGCCGAAAAGGAGAAGGAAGCGGTTGATAGTCTCCGTTCCTGCATGCGGCGTGCTTCAATCACGGTGACTTCGACAGATACCTCGGTTGGCGTCGAGGTTCCGGTTGACGTCAATGTCATCCGCTACCCCGACCGTTATGTGCCCGACAAGAAACCGGAAACCATCGAAAGGTGGAAAGTGATGCTGAATGCCCTGGAGAAGATTGAAGCCAATTAGGCCATGGCGAGCGGCATTCTCTGGCGAAACACTGGAATCTTGATGGACAGGAACCCGCTCAATCCTGCTATAATCGCTGTGGGAAAAGCCCTCCGAATCCGGATCGGAGGGAAAATGCGCAGACGCTACCAGACGGGGCATATTTTTACCCGTGGCAAGCGATGCAAGGTTTGGGTGGCTCGATACTTGGAACCTGTTTTGGAGAACGGCAAAGTACGGACAGTACTCCGCTCAAGGGTCATCGGGGCCTGCAAGAGCATGAGCAAGAACGACGCACGCACGATACTGGGAGGTTGGTTGAGGTCGCTTAATGAGGGCACATTTACTCCGGTTGAGACCACGATCTTCCAGGAATTTTACGAAAAGTGGGAGAGTGATTTGCTTCCCACTTACAGGGAGTCCACACGCCACTTCTACCAGAGTACCGCACGGCGGTGGATACGACCCTACTTCACTGATTGGCACATAGCTGACATCCGCCCAGCGGACATACAACAACAGGACTATGGTCATGATTTCAGCCACGACGGGGCTGCGGGAGTCGGAACTCTTTGCGCTCAAGGGCGAGGATTTCGACCTGGACAGCGGGGTCGTGGCCATCCAGCGTCGCCTTTACCGGGGCAAGCTGGGTGACGTCAAGACGAAGAAGAGCCACCGGGGGCTTCCACTCTGCCCGGAGGTAGTGGAGGCTGTGCGGAACCTGAGTCACGAGGGCCCATTCCTGTTCCTGGAACCGGATGGCTCGGGGGAATCCTCGCTGGAGCACAGAACACGGGATGAGTTCACCAAAGTGGCTAAGGCACTCGGCATCCCGTATTTCACCTGGTGCAGCTTCCGGCGTTCGGCGGAATCTGCTATGCACAGCCACGGAGTCCCGCTCAAAACGCAGCAGGCTGTGCTGGGTCATAGCAACCCGAACATGACACTTGTGTATGCCGAGACTGACGAGGCTGCAAAGCGTCAGGCGGTAGAAGAATTGGGAAAGCTTATCTTTCCCAAGTTTTCCCAAGTTGCAACTCCTGTTGCAATTGGGGCCGTTAACTGATAGAAAAGAAAGGGGCTGGAGTGGCGGAATTGGCAGACGCAGCAGACTCAAAATCTGCCGCCGGTCACCCGGCATGGGGGTTCAACTCCCCCCTCCAGCACCAAACTTCTCCTTTTTGACTCAAGGAGATATAAGCCGCTCTTCTCTGGTGTGCCCTGTACGTGCCCGTCGCTTTTTCCTCGGACCCCACGTTTTACGCACATCCGCTTCCAGTCGCTCCTGCCTGGAACGGACCCTTGGGGAGTAATGCCTCTCCGTAATTCGCGCGCTCTTGTGGCCGAGCAAAACTGAGACACGGACTATGTGCACACCCGCCAGCAACAACTCCACCGCGAAGGTGTACACCCGACAACCGAAACCCGGACACGGTCCTTTTTCCCCAGCTACCACCTACGACACGGCATCTGCAAGAGACTAACTACTTGTTTTTCAACTACATCCCCGATTAAAACGCCTAACTACCTTTATTTTCTATAACATGCCCGCTTCGTGCCGGGCTGCTGAAATCCGGTCCTTTGTTTTCATAGACATTCCCGAATCGTTCCTTTACTTTTCAAAGTTACCAATTCTTTCTTTCCCTATTTGAAGGTGACATCTTGGCTTAGACTGCGCAACGGGCCAAGGGTCCCTCCAACTCGAACTCCCCTCAAATGCAGTAGGCAGTCGGCAGTGAGCAAAAGGCAGTCGGCTGTGGCAAGGGCAAGAAGGCAACTCGCAATTCATAATTCAATTCCGTGCCGATTTAGAACCCCCGGGAAGTGGTCTGGCGGCGCCATCAGCATGCGTAAACTACAGTAGGCTACAAGATTTCCGGCCGCGTGTCAAGAGGCAAGATGCATCATATCCCCAATTCGCCGATAGGAGACGGGATCCGGTTACTAGACTGGTCTTGGTCCCGATTGTCTACTCACTCGTTCTTGAGGGAAGGCGCTGGTTCTCGGCTGCCAGTGAACGGCTTGCGGACTGATTTCTGCGAGCTCCGTCCCCGCCAACACGGAGTCATCGGAACAGTGGCAGCGGGCCGGCGTCAGCGCGTGGTCTAGCCAGGCGGTGCTCGAACATGCGACGCGCTCTGGACAGTGACCTCATGCGCGGGGCACACTCTTTCGGGTAGGCCGTTTAACCGGCCAATCTCTGCCCATTCTCAGGGTGTGCCGAGTTTGCGCGCCTCGGTGGCGATTTTGGTGAGGCGATTGGAGAGCCGGTCGAGTACCTCCAGTAACTTGTGGATAGGGCAGGGGCCTGGTTTTTCTGTAACGGAGGGCTTGACTCTCTCGTATGACATAATAGGCAACCCTAAGGAAGCGCCTATGCCGTCACGCCTGATCCTCCTTTTAGCGTTCTTCATCGCAAATTTCGCCTACGCCGCCCGGTATCCGGGCAGCAACCTTGCGCGCGGAGCATGCGCGGCGGCATTCCACGGTGTCGCCGCGGCTGGAAGTGAATCGCACTGTCCCCGAGTGCTGGTGCGGAGGAAGCAATGAAGAAAGTCCTGGCAACAA
>Ga0181527_1002409_pt1 | contig 17726 bp, 12 predicted proteins | sample PEATcosm2014_Bin_30_FD_119762 | JGI IMG/M metagenome (GOLD analysis project Ga0181527, IMG submission 119762) | Peatland microbial communities from MTU Mesocosm Facility, Houghton, MI, USA - PEATcosm2014_Bin06_60_metaG | ecosystem: Environmental > Terrestrial > Soil > Wetlands > Peat | place...
ACGCCGCCCGGCGGCGACCCTTCGGCCGCGGCCGCCGGTGCCGTTTTTGCCGCGACCGCGGGTGCCCCGACGGGCAGTTGTTTCGGCAGCGGCCCGCGGCCCACGACGATCCTGTAGTGCCGCACATCGCGGACCTCGGCCGGCACGTCGCTTTCGATGGCATCCTCCGGCCGGAGGGCTTCGAGCGTGCCCGGCTCGACCTGGATGATGTACTCCATGCCGCCGGTCGGCAGCGGCCGCCAGCCGGCCTCCACCCCCAGCAGGACCGCCGCCAAACATGCGAAGATTGCGCTCATGGGTCTGCTCCGTTTCCGCTTTGCCGATAATTATAGCATGTCGGCGGCAGCGGCCGCTTCCTGCCTTCTTGCCAAGAGGGGGGCCGTCTGTCACAATTTAGGGCATCGCCCGCCCCACGATCCCCCCATCGAAACTCCCCCGTTCGGAGCATACCCGTGCCTTGGCCGAGGCCGTCCCACCGCAAGTGGCTCTTCCTGGCGGTCAAGCTCGTGATCGTGGCGGTGGTGGTTTGGTTCCTTCGCTCCACGGTGGTCGAGGCAGTGGCCCAACTCCGCCAGCGACCGTTGGAGTGGAGCCCCGCATGGCTGGCCCTCTCCGGCCTGCTGTACCTCGCGGGCCTGCTGCCCGAAGGGGTCTTCTGGCATCGCGTGCTGCGGGCCCTCGAGCAGGATGCGGGACTCGGCGAGACCCTGCGGGCCTATTTCATAGGACACCTCGGAAAGTACGTGCCCGGCAAGGCCATGGTCGTCGTCCTGCGGACCGGACTGATACGCAGCCAGCGGGTCGATACCGGCCTGGCGGTGGCCAGCGTGTTCCTGGAAACGCTGACGATGATGTCCGTCGGGGCCTTTCTGGCGGCAGCCATCCTGGCGGCGGCGTTTCCGGAACATCGCGCCTTCGTCGGCCTGGCGATCGCAATGATGGTGCTGGCCGGGCTGCCGACGCTGCCCCCGGTCTTCTCGCGGCTGGCCCGGCTGGCCGGCGTGGGCCGTTCACGGCCGGCCGTCGCCGAGAAGCTCGCCGGCCTCCACTACCGGCTCCTTACAGGCGGCTGGGCCGCCATGACGCTCGGCTGGCTCCTGATGGGGGCCAGCCTGTGGGCCGTGCTGCGGGGCACGGGGACAACGCCCGACCTGTGGGCCCAGTGGCACCTCGATACGGCCGCGGTCGCCGTGGCGGTCGTCGGCGGATTCGTGTCGATGATCCCCAGTGGACTCGTCGTGCGGGAGGCCGTGTTGACGGGCCTCCTCCAGCGGCAACTGGGCGACCCCGTCTTGGCCCTGGCCGCCCCGATCGTCCTCCGCTTGGTCTGGCTAGTGGCGGAAGTGGCGATTTCGGGTATCCTGTATCCGCTGGGGCTTCGTGCCCGGCACAGAGCGACAGAGGGATCGGGGACAGAAGAATAGGCCGCAAGACCCGCGACTCCGGAGGACCGCCATGCTTTCGATCGTCATCCCGGTCTATAACGAGGCGGAGAGTCTGCGGGCACTGTGCGGCGAGCTGAGCGAAGTGGCTGCCGCCCGCGGCTACGATCTTGACGTCATCTTCGTCGACGACGGCTCGACCGACGCCTCGTGGGAAGTGATTCGCGCTCTGGCCGCCGCCGACCCGCGGGTCCGCGGGCTCCGCTTCCGCCGGAACTTCGGCAAGGCGGCCGCCCTGAGCGCCGGGTTCGCCGAGGCTGCCGGCGAGCTGGTCATGACGCTCGACGCCGACCTCCAGGACGACCCCCACGAGATCCCCCACTTCCTGGCCAAAATCGAGGAAGACCTGGACGTGGTCAGCGGCTGGAAGAAGGTACGGCACGATCCCTGGCACAAGGTCCTGCCGTCGCGGGTGTTCAACCGCATGGTCGGGGCGATGACGGGCGTCCGGCTGCACGACCACAACTGCGGCATGAAGTGCTTCCGCCGCGAGGTGCTGGGCGAGATCCGGCTGTACGGCGAGCTGCACCGCTTCGTGCCCGTGTTGGCGGCGGCGCGGGGCTTCCGCGTGGGCGAGGTGGCCATCCAGCACCGCCCGCGGCAGTTCGGCCGCTCGAAGTACGGCATGGCCCGCTTCCTCAAGGGTTTCCTGGACCTGTTGACGGTGAAGTTCTTGACGGGTTTCGGGCAGCGGCCCCAGCACGTGCTGGGGACCATCGGCCTCTCGCTGTTCCTGCTCGGCGCGGTGTGGTTGAGCTACTTGACGGGGGAATGGGTCGTCACACGGCTGGTCGCCGGACTGGAGCCGGTCCATCTCCAGCAGCGGCCCGCGGTGATCTACTCGGCCGCGCTTCTGTTGTTGGGCGGACAGTTCATGTCGGTTGGCTTCCTGGCCGAGCTGCTGATCGCCTACCACGATCCGATGATCCACTCCTATTCTATTTCCGACCGCGCCGGCGGCGCGAAGAGGGATGTTTAGCGCGCCGGGCTTGCCCGCCGCTGGGATTGGCACGCAGCATGAATACTAGTCCGAACGACGATCCCCGCGCCGCGCTGCGGCGTGGAATGTACTTCGTGTTAATCGCCATCGGCCTCGGCGCGGCCCTGGGCAGGATCTTGGCGGTCGATGCCGTCGATCGAACCGCGGCCCACCGCCGACCCTTCCTCAGCGCCAACGACCGCAGCCGCTGGTGCACCGTCCGCGCCCTGGTCGAGCCGGAGCTGCGCGTGCCGGGCGCCCCCTATGCCATCGACCGGGTGATCCAGCAGCCCAACTGGGACACCATCGACATGGTCAAGCACGATGGCCACCTTCATTCGAGCAAGCCGCCGCTCTTGCCCACGATTATGGCCGCCGAGTACTGGGTCATCTACCGCCTGGCGGGTTGGTCGTTGGAGAGCCAGCCGTTCCTGGTCGGGCGGATCGTGCTCGTGACGCTCAACGGCGGCTGCCTCCTGCTTTACTTTCTCGCTATGGCGCGGCTGGTGGAGCGGCTGGGCACGACCGATTGGGGGCGACTGTTCGTCATGGCGGCGGCGGTGGGCGGCACGTTCGTGACCACGTTCGCGGTCGTGATCAACAATCACCTGGTGGGGGCGGCCTGCGCGGCCGTTGCGATGGACGCCACGCTGCGGATTTGGTTCGACGGCCAGCGGCGGCTGCGGTGGTTCGTCGTGGCAGGGCTGGCGGCGGCGTTTTTGGCGGGCGATGAGCTGCCTGCCTTGGCGCTGGCGGCCCCGCTGAGCCTTCTCGTGTTCTGGAAGGCCCCCTGGCGAGCCCTGCTGGGCTACCTGCCGCCCGTTCTGCTGGTGGCCGGCGTCTTCTTCGGCAGCAACTGGATCGCCCACCACTCGCTCGTCCCGGCCTACCTGCACCATTCGGCCGGCGACAACTGGTACGACTACACCTACGAGCGGGGCGGCCGTGTGATCGAGAGCTACTGGAATCAGCCCGTCGGGATCGACCGCGGCGAGCCCTCCGTGGCCTGGTATGCCTTCAACGTGCTGGTGGGCCATCACGGCATCTTTTCACTGACCCCGCTGTGGCTGATGAGCGTCTGCGGCACGATCTTGTGGCTCCGCCGGGGCCACGACCGGCGGCTGCGCGGCTTGGCGGCGCTGGTGGCCGTGGTGTCGCTGGTCTGCGTGGGGTTCTACCTGCTGCGGCCGCTCTCGGGCCGCAACTACGGCGGGATGAACACCGGCTTCCGTTGGGTCTTGTGGATGGCCCCGCTGTGGCTGGCCGTCATGCTGCCCACTGCCGATGCGGTCGCCGAGCAGGCTTTGCACGGCAAGCGGCGTTGGCCCCTGGCGATGGCCCTCGTGCTCTTGGCCGCCTCCGCCCTCTCGGCCCATTACGCCACCTGGAACCCCTGGACCAATCCGTGGCTCGTGGACCTGATGAAGTACCTGGGGTGGGGGTAGGGCGAAAGCCGGAGTTTAGCGGCCCGGCTTGCTCGGCGAGAACCGGGTTTAGCGGCCGGGCTTGCCCGGCGGAAAGGCTGCGATGCCGTCACGGCGACTGCCTGTAGGCCAGCGAGAGCAGTCGCAGCAGGCCGGCGGAGGCCTCTTCCTCTTCGCTGACCACCGCGTCGGCTCCGGTCTGCCGCAGACCGGCGACGTTGCCGCGATACCGGCAACGGACCAGGACCCGGCAATCGCGGTTGACGCGGCGGATGGCGGCCACGATCTGTCGGGCAGCCTGGTCCTTAGGGACGGTGACCACCGCCAGCGTGCACTGCCGCACCCCCGCGCGGCCCAGCACGTGCGGGTCCGTGCCGTCGCCGGCGACCGTGTGGAAGCCCTGCTGAGCGTAGGGGTGGAGATTGACGGGGCTCAGGTCTACCAGGCACACGTCGACACCGCTGGTTTCCAGCCAGGAAGCCACCTGGGTGCCGATCGGTCCCATTCCGATCAGCACGGCCCGGCCGGTGGACGGCAACTCGCCGCCGGGGGTCTGCGGGGTCTCGGGCTGGCCCCGCAGCAGCGGATCGGTCCAGAGGAGGCCCATCCGGATTAATAGCGGCGTGGGGATGAGCGTCGCCAGGGCGATCGTGATCATGATGTTGAACGCCGGCGGCTGGAGGATTCCCACCGCCAGCCCGGCCGAGAGGAGGAGGAAAGAGAACTCGCCGAGCTGGGCCATGCCCAGCGCCATGCCGGCGGCGGGCCGCCAGGGCAGGCCGACGGCTCGCAGGGCGGCGGTGCCCGCCGCGGTCTTCAGGGCCAGCACGGCCAGCAGGCCGCCGAGGCACAAGCCGGGGTGCTCGGCCAGAACGTCCAGCCGCATGAGCGTGCCGAGGCTGACGAAGAAAACGGCCGCGAACGTCTCGCGGTAGGGCAGCAGCAGGGCGTCGATCTGGGCGGTGAGGCGGTTCTGGCTGAGCATCAGTCCGGCGGCCAGCGCGCCCACGGCCGGCGGCAGGCCAACGCGGTAGGCGGCGATTCCCGCCCCGCCCAGCACGGTTAACGCGAAGAGCACCACGAGTTCCGTGCTCCGCAGACCGGCTAACATGGGGACCATGGCCCGCGAGATCGCATACCGCAGCCCCATCACGGCGGCCATGAAGAGCACGGAGACGCCGCCCAGGGCCAGCCACTGGCCAGTGGTTGGGCCGTCGCCGGCGCCGCAGAGCAAGGGGACCAGCAGCATGAGCGGCACCAGGGCGGCGTCCTGGAACAGGAGGATGGCGATGGCGCGGCGGCCGTGCGGGGTCTCCGTTTGGCCGAACTCCTCCAGGGCCTTGTAGACCAGGATCGTCGAGCTCAGTGCGGTGGCCGCCCCGACCAGGACGGCCGGCCGCCAGCCGAGCCCCAGGGCCGCGGCCAGCAGCATGGTGGGCCCGACGACCAGGAGCATTTGCAGGGTGCCGCCCAGCAGCAGGGCGCGGCCCAGCCGCACGAGTTCTCCGAGCGAGAACTCCAGCCCGATGGAGAACAACAACAGGAGTGCGCCGGCCTGGGCCAGGGCTTTCACCTGGGGCGTTTCGCTGGGGATCAGCCCCACCCCGCCGCTGCCCAGCACGGCCCCGACGGCCAGGTAGCCCACCAGCACGGACAGGCCGAACCGCTTCGAGATCACCCCCGCGCAGAGCCCCGCCAGGAGGATCACCAACAGATCGAGCACCAGTCTCGCAACCAACGGGGTGTCCACGGGAAACGGCTCCGGTCCAGCCTGTCACACCCTATCCCCGGGTGGTACACTGGACGGTCGATATTCGACATTATCACCATACCTTACCGCTTCCGCAGCGAGGAGTCCAAGCCATGTTGAGCAAGCCAGCGTGTTACGCCCGTGCGCGTCCAGGAAAGGGGAGAGACGCCGTCGCCGTGGGCCATCTCTTGCTGCCAGCCGGCGGGGCACGACGGAGCCGGTCCCGCGGTTGGGCTTGTGCCGTGCTGGCCGCCCTGCTAGGGTCGCCGGCACCATCCTGGGGAACAGACGCGGAGCGTGTGCTGAGCGTGCCGTCGTGTGCGGCGACACTCCACGTGGCCGTCGAGCTGCCGAAAGGGTATCGGACGACGGCCTCGGGCGACGAATGGCTGGTGGAGATCGGCGCGCCCCTGTCTGTCGTGGCGCACACGCTGCGCGCGCCCGGGCCGGGCGGCGGAATGTTGACGGCCGACATCCCGCCGCCGCGGGACCGGCAGGGGGCAGCCGGCGGCCCGCGACGCTTCCGACTTGAGCCCGCGTCTCCAGTCCGCGCCCCGGCGTTCCGATTTACCGGTGCGGACGAAAAGCCGCCCAAACTCCGGGAAGGCGACAAGCCCGCTGAGCCAACCCTTTCTGCCTGGCCGCCTGACGGAGAATCGTTGAAGCTTTGGGAAGGCTCGCGGCCCGTGCTGGTCTACAATCACGGCACGATCACCAATCCGAAGGTGCCCGCCAAGGACCCTCGCCGGAGCCGCTCCTGCTACGTTCATCCGTTGTGGGGCTTGAACGGCGAGGTCCTGACCGACGATTTCCCGGTGGATCATTACCATCACCACGGCATCTTCTGGACGTGGCCCCACGTGGGCATCGACGGCAAGCAGTACGACCTCTGGGCCGACGCCGGCATCGCGCAGCGGTTCGTCCGCTGGCTGGACTGCGAGGCCGGGCCGGTGGTGGCCGTCCTGGGCGTCGAGAACGGCTGGTTCGTCGGCGAGAAGAAAGTAATGGTCGAGCGGGTCTGGCTGCGGGTGTACCGGGCGACCGACCAGGAGCGGACCCTGGACCTCGATTTCGCCTGGATACCGACCGACCGGCCCATCACGCTCCGCGGGGCAGAGGAGAAGAGCTACGGCGGCCTGACGATCCGTTTCGCGGTGGGCAAGCCGGCGGATTCGGTAATCACCGTGCCGAGCGGCCCGGCCAAAGAGGACCTGCCGGACACGCCGCTGGCCTGGGCGGACCTGACGGCGAAGTTTGCGGGGGCGGCCCGGCCCAGCGGGGCGGCCCTCTTCGTGCCCCGCAGTCATCCCGATTATCCGCCCACCTGGCTCACGCGGCATTACGGGGCGATGTGCATCGGCTGGCCGGGCGTGCGGGGGCGAACTTTCGAGTCGGGCCAGGCGATCCGCTTGAGCTATCGCCTGTGGATCCATCCCTCCACGGCCGGCCTCGGCCAGCTCCAAGCGGCCTACGCGGCCTACCTGTCGACCGCGACCGTCCGCTGGGAACCCTGATTACGCAAAAGGGAACGAATAGGGACCACGTTTAGCCGCTCTGGAAAACCTGCGCCTGCTGCTCGGTCGGCCCATCTCGACTGAACACTTTCTTGGAGGCCTGCCTGAATTAACCCAGGGTGAACTCCGGCAGGCGAACGATCTGGCCTCCCTGCAGGGCCGATTGGTGGGCACAAATGCCCACGCACGTCCAATTGGCCGACTGCACCGCGTTGGGCCACGCCGCGCGATCCGCCACGAGCGCGGTGATGAATTCGTGGACCAGGTGCGGGTGCGATCCGCCGTGGCCCGCCCCCTGGATAAACGAGAGATGCTCCGCGTCCCGGATGGTCCGCGTGAAGGGGCGAATCGGCTCGGGCAACCGCTGGGCGTAGTCCGGCGGCTCGACCCGCGACGCAATCTCCGCCTCCGGCCGCTTCGCGGTGTGCAGCACGTGCGGCTCTCCCTGCACCAGCGTCCACTCGAAGCTCCGTTTCGAGCCATACACGTCGAAGCTCTCGCGGTACTGCCGGGCTGTGTCGTAAAGGAACCGCCAGATGTGGGCCACGATGTCCGAGTCCTTGATCTTGATATGGCACGACTCGACGGCGAAGCGGTTGCCCGACTTCGCTTGAATCTCCTCGCGCACCGTTCCCGAGCCAAAGCACGAGACGTACTCCGCTTGGCCGTTCAAGAGGCCGAGGCACGGGCTGACCACGTGCGTGGCATAGTGCATGGGGATCATCCGCTGCCAGTATTCGGGCCAGCCGTCCATGTCCTGCGGGTGCGACGCCGCGAGATACTGGATCTTGCCCAGCTCGCCCTTCTGGTACATCTCCTTGAGGAACAGGAACTCGCGGGAGTAAACCACCGTCTCGGCCATCATGTACTTCAGCCCGGTCTTCCGGACCAGCTCGACAATCTGCCGGCACTCGTCGATGGTGGTGGCCATAGGCACGGTCGAGAGGACGTGCTTGCCCGCCTTCAGGGCCGCGATCGACATCCAGGCGTGGTCCGCGATGGGCGAGTTGATATGGACGAAATCCACTTGGGGATCGGCCAGCAGGTCTTCGTAGCGGGTATAGCGTTTCTGGACCCCCAGGGCCTGGCCGACCTCATCGAGCCGCTGGGCGTTTCGCTGGCAGATGGCATACATGCGGGCGTTGGGGTGTTTCTGGTAAATGGGGATGAACTCGGCCCCAAAGCCCAGGCCGACAATGGCCGCGTTCACTCGTTTCTGGTCCATAAGGCTTCCTTTGTTTGAGGACGGCCCGGCCGCCGGGAAAGCGATCGCACACGGGCCGAGATGGAGATTTCGGAGGGCTTGGAGGGTGGTCTCCGGTTCTTCAGATCTTACGGTAGCACGGATCGAGCCGCCTGCCTTCGCAGCACGCCGACCATTCGCTTCCAGTGCGGCGCGAGGAACCGCGGATTCATCATCCCGCGCTGGGCATACACGCCGCTGGCTTTGAATAAGTCCAGGTTGGCGACGATGACCGATTCGTTGTGGTTGTCGGCCAGGCGGAGCACCCGCTCGTCCGGCGCGACGATCTTGGAATCGCCGGCGGACCATTTCCCATCTCCCTGTGGACCTACCGAGTTGGCAAAGACGTAGTAGATCGCATTCTCGAAGGCCCGTAGAGCTATCCCGTCTCTCCCGCCCCGCTTCCGCCGCGAGACGGCCGGCGAGTCCATTCCGGCGTTGGGATGGAAGAGAATGCGGGCACCGGCCATGACCGCCAGCCGGACCAACTCGGGATAGCGGCGCTCGTGGCAGATGACCGCCGTTGCGCACACGCCGTCGATCCGAAACAGCGCGATTGCATTGCCGGGCGCAAAGCACTGGCGGTCCATCGCCGTGAGATGGCACTTCGCATAGCAGTGGATCACCGTTCCCTGTCGATCAAAGACCACCAGGCAGTTGTGCAGCCTGCCACGACGGAAGACCGGTGAGCCGGTCAGCACGTTCATGCGAAATCGGGCCGCCATCCGACCCACCGCCGCCAGGGCAGCGGTGATCTCGGCGGGCTTCAGCCGCGAGAAAACGTAGCCGTAGCCGGTGGTCGCGCACTCGGGCAATAGCACCGCATCGGTCCGGCGACGGGCGGCCTCGCTCAACAGTCGTTCGATATTTGCCAGGTTTTCGTCAATCGTCGGGGCAAACTTCATTTGCACCGCAGCCACCCGCAAACAGCGGCGAACCTCGCCGGCGGTGCTGTTTCGCGCAGTTGTGAGAACCATCGGTGCCCTTCTTGCACGGACTTTCAACCAATCGCGTCACCGGCAGCAGGACGGGTGAACCGGGAAGATATCGCCCGCACAACAGGGCTCATTCTACGGCATACGGACCGTCTAACAACCCCAGGCCGCTCCGGTGGCAGGAGTCCGTGGGGGAGCCAAGAGGCGGAAGGGCACCGGGGATCGGTGAGGCAGACGGGCGGAAGGGTGTGAATGGTATGAGGGGTGGAAGGGGGTGGAGGGGGGAGGGGGAAGGGCAAACGACCTTCCGCTGGCCCGCCAAGCCGTAAGCGGTTTACACTGCTATAATAGTGTGGCAAGCTAAGGGACTTCGCGGCGTTACCGCAGGCCACGGCTGGAGTCTAGGTGCAGCGCGATGGGCATTCGCTTTTATTGTCCCAATGGGCACAAGCTGAACGTCAAGAAGTTCCAGGCAGGCAGGAAAGGGATCTGCCCGTTCTGCGGGGCGAAGATCCAGATCCCACGTCGCAGTACCCGGCCGAGTTCGCGGAGGGGGGCCCACCCGAAAGAAGGTGACGCGGCTGAGGGGGATGTGGACGAGGCGATGGAAGCCGCCATGGCCGAGTTCATGGAGGCCGGTGAGAAGATCGGGCCGGCGGGGGCCAAGGCCGGGGCGGCGGCGGGATCAAAGGCTGGGGCGGCCGGTGCCGGGCGGCAGGTGGCCCCGAGCCAGCCACCGGAAAGCACACCGTCTGGAGCCCCGAGCAGGTCTCAGGCCGGCCAGGCGGCCACTGGCCCAGCGGTCCCCCCGTCGGCCCCGCCGAGCGTTGTCCCACCTGGCGTGACCGAGCCGGGCGTTGCCCAACCCGGCGTGACCCAGCCCAGCGTTGCCCAGCGCGACGGAGTCCAGCCTGGCGGTACCGAGCCCGGCGGAGCGGCCGCTGCGGTTGTGACCATGGAGCCTTCGCGTCCGGGCGAGGGGCAAGTAGACCGCGGGGCGGCGGCAGCCGGCGGAGTTTCCGCCCCCGCCCCCACTCCCACCGCACCGCCGCCCCCCACCATCCCCGATCCCATCGCCGAGGCCCCGGAGATGATCTGGTATGTCCGCCCTCCCACGGGCGGACAGTTCGGCCCGGCCGGCGGTCCGCTCATGCGCACCTGGCTGGCCGAGGGACGCCTCAGCGGCGACACTCTCGTGTGGCGCGAAGGGTGGCGGGACTGGCAGGAGGCGGGCCATATTTTTCCGCAACTCCAGCACGACTCGGGCACCGTGCAAGACATGGCCGGCGTACCGCTGGAGTCGCCGCTGGAGTTGCCGCTGGACTTTTCCCCGCCGGAGGCCCGCTCCGAACACCCCTACCGTCCCAAGACGCGCCACCGTTTCAATGGCAATCAGTTCACCCTGGTCGCTGCACTGGTGATTGCCGTGGCCATTTTAGTCGCCGTTTTCTTGTTCGTCCTGTTCGGGCATTGAAGATCCAGCAGTTTTCCTCTCACATGCTGCCCTGCCCATGAAGATCCAGCAGTTTCTGGACCATTACGGGATTGCGAGCAATCCTTTCGCCGACGAGGACGCCCAGACCGACCAGGTCTTCAAGGGCAGTTGCATCCAGACGGTTTTCCATCCTGCCTGGGACAAGATCTACGGCGATCCGAGCGAGCCGGCCACGTCGGTGGTGTTTGGCGAGAAGGGCTCCGGCAAGACAGCCCTGCGGCTGCAAATGGTTCGCCGGCTGACCGACTACAACGCCGAGCACCCGCAGCACCAGGTCCTGGTGATCCAGTACGACGACTTCAATCCTTTCTTGGACCGCTTTCGCGACCGCTTTTCCGCCTGGCGGCGGCGGATCGAGCGGGTGTTGGGGCAGTGGCGATTGTGGGATCACATCGACGCGATCTTGTCGCTGGGCGTGACCCAGGTGGTTGACCGCATCTTGGAGGTTCGTCAGGCCCGACATCCAGCGGCCCGGGACGAGCCGTTGCCCGTCGCGGCGCTGGACCGGTCGCAGAAACGGGACGTACTGCTGCTGGCCGCCTACTTCGACCAATCGACGGCGGACACCCCCTTGCTCCGCTGGCGCCGCCTCCGCAAGCGACTGGGTTGGCCGAATTGGTGGGCGAGATGGCACGTGGGCCTGGGCATTCTCGTGACCGTGGCCTGGCTGGCCCTGGTCATCTGGCTCCACAAGTGGCACTGGCTGGGCAGCGTTTGGCCGTACCTGGTAATTGCCGCCGGCTGGCTTCCAGCGGCCTGGCGATGGCTGAAGACCGCCTGGCAGGCGTGGCGGGTCGAGCGGAACACGCCGGTGCTGCACCACAACCGCCGCATGCTCCAGCGGATCTTGCTCAGTTTTCCGGCGTCCGAGTTGGTCGGCCAGCCCGCCCCCGTCGCCCCGCGCACCGATGACCGCTACGAGCTGTTGGGCAAGCTCCAGGGGGTTCTGCGGGCGCTCCACCTGGACGGGATCCTGGTCCTGGTCGACCGCGTGGACGAGCCCTACCTCATCACCGGCTCGGTGGAACTGATGCATGAACTGGTCTGGCCGATGCTGGACAACAAGTTGCTCAAGCACCCGGGGATGGGGGTGAAACTGCTCTTGCCGATCGAGTTGGAGCGGCAGTTGGACCGCCAGGAGCGGGAGTTCTACCAGCGGGCCAGACTGGACAAGCAGAACCTCATTCGCTCGCTGGCCTGGACCGGGCAGTCGCTCTACGATCTGGCCAACGCCCGGCTGCGGGCTTGTGTCCCCAACGGCCAAGCCCGGGTGCTGGCCGACCTGTTCGCCCCGGAGGTCGACGAACGGCGCCTCAAGGAGGCGTCGGCGATGCTGCGGGTGCCACGGCAACTGTTCAAGTTCATCTACCGCCTCTTGACCACCCACTGCAACGCCCACAGCGACCGGGAACCGGTCTGGACGATCTCCAGCGGCACGTTCGAGTCGGTGCTGGCGGTCCACCAGCGAGACCAGGAGGCGTTCGAGCGGGGGGTGGGGGCAGGATAGGGGTTAGAGATTGGGGATTAGGTTGGGCACCGGCCGCTTGCGGCTTCGCACTGCCCCCCGCTCAACATCCGCCGTCCGCCTTCCCCCCGGTCCGTCTGCCAGCCTTCCGGCCTTCCCACTGCTCTTGACGGCGATGGCCGTTCTTGCGACACTCCCCGGCCGGTTTCGGGAATCGGGAAGGGTGCCCAGATACAGGGAGGATCGCACATGGGAGCACACAGACTTTGGATGGTCGGGTTGGTTTTGGCGGGTTTGGCGGTGAGCGGATGTGGGAAGGCAGGGAATGCTGGGGGGGCCGGAACCGCGTCTCAGGCCACGGCCCAGGCTGATTCGGTGGGCTCCGCAGACCCGGCAGCGGTTGTCACCCAGTTTTTGGACGCCATTCGCACGGGCAACGACGAGCAGGCTATGGGGCTGCTGACTGCCGTCGCCCGGCAGAAGGCGATTGAGGCCAACCGGAGTCCCACACCCCCGGCCAGCGACACCGCCCGTTTCGAGGTCGGCGAGGTAACGCCGGTGGGAGACGACATCGCGCGGGTGAACTGCACCTGGACCGACTTGGACGAATTTGGCAAGCCGCGGACGGACCGGGCGATCTGGGTCTGCCGGCATGAGGAGAACGGCTGGCGGGTCGGCGGCGTGGCCGCAGTCGTTTTCGAAGGTGAGGACCCGCTGCTGTTGGACTTCGAGAAGCCGGACGAGATGAAACAGAAGCAGGAGTGGCTGCGAGATGAGCTCGCTCGCCGGGAGAAACGCCAGCGGGAGGGGACTCCCCAGAACGCGGGGAGTGTCCCGGAGGATCCGATGCCGCCACCGGCCGTGGCAAGCCCGTTGCCCCCGGCGACAGAAAAACTTGGGAGCGGGCCGGAGGACCAGATGCGTCGTTAATTTGGGTGGTTTGGCTCGATCTTGCTGTCGGCGGTGACAGTCAGGCGATCGTGGAATTGGTTAGGCAGGTAGCCGAAGGTGGGGGTGCAGGTCTTTCGGGATTAGCGTCGCAAGTTTCTTTCTGATATATAGTTATGTCATTTCAGCCGGGAGGCGCCGATTTTCGGCACCTCCTGTTTTTTTGCGCCTAGGGGGTTGTAGGGCGTGGTTTATGGTGTAAACTTGCCTGTATCGTTAGAGTGCTCCCAGAACGCCGAGTTGGCCCAGGACGGTTATTTTCCGGTCCCCCGGGGTTGACAACTGGTTCAACTATGCTAGCTTAGTCGATCAAAGCTGTGCAGTTGAACCCCCGCGACCGCGCTGACAGGCTCAACAGGGCAGCGAGGCGTACAGCGGCGTGGTGGTGCACAGTGCACCGATCCGTTTTCTCCCCGGCTGGAGGCCGTCAGGGTTGGGGAGGAGAAAACCAGTGACGGCGCGAGTGCGAGTTTCTCAACGCTACGGTACCTGTAAGTAGGAGGTTACTCGAATGAATCGCACGTGTGTTTTCTGCATCGCGCTATTTATCGCGGTGCTCGGCATCGCCCTTTTGGGCGGTGACAAGCTGGCGGTGGCAGGCGATGCCTGCGCGCCGGCCTGCTGCGCGGCTCCGGCCGCCGATTGTTGTGCTCCGGCGACCTGCTGTCCCAAGCGGTGCCACCGGACTTGCCACCCGAAGACTTGCTGCCCGAAGACATGCGCTCCGGCGACATGCGCTCCGGCGGCTTGTGCTCCGGCCCCCTGCGCTCCGGCGGCGTGCGCTCCGGCGTGCTGCGCCGATACGTGCGCTCCGAAGACCTGCTGCCCGAAGAAGCGGTGCCGCCGGTCGACCTGCTGTGCGGATACGTGCGCTCCGAAGACGTGCGGCCCCAAGCCGTGCGCTCCGGTAGCATGCGCTCCGGCCCCGTGCGCTCCGGCAGCGTGCGCTCCGGCGTGCTGCGCCCCGAAGTGCTGTGCTCCGACGTGCTGTGCGGATACGTGCGCTCCGAAGACCTGCTGCCCCAAGAAGCGGTGCCGCCGGTCGACGTGCTGCCCGAAGACGTGCTGCCCGAAGGCGTGCTGCGCCCCGGCGTGCTGCGCTCCGGCGTGCTCCGCTCCGTCGTGCTGCGCTCCGGCGGCTGGCTCGGCGGCCCCGGCCCCGGCTCCGGCCCCGGCCCCGGCCCCGAAGCCCCCGGCTCCCCCGGCCCCCAAGGCCTGAGAGCGGGCTGATTGGGGGTTTTGACCAGCCAGTGGGCCTTGTGGCCCAGGACGGCTGGGCCAGAGCCCCCAAGCGAGCGGGACCTGCCCTGTTGGTCCCGACGCGAAGTCCTAAAAAACTAGCAGCCGGACCTGATTCAGGTCCGGCTCTTTCTTTGCGCCCATAGATCAGGCACGAACGACGACCTGTTTATCTGCTCAGGCAGGGATGCCTGACCTACTGCTGCGTCGCGTAGAGCAGTACGTTCAAGCCGATGCGGGCGGCGTCCTCCCGCGTGTAGCCGCGGCACTCCAGCGAATCGTGCTTCTCCAGCGCACAACTGATGTCGTAAGGCGAGAAGACCACAACGTAATGGCCGTCCAGCTTGACCCCTTCCAACTCGGGGGGAACCTTGCGGAGCACCGCCCGCAGCGGTTCGGACCCGCCGCCGGGCTGGGGATCGCGGCGGGTGACGGTCGCCAGGTCGAAGCCGCCGTACTTGCTCGTCCAAAGCGGGTCGTTGGCCGGGATCCGCTCCAAGGTGGCCTTGCGAAGAATCTCGCCGATCTCGCGGCGGAACGATTCGGCGAATGCCGGGCTGGAGCAGATGGCATCAGCGAACAGCAGGCCGCCGCGCTCCAGGTACGTCCTCAGCCTCGCGCGCTCCTCGTCCGTCAGCCGGAAGGCGTTGCGGCCGTCCATGAAGACCACGGGGTGATCGAAGAGGGCGTCGTCGCGGATGTCCAGGAGAACGGGGTGGAGATTGACGCGGGTCTTCAACTCCCGGCTGGCCGCTTCCATCAGGTTGGCCAGCGCCCGCGGCGCAGCGTCGCATCCCCCGGGGTGTTTCAACTTGGCGATCTCCATTCGGCCGCGGACGACCTTGTCGGCCCGGTTGGGACCCTGGCTGGCGAATGACTCCTCGCGCCCCTTCACCTCGCGGTTGGTGGCGTAGGCGAGGATGTTGATGCCGATGGCCCGGGCGGCGTCGATCTCGGCTTGCACCTTCTCGTTATACTTCGCATTTCGCCCAGACCTCGACAACTCCCAAAGGCACGAGAGCGAAGGGCGGGGGTCGTCGGGTGGGTCGGCCGGCGCGTAAACCACACTCGTGCGGCAGCCGAAATCGATCCCCAACAGCGGCCGCAACTGCTCCGCCGGGACCGGCTGCTCGGCGTGCCAAACCGGGTGTGCGGGGTCGAGCACCTTCAGGCGGTACTCCTCCTCGGGAAAGACCAGCCGCATGAGTTGCCGGAAGCCGGAATCAAAGCCGGCCGAGCAGCAGTCCGCCTCGGCCAGCAGGAAGCCGCCGCGGTCGAGGTAGTCGCGGAGCTTCCCCGCGAGGTCCTGCTGCCGCTGGGGGGTCGGGGGCAATGGGCTGCGGTTGCCCGAAAAATACAAGACCGGGGCCTGCAGCAGATCGTCCACGCCGGCCGCCTCCAAGTCTACGATCTGCCAGGTCAGCTCGCGTTTCCATTGTGCCTCGACGTAGATCGTGAGATTGTTGATGTCGTTGCGCCGCTGGTTCCAGTCTTCGGGGCGGTCGTGTTTGAGCTTGGCCAGGAGAATGGGGCGGCGGCCTTTGGCCAGGAACAACAGCGCGAGGCTGGTGGCGATGTTCCGATCGTCTTCGGAGTGGCCGTGGCCCTGCCAGAAGCCCGAAAGGCCGTCTTGCTTCTGGATCAGGTAGGCGGTGCCCTCGCGATACCAGTCGTGGTCGCCGATGAATCGCCGGTTGGTCAAGCGGCCTGCGCGCTCCAGGCCGTAGAGGAAGTAGTAGTGCCACAGCCCGCCGGTTTGGCCGGGGTTGGACTCGATCGTGTAGTTCCGCCGCAGCCACTCGATGGCATCCTGGACGCGGTCGTGCTCCAGGGCATCGGCCGCCGGACAACACTCGATCGTCTCGCCGACAACCCGGGCGTCGGGCTGATGGATCACGTCGCTGGAGATCACCAGCGAGCTGATGCCCGCACAGGTCATGCTGCCAACGCCGTCCAGGGGTTTGTAGTAACCCCAGGAGCCATTTTCGTTTTGGGCGAGGGTCCAGTAGGCCTTGGCCCGCTCCCAGGTGTCGCGATGGACCTGGACATGGAGGTGGCCGGCCTCGGCGGCCCGTTCCGCTTCGTAGAGGGCCAACAGGGCGAATTGGCTGTTGGAGTTGTCGCCGTTGCCGACCGGGTAGGACCAGGCGCCGATGCGCGGCCCGTGCAGGATCTGGTTCTCCTCGAGCCACTTGACGTTCTGACCGATCAGGACCTGGTCCTTTTCCGGCTCGGCCCGGCAGAGGACCATGGTTTGCAACGAGACGACGTAGGTGGTGTGGTTGCGGAGCCTGCGGACTGCTTTCAGCGCGTTTTGGACTTGCGGGTCTTGGGGATCGGCGCCCGCCGTCAACAACGCAAGCGTACAGAGGCAGGTAATTCCGCCGGGCTGGCCGAGGTAGTCGGGCCAGGTGCCATCGGGCTTCTGGGCCCCTTTGAGATAGCCGGCCCCCCGTTCAATGGAGGCGCGAACCTCCTCCGGCGACAGGTCCGCCCGCACAACCGCTATCCTCGAACCCACCAGGACTCCCAGCCCGGCCAAGGCGGCAGCCAAAATCCTCATTTTCCGTCCCTCCCATCTTCCCCGACGGACAGACTCGCCACAAGCGTCATAGAATTCAGCAGTTACGCTTTCCCGGCGGCGAGTGGGGGGCTTGGGCATTTCCACCCGCTTGCGTTAGAATACGTATTGGCGCCCGTTTAGCGCGCAGGCTTGCCCGCCCATCTCGCCGGGCGGATAGCGGCGGGCAGGGCACCGCGCGAAGCGTGGTCGCCCGCTAAACGGTTTCCGCCCACATCAGTATTATATCGTGCGGCACAAGAAATAAGGAATTCCCCGTTGTCCACCACCATCCCTCCTTCGAGCGCGGCGGGGGCTGCGGCCGTCAAGCCCCGCAGCCTGGGAGACGTGCTACAAGAGTTCAGCCAGCACCGTCGGCTGATGCAGGAGGAGTTGCAGAAGGTGATCGTCGGGCAGGCCGACGTCATCGAGCAGCTTTTCGCCGCCATTTTCACGCGCGGGCATTGCCTGCTGGTCGGGGTGCCGGGGCTGGCCAAGACGCTGCTGGTCAGCACGCTGGCCAAGATCCTCGACGTGCCGTTCAAGCGGATCCAATTCACGCCCGACCTCATGCCGTCCGACATCACGGGCACCAACGTGCTGGAGGAGGACGAGAACGGGAGGCGGGACTTCCGCTTCGTCGAGGGCCCGGTCTTCACGAGCATCCTCCTGGCCGACGAGATCAATCGCACGCCGCCCAAGACGCAAGCGGCCTTGCTCGAAGCGATGCAG
>Ga0181527_1002412_pt1 | contig 17697 bp, 17 predicted proteins | sample PEATcosm2014_Bin_30_FD_119762 | JGI IMG/M metagenome (GOLD analysis project Ga0181527, IMG submission 119762) | Peatland microbial communities from MTU Mesocosm Facility, Houghton, MI, USA - PEATcosm2014_Bin06_60_metaG | ecosystem: Environmental > Terrestrial > Soil > Wetlands > Peat | place...
GCTTCGCAGGGTGGCAGAATCGGCGTTCGCAGTCCAAATCGAGACCGACAGGATTTGCCGCTTATGCGTTTCTCATCAATAATTTACGGAAGGCAAGAGCCAAAACGTTGGGACACTACTGATTTCGCGCAAAGATTTCGAGAATTTCTGTCTCGAACATCCCGAGGTGGCTCTTAAGGTTATTGCAGTCGTGGGCGCCAGACTGCGACGCTTGGTTGGAATCATCGAGGAATTATCTTTCACGACTGTGCGTCAACGCTTAATTGCTCTCATCCTCCGCCTGGCACAGGCGAACGGGGCTTCTTCAATGAAAGGAATTTCCATCGAACTCACGAAGAGCCATCAGGAGTTGGCCTCGGAGTTGGGCACCGTGCGGGAGCTCGTTTCGCGGAATCTCGGACGCCTCCAGGCCGAAGGATTTCTTCAGGTGGATGGCCGCAAGATCATTGTGAAGGACCTCGAAGGCCTCAAGCATGAACAGTCCGGGAACGAATAACCTGAATTTCTTCACATTCTTGCCGACGCGAGTGACTTTAGTCACTGCCTCCCTGTGACGCACAACCCAAACTGGTGTTGTTGTGGAGGCAGCCATGAATTTCACCAGCGAAACCAAAGTGAAGGATATTGCGCTCGCGGACCCATCCGCGAGGCACGTTCTTGAAGATGCCCGCGTTGACTACTGCTGCGGGGGAGGAGAGTCGCTCCAGGAAGCCTGCGTCCATGCGGGTGTTGATGGGCAGGAGATTCTCAAGCAATTGCGCGAGAATAGCCAGCATGTGAATCCTTCCGATGCGAATTGGACGGCGTCACCGCTGAGCGACCTCACTGCGCACATCAAAAGTGAGCATCATAAGTATGTTCGTGAAGCGATTCTCCGCATTAACCCGATGCTCGAAAAAGTGAAAGCAAAGCACGGGGAGCATCACCCCGAACTCGCTGAAATCGAAACCAGCTTTCATGCCGCCGGCAGGGAAATGATCATGCACATGCAGAAGGAAGAACAGATCTTGTTCCCGTATATCGAAGCGCTCGACCGCGCTGCAAACGGGAAGGGCATTCTGGAGCCTCCGTTCTTTCAAACAGTCAAGAACCCCATTCACGCCATGATGAAAGAGCACGAGGCCGCGGGAGACTTGGTGAGACAGATTTGCAAGGCCAGCGCAGAGTACGCGGCTCCAGCCGATGCATGCACGAGTTACAAGGCGCTGCTCCAGGAACTACATCAATTCGAACTCGATCTGCATCAACACGTTCACTTGGAGAACAACATTCTCTTTCCACGAGCGGTGGAGCTGGAGGGCGAGGTCGTCTGACTCCGATCACTCGTATGTCTACTTCCTTCGCGGCTATCGCCAATTCTACATCTCGTCCTCAGGCGCTGACCCCTGGGCAGACCATGGAAATTGTAAGAAAACGGGAGGAGGCGCTTTCCCGGATCCTCATGGCATTTGTCACGACGGGTTTGCTGTTCATGGTTTTCCCCGGCACCTTTCTGGGTGTCTGGAATCTGCTGCAAATCAGCGGCAAAGAAAGCGTGGCATTGATCTCGCCTGCCTGGTTGCAAGCACACGGTCACGCGCAGGTTTTTGGCTGGGTGGGGAGCTTCATTTTCGGTATCGGATTCTATTCCATTCCAAAACAACGAGGTGCGAAGAATTCCAGTTTTTGGGCGGCCTGGCTCTGTTGGGGAATGTGGACTGTTGGTGCGGCGCTACGCTGGGGCGCAACTTTGTATTCATGGGAGTGGCGGATCCTGTTGCCAGTTTCCGCCCTACTCGAATTGGCAGCTTTCCTCATTTTCTTTCGGACCGTGTCTCAGCACCGACCCGAGGATCCCGGCAAAGACAAACTGGAACCGTGGGTCTGGGTAGTCATCAGCGCGAGTATTGGTTTGCTGCTTGTCCTGCTATCTAATGTCGCAGTGAGTTTCTACCTGGCAGATCGCGGTACCACGCCTGCCTTACCGCATGGGTGGGACCAACGCTATCTCGCACTCATGGCCTGGGGATTCCTGGTGCCCTTTGTCTGGGGGTTCAGCGCGAAATGGATGTCCGTGTTCCTTGGCTTGAAACCGCTGCGACAGCGGCTGTTGCTGACCGCAGTCCTTGTCAATTTCGTTGGAGTCACTCTCGCGCTTATGGGCTCTTTCTTTCCGGCATCCTGTCTGTTTTTGTTCGGGACTTCACTGGCGATTGCAGCTCTTAGAATGTTTGAGCCTTCGGTGAAGGAAGCGAAAACTCGTGGCGTCCATTCCAGCTTTCCGTTCTTTGTTCGCATGGCTTATGGATGGCTTTTCGTGGCAGGGGCGCTGGGTCTGGCGGCGGTCAGGTGGGACACCTCTGGCGGAATCTGGGGCGCATCACGTCATGCGTTAACAGTTGGATTCATATCCGTCATGATCTTGAGCGTTGGGCAACGCATTCTACCTGCATTTGCTGGCATGAGGCTGCTGTGGAGCACAAAGCTCATGTTTGGAGGATTGGCACTCGTCACTTTGGGTTGCACGTTGCGCGTGTCTTGCGAGGTCATCGCTTACCAGGGTTACGCGAACTGGGCGTGGTCGGTCTTGCCGGTCTCGGCATTGTGCGAGCTCGCGGGGCTGACCATCTATGCCGCAAACATTCTCGGAACTTTCATACTAGTGCCGAGCCACGCCTGCAAACAGCCCTTGGTTGTCGGCCTGCCGGTAAAGATTGGCTCGAACTAATGCCCGTACCTCATTTGTTCCCGTGCGTCACGCAGCGCTCGAAGGTTGATTTCGGCATCTTTGAGAAACGAAGTGCAAGTGCAATACATCTCGAATACTGGAAGAAATCGACTCAAGCGCCGAGGCCAGACATGGGGACTTGGATTGGGAACCTCTGCATTCCCCGGGGGCAGAAGCGCAAGCGCACACTACTGCAGAGCATAAGGTCTGACAATGAAGTTTGATCTCACCCGAATTAAGCAAAATAATGGCCTCGATGGATTCCTGCGTGAGCGCGCCAATGCGTTCTCCAGCCATAAGGACTGGAAACCCGGAAATCCTGGTAGGAATTGAAGGGGGTATATCATGGTTGACACGTCTGCCGACTCTGCGAGGCTCTCTCCGTGGTGGAGGCACTCGGCCATCCTCGTAATGATCGTCGGCTTCTCGGTTCTATCCTACGTCACGGTCCTGACCTACACGAACGCTCCACCGATACCCGAGCAGGCCGCGGATGGAACCGGAACTGTGATGTTCACCGGAGCCGACATCCAAATGGGCCAGGAGGTGTTCCTCAAGTACGGTCTCATGGAGCACGGGACCCTGTGGGGCCATGGGGCTTACCTGGGTCCCGATTATAGTGCGGAGTACCTGCATAGGCTCAGCGAGGTGACCCGGGACACGATCGCGACCGAGAAGTACGGCCAACTCTTTGCGCAGCTTTCCCCGGACGAGCAGAGCGTCGCATCTGCTCGGACGATAACGGTGCTCAAGGAAAACCGGTACGAACCAGCTTCGCGAACTCTCCGGCTCTCTTCCGGCGAGGTGGCTGCCTACCGCACACAGCTTCGCGAATGGAGCGACTACTTCACCAGGAAGGGCGCCGCTCCCGGGCTACCCGCCAACTATATTCAGAACCCCGGGGAGCTGAAAGCTCTGACCGCCTACTTCGCTTGGGCGGCCTGGGCCACAACGGCGAATCGCCCGGGGAAGGATTACTCCTACACCAACAATTGGCCCTACGAGCCCATGGCCGGAAACCGTCCTTCCACCGAAGCCTATGTTTGGAGCGCCTTGAGTCTCATCACCCTCTTGTCAGGGCTGGGTTTGATTCTCTTCGTCGTCGGCAAGTTCGACTACTTGGGCTGGAAGGGCGAGGGCCCTGGCTCCCATGTTATGCACTCACTTCCCCCCGCTTTGAAGCTCACGCCCAGTCAGTGGGCTACGGGATGGTTTTTCGGCGTCGTGGCCCTCCTGTTCCTGGTGCAATCGTTCCTGGGAGGCGTGCTCGCCCACTATCGGGTGGAGACAGGAGCCTTTTACGGGCTGGACATTGCTCGCTGGCTGCCGTACACCCTGGCGCGCACCTGGCACCTCCAACTCGCGATCTTCTGGATCGCCACGGCCTGGGTGGGCGGCGGCCTTTTCCTGGCGTCGTGGGTTGGCGGCGAAGAGCCCAGACACCAGAAGACTGGCGTCTACGCACTCCTCGGGGCGCTGGTGGTGGTTGTCGTCGGCAGCCTGGTAGGCGAGTTCCTCGGCATCAACGACAAGCTGGGGCAGCTCTGGTTCTGGTTCGGTCACCAGGGTTCCGAGTACCTGGACCTCGGGCGGCTCTGGCAGTTCCTGCTGGCAGTAGGCCTCCTCTTCTGGCTGTTTCTGATGTTTCGGGCTCTTCGGCCCGCCTTCAAAAGTCCTGACAAGCGCGAACTGTCCTCGCTCTTTCTGTACGCGGCCGTGGCCATCCCTGTCTTCTACCTGCCCGCCCTTTTCTATGGCCCCCACACCAACTTCGCCGTCATCGACAACTGGCGCTTCTGGATCATCCATCTTTGGGTCGAGGGATTCTTCGAACTCTTCGCCACGGTGCTGGTGGCCATCATGTTCCACCAGATGGGCGTGGTCAGCACCAAGACCGCCACGCGCCTGATCTACCTGGATGCCATCCTGTATCTCAGCGCCGGGATCATCGGCACAGGCCACCATTGGTACTTCACGGGCCAGGGAACGCTCAACATGGGCCTGGCGTCGTGCTTCTCCGCGATGGAGGTTGTTCCTCTAACGCTTCTGACTCTGGACGCCTGGGATTTCATCAAGCTGAGGAAAGCGCAGTGTTCCACCTGCGGCCACGATCTGGCCTGGAGCCAGAAGTGGTCCATCTACTTCCTCATGGCCGTTGGGGTCTGGAACTTCGTCGGCGCGGGGGTCTTCGGTTTCCTGATCAACCTGCCGATCGTGTCCTACTTCGAGGTGGGCACGTCGCTCACCGCCAATCACGCGCACGCCGCAATGTTTGGCGTCTTTGGGATGTTGGCTTTGGCGGTTCTGGTCTTCTGCTTGAGGGCCATGCAATCCGACGGCACCTGGAAGGAGACGGAGAAGTTCATCCGAGTGGGCTTCTGGGGTGCGAATGTGGGCCTCGCGCTCATGATCATCCTGGATCTGTTTCCCGGCGGAGTAATCCAGCTCTGGGATTCCATCGCCAACGGGTATTGGCACGCCCGCCGCCTGACATTCCTGATGGGCGGCACCTACCACAAGCTGGAATGGCTGCGCATGGTGGGAGATGTGGTCTTCCTCTTAGCCGGCGCCCTGCCCATCACGCTCGGCGCGTTGCGCAGTATGTGGAAAAGGGATCTCTCTCCCACGCCGTAAAGGCTGGACCCCACCGGATCCCCGCTAACAGCGTGTGGTGGAAGGTACCGACCACTGCGCGACTGCCACTCATGGATCACACCTCCGTGACCTACGTCACAGACGCCCCCTGACTTGAAGTTGACAATTATTTGCAAGTATAATTGCAAATCATTTGCAGATAGAAAAGTGCCCGTACCTACACCAACACGAACACCGCTCCTGCGATTTCTCGCGGTGCTCTCTTTGCTAGGCCTCCTTACCGGGGTCACCGCTGCGGCTGACACTCCTTCCCTCTCTGGGACGGTGACCGATCCGAGCGGGTCTGCGATTGCGGCTGCCACGGTTGTGCTTCGCGGGCTTGATACCGGCAAGCAGCAAACAGCCAAGACGAATCTCAATGGCTATTACTTTTTCATAGCCCCTTCGGGCCGGTACGATCTGGAAATTTCGGCCCCCTCCTTCCAACCGTTCCACCAGGTGGGACTGGTCCTGGGGGCCGCGAATCCCACGCGCGTGGACGCAAAGCTCTCTTTGGAATCGCGCGCGGAGAGTATCACCGTCGTGGAGGAGGGCTTTATGCCCGATCCTTCCTCTGCAGAGTTAGGCCAGGAACTGGCAGAAAAGAAGATTTCTTCGATTCCGCTGAACGGGCGCAATTTTGCGGACCTGATGAGCCTGCAACCCGGGATCGTGCCCACGAGCAGCGCCCAGCCCAATGCGGTGGTGATGTCCGGCGTGACGAGCACGCCACCTTCAGGGGGCCTGGCTGCGGGTAATGTTTCCGTGAGCGGCCAAAGGGAAACTTCGAACGGGTTTGCGGTGGATGACAGCGACGTCGAGGAAGACGTGAACATGGGTACGGCGATTGTGCCGAACCTGGATTCGATTCAGGAGCTTCGCGTGCTGACCGGAAATTTCGATGCGCAGTACGGCAATTACAGCGGTGGGCAGGTACTGCTGACGACAAAGTCCGGCACAGATGTGTTGCATGGCAGCGCGTTCGAATTCCTGCGGAACACCAATCTGGACGCGAAGAGTTATTTTTCAACGGACCGCGCTGCCTTCGATCGCAACCAATTCGGCGGCACGTTGGGTGGTCCGGTGCGCAAACAAGCCATCCATTTCTTTGCCGACTATCAGGTAACGCGCATGGCCGAGGGGATCGAAACCGGGCGGATCTCTGTTCCCGCGGAACTGGAGCGCACGGGCGATTTCTCGGACCGGGCAAGTTCCCTCTCGGGAAGCGTGAGCGGCCCGTATCTTGCGGGGCAGCTTGCGCAGAAACTGGGCTACGCGGTGAGTTCCGGCGAGCGGTACTACTTTTCGGGCTGCACGAGCGCTGTGCAGTGTGTTTTTCCCAATGCGCAGATACCGCAGAGCGCGTGGTCGGCACCGGCGTGGGCGCTGCTGCAATACATCCCGCAAGCGAATCAAGGCGCGACGATTTTCTCGTCATCGTCGGAAAACGAGGCGCTGCGAGACGACAAAGGCGCGATGAGGATGGACGCCACGACGCGCTGGGGAATATTTTCTGCGTATTACTTTGCGGATGACTACCGGCTGGACAATCCGTACCCCACAGGGCAGGGCGGGGCGAACGTGCCGGGGTTCAACGCCATTTCCGAAGGAAGAGCGCAACTCCTGAGCCTGGGCTTCACTAAGATATTCAGCGCGAACGCGATCAATGAGTTCCACTTCAGCTATATGCGCAACGCCGAGAATATTGGCGCGCCGGTGGGCGGCGTGGGGCCGTCGCTGGCGTCGCAGGGATTTCTTACCGGGGAGGGCACGGTGGGGATCGTGCCCCTCAACGCTTCGATTGAGGGCATCGAGAACACTTCGCTGAACAATCTGACGTTTGGCGTGGACGTTACCGGACTGACGCAGGCGAGCAATACGTATCAGTGGTCCGACAATTTCACGAGAGTGATTGGGCAGCACACGTGGAAATTCGGCGCCTCGTTCCACCTCGACCAGATCAACACGAATCCGGATACGGCGTCGAACGGGTCGTTTGCGTTTCGCGGCACGGAGACGGGGCTGGACTTCGCAGATTTTCTGCTGGGGGTTGCGAGCAGCTACTCGCAAGCGGACTCCAAGAGTTTTTACCCGCGGAACAAGTATGCGGGACTATTCGCACAAGACGCCTGGCGCATTACGCCGAATCTCACGTGGAACTACGGCTTGCGGTGGGATGTGTTGCCGGGGTGGCGGGAGAAATACAATCAGTTTCCGGGACTCGAACTTGGCGAGCGGTCGCTGACGTTTGCGGGCGCTCCCGAGGGCCTGGTCTATCCGGGCGATCCTGGGATTCCGTCGACGCTGGCTCCGACAAAATATTCCAATTTTGCGCCGCGGATCGGTGTAGCGTACTCGCCCCAGTTTCAGGATGGATTCCTGCACAAGCTGTTCGGCGCGGGCCACGAGACGCGGCTTGTGGCCGGGTACGGCATCTTCTACACCGCGTTTGAAGGTTTGTCCGCCGGGATCATGAGCGCCAATCCGCCGTACGGGTACGATTACACGAGTCTCGCGCCTGTGCTGTTCTCCACACCGTTCGTTTCCGCCGCTAGCGGGGACGCATTTGTTCAGCCGTTTCCTTCACCGATTCCGGCGTACGGCGCTTCGCCGAGCCAGCCAAATACTGGCGTGAATTGGTCCAAGTATCTTCCGATCACAGGGGTTCCGGCGTTCGATCGGCAGAACGTTCCACCGTATGCGGAGACGTATACGCTCTCGGTGGAACGCCAGCTCGGCAAGGATACTCTGCTGACCATGAGCTACGTGGGTTCGCAGGCGCACCACCTTCTTGTCGTTATTCCGGCGAACCCTGGAAACGCGGCGCTGTGCCTGAGCGTCAGCGAACTTTCCCAGGTCGCGCCCGGCAGCCCAACGTGCGGCCCATTCAGCGAAGGAGGACTGTTCACAAAAGCCGACGGCGAAGTGGTACAAGTTCGTGGGCCGTTCAGCTCGCAGTTTGATGCGGTTACTTATCAGAGGACCATCGGTAGTTCGAATTACAATTCGATGGAAGTTAATCTTCGCCACCACAGCAAGTTATTGGAAATTCTGGCGGGTTACACCTACAGTAAATCGCTCGATGATTCTTCGAGCCTATCCGAGGAAATCAATCCCATCGATCCGGGGTTAAGCAAAGCGCTCTCGGCGTTCGACCTGCGTCACAATTTCGTTTTGTCCTACAACTACAGCTTACCCAGCCGCGTATTCGGCCGCGAAAATCGCTGGACCGAGGGTTGGTCGCTTTCGGGCGTGACACGCGTGGCGACAGGACTACCCGTAACCTTTTACAACAATAATGACACTTCGCTCCTCGGAAGCATTCCGAACGGGATCAACAACAATGGCCTGGATACACCCGACCGCGCCTCGGGCAATTTGCACATCAACAACAACCCGCGCAACGGACTCACTGCCTTCGATACGTCACTTTTCTCGCTTCCGGCTCTAGGGCAGTTCGGCACGGCGGCGCGGCGATTCTTCTCCGGCCCCGGAATGCTGAACTTTGACGTGGCGCTGCAAAAGAATCTGCGGCTCACGGAGTCGAAATCGCTGCAATTCCGAATGGAAACCTTCAATGCATTCAACCATGGGCAGTTCTTCGGTGCCGCGTCGGTGGATGGCAACATAAGCGATTCCACATTCGGACAAGTGGTCAACAGCATGCCGCCGCGACTTGTGCAACTCGCGGCAAAGTTTGTCTTTTGATGACAGAGACCTCATGCGAATGCAAAGGCACGTGGCCTACCAGCGGGTTGCGCACTGAAGCACGTCGGAGGCGGCCCTCTAAGGTCTTGTGACGCATGCACTATCCCTCGTTCTGAAGGATAAGTACTCTAGGTGTCATAAGGGGTTATGAGCAAGAACGTGGGGTAGTGGAAACGCTTCCGCCTTAGAAAGCTAGCAAAGCGTCCCGCTTGATTCCGAAGAGGACCCTACTGGGATGAAAGTCCTTCTAGCCGTTGTGGCACTGTTGAGTTTTGGTCGTGGCGGTAGTGGAAGTTCAAATAACGGAGGTGATTGTCGTGAAAAGCGAGCAAAGCATCGGGTTACTGAACAAATCCGTGGCGGATGAACTGGCGGCAGTCCACCAGTACATGTACTTCCACTTCCACTTGGACGATTTGGGCTTCACGCCCCTGGCGAGCCTGTTCAAGCGTACTGCGATCATGGAAATGGGCCACGTGGAGGCGCTGGCCGAGCGGATTCTCTTCCTGAAGGGTGATGTCCAGATGGCGGCAGCTGAATCGGTCGAGACTACCACCGACCCCGCAAAAATGTTGGCCAAGGCGATCGAAATGGAACAGGAGAGCGCCCGCGATTACAACGGCGCCGCGCAGAACTGCGGCGCCAATGCCGACGCCGTATCGAAGCAACTCTTCGAGCGCCTGGTAGGCGAAGAAGAGGGACACCAGAACGAATTTGAGCGGCAACTGGAAAACATCAAACGCTTCGGTCTCAGCTATCTCGCGCTCCAATCCTTTGGCGCCGCCACCGCGCCGAAACCCGCGGAAGAGTGAGAGAGAAATCAGAGCCGCACCGGATTCTCGGCTTAATCAATCAGGTCAATCGGCGGGTCCGGTTTCGGGAAGTCACATTGGGTTTTAGCTGGTGAGCGCAAATCTTCTATTTTCCGCCCTCAACGAGTGTCCCTGCTAACTTTATACAGTAGTGCTCGCTGGCACCTTTTGTCGGGGTTTTTAGCTCACTCCCTTCGGAGCCTTACGCGGACCGTCCCATATCGAAAAATCTTGACTCTAAGACAAGGGGAAAATGCCTCGCTCCGCGGTTATTCTGAAGGACCCAACCACTGGCATTCCACAGAAATATGAGGGTGTGGCACTTGAATATTTGCTCCCCGCCTTCACTCGTTATCGCTCGGAGGGAATCAGAAAACGCGCCGAGGAAGCGATGACTCGCAAGGAGAGGCCCAGATCAGTTCGATCAGATGCGAACGTGAAAAATGCATGTGAATTGGTAACAGTACCCGCTGTCATAAAAACGTAATACTAATCGCGATGAATGCTGGCAAAAGTCGAACAAACGGTGAATAGGGTCGAAAGAACTGTGGTCGCAATCACAGCCGACCTGAAAACAAAGGGCTTGGTGCTGGTAATAGGCCATTGCTGCACTCGGCTTTCATGAAGTTTCGCGGGCCGAAGGCCCTAAAGGACAAAGAAGGAGAAAGTTATTCGTCGGGTTTAGTCGCAACTTGCTGATTTCCTTCGATTAGTGCCAACTCCGGCAAGTTCTGATGAAGTTGGTCGCTCGGCTGTTAACCGAAGGGTTGCTAGTTCGAATCTAGCCCGGGGAGCCAAATCTTTTGCATTCAATCGTTTCTGAAGTTGCATTCTCACGTTTTGCTTCCAGAAAATCATAGTGTCATGTGAAGGTGTAAGGCAGGGTGAAGCTCCTCTCTCCCCGCCAGCCCGATCACAAACCTGACTCACGGCGCGGTAACAACGATTGCACTACATGGCTTCTGACTGACTCTTCTGTAGGAATGTGGCAACGAGGAATCGAAATAGATTGAGTCCCCCGATTCGAGAATGTGCTCTTCCGTTCCGATGTGTAGTTCCAGCTTGCCGCGGAGAACCGACAAGAATTCCACTCCGGTGTGATGGTGCAGGCGAGCCTTTCCAGGCTGGAGAGGCAGGAACTCAGCGTAGTAGGCGTTCAACTTGCGCTCCACTGCGGCGAAGTCCAGCGATTCGAAGTAGAAAGAAATATCACGCCTATCAGGCCTCTCTGGAAAACGCTTGCGCTGGGCCCGCCGCACGATCCCCACGACGTGCCGCTTCTGGTCGTCAGAGAAGAAGTACTCCAGTCCAACGCTGAACACCAAGGCGATGCGTAAGAGCGTCGGCAGGATCGGAAAAAGCTTTCCGCGTTCAACCTTTGATAGCATCGCCGCCGACAGGCCCGTGTGCCGTCCCAATTCAACAAGTCCCATCTTCTTTTTCAGGCGCAGCGCGCGCAACTTATCTCCAATGGCGTAGTCGCCCAAGCCCTTGGCCAGTGTCTCTGACAGCACGATTTCCCTCCGAATTTAACTAGGAATCAAAAAACTCTCGAGGATTTAACTGCGAATCACTCGACTTTTAGTCTGACGTGTATTTTCCTTGCTGTCAAATTGTTTTTCTCTATAGTTAAACATGCAGTCAGCAACAAACAGAAAGCATGGAGGAAATGATCATGAAGAAAATGGACGTTCTCGCAGCCATTCTCGTGGTGGTTGGAGCGCTCAACTGGGGATTGGTGGCCGTCGCTCATTTCGACTTGGTGGCAGCGATCTTCGGTATGAAGTTCGGGGAAGTCTCGGTGCTCAGCGGAATTGTGTACGGGCTTGTCGCTCTGGCAGGCATCTACCAAGCCGCGAGTTTTAAAGCCATTCAACGTAGGTGGCATAGTGAACCGGCTCTTCAGCGTTCGCGATAGCCGCGTTGGATTTTCAGAAAAGTAGTGAAAGATGTAGGGGTCAATAGTCAGATTCGAAAGGTAAATGAAATTCAAGGAGAAGAAAAATGAAAGGGAGTTTGAATAGAAGTTTAAGAGTTGCATCTCTTGCGGCGGCGGTGGCCGTCGTACTGTCTCTGTCCCTGGGGACATACGCGCGTCCTAAAGCTGCGTCACAAGACATTGTTGACACCGCAGTCGCCGCAGGCTCCTTCAAGACTCTGGCTGCAGCACTTCAGGCCGCGGGTCTTGTGGATACTCTGAAGGGCAAGGGTCCTTTCACGGTCTTTGCTCCCACAGATGAGGCATTCGCAAAGTTGCCTCCAGGAACGGTGGAAGATCTGCTGAAGCCGGAGAACAAGGAAAAGCTTGTCGCCATCCTGACCTACCACGTGGTACCGGGAAGGGTCTTGGCGGCTCAAGTAACCAAGATGAATTCGGCCAAGACGGTGAACGGCCAATCTCTCGCCATCAGCACCAGCGGGGGGACGGTGATGGTCGACAACGCCAAAGTCGTCAAGACGGACATCCTTTGCAGCAACGGGGTCATACACGTGATTGACTCAGTTGTTCTGCCAAAGTAGGTCCTCAACGGGTGTTAGCGGGCCCTGTTCAGCATCTGAACAGGGCCCCTTCTTCTCTGGAGCCTGTATAGAGGCTCTTGTTGATGATCTTTGAAGGACAAGTGACAAGTAGTAGGAAAGAATCCAAGGAAATGAAACCGAGGTGAGAAATGGGAGTGACGTTGGAATCTCAAATACAGCAAGACCGAAGCATGGCATTGGTATTGACGGACGAGACCAAGACGGATCGGTTGGAAAGAATAATCCGCGATCTAATCATGGAGCTTGGTTTGGACATTACGGATCAGCACTTTGAGGGCACCCCGGCTCGCGTGGCACGCCTTTATCGGGAACTTACGCGTGGCTCCCGGCTGGATCCAGCGAAGATCTTGAAGACTTTTGATTCAAAGCACAGTGAACTCATTGTTGTTTCGGAGATCAATTTTTATTCCCTCTGCCCACATCACCTTCTTATTTACCGGGGGAAAATGCACTTTGGCTATGTACCAGACGGCAAGATCGTGGGCCTTTCCAAGATTCCCCGCTTGATTCAGACAATGGCGTCTCGCCCAATCGTGCAAGAAGATCTGGTTTCAGAGATAGCGGACACTTTTATGTCGGTTGTGAAGCCTTTGGGCTGCGTGGCGCGTGCCACGGGCCGGCACGACTGCGTGGCCGTCCGCGGAGTGAAGTGCCATGAGGCACAGATGACAACAGTAGCTTTGCGCGGCCTCTTTCGCGAAAAGCCTTCTCTAGTGGAAGAGTTTCACCAGGTCTTAACGAAGGCCGACAGGTAACGTGCCCATCGAGAGAGCTCTTGTTTCACGAAGGAGAAGGAAAGTGCCAGATTCACGTTTCGTGATTTTTGCCCATGGGAGCGCAGACAGTCGCTGGCGACTTCCCTTCGAAGAATTGACCGCAAGCCTGGCAGAGCGTCATGGCGCAGACAAAGTGCGCCTTGCTTACATGGAGTTTGCACATCCATCGCTAGCTGATGTAGCTCGGGAAGCTGCACGAGATGGCAAGTCTCATCTTCGTGTCTTGCCGCTGTTCTTAGCTGCTGGTGGTCATATGTCGGGAGACATTCCCCTGCAGGTTGCGGCCGTTCAGATGTCTTTCCCACAAGTCAAAATCGAACTCCTGCAAGCGATCGGTGAGAATCCTCGCGTGAAAGAGCTCTTCCAGGAGATCGCTTTCGATTATGCGCGGGACTGAATTACGAAAGTAGAGAAAGCATTCGGGGACTTACAGCCTGACCCAATCGTCTATGCGACTCATTGTTTGCATCGCAGTCTGCTTTGTAGCGGCGGGGCTCGGGTCATTGCTGACCACGCCAGCGCTTCGTCCGTGGTACGCCCATTTGAGTAAACCTCGCTGGACTCCCCCCAATTGGCTATTTGGGCCTGTTTGGACAATCTTGTTCATAGCGATGGCGATTGCAGCTTGGTTGGTTTGGCGTAAGGTCGGCTTGACAGCAGCTCCAATGCAGCTCTTCCTGCTGCAATTATTGCTCAATGTTGGGTGGTCCGCCCTCTTCTTTCGGCTAAGGTCACCGGGCCTGGCCTTCGCCGAAATTGTCATGTTGTGGTTCGCCATCCTGGCAACATCAATCGAATTCTGGAGAGCGGTTCCGGCCGCAAGCTGGTTGCTTTTGCCATATTTGATCTGGGTTAGCTATGCGGCGGCGCTCAATTTTTCAATATGGCGGTTGAACGCCTGACCATGTTCGCTACGACTATTGGAATACCGCAATGAGCTCAGTTCCCGAAATTCGCATCCGGTCCGGCAACTCCTTGCCAGTCCTACAGAGTAGAGATTTTGTCCTCTACTGGATGATTGCCTCCCGCAGGACGACCTGGAATTTTGCATTGGACCGAGCTGTGGAGTGGGCCGAGAAGCTGCAGAAACCATTGGTTATCTTGGAAGCGTTGCGCTGCGGCTATCCGTGGGCTAGCAATCGGATGCACCGTTTCGTGATTGATGGAATGGCGGAGAATGCCTGCCGATTCGAGGGCACGGACGTTTTCTACTATCCGTACCTGGAACCCACACCAAATGCAGGCAAAGGATTGCTTGCCGCCCTGGCATCGCGTGCCTGCATTGTGGTGACGGACGACTTCCCCTGCTTTTTCCTCCCGCGCATGGTCGCTTCCGCGGCTCGTCAGGTCGCAGCGCTCATAGAGGTGGTGGACTCGAATGGCCTGCTTCCGCTGCGGCAAGCGGAGCAAGCCTATCCAACCGCGTATGCTTTTCGCCGGTTCTTACAAAGGGAGCTTCCGCGACATTTGATGTGCTTTCCGAAGGCCAATGCTCTCTTGGACGCAAAGCTTCCGAAAGTAAAACATCTTCCCCGGGAGATCAAAAAACGCTGGCCGAAAGCTTCTCCTCGACTTCTGAATTCAGGAGTCGGTGTGCTGGCAGAAATTCCCTTGGATCACGGGATTCCCCCGGTGGAGACCCGAGGGGGGAGCACGACTGCTCAAGCACTACTGAGAAACTTTCTGCGAAATAGGCTACCGGCTTACGCTGAGGCGCGAAATGAACCAGTGCAGCAGGCCACGAGCGAACTCTCCCCGTACCTCCATTTCGGCCATATTTCGGTGCATCAGATTTTTTCCGAAATCACAAGACAAGAAGGATGGTCTCCAGACCATCTGGCAGTACGCGGAACGGGCAGCCGCAGCGGTTGGTGGGGTACAAGCCAGGCTACTGAAGTTTTCCTGGACCAAGTCATTACTTGGCGAGAGCTCGGCTTCAATTGTTGCCAGATGCGAAAAGACTATGACCAGTTCGAATCGCTGCCGGCGTGGGCTCTGAAGACTCTTCGACAACATGCACGTGATGAGAGGTCCCACGTCTACACTGTTGAGAAGTTTGAGCGTGCCGAGACGCATGACGCACTTTGGAATGCTGCACAGAAACAATTGCTCCGAGAGGGGCGGATCCATAATTACCTTCGCATGCTGTGGGGAAAGAAAATCATCGAGTGGACTCGCACTCCCCAAAAGGCCCTCGAAATCATGGCGGACCTGAACAACAAGTATGCACTCGATGGTCGCGATCCCAATTCTTACAGCGGAATTTCCTGGTGTCTGGGTCGCTATGACCGTCCGTGGCGCCCGGAGCGGCCTGTTTTCGGTACGGTTCGTTACATGAGTTCAGAAAATACTGCCCGGAAATTCAATGTCCGTGACTACATCCGGAATTACAGTTCTCCTTCCGAGTCGCGAGTGAGGGCGTGAACTTTGGGAAATGATTGTAGGTTAGTTCTGCTGACCGGTGCGACAGGCTATGTCGGTGGGCGGTTACTTCACGCGCTCGAAGCCGCTGGGCACCGTGTGCGTTGCCTGTCGCGACATCCCAATGCTTTAAGCCAGCGCGTTGCCCAGACGACTGAGGTCGTAAAGGGTGATGTTCTCGACGCGGCGTCTCTTGCCACCAGCATGGTTGGGATACACGCCGCCTATTACCTCGTGCATTCGATGGCTTCGGCAAACTCTTTTGAGGAGGAAGATCGTCGCGCGGCGCATGCGTTCGCAGCCGCAGCGCGCGATGCGGGCGTACAGCGCATCGTCTACCTCGGTGGGCTCGGCAGCGGCAGTGAACTATCGGCGCATCTGAGAAGCCGACAGGAAGTCGGCCGTATCCTCAGAGAATCAGGGGTGCCAAGCATCGAGTTAAGAGCTTCAATCGTCATCGGGTCGGGCAGCGCTTCCTTCGAGATGATCAGAGCCCTGGTTGAGAAGCTTCCAGTGATGATCACTCCGCGCTGGGTCAAGACACGCTCGCAGCCAATTGCGGTCGAGGATGTGATTGCTTATCTGATGCGGGCGCTCGACATCCAAATCAGCGGCAGTACCACTGTTGAGATCGGCGGAACTGACCAGGTCAGCTACTTGGATCTTATGAAGGAGTACGCCCATCAGCGAGGGCTGAGACGATGGATGATTCCGGTGCCCGTGCTGTCTCCGCGGTTATCGAGCCTCTGGCTGGGTCTTGTGACACCGGTCTATGCGCGTGTGGGCCGCGAGCTAGTGGACAGCTTGCGCAATGAGACCATCGTGCGGGATCGATCTGCCGATGCCCTGTTCTCCGTTTGCGCACTTGGATACCGGGAAGCTCTGAAGCGAGCACTCGCCAATGAGGATCGGGAATTTGCGGAAACGCGTTGGTCCGACGCATTCTCTTCCCTTCGTATTGCGCCGCAGTGGGGTGGGGCCAAATTTGGCCGCCGCATCGTAGATTCGCGGACGGTGCACGTGTGTTTTTCTCCGCCCATGGCCTTTCGACCCATCGAGCGGCTTGGGGGTAAGACTGGCTGGTACTACGGGAATTGGCTCTGGGGAATTCGCGGGCTGCTGGACCTGCTGTTTGGGGGTGCGGGCATGCGACGGGGGAGACGTGATCCTGACCGGTTGTTAGCAGGTGATACGCTCGACTTCTGGCGCGTCGAAGAGATTCAAACTGACAGCCTGCTTCGATTGGCGGCAGAAATGCGCCTGCCCGGCAGGGCGTGGCTGCAATTTGAGGTCGAACCGGACGGCTCGGGGTCGGTCGTTCGCCAAACAGCGATTTTTGATCCTGCGGGCGTGCTGGGACAGCTCTACTGGTATCTCTTATATCCTGTACATCAATTTGTTTTTGCCGGAATGCTCAGAGGAATTGTGGATACGATGGGAGAATCGCGTTGACCGTGTTCCCGAAACCAAGAATTGTCATCAGCAAGTGCATTGGCTTTGATCCCTGCCGATAACCTGGAGTGTCATGCCAGTGTCATGCGAATTGTGATAAATTGCGGCAAAGTTCGACTAGAGAAAAGAAAGAGAAGGTGAATCTGACTCTTCCCGTTTTGTCAGAACTTATTAATTCCCCTCGATTTGTCTCGGCTCCGGCAACTTGTGATTAATTTGGTTTCAAGGCTGTTAACCGAATGCTTGTCTGGTGCACGAGCATTGGGAACCACCCCAGAGTTTTGGCTACAGACTCCGTTTCTGCTTGCAACCCTCTGCAGGTTTTTGCTCTTCGAGTCGAGTTATTTCTCTGGACCGAGGTCGCGCAGCAGGGCTATGAGAGTTACGCTGCCTCGAAACGCCCTGGCTGTAATGCTATCCGGCCAATCCTAAAGTTGACAAATGGTTGACAAATCGGTTTTTCGGCAGAGATCCCCCGACAGGGGAAGAGTGAGAATCACCGCATATTTACTGATGATTTGAATGGTGGGCCTGGGTGGACTTGAACCACCGACCTCGCCCTTATCAGGGGCGCGCTCTAGCCACCTGAGCTACAGGCCCGCGTACCGCGTGGCAAACGACTCCTCTACTTTATCGTACCGGCCGA
>Ga0181527_1002415_pt1 | contig 17684 bp, 11 predicted proteins | sample PEATcosm2014_Bin_30_FD_119762 | JGI IMG/M metagenome (GOLD analysis project Ga0181527, IMG submission 119762) | Peatland microbial communities from MTU Mesocosm Facility, Houghton, MI, USA - PEATcosm2014_Bin06_60_metaG | ecosystem: Environmental > Terrestrial > Soil > Wetlands > Peat | place...
CGCCAACTCGGGCAGTTCCAGGCACAGCCGGTGCGGAAAGCTCCAGGGATTGGCCACCAGCACGCCCGACGGTTCCGTCTCGGCCGGGCGGCTGACCGCACGGGAGAAAGCGGCGGTGGCCTGCTGTAGTTGCCCACGGAGTTGATCGTCGAGGGCCGGGTCGTCGAGAGAAGCGGCGGCGAGGGAGTCGTCGACCTCGGCGAGCAGAGGGGACACCATCCCCGCGAAACCGCAAGCGGAATCGCCCGCCCTCACCCCCTGCCCAGCCCTCACCCCCTGCCCCTCTCCCACGACCAACCTTCGGTCGGTGCCCGGAGGGGAGACCAGTTGCTCCAAGGTGGTGAGCGTCTGGATCGCCTCGGCGGCCGCCCGGCGGGAGAAGTAGCGGACCCAGCGGGAAATCGGGTCCCGGTGCGTACCGTCCGCTGGCCCTTCGACCGCCTGCCGCAGGTAGGGCGAGCGGTACTCGTCCGCCTTGTGTTGCTTCTGCTGACCCAAGTAGCCGCCCCGCTCGAAATAGTCGTTTACGGTGACGAACGTCCCCAGGATCGTCGTATACCGGGCAATCCGCTGAATGTCGCTGTACCAAGTGCTGGCGTGACCGGGCCAGTGGGCGAAGATCGCCGTGGCGGCGTAATCGCCGGACATCGTGCCCGTGAGGTTTGCCGACAGGCGCAGGAAAGCCTCCGGCCGGTTGATGTCCAAGGGCACGCGGAGCAAAGCCTCGATGGTTGTGCCGTCGATCCCCTCCCAACGGACGCGGCTCGGCGGGTCGGCGGGAAAGCGGCCGTCGTCCAACGTCGCGTGCAGGACGCCGGTGAAGCCCAGCCGCTGGACGATCTCGGGCAGGACCGGGGTCATGCCGAAGCGGCGGCGTCCGAAAACCAGCGGGCGGCGACCGAGATGCTCTTGGTAGGCCGCCAGGCCTTTTTCGAGTTGATAGCGGATGGCCTCCAGTGGCAGTAGGGGCAACTCCAACTCGTGGAACTCGCCCCCGACGACCGCCGCCGCGCCCGCCTCCACGGCCCGCCGCAACAGCGCCAGCGAATCCGGCTCCGACCGGGCCATTTCCGCAAGGACGCCGGCGGAGATCAAGAGGTTCAGTGGCGGCCCCGCCCTCACCCCCGGGGACCCTCCTGGTGCCTCTCTCAGAGGGAGGGGGGAAGTTGCGATCGCCTCCCGAAACGAAGCCCCCAGCGTCGTCTCGGCAACCAGCGTCAGGTCCAGCAGGTAGGATTCGGAGGAATAGCCGTAGTATTCGCGGGCCGTGTGCAGCAGGTCGAAGGCCGCCTGGAGCTTGGCACGCGACGTGTCGGTGTCGCCGCTTTGCGCCGCTGCGGCCGCGGCGACCAATTCTCGCTCGAAGGCCGGCTCGTCGAGATTGGTCATGTATCGCATCTGTTGCGTGACTATCTCGACGATGAAGTGGCAGAACCCCAGGGCCAGGAAGTCCGCCGTCAGATCGGGGTCGATGGTCCCCGGGCCGCCTGCGACGTGCTGCAAGGCGGCGGCGACCATCTCGTCGCGGCGGCGGAGATTGCGCAGCACCACCGCGCCGGACTGCTCGGCCTGGTCGAGCCAGCCGGCCGGCAGCAGTTCCTCGGCCGCCGGGGGGACGAGCAGGAGGTGCTCGCCGGGCTGTTCGGGCGGCGTTTCGGCGGGGGCCCAATGCGGCAGGACGCCGGCAGTCCCCACCAACGCGGGGTGCCACAACGCCGTCCAGGCCGATAGGATCTGCGCAGCCGGCTCAGCGGTACGGACGCGGGCCATGTCCTCCAGCGTGCGACATGGCATCAGGGGGGTCAGGTGCGTGAAATTCACCTATCCACGATAGCCTCCGAGGCCCTGGAAGTCGAGAGAAGGCGGCGGGGGGCGGAAGGTGGGCATTCTGGTTGACACATGCCGTTTGCTCGCGGTACATTGGGTGTAGTGGGGAAGCCGTTGCGAAACCCATCCAAAAACCGGCTGTTCGGCCGACGTTTGCGGCTGGCTTCCCCGAGCGCATCCGGAACAGGGCAACAGCGCAATGGCTAGAAGCAATTCGGTGTGGGGAATCGACATGGGCCAGTGTGCGCTGAAGGCCCTGCGGTGCCGCGCGCACGACGAGCCCGACAAGGTGGTGGTCGAGGCGTTCGACTACATCGAGTACCCCAAGATCCTGACGCAGCCCGACGCCAACCCGGCCGAGCTGATGGCCGAGGCCCTCAAGCAGTTCTTGTCGCGCAACACGGTGTCCGGGGACCGGGTGGCGGTGTCGGTTTCCGGGCAGAGCGGGCTGGCGCGGTTCATCAAGCTCCCGCCGGTCGAGGCCAAGAAGATCCCCGACATCGTCCGCTACGAGGCCCGGCAGCAGATCCCCTTCGACCTGAACGACGTGATCTGGGACTACCAGCGGATGAGCGGCGGGAGCGAGGAAGAGGGCTTCGCGCTGGAGACCGAGATCGGCTTGTTCGCCATGAAGCGCGACGCGGTGTTCCGCGCGCTGGAGCCTTTCCAGCTTGCGGGCATCGAGGTGGACATCGTGCAGCTCACCCCGCTGGCCCTGTACAACTTCGTGCTGTTCGACCAGCTCCGCGACCTGCCCACCGCCGAGGAGTACGACCCGGAGAACCCGCCGGAGTCGGTGGTCGTGGTGTCTTTGGGGACCGACGCCACGGACCTGGTGGTCACCAACGGTTTCCGCGTGTGGCAGCGGAGCGTGCCGCTGGGGGGCAGCCACTTCACCAAGGCCCTGACCAAGGACCTGAAGCTGACCTTCGCCAAGGCGGAGCACCTGAAGCGCAACGCCACGACCGCCCAGGACCCCAAGGCCGTCTTCCAGGCGATGCGGCCGGTGTTCAACGACCTGCAGACCGAACTGCAGCGGTCGCTGGGGTATTTCACGAACATCGACCGGGCAGCCAAGATTCGCCGCGTGGTGGCCCTGGGCAGCGCGTTCAAGCTGCCGGGGCTGCGCCGCTACTTGTCGCAGAGCTTGGGTTACGACATCGAGCGGGTCGAGACCTTCCACACGATGGTCGGCCCGGAGGTCCTGGCCAATCCCGCCTTCAAGGAGAACATGCTCTCCTTCGGCGTGTGTTACGGCCTGGCCCTGCAAGGGCTGGGGTTGGGCGGCCTGCGGACGAACCTCCTGCCCAGGGAGATCGTGCGGGACCGGCTGATCCGCGAGAAGAAGCCGTGGGCTGTGGCAGTGGCCGCGGTGCTGCTGCTGGCCGCGAGCATCAGCTTCACGTCGTATGCGCTGCAGCTCAGCACGGCCGACGAAGGCCTGTGGCAGGGCGCCGAGCAGGGCGCCGCGCAGGTGGTCGACAAGTCCAAGAAGCTCAAGGCCACGGCCGACGACGCCATCGGCCGCTTCAAGAAGACCGAGGAGATCGGCAAACACCTGGTCAGCAACGTCGAGGGGCGGACGCAATGGCTCGCGCTGTTGCACGGGATCGACGGCTGCCTGCCGCGCGACAAGGGGCCGGTGCCCCAGGACGTTTCCGAGTGGTGGCAGTTGCAGGTGACCAGCATCGACTGCCAGCAGGTCGAAGATCTGGCGACGTGGTTTGCGGCGGTGAAGGTGTACTTGCCGCAGGGGGCGGGAGGTGGGACTGCGGCGGGGCCGGCGGCGGGCGCGGCCGGGGCCCCCACGCCGCTGCCGCCCGTGCCTGGCCCACCTGCTTTGGCCCCGCCGGCCAGCGCGGGCGGCACGCCCGCACCACCCCCGGGCGGCGACCTCGGTCCGACCGGCCCCGGCAGGGTCGTGCAGATCATGGGACACCATTTCCACAACACGGGCCAACTCCGCGGGAACGAGTTCATACAGCGGACCCTCTTGGATAAACTCGCCAGCCCGGAAATGGTCCAACTGGGTGTCTCCTGGCCGGTGCTGGTCGAGCCCAAGAAAGACGAGACCGTCGAGTTCCTGCGGCACCGGCCGGTGACTACGGCAAGCACGGGCGAGCCAGGCGTTCGTGCGGGCCCGGCGGGGCCGGGCCCGGCGGCTGCCGAGAAGCCCGAAGACAAGATCGTCTTGTCGCAAACGAATTTCCGGGTGCAGTTCGCGTGGAAGCCCGCCGGGTCCGGCACGGCCCCCGCCGCTGCCGCCGGTCCGCCGGCGGTCAACCCGGGTCCCGCGGCAGTCAACCCGGGTCCGCCGGTGGCCAAGCCGGGTCCCGCGCCAGCCACGCCGGGTCCCCCGCCGCCCGCGGCAAAGTTCAAGCCCTGAAAACTGAAGACTGATAACTGACAACCGATAACTACTGACCACTGCCAGCAAGCGACGGCATCACGATGGAAAAAGTCCGAGTCATCCTGGCGGCCCTGAGGAAACACCTGTTTTGGGTGCTGTGCGGGGTCCTGGTCACCGTGTGCCTGACCACATGGCTCATGGCCACCAGCCAATTGTCCGCGAAATTCGAGGCCCGCAGCCGGCAGCTCAACAGCCGCTTCAACGAGGTCCGCTCGACCATCACCGACAATCATCCCAACGAAGACGGCATCAAGAGGATCTCGGAGCTGCACGGAAAGCTGGGGGACAACGTCTTCGAGGCGTGGAGCTACCTCTACGAGGAGCAGCGCCGCCAGAACCCGCTGCCCGACGTGGTCAAGCAGATGGAAGGCTTCGAGCAGGAATTCGAGAAGCGCTGGGGGCCGCTGGAGAGGCTTGATCCGAACAACGACATGGACCTGAAATACCGCGAGCGGTATGCCAACCAGATCACCAAGCACTTCCCGACGCTCACCGACATGATCGACCGCCGCTACCTGCCCGAGGACAGCGGGACGGGCATCAAGCGACCGTTGGGTCCGCTGCCGGCGGGCAAGGGGGCCGCGGCGGCCGCCCAAGCCGTCGGCACGGTCTGGTGGGACGACCAGGACCTGGGAAAAACGGAGGAACGCTTCACCCGTTGGAGGACCATCCCCAGCACGCTCGAGGTGCTGCTGGCCCAGGAGGACCTGTGGGTGTACGAGGCCCTGCTGCGAGTCATCCGCAACACCAACAGCACCAGTGCCGATCCGGCCAATTACGTGAAGCCGGCAAATCACAAGATGGCCGCCGTGAAGCGGATCATGGCGATGCAGATCGGGCAGGACGCGGTGGCCAGTTGGCAGGCATCGGAGGAGTCGGTGGTCCGGCTTCCCGCCGCGGCCGCGGCCGGCGGGGGCAGCGGCGCGAGCATGGCTCCCCCCGGTGGGCCGGCCGCCGTGCGTCCCGGTCCTCAACCCGGCGTGACACCCCACGGGCCGATGGCAACCTCCGCAGGGGCCGCGCGGACCAGCGCGCTGGCCGGCCGCTATGTCGACGACCAGGGCAAGCCGCTGACCGATCCGGCCCAGCAGCCCTATGCCGAATTCCGCATGATGCCGATCAACCTCCGCGTGGTCATGGAGCAGAACCAGATCCCCAAGCTCCTGGCCGAGTGTGCCAACTCGAACATGCCCATCGAGGTGCGAAAGTTCCGGCTGCTGACGGCGGAATTCCCGCCGTTCGAGCCCGAAGGCGGCGGGACGGGCACCGGGGCAGCAGCGGCCGGCGGCCCGCACAAGGGGGGCCACGCCCCTGCCGGCGGAGGCTATCACCCGCCAACCCCAGCCGGAGGGGTCGGCGCGCACGGGAAAACCGAAATTCCCACCGGCGAGGAGGAGGAGTGCATCAATCCGATGGAGCCCCCGGTGCCCGTGGAAGTGCAGGGGATCATCTACATCTACAATCCGCCGGACCGGCAGAACCTGGGCAAGGGAACGGCTGGCGGGGCGGTGGCGCCCAGCGGCGGACCCGCCGCAGGCCCGGCGATCCCCGTGGGGCCGTCGACCGTGCCGCCGCCGGGACCGGCCATTCCGGGACCGAAGCCGCCGATCGCGCCGGCCCCCGGCCCGGCCCCGGTGCCCGGCCCCGGCAAGCCCGGCCCTGCCGCACCGGTTCTGCGGGGTCCCGGAGTCGCGCCTGCGCCGCCGCCTGCGGCCGTGCCGGCCCCGGCTCCACCGGATGCCCCCCCGAGCGGCAAGCCCCCGACCGGTGGGCCGGCAGTGCCGCCGCCCGGACCCGCTGCCCCTAAAGGAGGCCCGGCATGAAACTCCAATTGAAGCTCGACAAGAAGGCGATCCAGCAGTTCTTTCTCGACCATACCGAGAAGATCGTACTGGCGGGGATCGCCGTGTGCTTCCTGCTGGTCACCTATCATGCCATCACCCGCGAAGGCTACATCGTGCAGGGCCAGACCACCCGCCAGGACTCCAAGCCGGAGAACTTGAAACAAGCGGTGGACAACGCCAAGGCCAACATCGAGCGGCCCTACGACCCCAAGCGGGCCTACGACAAGCTGGCCGGCGATTTCAAGTTCAACGAGGCCATTCACGGGTTCCGCGGCCGGGTTGACCCCCAAGCGTATGCGATGGTCACGCCGTTTTCCCGGCCGCCCAGCCCGTCCACGATCTTGCGGGGTATGCCGACGGTGCTGCCGGTCGAGAGGCTCGTGGCCCAAATGGGACGGGGGCCGGTGGCCGTCGCCGAGCAAGGGGGTCCCGGCCCGATAGGCGGCCAGGTCCACGGCCGGCGATGGGTCCTGCTGAAGGGCCTCGTGCCCGTCGGGAAGCAGAAGGAAGTCTACAGGGGCCTGTACGGAAACGCCACGCTCCAGGACCCGACTCACGACTCCCCCGAGTACCGCGGCTTCTTTGTCCAGCGGATCGACGTTACGCCGGGCAGTTCCGCCGTCGGGGAGCGGGGCAATTTCTACCTGTGGACGGCCGCCAAGTCGGCGGAGGGGCCAGCCAACAGGGGCGTGCAGCAGGGCGGGGATGTCGTGGACGGCAAGTTCGTCGAGCCGGCGCTGTGCTGCCCCCTGCCCCAGGTGTCCGACCGGGTTTGGGGCCCGGAGGCCGCCTATCCGCCAGAAATCCCGGCCGGCGACAAGCTTGGGCCGGCAGATGTTCGCGTGCCGCCGCCGATCATTGACCGCCATAAGCGGCCCCCGGGCGCCAAGGGCGAGGAACCCGACGACCTCGGCACGAAGCCCGATCCCAAGGCAGGGCACGCCGCGGGGCAGCTCGAAACCGAGGAGGAAAAAGGGCCCGCCTACCTGCTCTTGCGTTTCTTCGATTTCGACGTTCAGCCGGGCAGGCAATACCGCTACCGCGTGTTCCTCGTGCTCGCCAATCCGAACAAAGGAAAGCCCGAGGGGTCTGTGCAGGACGCGGAGATGGTCAAGCCGAGAAACATCGGGCTCGTCAAAGTCGTGCAAGATGGCGGCGGGGCCGTGGTTGACGTGCAGTGCGATCCGCGTCTGGCCGACTGGTCCGCGCCCAGCCCCCCGGTCGCCGTGCCCGAGGACGTCGAGCTGCTGGCCTATGCGGTGCAGATGCCGGCGCGGCCGGGGCAGGAGCCCAGCGGCGCGACCCGCGTGGTGTCGTGGAGCAAGAACCTGGGCATCAACGCCTGGCACGAATACCCCGTGGTGCGGGGCAAGATCGTCGATTTCAAGGCCGACGTCACGTACCACGGCCAGCATGTCCCCGTGGATTTCTTCACCGGCGACTTGATCGTGGACCTGGCTGGGGACCCGATCGCCCCGCGGGACCACCGCCCGCCCATGCGGCGGAACCAGATCCTGGTTTGGGAGTCCGGCGGGCTGGTCATTCATGACAAGGATGTGGACGAGGAGAGATTCAAGGCCCTCGTGCCGCCGAAGCTGAAGGAGAAGGAGCCCACCATCAAGGCGAAGGTGACGCCGGGGGGGCACGGGCCGCACGGGAAGTCGAAAACGGAGTTCGACGTGGACGACGGGGGGGTTTTCGACAAGCCGGCGGGGAAGTCGCCCGGCAAGCGCTAGATGCCCAGCTTCCACGTCCGTATCGCCGGCGACGACTTGGGGTTCAGCGCCGCCCACTTCCTGGTGTTTGCCGACGGCCGCTGCGAGCCGCTGCACGGGCACAATTATCGCGTGGCGGCGGAGGTCTCCGGCCCCTTGGACGAGAACCAGTGCGTGGTGGATTTCGTCGTCCTGACGGAGCGGCTGCGCGCGGTCTTGGCCGAGCTGGACCACGCCGTGCTGTTGCCGGCCCGACAGCCGGCGCTGCGCGTGACGGTGGGCCCGCAGGAGGTGGAAGCGACGCTGGCCGGGCACCCGCCGCAGGCCGGGTCCCCGCCGCAGGTGGGTGGCCGCTGGGTCTTTCCGCGGTCCGATTGCCGCGTGCTGCCCCTGGCCGCCACGACGGCCGAGTTGCTGGCCGAGCACGTCGGCCGCCGGCTTTGGGAAGAGGTCCGCTCGCGGACACCCTGGCAGCCGCGGCGGCTCCGCGTCGAGGTCGAGGAGATGGCCGGCCGCCAGGCGGCGTGGGAGGGGGGGATTGGGGATTAGGGATTGCGAAGCCGCAAGCGGCCTAATCCCTAATCCCTTTCCCCGCCGATACTACACGAGGCATGGCAGACGCTGCGCCGGGGAGGGCGCCTCGTGGGGACCAATGAAATTCGCAAGGCGGCCATCCTGCTGATGAGCCTGCCGGACGAGCAAGCGGCGGCGCTCTTGGGCAAGCTCGAGCCAAAGCAGGTCGAGGCGGTCTCCATCGAGATCGCCCGGCTGGGGGCCGTCAACGGTGAGGAGCAGGAGGCGGTCATCCAGGACTTCGCCTCGGCCAACCCGGGCGGCCTGACCGTCAAGGCGGGCGGCCTGGAGGTGGCCAAGCAACTCGTCGAGCGGGCGTTGGGCAAGAGCGCCGGCGCCACGCTGGACAACGTCCGCCAGTCGATCGAGGCCCTGCCCTTCGGCTTCCTGCAGAAGGTCGACAGCCAGAACCTGCTGACCTTCATCATGGACGAGCACCCGCAGACCATTGCCCTGATCGTCTCGCACCTGCCGCCGCAGCAAGCCTCGGAGATCCTCAGCGGCCTGCCCGCCGAGCGGCAACTGTCGGTCATCCGCCGCATCGCCACGATGGGACAGACCAGTCCCGAGATCATCAAGGAAGTGGAACGCGGCCTGGAACACCGCATGTCGAGCGTGATGAGCCAGCAGTTCGAGAACGCCGGGGGGGTCTCGAGCGTCGCCGAGATCCTCAACGTCATCGACCGCTCCACCGAGCGGAGCCTGCTGGAAAACCTGTCCCGCGAGGATCCCGACCTGGTCGAGGAGATCCGCCGCTTGATGTTCGTCTTCGAGGACATCAGCAATCTCAGCAATCGCGACATCCAGACGCTGCTGAAGAACGTGGAGAACCCGCAGTGGGCCATGGCGCTGAAAGGCGCCAGCGCCGAGCTGAAGGACAAGATCCTGGGGAACATGTCGAAGCGGGCCGGCGACCTGTTGCGCGAAGAGATGGAATACCTCGGGCCGGTCCGCCTCTCGGCCGTCGAGCAGACTCAGCAGCAGATCGTGGACATCGTCCGCCGCCTGGAGGACGCCGGCGAGATCACCACCCACAGCGAAGAGCAGGAAGAACAGTTCATCCAGTAGGGAGTTGTCAGTTGTCCGTGGTCAGTTGTCATCCGGCAACTGACAACTAACAACTGACCACTGACACCCTAGCGCACCTTCAGCCCGTAGGGCATCCACAAGAGCACCGGCTCGCGGAGCAACTGCCGCCAGAGCCGCGTCTGGCGGAGGGTTTTCATCACTTCGGGCATGGCCGAGTCCAGCCCGCCGCCCAGCTTCTGTAGCGCGGGCATGGCGGAATCCATTTCTTCGCTCAGCGCGGAATCGCCGAAGAGCTGCTCGAAGATCGTCTTGGGCTGCGGCAGGATCAGCAGGTCCACCTCGGCGTCGGGCTTCAGCCCGGCGGCCCGCTTCGCCTCGACCACCGCGTCTGCGAGGGTCCCCAGCTCGTCGACCAGGCCGAGGCCCTTGGCCATCCGGCCGGTATAGACGCGGCCCTGGGCGAGCTCGTCCAGCCGGCTGCGGCTCATCTTGCGGCCCTGGGCGGCCTTGGCGACGAACTGGCCGTACATGTCCGCCAGCATTTCGGTGAGGACCTTGCGCTCGTCGGGCGTGAAGGGCTGGTTAGAGGAGAACGCGCCGCTGAGCTTCCCGCGGCTGAGGACCTCGCTGGTGATTCCGATCTTGTCGTACAGCCCCCGCATGACCAGCTTGCCGCCGATCACGCCGATCGAGCCGGTCAAGGTGCCCGGCTCGGCGATGATCTTCCGCGCCCCCATGGCGATGTAGTAACCGCCGCTAGCCGCCACGTCGCCCATGCTGGCCAGCAGGGGCTTCTTCATCCGCACGGTTTCCCGCCAGATCAGGTCGCTGGCGGTGGCCGAGCCGCCGGGGCTGTCGATCCGCAGGACGACGGCCACGACCTTGGAATTTTCGGCGGCCTTGCGGAGGTTTTCGATCATGGTGGTCGAGCCGACGGCCTCCTCGCCGAACCAATCGCTCGAAGGCTTGCCCTCGACGATCGGCCCGACGGCGTAGACCACCGCGATTTTCGCTTTCGCGCCCCCCTTCTCGGACGGCTTCCCGCCGGAGAACAGCTCGATCAGCTTCATCAGGCCGCCCAGGCCGGAGAAATCGGTGTCGATCTGCTTCTTCTTGTAGTTGGTCACCAGCTCGATCTTGTCGGCGCCGAGCCGCTTGGCCAGCGACGCCTCGAGCTGGTCGGCGTAGAGCACCTCGTCCACCAGGCCGGCCTTCTTGGCCGTGGCGGCAGTGAACAGGCCCTGGTCGATGAGCGTTTTGACCTGGTAGTCCTTCAGGCGGCGGTCGGCGGCGATCGTGGCCACCATCTGCTCGTAGACGTCGTCCACGATGGCCTCCAGGCTCTCGCGCAAGGGCTGGCTCATTTGCTTGCGAGTCAGGGGCTCGGCGGCCCCCTTGTACTTGCCCATTTGCAGGGCGTCGAACTCCAGCCCGACCTTGTCCAAAAGGCCCTTGTAGAACGTGACTTCCGCGCGGACGCCAGGCAGGATGAGGACGCCGGCGGGGGGCATGAACACCTGGTCGCAGGCCGCGGCCAGCAGGTAGGGGCTGCTCTCGGCCGTGGTCAACTCGGCGTAGACCGGCTTGCTGGCCTTGCGGATGCGGGCGATGGCCCCGCGGAGCTCGTGGATCTTGCCCCGCCCCAGCTCCAGGTCCTCGATCCGCAACCAAACGGCGGCAACCGCCTTGTCAGCCGCCGCCTCGTCCAGCCGCTCGATCACTTTGCCCAACGACGGCTGCAAATCGCCGAAGAGGCCCGGCTGGGTCGGTCCCTCGGGCAGCTCTCCCTTGATCGTCAGCCGCACGACCTTGAGCGTCTTGGGCTCCTTCGCCTTCGCCTTGGCTTCCTTCTTCGCCTGCTTTTCAGCCGGCTTGGCCTCCTTGTTCGCCGGTTTTTCAGCCGGCTTGGCTTCCTTTTTCGTCGGTTTTTCGTGCTTCTCCGCCGGCTTGGGCTGTGCCTTCTCCCCAGCAGTTGCGGCGTAACGCTCTACGACGCCACCCTCGAAGGCAAAGGTAACCGTCGCCTCGCCGCCGGCAGGCGTGACGTATGGATTCGGATTGACGGCGTACGGAGGGGCAGCGTACGGATTTGTTGCAACGTACGTAGTTGTGGCGGGGCACGGAGGGGCGGTAGGTGCGGAAGCGTTCGAAGGGGCAGCGTACGGACCGTAGCACGGAGGGACAGCGTACGTAGGGGCCACGCACGGAGACGTAGCGTATGGGGAGACGGCGTACGGAGTGCCAGCGTACGGAGAGCCAACGGACGGATAGGTAACGGGCGCATCGACAGTGTACGGAGCGGCAACGTACGGATTGCTCAGGACCGGCTCCTGGCCCGGCGCGAATTGTGGTCTCTGCGGCTTGGCTGGCTCCTCGGACTTGTCGCGCTGGGCGTTCTCTTCAGAAGGGGCGGGGGAGTTGCCGTCGGTACGGGCGGGAGGGGTGGACTCCCCGCCCTGCGTAGCGACGTGCTTTTCCTTCGGCGGTTGGTCCGCCCGAGTTGAAAGCACCAGTCCCGCCGCCGCCCAGGCCACCACCGTGGCAATCGCCAGATACTTCTTCATGTTCGAGACTCCTGCGAATGTGATTTCCCGGTCCGTCTAATAGTGTACCTTCGCCGCGGGGTAATGTCAGGGGGGCGGGGAAAAGTCTGCCGGTTGGGCAGGATCGAACGGGTAGGGCAATAGGAGGCACGGCAGGGTTGTCGCCGATCCACTCAGAGGGGCCCTATGGCAGCCTGAACTTGGCAATCCCCAATCTTCCGCCGCTCAGCATCCAACCCCTCGGAAGACCCCCGGACGCAGTCCGGGGGCTTTGCCGCCACAAACCCCCCGGACGCCAAACCCATCCTTCATCCTTCCACTTCACTCCGCGTTGGCCCGCGATAGCAGGTCCTGCCAGAAATCCCTGGCCTTGCGGTGGTAGGCCAAAACCCCTTCTTTCTTCTTAGGGTCGTCGATGGCGATTTGCCGGGCACGCTGGTAGACCCAGTCGAGAAAGAACTGGGCGGCCTGTTTGCTGATCCGCCTTTGGCCGCTGAACTCGACGTAGTAGGGCCCGGTCATCGCAAAGCGGTACGTCTGCGGCACGTCGGTCACCACGCGGAGCAGGAACCAGCCGCTGTGCTGGAACTCCAGCTTCGGCAAGCGGCCCGTCTTGGCATAGTCCTCGAAGCGAATCGAATGCCGCACTTGGCCGTCCTGCACGATATCGAGGTAGCTGACCGGGTCGCGGGTCGAGAGGGTCAGGCCGATCTCCAACTCCAATTTCTTGCCCTGCTCGCACTGGAAGACGTGGCCGGGCAGTTGGCCCTCGACCGTGGGCCGCAGCAGGGGGCCGTTGGTCGCCACCACTTGCCCGCGGCGGAGGTTCTCCCACCACTGCCGGTAATCGAACTGGCCGTCGAGGTGTACGTAGACGCGGTTGTAGCCGACCGGGTTGGGCGTCATGCCGGAGCCGCTGCCGGCGGTGGGCGGAAGCCGCAGCCCGCACTCCAGCAGCTTGAAATAGATGTCCTGCCCCCAGCGGGCGTAGCCGTAGGGGCCGGGATAGAGCTTGCGGTCCGGCGGTTTTCCGCCCTCCAGGTCGGCCAGCACGCTGTTACGGCAGTAGTGGCGATCGAGGACCTGGATGCTCTGGACCTGGCCGTGGGCGATCAAGAGCGGCAGGTCCCAACTGCAGGGCAACGACACGTCGACCCAGAGATCCGGATGCTCCCGGCGGAGCTGGACGAGGTGCTCGACTAGCGGCGGATCCTCGTCCGGCCCGCCCGGCCAGGGTGAAGGGGCCGGCAGGTTGAAGCACAGCACTTCCGTGCCCGCCTGGGCGTATCCGCCCGCCAGGACGTGGCACCAGCGGTCCTTGTCGGAGCGGGCCAGCGGGTCCCGCGGCCGGGCACCACGCGCAGCGGGGTCGCTGCCTTTCCAGTCGCTCTTCTGGTTCCACCAGGTGACCAGTTGGGCCAGGTGCAGGTCGTCGGCGGACAAGAGCAGCGGCACGTCTTTTTTCGGCCGGCGGACCAGCAGGTCGCCCGACCACCAGCCTTCCGCCGACATGTCGACGACGCGTCGCAGGTCCACCTGCTTCGTGTCGTCGGCGAAGCGCTCGATGCTGAAATGGCCTTCGCGGTTGAGGTATTCGGGGCCCCGCTCCAGCTCGAACGTGTACTGGCCCAGCGGCAGCTTGAGCGTGATATTGCCGGGAAAGACGAAGTGGTCGGCCCAGAAGGGCGTCGCCGGGTCGGGCCGGCGGGGCCGGGGCACCCGCGGTGGACGCTGCGGGTCGTTGGGACCGAAAAGGTGCATGCGGCAGGCGATTGGCTGCCGGGTCTTTTCGTCCACCACGCTGACGGCCAATTGCTCGTCAGCGGCCCGCAGCGGGCGGAACAGGACCGAAAAAACGACCATCGCGGCGGCAGGAGCGTATCGTTTGCCCATAGACATCCCCGTAAGGAAGGTTAGCACGCGGCCAGGCAATGCGAAGCCGCAAGCGGCTGCCCATCTTGATGGCAGGGCCGGCGGCAACCTAGAATTGGTTACTATGGCTGACGATTACTACAAGACTCTGGGGGTCTCCCGGAATGCGTCACAGGCCGACATCCAGAAGGCCTACCGCGACCTGGCGCGGAAGTATCACCCCGACATGAATCCGGAGGATCCCTCGGCCACAAAGAAGTTCCAGCAGATCCAAGCCGCATTCGACGTGCTGGGCAAACCGGAAAAGCGGGAGATGTACGATCGCTACGGCAGCTCGTTCGAGACACGCGGGGCCGGCGGGCCTCATGCCGAACGGGGCTGGACCGGCGGCGCCGGCCCGACAGCGGATTTCGGCGGCTCCTGGGCCGAAGACGTGGACTTCGGCCAGTTCTTCGGCGATCGCTTCGGCGGGGAAATGCCCGGCGGATTGGGGGACATCTTCGCCCAGTTCCGCCGCGCCGCCGGCCAGCGCGGGCAGCAGGGTCGCGGCCGCTCCGCCAGGGGCCGGCAGGCGGTGGACATCACCTCCGAGGTCGAAATCCCCTTCACTACGTCGATTACCGGCGGCCAAGTGCAGTTGACCCTGCATCGCCCGACGGGAAAGGCGGAATCGATCGTGGTGAAGGTCCCGCCGGGCATTGAAGACGGCAAGACCATCCGCCTCCGCGGCCAGGGGGAGCAGCCCTCCGGCGGCGGCCCGCCCGGCAACCTGCTGCTGAAGGTCCGCGTGCGGCCGCACCCGTTTTTCGCCCGGCGGGGCAGCAACCTCTACGTCCGGCTCCCGGTGACGCTCGGCGAGGCCGTGGCGGGCGCCAAGATCGACGTGCCAACCCCCAGCGGCACCGTCGCGCTGCGGGTCCCCCCATGCACCTCCGGCGGGACGAAATTCCGTATCAAGGGGCACGGGGTCGCCCTGAAAAACGCCCCCCCCGGCGACCTGCTGGCCGAAGTCCAGATCGTCCTGCCCCCCGGGCTCAGCGAAGCCGAGCGAAACCAGGTCCGCCAGATCGAGCAGCAACATCCCTTCAGCCCTCGCAAAGACCTCCGGTGGTAGCCGATGGGCATCGAGCGATTCCCCCGGGCGCACCGCCTGTCCAGCCGCGGCCACTTCCAAAGGGCATTCCGCCTGCGGTGTACCGCCGCCGACCAGACGCTTCTGGTCTTCGGCCACCCCAATGGCCTGCCGGTGGCGAGGCTTGGGCTGTCGGTCTCCCGCAAAATAGGGGGCGCGGTCCTGCGGAACCGCTGGAAACGCCGCATCCGCGAGGCATTCCGCCTCTCCAAGGGGCAATTGACCCCCGGTATCGACCTAGTGGTCATCCCAAGGGCCGGGCAGGAGCCGGCACTGGGCCAGATCCGGCAATCGCTCGTGCGGCTGGCCGACCGCGTAGCACGGAAGCTGCAGACGTAGAATTTACACCCTTCACACCGCTGCCATCCCCATGCGCACCCGTTGGTCCCAGCAAGTCTGGCGTGGATTGATCCGGGTGCCGGGCTGGGGGCTGATCTTGCTGGTGAAGCTCTACCAGCTCTTGCTGAGCCCGATCCTCGGCCGGCATTGTCGCTTCCAGCCGTCTTGTAGCGCGTATTTCATCGGGGCCGTGCAGAAGTATGGACTCATTCGGGGGGGATGGCGGGGAATCTGCCGAATCTGCCGCTGCCATCCCTGGAACCCCGGCGGATACGACCCGCCATAGCGGGATGAGGAGATGGGGGATGAGGGGATGGGGGGATAAGGGGACAAGGGGACAAGGAGATAGGAGATGCTGGAATGGGTTTACCCCAAATCCCCAATCCCCTAAATCCCCAATTCCCTCATCCCCTCATTCCCTCATCCCCTACTCTTGACCCCCGGACGGCCAATCAGTATTCTTCCCCCCTCGTCTTTCCCCGTCGCTCGACCCGGATGCATGGAAGCATGAAACGTCCACAGATCGCCGTTCTTCTTTGGTCCAGCGCAGCGCTGCTGGGCGGCTGCACGTTATGGGACCTCCACGGCTCCGGGGCCAAGAAGGCCGCGGAGTCGTTGCCGCCGCAGCCGCAGTTGGTCGGCGATCTGGCCGTTCCGTTCGGCCTGTATCCGGTCAGCCTGGAGGCGGTTAGCCTGGTGGTGGGGCTGCCGGGGACGGGCAGCGATCCTGAGCCGTCGCCGCAACGGGCCATGCTGCTGGACGAGATGCACCGCCGCGGCGTCAAGGATTGCAATGAACTGCTGGCCTCGCGTAACGTGGCCTTGGTGCTGGTCCGCGGCATTCTGCCGCCCGGCATCCAAAAGGGAGACCGCTTCGACGTCGAACTCCACGTCCCCAACCGCAGCGAGACCGCCAGCCTCCGCGGGGGCACCCTGCTGGAGACGCCGATGTGCGACATGGCGATGATCGACAACCGGCGGTTTAACGGGAAGATTCGCGGCGTGGCCCAAGGACCGGTCCTGGTCGATCCCTCCGCCACGGAGAAAAGCGACCGCGTGCTCTTGGGCCGCGGGCGGGTGCTCGGCGGGGGCGTGGCCAGGGAATCGCGGTCGTTGGGCCTGCTGCTGAAGTGCGGCGACGAGACCCAGATGACCACCGAGCAGCTCCGCGACGCCACCGTCACCAGCGCCCGGGTGGCCAATGCCATCAACCGCCGCTTCCACGCGTACCAGAAGGGCATCAAGGTGGGAGCCGCCACCGCCAAGACCGGCAAGTACATCGATCTGGCGGTCGATCCGCGGTACAAGGACAACATCGACCGCTACATGCAGGTGGTCCGCGCGATCGCCCTGGAGGAGTCTGCCGCGGAGACGAGCCAGCGGATCGTCACGCTCGAGGGGCAACTGTCCGACCCGGCCACCGCGGCCCGCGCCGCCCTGCAGTTGGAGGCCATTGGCACGCTGGCCGTGCCGGCTTTGCTGAAGGGGATCAAGTGCTCCGAGCGGGAGGTCCGCTTCTGCTCGGCCGAGGCCTTGGCGTACCTGGATCGCGCGGAAGCGGCCGAGCCGCTGGCCGAGGTTGCCCGGCAAGAGCCGGCCTTCCGGGCCCTGGCACTGGCGGCGCTGGCCGCCATGGACGAGATGGCCGCCAGCGACCAACTCCGCCAGTTGCTGGAGGTCCCCAGCGTGGAGACCCGCTACGGGGCCTTCCGCGCCCTGTGGACGCTCAATCCGAAGGACCCCCTGGTGCAAGGGGAACGGTTGGGCGGCCAGTTCAGCTACCACATCCTGGACGTCAAAGGGCCGCCGCTGGTCCATGTCACGCGAAACCGCCGGGCGGAAGTGGTCCTGTTCGGGCGGGAGCAACGCTTCCTCACGCCGCTGGCCAGCATCAACGCCGGCCCGCGGATCATGGTCACCAGCAGCGGCCCCGACACGCTCTCCGTCAGCCGCTTTGCCCCCAACGAACCGGATCAGAAGCGGATCGTCTCGACCCGCCTGGATGACGTGATCCGGGCGATCGTCGCCGTGGGCGGAACCTATCCGGACGTGGTGCAGGCGTTGCAGGAGGCGAAGGCGGGCGGGGCGTTGCAAGGCCGCTTCGAGGTCGACGCCGTGCCCGAGACCGGCCGCGTCTACGACCGGCCGGCCCAGGCCGAACAGCTCTCGGACGCCGAAAAGGCCCGCGCGGCGCCCCCGCCCGGCCAGGATCCGTCAACTGACGGCGATCAGGGCGGCTGGAAGACCGCCGGCACGCCCGCCCCCGCCGCCAAGACCACCGCAAAGTGAGATTGGGCTTGTACCGCGGTTTGTTCCGCAGTGCAAGACCCCGCCGACGCAGAACCCGCCGACGCAGTCGGCGGGCTTTTCCCCTGTTACAATACATACGACGGGTGCCCA